>Ga0207675_100000949_pt1 | contig 28951 bp, 26 predicted proteins | sample KBSSwiS42_FD_184305 | JGI IMG/M metagenome (GOLD analysis project Ga0207675, IMG submission 184305) | Switchgrass rhizosphere microbial communities from Kellogg Biological Station, Michigan, USA - KBS Switchgrass S4-2 (SPAdes) (version 2) | ecosystem: Host-associated > Plants > Roots >...
GTGCATCGCCCTTGTGCGGGAGAGTTCCGTGACCGCCAGCCACGGACGCCGAAGGAGCAACACCTCTCCGTCAACCTCTCAGGCACCCAGGACCGCGCAGGGCCCCGATGCCTCTGGAAAGCGGTAAGCGTCGTGCTTACCCGCCCACGGGGAAAGGTGCCTTCACGCAGGGCCACCGAATCTCTCAGGCGCCCGGGAACGGGTTGACGACAGAGGGGGAGGAGCCAAGCCGTTCCTACCTTGACGCGTCGGGAGTACACGTAAGTGTTCGATCACAATCAGCCCAACTTCGCCGATCGCCACATCGGACCGGACGCCGATGCCGTCGCGATGATGCTCAAGACCATCGGTGTGGGATCTCTCGACGAACTGGCCGACAAGGCGCTGCCCGCAGGCATCCTCGACGCGCTGTCCGCCGACGGCGTCGCGCCCGGCCTTGATCAGCTGCTGCCTGCCGCCACCGAATACGAAGCGCTGGCCGAACTGCGGGCCATGGCCGACTCCAACACCGTCGCTGTTTCGATGATCGGGCAGGGCTACTACGACACACTGACGCCACCGGTGTTGCGCCGCAACATACTTGAGAACCCGGCCTGGTACACCGCCTATACCCCGTACCAGCCGGAGATCAGCCAGGGACGCCTCGAGGCGCTGCTGAACTTCCAGACGATGGTCGCCGACCTGACTGGTCTCGAGGTCGCCAACGCCTCGATGCTCGATGAGGGCACCGCCGCTGCCGAGGCGATGACGCTGATGCACCGGGCCGTCAAGCGCCCGACGAACCGGCTGGCCGTCGACGCTGACGTGTACCGCCAGACTGCGGCGATTCTGGCCACCCGCGCCGAGCCACTTGGCATCGAGATCGTCACCGCCGATCTCCGCGCGGGCCTGCCCGAGGGCGACTTCTTCGGGGTGATCACGCAATTGCCCGGCGCCAGCGGGCAAGTGGTGGACTGGACCGAGTTGGTGGCCGCCGCTCACGAGCGCGGCGCGCTGGTCGCGGTCGGCGCCGACCTGCTCGCGCTGACGTTGCTCGCCCCGCCCGGCGACATCGGCGCCGACGTCGCATTCGGTAGCACCCAAAGATTCGGTGTGCCAATGGGATTCGGCGGACCGCACGCCGGCTACCTCGCGGTGCACGCCAAGCACGCCCGCCAGCTACCCGGCCGGCTGGTCGGAGTGTCCGTAGATGCGGATGGATCGCCGGCCTTCAGATTGGCGCTGCAGACCCGCGAGCAGCACATCCGCCGCGACAAGGCCACCAGCAATATCTGCACCGCACAGGTGCTGCTGGCGGTGATCGCCGCCATGTACGCCAGCTACCACGGTGCGGACGGTCTGGCTGGGATCGCGCGCCGGGTGCACGCCCATGCGGAGACAGTCGCCGGTGCGCTGGGCGGGGCGTTGGTTCACGCCACGTTCTTCGACACCGTGCTCGCCAGTGTCCCGGGACGTGCGGACGCAGTGATCGCGGCGGCCAAGGCCAAGGGCATCAACCTGTGGCGCGTCGACGCCGATCATGTGTCGGTTTCGTGCGACGAGGCCACCAGTGACGAGCACGTGGCGGCCGTGATCGAGGCCTTCGGTTTGGCGTCCGTCGAGCCGCTGCGCTCGGACATCTCCACCCGCACCTCGGAGTTCCTCACCCATCCGGCGTTCACGCAATATCGCACGGAAACCGACATGATGCGCTACCTGCGGTCGCTGGCCGACAAGGATATTGCGTTGGACCGCAGCATGATTCCGCTCGGTTCTTGCACGATGAAGCTCAACGCGGCCGCTGAGATGGAGCCGATCACGTGGCCGGAATTCTCCCGTCAGCATCCGTTCGCGCCCGCGTCGGACACGCCGGGACTGCGCAAGCTGATCGCCGACCTCGAGGCCTGGCTGACCGCGATCACCGGATATGACGCGGTGTCGCTGCAGCCGAACGCCGGTTCGCAGGGGGAGTACGCCGGCCTGCTGGCGATCCAGGCGTACCACGCCGAGCGCGGCCAGCCCGACCGCGACGTCTGCCTGATCCCGTCCAGTGCCCACGGCACCAACGCGGCGTCGGCGGCGCTGGCAGGCATGCGGGTCGTCGTGGTGGCCTGTCGCGCGAACGGCGACGTCAACCTCGACGATCTGCGCGCGAAGGTGACCGAGCACGCAGATCGGTTGTCGGCGTTGATGATCACCTACCCGTCGACTCACGGTGTCTACGAGCACGACATCGCCGACATCTGCGCGGCGGTGCATGACGTCGGCGGGCAGGTTTACGTCGACGGCGCCAACCTCAACGCGCTCGTCGGCCTGGCCCGGCCCGGCCGGTTCGGCGGCGACGTCAGCCACCTGAATCTGCACAAGACGTTCTGCATTCCGCACGGTGGCGGCGGTCCCGGTGTGGGTCCAGTGGCGGTGCGCGAGCATCTGGCCAAATACCTGCCCGGCCATCCGCTGGCCGACGAGCTACCTGACAAGTACACGGTCTCGTCGGCGCCGTACGGTTCGGCGTCGATCCTCCCGATCACCTGGGCCTACATCCGAATGATGGGCGCGGCCGGCCTGCGTGCGGCGTCGCTGACTGCGATCGCATCGGCCAACTACATCGCCCGGCGCCTCGACGAGTACTACCCGGTGCTGTACACCGGCGAGAACGGCATGGTGGCCCACGAGTGCATCCTCGATCTGCGCGGCATCACCAAGGACACCGGCGTCACCGTCGATGACGTGGCAAAACGGTTGGCGGACTATGGTTTCCACGCCCCGACGATGAGCTTCCCGGTCGCGGGCACGCTGATGGTCGAGCCGACGGAAAGCGAGAGCCTGGCCGAGGTCGACGCGTTCTGCGATGCGATGATCGCGATCCGCAGCGAGATCGACAAGGTCCGTGCGGGCACGTGGTCGGTCGACGACAATCCGCTGCGAGGCGCGCCGCATACCGCGGAATGCCTGCTGGTCGCCGACTGGGACCACCCGTACAGCCGCGAGCAGGCGGCCTACCCGTTGGGCAAGGGCTTCCGACCCAAAGTGTGGCCACCGGTTCGCCGCATCGACGGCGCATACGGCGACCGCAACCTCATGTGCTCGTGCCCACCGGTATCCGCGTTCGCGTAGCGACGCGGACAGCACCAGCGGTCGCCTAGCCGCCCAGTTCAAACGACGGGAAGTAGATGGCCTGCCCCACCATGATGTAGTCGGGGTTGTCGATGAGGTTGGCCGCCGCAACCATCTTCACCAAGGTCACCGTGCGATCGGTGTCGCCGTCGCCATAGTTGTCCTCGACAAGCTTCCAGAGCATGTCGCCCGCAACCACGGTGTGCTTTCGATTCAGTCGCGGCTGGATCAGCACGGTGCCCGGTGCCGGATCCCCATCGGGTAGATGATTGGCGATCGAGATGATGGTCCAAAGGTGCTCGTCGCCATACCAGCGCTGGGCCAGAACCTCGAGAGTCTCGCCGCCGACGACAGTGTGATGTCCGACGTTCGCCAAATCGGGGATGAGCAGCCATTCACCGACGATCAGATCGCGCTGCGCGGCACCGTTCGGTATCTCGTAAACCTCGCTCATCGCGACGTCGTTGTAGAACTTCAGGGCCAGTTTCTTCTTGGTGTCACCGGGCCTCACCTGGTAGCGCAAGGTGACGTACGGGACCTCCAGCTCCTGTCCCACGACGATGTGGTCTGGATCCGAGATGTCGTTGACAACTGAGATCACCCTGAACAGTCGACCGTCACCGTAGAACCGCTCGGCCAGCCCCCATAGTGTCTCGCCGTTCTGGACTTGGTATTTCGCACCCATCTTTGCCCCCTCGTGCCCTTGCTGCTTCCCGACGCCCCGGCCGGGGCGCTGGGCACAGTGTTCGCGGTGGGGCGGTCGCCGGTCACGGGTAGTGCACTACTCAACTTTCGCAGGCCGGCGGTCAGCCGAAGCGGTTGCGGATCGCCTCGGTGGCGCCGAGTGTGGGCTTGAGGCACGTCCGCCCTCGAAAAGCGTGCCGGTAACCCACGTTCGACGCGCCCTGAGCGTCAGCGTGGCAGGGTGACAGGACGGTCACGACGGCCGCGGGCAAACATGTTCCTCGGCTTCCGGCGAGTCCGGCAGTCCTCGGCCGCACTGTTACTCACTGATCGAGCGGCCCGCCGCGGACGTTGTCGAGTTGCCTGGGTCGGGCACTACCCGCAGGTGGAGGTGCCGGAGGTCTTCACCGGCGCCGCGCTCAGCCTGTTGTCGACGGCGACCACTAACCCAGGAAGGTGGCGATCGCCGTGGTGAGCTCGGGCGAGGCCGAACTGTTCAGATTCTGGTAGGTGCCGCCGGTGGCCTGTGCGATCGCCTCCCAGGTGGCGCGGTCGGAGTCGTTGCCGAAGTCGATGACGTTGACGGCGACCGGCTTCGCCTGATCGAACGCCCCGCGGATGTACTGTTGCAGGCCCGAGCCGTCGAGTGACTGGTCGGTGTGCGGCCCAGCGGTGATGACCAGGATCGAATTGTTCTGACCTTGGCGGAAATTCGACATCACGGCGGTGTAGACCAGCCGCAGGGTGGTGAACGACACCGCGCCGCCGCCCGACGCGCTCTGCGAGTTCAGGGCGCTGGTCAGGGCCGCCGACCGTGGCTGCCCGCTTACCTGATCGGACAGCGGACCGGTGCTCACCTCGGATCTGCCGTCGGTGCCGTCGAACGTCCACAGCCCGACCGCCGAGCTCGCAGGCAGCGCCTGCATTCGCGCGTTGAGCGCCGCCACCACGTTGGCCAGCCGCGACTTTCCGCCCTCCTCGGTTGGCATCGACTGATCGAGCATGATCGTCACGGCGGGGCTCTCGGCAGGCGCGGTCAACGCTGTGGCCAGCGTGGCCCGAGTCGATGCGTCACCCACCGAAAGCGGCGCAGACACTGGCGCAAAGGTCGTCACGTCGCTCTTGGGTGGCGTAGCACCCTCGGCGCGGAAACCGGCGTTGGCCAGCTCCGAGAGTTGCTCAGGCTTGCGCATGAACCGGGCGAATTCGCTGGCCGCGCTGACCTGCTCCTGCGACAGCCAGTCCCCGCTGAGCAGCACCGTAGGATAGTCGGCCACGGCCGTCGGGCCCGGCGGCAGCCAGGACGCGAGCGTGTTCTTGGCGTCCGGCATGGACGCGGCGCGCTGGAACAACTGCTGCTCGGTGGTGACCACGGCGTGTACCGGAGCGGTGGTTGGGTCGGTGGCATTCAGCAACGCATCCATCGCGGTCGAGGCCTTGTTGTCGGCGAGCTTGGGCTGACCGCCAACCAGCGTGTTGACCGCACCCGCTCCGGCGTTGGCCGGTGCGCCGGCGGGCGCCGACGCCGCCGCTACCGCCTCCGCCGCCAGATAGGACGCATCGCTGTCGCCGCTGAGCGGCAACGACAGCCGCAGCGGCCCCCACCCCGACAGGTTCAGCCCGTCCAACGCCGTGGGGTTGGTCTGCAGCTCCGGCAGTGTGCCCCAATTCTGGTCGGATAACGCGTCTTTGAGCTGTGGCCGGACGGCAAGGAGCACCGGTGAGGTGACCAGTGAGCGGCTGTCGCTGACGGTCTTCGCGCCGGCCGCCGCTTCGAGTCGGGCTTCGGACACCGAGCTGGCCGGGATCCACAGCGCGGGCTGGTCACCGAGTTCGGCGGGCCACTTGGCAATGAAGCCGTTGACCACTTGATCGGAGTCGGCGGGTTTGACGCCCACTTTCACGCAGCGGTCAGCGACGGGCGCCGCGCTCTTGTTGTAGGTGTCGGCCAGCTTCTGGATGTGATCCGCGATCGAGGGATCGGCGACGACGGCGACGGCGAGCTGGCCGTCCACACACCGCGCGGCGAGCGCATCGCTGCGATGCGACAGCGCGTCACCGAAGAACCGCCACAGGATGAACGCGCCCACGATCACCACGACGGCGACCAACGCGGCGATCACACCGACACTGACGCCGCGCCTCCCGGTTGCTACCGCGCGATGGCTGCCAGTCCATTCGCCGCCTTCCCATTCGCCGCTGTGCTGCGCTCGCGACGAAGCAGCGCCTGCGGCGCGCGGTGGCCGCCGCTGCGCATAGTCGGCCTCGGGCTCGTCGTAGTCGGATTCGTCGTTGTCGGATTCGTCGTAGTCAGATTCGTCGTAGTCGGATTCGGTGGGCTGTTGTCGACCGAAACGCCGGGTCGGCGGTTCCTCGGGCACGCCTTCGTCAGGCGAGTCCTCCGGATCGGGAATGCTATGCCTGCCCACTTAAGCCCTTGTACTCGCTAGGTCGACGGGTCGTCGCACTATCCACCGTTGCTTGCTGCCTTATATTCGCGTCGCCGCCGGTGCAGGATGGGCTCGGTGTAGCCGTTGGGCTGTGCGCCCCCGGACAGAATCAGCTCCTGCGCGGCCTGGAACGCGATGCTGCCGTCGGGATCCGGTGCCATTGGCCGGAATTCCGGGTCCTTCTCGTTCTGCTTGTCGACGACCGCTGCCATCCGGCGCAGGCTGGCCTTCACGTCGTCTTCGGTGATCACGCCGTGGCGCAACCAGTTTGCCAACAGCTGGCTCGAAATCCGCAGCGTGGCACGGTCTTCCATCAGCGCCACGTTGTGGATGTCGGGCACTTTCGAGCAGCCGACGCCTGCATCGATCCAGCGCACCACATAGCCGAGGATCGATTGGCAGTTGTTGTCGACCTCTTCGCGGATCTCCTCAGGCGCCCACGCCAGCTCTTTGGCCAGCGGGACGGTAAGCAGCTGGTCGATGTCGGTGCGGCGGTTGCCTTCCAGCTCCTTGTGCACCGCGTACACGTCGACCTCGTGATAGTGCATGGCGTGCAGGGTGGCCGCCGTTGGCGACGGCACCCACGCGGTGGTGGCGCCTGCCTTCGGCTGACCGATCTTCTGCTCGACCATGTCGGCCATCAGGTCGGTCATGGCCCACATGCCCTTACCGATCTGCGCGCGACCCGAGAAGCCGGTGGCCAGGCCGATGTCGACGTTCTGGTCCTCGTAGGCGGCGATCCATTGCGTGCTCTTCATCGCGCCCTTGCGGATCATCGGCCCGGCTTCCATCGAGGTGTGTATCTCGTCGCCGGTGCGGTCCAGGAAGCCGGTGTTGATGAACACCACGCGGTCCGCGGCAGCCTTGATGCAGGCCTTGAGGTTGACGGTGGTGCGGCGTTCCTCGTCCATGATGCCGACCTTGAGCGTGTTCTGCGGCAGCCCGAGCACGTCCTCGACCCGGCTGAACAGCTCGACGGTGTAGGCCACCTCGTCGGGGCCGTGCATCTTCGGCTTCACGATGTAGACGGAACCGGTGCGGCTGTTGACCAGCGGCCCGTTGCCGTCACCCTCCTTCAGCCCGTGGATGGCGATCAGGCTGGTGAACAACGCGTCCTGGATGCCCTCGTACACCTCGTTTCCATCAGAGTCGACGATCGCATCGTTGGTCATCAGGTGGCCGACATTGCGCACGAACATCAGGCTGCGCCCGGGCAGGATCAGCTCGCCTTCGCCGTCCGCCGTCGTGTAGGTGCGGTCCTGGTTCAGGACACGGGTGAAGGTCTTGCCGTCCTTGGTGACCTCTTCGGCAAGGTCGCCCTTGTTCAGGCCGAGCCAGTTGCGGTAGCCGAGCACCTTGTCGTCGGCGTCGACCGCGGTCACGGAGTCCTCGAAGTCCATGATCGTGGTGATCGCGGACTCCAGCACGACGTCCTTGATGCCTGCGGCGTCGGTGGAACCGACAGGGGACTCGGGGTCGATGAGGATCTCGATGTGCAGGCCGTGGTTGCGCAGCAGCACGGACCACTGGGGCGATCCGAGTTCGCCGGTGTAGCCGACGAACTGCTCAGGGGTCGCCAGGCCGGTCGACAGGTCGTCGCCGAGATCAATGAGGAGCTGACCGGCCCCGTCCTCTTGGCTGATCTTCAGCCCGGTGGCCTGGCTCCATTCGCCAGAGGCCAGCGGAACCGCGCCGTCGAGGAACTTGCGCGCGTAGGCGATGACCTTGTCGCCGCGCACGGGGTTATAGCCGGTTTGCGCCTTCTCGGCGCCATCGTCTTCGGGGATCACGTCGGTGCCGTACAGCGCGTCGTACAACGAACCCCAGCGTGCGTTTGCCGCGTTGAGCGCGAACCGCGCGTTGAGGATCGGCACCACCAGCTGCGGGCCTGCCGTCGTGGTGATCTCGTCGTCGACACCGGCGGTGGTGATGGTGAAGTCGGCCGGCTCGGGCTGTAGGTAGCCGATGTCGGTGAGGAACTGCTTGTAGCCTTCGGGGTCGATCGGCTCGATGACGTGCTGGCGGTGGTACTTGTCGATCTGCGCCTGCAGGTTGTCGCGGCGGGCGAGCAGGTCCTGGTTCTGGGGGCTGAGATCGGTCACGACCTTGTCGACACCCGCCCAGAAGCTGTCAGGGTCGACGTCGGTGCCCGGAAGCGCCTCGTTGTTGATGAAGTCGTACAACACCTGGGCGACGCGCAGGGTCCCCACCGTCACGCGATTAGTCATGCGAGATCCGCCTCGCTCCTCGCTCGCTGGTCATTTTTCCTCCCTAAAGCCGTCGATCCAGCTTACCCAGGGCTAACTGGGGTTATGCCCAAGCCGTCGCGTTGCGCGATTCGCGGTCCGCCGCGGCGAGAAGCAGGTCGCACCGATCCGCCAGAGTGGCCCGCAACGGTGCGGCCCGTTCAGCAACGCTCTGCTGGGCACGGACGTACTCGGCGCGACCCGCAGGCGTCTCGACGGCGATCGGCTCGAATCCGTAGTTGCGGAGATCATAGGGGCTGGCGCGCATATCCAGCGAACGGGCAGCGGCGGCGAGTTCCAGGCAGTCCATCACCAGCTCCGACTCCACCAGGGGACCGAGCTTGAACGCCCATTTGTAGCAATCCATCGCGGCGTGAATGCAGCCCGGTTGTTCCCTCGCGACCTGGTTGTCCCGGGTGAGTTCCTCGGCGTTGCGGTGCGTGGCCGGCTCGGTGAAGAACCGGTAGGCGTCAAAATGGCTGCAGCGCAACGGTATTGACTCGACGACAGCGTCCGTGCCCGCCGGGCCGAGGCGCAGTGGCACCTGGCTGTGGCGGACCGCCGGCGCCTGGTACACCATCGCCCACTCGTGCATGCCGAAGCAGTTCAGTCGCGCCGGGCGCGAGGCCGTCGCGCGAAGCAGGCGGGCGATGAACCGCACGGTGTCGACACGCGAGAGCAGGTGCTCACGCGTCACGGTCACACCCTGACGGTCACGCCCGTAACCGCTGCGATCGAGATAGCGGTCTGCCGTCGCGCCTGCGAGCGCCACGCCGAAACCGGGGTGCCAGATCCGCAACTGCCGGGGCCGCAGGCTGTAGTAGGTGAACAGGAAATCCCATACCGGGTGGGCCTCGCCCGCCTGCGCCCGCCTGCGATGGGGCAGGCAGAACTCGTCGACCCGTTTCTGGTGCATCCGCTCGCGGACGGTCCAGTCGTGCTCGCACAGCCCGACATCAGGCACGGTGCGTCCTGTCCCGGACGGCCCCAACGACGTCTTCGACCAGGTCCTCGAGCGTGACCATCGCCGACACGCTGCCGTCGGCGGTGATGACCAGCGCCAGATGGCTGTTGTTCCGCCGCAGCATCGAGAGTGCGTCGGGCAGTGAGGTCGTCTCGGCCACCTCCGGGAGGGGCCGCACTGTCGTCGGTTCGACCACCGCATCCGGGTCGTCGACGATCGGCAGCACGTCCTTGATGTGGACGTAGCCGATGAACCGGCCCGACGAATCGGCCACCGGGAAGCGCGAGTAGCCGGTCTCCGCCAGTGCGCTCTGGATCGCCGCCACCGTCGGCTCGGACCGATCTGCGGCCACCGGCACCGCGCGGACCTCGCTGAGTGGCACGGCGACTTCGGCGACCACCCGGTTGCGGATCCGCAGGGCCCGCGAAAGCCGGTTGTGCTCGTCGGGATCGAGCAGACCCTCCGAAAGCGATTCGGCGATCATCTCGGACAGCTCGACGGTCGAAACCGTATTCTCCAGTTCGGTTTTGGCCTCGACCCCGACCGCGCGCAGGATCATGTGCGCGCACCAGTCGTAGATCGCGATGACGGGCCGGGCGGCGCGCACCCACACCAGGTACGGCGGGACCAGCAGCATCGCCGCAGATTCGGGGCCTGCGATCGCGATGTTCTTCGGGACCATCTCGCCGAGCAGCACGTGCAGCACAACGACGATCGTGATCGCGATGACGAACGAAACCGTGTGCAGCACGGTGTCCGGTATCCCGAGCAAATGGAATGGTATCTCGAGCAGGTGCGCCACCGCCGGTTCGCCAACGCGGCCCAACAGGATCGAACAGACGGTGATGCCGAGCTGCGCCCCGGCCAGCATCAGCGGCAGATTCTCGCCGGCCCGGATAACCGTCACCGCACTGTGCTTGCCTTGTTCGGCCAGGGCCTCCAGCCGGTCGCGGCGTGCGGAGATCAACGCGAACTCCGCGCCGACGAAGAACGCGTTGGCGGCCAGCAGCACCGCGGTCAGCAGCACGCCGAGGAAGTCACCCATCAGCGTCGTCGGTTCCTTCGGAGCGCTGACCCAGCTTCGTGAGCTCCAGCTGATCGATCCTTCGACCGTCCATCTGCAATACGGTGGCCAGCCAGCGCACAGGGTCCTCCAGCGGAGCGTCTGGATCGAACGCCGTCAGTTCGACCGACTCGCCCTCTTCCGGAATGTGGCCGAGCTCCTGCAGCACGAGGCCGCCGATGGTCTCGTATTCGCCCTCCAGGGCCCGGAATCCGGTCGCCTCGGCCACCTCGTCGATGCGCAGCAGACCCGACACGTGCCAGCCCTGCCCCGCTTGCACCACGTCGGCGGTGGGCTCGTCGTGTTCGTCGCGGATGTCGCCGACGATCTCCTCGATGACATCCTCGACCGTCACCATGCCCGCTGTACCCCCGTATTCGTCGACCACGAGCGCGGTCTGCAGGCCGTTGGCGCGCAACTGTGCCATCACGTCGTCGCCGTCCAGGGTCGATGGCACCCTGGCGACGGGTTGCGCGAGGCTGGCGAGCCGGGTCTTTTTGTGTTCGCCTGGCGGCACTTCGAAGACCTGTTTGACGTGGACGATCCCGATGGTTTCGTCGAGGTCGCCCTCGACGATCGGGAATCGCGAATAACCGCTCTGGATCGCGGCGTCCACCAGATCGGCGACCGTGTCCTCGACCTCGAGGGTGACGATTTCCGTCCGGGGCGTCATCAGTTCCTCGGCAGTCCGCGAGCCGAACTGCAGCGAGCGGTCAACCAACGTCGCGGTGACCGGATCTAGCGACCCCCGCCGGGCCGAGTTGCGGACCAGCGAGCCGAGCTCCTGGGGCGACCGGGCCGACCGCAATTCCTCCGCGGGCTCGATGCCCAGCCGGCGCAGGATCCAGTTTGCGGTGCCGTTCGTCAGGTGAATCAACGGCGTGACGAGCGTCGAGAACAGCACCTGTGGACCGGCCACCACACGGGCAACCGGCAGCGGCTTGGCCACCGCGAGGTACTGGGCGACGAGCTCGCCGAACACCATCGACACCGAAGTCGCGATCAGCAGCGCCAGCACCAAAGCCAGGCCGCCGGCGAGGCCCGGCGATAGCGACATAGCCTCGAAGACCGGCTCCAGCAGATGTGCCACCAGTGGTTCGGCGAGATAGCCGGTGATCAAAGTGGTGATCGAGATGCCCACCTGGGCCCCAGACAGCTGGAACGACAGGCTGCGGTGCGCCCGCTGGACGAGCTTGTCACGGCGCCCACCGGTGCGGGCGTTCGCGTCGACCGTGCTGCGCTCCAGCGCGGTCAGTGAGAACTCGGCGGAGACGAACACCGCAGTGCCTGCGGTGAGCACGAGAAACGCCAGCACCGCGAGCACGGTGTACAAGGTGCTCATCGCGTGCTCACCAGGATTGCGCCGGGCCTTGTGCCCGGCCGACTAGGGGAGGGCTCGGCGTCGGGAGCGTCTGCGCCGCTCGCAGCGGAAACGTCGTGGTCGGGCCGCTCGGCCCGGAAGACCCGACCAGAATCCGGGGCCTCGACGGGTGCCTGCGGCACGGGGTCCCTCTCGAATAGGCGCTTGACGAAAAACCTATGGTAGCCGTCTCGCTCTCGACGGCCTCACCAACCGGTCGGCAGCGGGTGGCCTTCGGCGAACCCGGCCGCGGACTGGACGCCGAGCACCACCTTGTCGTGGAGTTCGGCGATGTTCGCGGCGCCGACGTAGGTGCACGTGCTGCGCACACCGGAGGTGATGTGGTCGAGCAGGTCCTCGACCCCGCCGCGCGACGGGTCCAACCCCATCCGCGACGTCGAGATGCCCTCCTCGAACAGTGCCTTGCGGGCCCGGTCGAACGGGCTGTCGGCCGCGGTGCGGGCGGCCACCGCGCGCTTGGAGGCCATGCCGTAGCTCTCCTTGTACGGCTGGTCCTCGCGGTCGCGCATCAGATCGCCCGGCGATTCGTAGGTGCCCGCGAACCACGAGCCGATCATCACGTTGGCCGCACCGGCGGCAAGCGCCAGAGCCACGTCGCGCGGATGGCGGACACCGCCGTCGGCCCACACATGGCCGCCGAGTTGCCTTGCCGCCGCGGCACATTCGACCACCGCGGAGAACTGCGGGCGGCCAACGCCGGTCATCATGCGGGTGGTGCACATCGCGCCGGGCCCGACACCGACCTTGACGATCGTGGCGCCCGCACTGATCAGGTCGCGGGTGCCCTCGGCCGACACCACATTGCCCGCGGCCAACGGAAGCCCCAGGTCGAGGGACGACACCGACTTGATCGCGTCGAGCATCTTGAGCTGGTGGCCGTGCGCGGTGTCGATCACCAGAAGGTCGACGCCGGCCTCGGCGAGCGCGCGGGCCTTGGCGCCGACGTCACCGTTGATGCCGACGGCGGCGGCGATGCGCAGCCTGCCCTTGTCGTCGACGGCGGGTGTGTAGATGCCTGCCCGGATCGCTCCCGTGCGGGTCAGCACGCCTGCCAGAGTGCCGTCGGGGTCGGTCAGCACCGCCACGTCGAGGAGCGCGTGTTCGAGCAGGTCGAACACCTTGCGGGGGTCGGTGCCCGCGGGCGCGGTGACGAAATCGGATATCGCGATGTCCCGGACCCTGGTGAACCGGTCGACGCCGACGCAGTTCGCCTCGGTGACCAGCCCGATCGGCCGGCCTTCGAAGGCCACCACCGCGGCACCGTGTGCGCGCTTGTGGATCAGCGCCATCGCGTCCGACACCGAGTCGTCGGGCGACAGCACCACCGGCGTGTCTACGACCATGTCGCGGCTCTTGACGAAGTCGACCGTCTCCTTGACCGCCGAGATGGGCAGGTCCTGCGGCAGCACTACGATGCCGCCGCGGCGGGCCACCGTTTCAGCCATCCGGCGGCCTGCCACCGCGGTCATGTTCGCCACCACCACCGGGATCGTGGTGCCCGACCCGTCGTGCGTCGAAAGGTCGACACCGAACCGCGACTGCACGTCAGAGCGTCCGGGGACGATGAAGACGTCGTTGTAGGTCAGGTCGTAGGGCGGCGTTTGGCCATCAAGAAATCGCATCAACTGCGATTTTAGTCGCCCTGTCAGGCCTCGACTTCGCTGCGGTCGCCGCTCCACAGAGTGTGGAACCGCGCAGCCGGATCGGCGTCGATGCGGCCGTAGGTGTGCGCGCCGAAGAAGTCGCGCAGGCCCTGGGTCAGCGCGGCTGGCAGCCGTTCGGTGCGCAGCGCGTCGTAGTAGGACAGCGCCGAGGAGAACCCGGGGATCGGGATACCCAGCTGCGTGGCGGTCACCACGACGCGACGCCACCCGTCGACCGCGGCCTCGACGGCACTCCGGAAATACGGCGCGACGATCAGGGTGGCCAGCTCCGGCTCCTCGTCGTAGGCCTCTTTGATCCGGTTGAGGAACTTGGCCCGGATGATGCAGCCGCCGCGCCAGATGGTGGCCAGGTCACCGGGGGTGATCCCCCAGTTGTATTCCTCGCTGCCTGCCTGGATCTGGTTGAAGCCCTGCGCGTAGGCGATGATCTTGGACGCATAGAGCGCCTGGCGCACATCCTCGACGAATTTGGCTGCGTCACCGGGCTTTTCGCCAAGCGTGCCGGACGCCAGTCCGGTGGTGGCCCTGCGCTGGACGACCGACCCGGACAGCGCGCGGGCGAACACCGCCTCGGCGATACCGGTGACCGGCACGCCGAGATCAAGGGCCGACTTCACGGTCCAGCGGCCGGTGCCCTTCTGCTCGGCCTCGTCGAGGATGACGTCGACGAGCGGCTTGCCGGTCTTGGCGTCGGTCTGTCGCAGCACCTCGGCGGTGATCTCGATCAAGTAGCTGTCCAGGTCGCTCTTGTTCCACTCGGCGAACACGTCGGCGATCTGCGGTGCGCGGTAGCCCAGCCCGTCGCGCAGCAGCTGGTAGGCCTCGCCGATCAGCTGCATATCGGAGTACTCGATGCCGTTGTGCACCATCTTGACGAAGTGACCCGACCCGTCAGGCCCGATGTGGGTGCAGCACGGCACGCCGTCGACGTGCGCGGAGATCTCCTCCAGCAGCGGTCCGAGCGACTTGTACGACTCGGCGGGGCCGCCGGGCATGATCGACGGCCCGTTCAACGCGCCCTCCTCGCCGCCGGAGATGCCGGCGCCGACGAAGTGCAGGCCGCGTTCGCGCATCGCCTTCTCGCGGCGGATGGTGTCGGTGTAGAGCGCGTTACCGCCGTCGATGATGATGTCGCCCTCTTCGAACACGTCGGCGAGCTCGTTGATGACGGCGTCCGTCGGGTCGCCTGCCTTGACCATGATCAGCGCGCGCCGCGGCTTCTGAAGTGCCGCAGCGAACTCCGCCATCGACTCGGTCCGGACGAACGAGCCCTCGGAGCCGTGCTCGGACAGCAGCGCGTCGGTCTTGGCGACCGACCGATTGTGCAGTGCGACGGTGTAGCCGTGGTGCGCGAAATTCCGCGCGATGTTGGAGCCCATTACGGCCAGACCGGTGACCCCGATCTGAGCGGTACCGGTCGTGTCAGAGTTTGCAGACGAGCTCATACGGGCGGCCTTTCGTTTTTTTGTTGTGGGGGAGCGGTTTTGACAGCTGAGCACCTATGCGGCGAACAGTCGGTGTAATTCGGTCAGCCACGGCACCGCCAGCGCCAGGGTAGGCACCACGAGCACGGCGGCGGCGGCGAGGTAGGCGGTGGCGGCGAGGGCGCGGCTGTTTGGCTGCCCGCCGAGGCGGCGCAGGCGCAGCAAGGTGGTCGGACCGCCTGCCGCCAGGGCGCCGGACGGGGTGCGTCCGGACGCACACGCGACCAGCGCGCGCGCCAGAGGAGTCGGACCCGCGGCGCGCACGGCGGCGTCGTCGGCCAGCATTTCGATGAGCAGCCGGACGGCATCAAGGGCGCTTCCGCTGCGGACGAATCGGGGGAAGGCGGCGTGCACCGCGGTGAACATCTCGAGAACCAGGTCGTGACGGGCCCGCAGATGGGCGCGTTCGTGGGTGAGTATCGCGGCGATCTCGCTGTCGGACAACGATTTCAGCGTTCCCTCGCTGACCACGACGCGGCTGCGCACCCCGGGCAGGCAATAGGCGAGCGGCTGTTTGACATCGAGGATGCGCAGCCCACTCGCCTTGATACAGACCTTGGGTGGGTTCGATCCGTGTGACATGTCGAGCAGGTCGACCATCATCCGGTGATGCGCCCGCCTGCGCCGGGTGGCGATTGCCACCTGAATCACCGCGTACGTCAGCCGCGCGCCGATCACCAGGGTGACGGCGAAGACAGTGACGAGGCCGGCCCACAGCGGCCAGCCGAGCGCGTCGATCTCACTGGTGATCGTTGCGGTGGGACGGCCGTCGGCCCCGGGCACGAACAGCCGGCTCGCGATTGCGATACCCGCCGAGAACGCCGACAACACGGCGGCCAGTGCGATGGACTGCCACAGCACGATGGCTGCGCGCGGAGCGCGCATCGGCCAAGTCGCCCGCGCCAGCATTGCCGGGACTGGTCCCGACAGGAGCAGCGCGACGATGGTAAAGGCCAGCGCGGACACGCTGTAAGTATTTCTCAGCCGGTGCCCGGATTGCCAGCGGGCGGGACTTCGGTGTACTTTCCGCTCCTCGCGTCCGCGGCGGTCTTGCTTTCCAACTCCGCGAGCGCACGGCGCAGCGCTGCCGCTTCGTCGGCGCCGACGCGTTCGACGAAATGCACCAGCGCGGCCTCACGACTCCCTGAGTCCGCGGCCTGGTCGAGCGCGTCGACCATCAGCCCGGCGACGAGCTCATCGCGACCATGCGTGGGCGCGTAGCGGTGGGCGCGGTCGTCACGATGCTGCACGACCAGGTTCTTCTTCGCCAGGCGTTGCAGCACGGTCATGATCGTGGTGTAGGCCAGGTCGCGGCGAGCCGACAATGCCTCGTGGACTTGGCGCACGGTTTGGGGCTCGCCGGACGACCAGAGGTGGTCCATCACAGCGCGTTCCAGTTCCCCCAGACGCGTCATTTTGGCCATGTTCCGTTCATCTCCTACAGGCAGTAAATCCAGGGTACTACGCCTTTACTACGTTGCGTCGTATCGAACTCGTGAGAACAACTTCGTCGGCGCCTTCGAATGTTCCGGCAATGGTCATCGCCCCTTCGGCGGGCCTTGTGAGTCCAGTCACACGGGGTAGCTCCTGCTGACCGCGTGACTATAGTAAGGCTAACCTAACTCAATATCGGAGGTGCCATGACGGTTCTGATCGAGGATCCGCTCATCGCGGGTATGGCGATCAGGCGGCCGCTGCCGTTGCACGAATCCAGCCGCCGATTGCGCGAGCTCTATCCCGAATGTCCGCGGGTTTACGGCGTTGCCGTGATGGGCGACCTGTCGCGCCGGCGGTGGTGGCCACTCGCCGAGGCGGCGACCACCGATCGCTTGCAGAAGATGTTCGACATCGCCGCCGAGGAGACCGACAGCCGGGCGGCGATAGCCCAGCAGCTGGCCGCGACACTGGCGCACGTCGTCGTCGGCCGCGTCGTGCCGCTGCTCGTGCTCGAGGGCCGCGCATGGGACACCGGCCTTGAGAACCTGTGGGTGCACGTGGACTCCGAGGGCGCGATCGACTGGGTCGGCGTCGCCGATGCGCGGTTGCGGGCGCTGCCCGACGATCCGGCCCTTGACGACGACGGCATCGTCACCATCCCCAGCGAGGCAGCGCTCGCCACCTGGGTCGCTCACCGCAGCCATCGCGCACTGGATCCGCTATTCGCGAGGCTCTTCGAGGTCTGCGGCGGCGCGATGTCCGTCGCGTCGATGTGGCACATCGTCGGCGGCGCGGTCGTCAGTGCCGCAACGCAGGTGCCGCTGCTCGCCGGGTCGAGCGAACTGACGAGCATGCGGCGGGCACAGGCGGTGCTCGACGCCCTGGTCGGGTTCGGGCTGCCGGTCCGCGGCACCACCCGGATGACAACCAGGAAGACCTTGCTTAATTAGGCAAGCCTTGCCTATTCTCTACCTACGAAGACAAAACTATCGGACCGCGCCGGAGTCCTGAGGGCTGCAGAGACTCCCGGTCCACTCGAAGGACGGGCCTCACGCACTCGGCGTGGGGCCCGTCCGCATTTTTCTGATCTCACTTGTCGATGGCTCCGCCGCTATCGGCCCAGTCCTTGAATCCGCCCATGTTGTAGACCTCGGTGTAGCCCATTTCCTTGAGCGCCTGTCCGGACAGCGCCGCGCGACCGCCCGCGGCGCAGTAGACGATGACGGTCTTGTCCTTTGCGAAACTCTGGTCGTAGTACGGGGATTCGGGGTCGGCACGAAACTCCAACATGCCGCGGGGAATGTGCACGGCGCCGGCGACCTTACCGCTCTGCTCCACTTCCGGCGCGTCGCGTACGTCGACCACGAGCGCGTCGCCCTTGGCGATCAGTTCCTTCGCCTGTTCCGGGGAGATCCGGGGCACAACGGCATTGGCGGCTTCCACTAGGTCTTTAACACTCTTGGCCATGCCCGACGATAACCCCGGGCCCCCGGCCGGGGAGCAGCCCGGGCCGTGTAAACACAATTACGTGACGACGGAAGTGACCGCCGAACTCGGCAAGGGATTCGACAACGAGCTCGGCCTCGACTACCTCGAGCTCACCCCCGACGGTGGCCGGGCGCAGTTGGAGATCAAAGACAAGCTGCTGCAGCCGTGGGGCATCGTGCACGGCGGCGTGTACTGCTCCATCGTCGAAGGCCTGGCGAGCGTGTCGGGGCAGGTGTGGCTCCTCGAGAACGGTGGCGGACACGTCGTCGGGGTCAACAACAACACCGACTTTCTCCGCGCGATCTCCTCGGGAACGGTGACCGCGGTGTCGACACCGATCCACCGGGGCCGCAGGCAGCAGCTGTGGTTGATCACGATCACCGACGACAGGGATCGCGTGGTTGCCCGCGGCCAGGTCCGGCTGCAGAACATTTCGCCCGAGTAGCAGCCATATTTCGTACGCCGCTGACCCTCATGTGGCGTGCCAGTATCGCCGACTATGCGTTCGACGCCGCATGAGCAGGACCGGCTGCTGATCTCGTACGCGGCCGAACTGGCCCGCCGCCGGCAGGCGCGGTCTACGGCCGAACCACCCCGAGGCCGTCGCGCTGATCACCGACCATCTCCTCGAGGGTGCCCGCGACGGCCGCACCGTGGCCGAGCTGATGCTCAGTGGGCATCGGTCGCCGACGACGCGCTTGGCACGCCGATGGCATGCATCAGCGAATTGCACTACCCCGACACCGAAGTCGCCACCGAAGGCGTCGCACTCGCACTGGCCGGCGGCGGCTGCCTGTCGACGTGGCAGGGCGAGAGACTCTAGCTCGCGGCTTTTTCGGTGTCCTGTACCGACGCCGCGATCTCTTGGAGCTCTTCGATCCTGGTGCGCGCGTACGCCTGCTGCTCGGTGATGGTGAGGTTCCCGCGCGCCCTCGACAGGAATGTCACCGTCCACGAAAGCAGCGTGGTGATCTTGGTCTTGAACCCGACGAGGTACACCAAGTGCAGCACCAGCCAGGCCAGCCAGGCGATGAAGCCGCCGAATTCCAGTGGTCCGACCTTTGCGACCGCCGAGAACCGCGAAACGGTCGCCATCGAACCCTTGTCGAAATACTGGAACGGCTCGCGCTGCGCCGGGTCGGCGCCCTTGAGCTCAGCCTTGATGGCCTTCGCCGCGTACTTGGCGCCTTGGATCGCACCCTGCGCCATGCCCGGCACCCCTTCGACCGCCGCCATGTCGCCGACGACGAATACGTTCGGATGGCCGGGGATGGACAGGTCCGGTAGCACCTTGACCCGTCCCGCGCGGTCCAGCTCCACATCGGATTGGTCGGCGAGGTCGCGGCCGAGCGGGCTGGCCGACACGCCTGCCGACCACACCTTGGTGGCGGATTCGATGCGTCGGATGGTGCCGTCGGAATCCTTCACGGTGATGCCGTTGCGATCCACGTCGGTGACCATCGCGCCGAGCTGGATATCGACGCCCATCTTCTCCAACCGCGCCTGCGCCTTGTTGCCGAGCTTTTCGCCCATCGGTGGCAGCACCGCGGGGGCCGCATCGAGCAGGATCACCCGCGCCTGTGTCGAATCGATATGGCGGAATGCGCCTTTGAGCGTGTGGTCGGCGAGTTCAGCGATCTGGCCCGCCATCTCGACGCCGGTGGGTCCGGCGCCGACGACGGTGAACGTCAGCAGCTTCTCGCGGCGGGCCGGATCACTTGACCGCTCGGCCTGTTCGAACGCACCGAGGATCCGCCCGCGCAGCTCGAGTGCATCGTCAACGGTCTTCATGCCCGGCGCCCACTCGGCGAAGTGGTCATTGCCGAAGTAGGACTGGCCCGCCCCGGCCGCGACGATCAGCGTGTCGTACGGGGTCACGTACGTGTGGCCCAGCAGCTCCGACTTGATGGTCTGGTTGGCCATGTCGATATGCGTCACATTGCCCAACAGCACCTGCGCGTTCTTCTGTTTGCGCAGGATGATGCGGGTGGGCGGGGCGATCTCGCCGGACGAGATGATGCCGGTGGCCACCTGGTACAGCAGCGGCTGGAACAGATGGTGCGTAGTCCTGGCGATCATCTTGATGTCGACGTCGGCGTGCTTGAGCGCCTTGGCGGCGTTTAAGCCACCAAATCCCGAACCGATGATCACGACCTTGCGTCGATCAGTTGCAGTGGCTCCGGGATGGCTCATCTTGGGCTCCTCGACGGACTACACGTGCACTTACACAGACACTACGGTAGCCGCTCAGCATCCCTGAAGTGTGGTGAGATTAACCACGTCATCGTATGTTTAAGCCTCCATGATCGGCCTCAATTTCTCGGCCACCGCGGTGATGCCGCCCGGGTGGTAGCCATCGATGTTGGTGACGGGGCTGAGGATCACACCGTCGATCCCCGCATCAAGCACCTTCGTCTTGACCTGCTCGACGATCTGATCCGGTCCGCCGAACACCACTCGCTGCTTGAAGTCATCTGGGATCAAATCCGCGGTCGCCTGCTCGTTGATCAACGCCATCACCAGCATGCTGGTCTCGAGGGTCGCGGGATCGCGGCCGATCTCCTCGCAGCGCGCCTTGACCACTTGCAGCTTGCGCGGCAGCTCATCGAACCCCGATGTGAGGTTCAGATGATCAAAGTGCTTGGCGGCCAACGGAATTGTCTTCTTCTCACCGTGGCCGCCGATCATCAGCGGGATGTGGTCACGGAACCGAGGGTTGGCCATCGCGTCCTTCGCGCGGTAGTACTTGCCGGAGAATGTCGGCCGCTCGCCTCGCAGCATTGGCAGGATGATCTGCAGGGCCTCGTCGAGCCTGTTGAAGCGGTCGGTGAAGGTGCCGAACTCGAAGCCGAGCTGCTCGTGCTCGAGCTCGAACCAGCCGGTGCCGATGCCGAGAATGGCTCGGCCCTGGCTCACGACATCCAGCGTGGTGACGGCCTTGGCAAGCAGTGTCGGATTGCGGTAGGTGTTCCCGGTGACCAGCGTGCCCAGCTGCACGTTCTTGGTCGCGGTCGCCAACCCGCCGAGGGCCGTGTACGCCTCCAGCATCGGCTGGTCCGGGGTTCCGAGTCCGGGCAGCTGATAGAAGTGGTCCATCACGAAGACCGAGTCGAAGCCGGCAGCGTCGGCTTCCTGTGCCTGGGCGATGACTGTCGGGAACAGCTCTTCGACGCCCGTACCGTAGGAGAAGTTGGGGATCTGAAGTCCGAGTTTGATGGTCACGAGGTTCACGTAACCACAACTAAGCGGGGCGGTCACCCCGTTTAGCTTCGGGCGAACGCGGGAATATCAGCCGAAGTTCGCCAGCGCGCCGTGGCTGACGTGCAACGTCTGGCCGCTGATGTGCCGCGCGGCGGGTGTGCTGAGGAACAACGCCAACCTCGCGATCTCGGCTGCCACCGGAGCCGGCGTGCGGGACAGGCCGTCGTAGCCCGGCTCCGCCTTGCGGCCGGACGCCACCGCGTTGACGGTGATGCCGCGGGTGCCGAAGTGCGTGGCCTGCCCGGCGGTCCAGTCGGAGATGGCGGCCTTCACAGCGGCGTCGGCGCTGCCCTCGCGAGGCTGCTCCGGGATGACGTTGACGATCGAACCGCCGGAACGCAGGTGGTCGCCGAGGATCTGCACGGTCAGCACCGCCGAGACGACGGTCGTGTCCAGAGCGGTGCGCCATGCCGCGGCAAGGTCGGCCAACGAGTAGGTGCGCGGGTCGCCGGCGTCCCAGCGCGGGGCGGGAAGGTTGACGATGGTGTCCAGCTGGTGCGGGAACTGGCCACGCGCCTCTTCGAGGCTGGCCGGGTCGGTGGTGTCGAACACGATCGCGTCGACGTCGAGTTCCTTAGCGGCGACCTCGAGGTCGTCGCGGCGCGCACCCGCGATCACGACTCGGTGGCCCGCATCGCGGAAACCCTCCGCGACCGTGCGTCCCAGATCCGTATCGCCGCCGGTGACGAGCACCTCCATCACAAGGACCTCCTGCCTGTGTTCAACGCTGAACCCCAGCGATTGAGGGTCATGTTACTGGACAGTAGCTAGGAGGTGGAGCTCGGCACGCATGCGACACGACAACAGTTCGGTCAACGTGCCATAGGGTCGTCATTCGTGCTGCCCCGCTGGATTTACCTCCCTGCGGCGATCGGCGCGCTGTTCGTCGTGGTTCCGCTGATCGCGATCGCCGCCAAGGTGAACTGGCCCAACTTCTGGTCACTGATCAGCAGCGAGTCGTCGACCACGGCGTTGGTGCTCAGCCTCAAGACCTCGGCGGCCAGCACTGCGCTCTGCCTGCTGCTCGGCGTGCCGATGGCGCTGGTGCTGGCCCGCAGCACTTCCCGGGCGGTGCGACTCGCCCGGCCGCTCATCCTGCTGCCGCTGGTGCTGCCACCGGTGGTCGGGGGCATCGCGCTGCTGTATGCGTTCGGCAGGCTAGGGCTCATCGGGCAATACCTCGAGGCCGCGGGAATCCACATCGCGTTCACCACCACGGCGGTGGTTCTCGCACAGACGTTCGTATCGCTGCCCTTCCTGGTCATCGCGCTGGAAGGCGCCGCACGCACCGCGGGGGCCGATTACGAGGTGGTGGCCGCCACCCTCGGCGCCAGGCCGTCGACCGTGTGGTGGAAGGTGTCGCTGCCGCTGCTGGCGCCCGGCCTGATCTCCGGGGCGGTGCTGGCGTTCGCGCGGTCGCTTGGCGAGTTCGGCGCCACGCTGACCTTTGCGGGATCGCGCGAAGGCGTCACCCGAACGCTGCCTTTGGAGATCTACCTCCAGCGCGAGAGCGATGCAGACGCGGCGGTCGCGCTGTCGCTTCTGCTCGTCGTGGTGGCCGCCGTTGTCGTGGTGGGGTTGGGCACCAGCCGGATCCGGGGCTCCAATGCGTGGTAGTGCGACATGACCGATGTGCAGGTGAGGGCCGTCGTCGAAAGTCGCGGCCTGGACCTCGAATTCGATGTCGCCGCAGGCGAAGTGGTCGCCCTGCTTGGACCCAACGGTGCGGGCAAGTCGACATCACTGCATGTGATCGCGGGCCTGGTGCGGCCAGATCGCGGCATGGTGCGCGTCGGACAGCGGGTGCTGACAGACACCGCGGCGGGGGTTCACGTGGCCACCCACGATCGCCGCGTCGGCCTGCTCCTGCAGAACGCACTGTTGTTCCCGCATCTGAGCGTGACCGGCAATGTGGCGTTCGCGCCGCGCAGTTCCCGTGCGGCGGCGGCACATTGGCTCGCCGAGGTCGATGCGGCGGATCTCGCCGACCGGCATCCACGGCAGCTGTCCGGGGGACAGGCCCAGCGGGTGGCGCTGGCACGGGCCCTCGCCGCCGACCCCGACGTGCTGCTGCTCGACGAGCCGTTGGCCGGACTTGACGTTTCCGCCGCCACCGCGATGCGCAGGGTGCTGCGCCGGGTGCTGGCCCGTGACGGCCGCTCGGTGGTGCTGATCACCCACGACCTCCTCGATGTCCTCACCCTCGCCGATCGGGTGCTGGTGCTCGAAGACGGCAGGATCATCGAATCAGGCTCGGCTACAACAGTTTTGGCGACACCACGAAGCCGGTTTGGCGCGCGCTTCGCCGGGGTGAACCTCGTCGATGGCACCGCGGGCGCCGACGGCGTGCTGACGACACAGTGGGGGACGGTCTGGCATGGCAACCCGGCGGCGGACGTGGCGCCAGGGCAATCGGCGGTGGCGCTGTTCAACCCTGCCGCGGTCGCCGTGTACCGCGACAAGCCGCATGGCAGCCCCCGCAACACCGTCGAGGTGACGGTCGCCGAACTCGACAGCCGCGGAGCGGTGATCCGGGTGCGCGCCGACGAGCAACCCGACGGTGCGCCGGGGCTTGCCGCCGACATCACCGCAGAATCCGCCGCCGAGTTGCGGTTGGCACCTGGCGATCGCGTCTACTTCTCCGTGAAGGCCCAGGAGGTCGCCGTTCATCAAAGCCCGTAACGGAGTGGTTCACGAACGCGATCAACGGTTGCGATTCGGTCACAAAACTCGGGGTGCAAGTGGGTTCGATCGCCCCGCGCGACGCGCGGGACCTTGTGGTGCCAGCAATCGCCATAAATGGCGACTCCCTGTAACTTTTCTATATACAGCAATCTTTCAGCTGAGCACTTTTTTAGCAACTCACACTTGCGTCACGGCGGTAACACGGTAGTTTCTTCCACATGCATCACCCGGACGCGACTCCTGACCACCGCAAGGGCCTCTCGATGACGCTGGCGATTGCGGCGCTGACCGGCGCCACAGCGGTGGCACTGTCGCTGCCTGTGGCGTATGCCGATCCGACCACGCCGCCCCCGCCACCGCCACCGGCGGACAACACGATGCAGGGGCCGCCTCCGCCTCCGGCGGATCCGAACGCGCCACCGCCGCCGCCCGCCGATCCCAATGCGCCGGTGCCCCCGCCTGCCGATCCGAACGCTCCGCCGCCACCGCCGCCACCTCCGCCACCGGAGCCGGGGCGGGTCGACAACGCCGCGGGCGGCTTCAGCTATGTGGTGCCCGCGGGCTGGAAGGTCGCCGACGCGACACAGTTGTCTTATGGGCAGGCCTTGTTGAACAAGATTCCTGCGGACGCCGCCCAACCGAACGGCCAACCCGCCCAGCCGCCCAGCGATACCAGCGTGCTGCTGGGCCGGTTGGATCTGAAGCTGTTCGCGGGTGCGGAGACCGACAACACGAAGGCGGCCCAACGCCTCGCGTCGGACATGGGCGAGTTCTTCATGCCGTTCCCGGGTACGCGCATAAACCAGGAGACCGTCCCGCTCAATGCGGGTGGAATGTCGGGTGTCGCGTCGTATTACGAGGTGAAGTTCACCGACACGAACAAGCCCAACGGCCAGATCTGGGCCGGCGTCGTCGGTGCGCCCACGCCTCCCGGCACGCCGCGCGGCCAGCGCGCGCCCGAACGTTGGTTCGTGGTTTGGCTTGGCACCGCCAACAATCCGGTCCCGAAGGGGGAGGCCGTCACGCTTGCGCAGTCGATCCGGCCGTGGACGCCGCCGCCTCCGCCGCCACCGGATCCCAACGCCCCGCCGCCACCCCCACCCGCGGGCGGGACGAACGCACCGGGTCAGAACCCCAACGTCGGCGTGCCGGTTCCGGTCGACCCGAACAGCGTTCCGCCCGGGATGCTGCCGCCGTCTTAACGGCTAACGGGCAGTTGGGTTTTCAGGGGCCGACGTACGGCACCTGGCCTTCCATGTTGTTCACGTTGAGCAGGTAGCAGTTGGTGCCGCCGAAGCCCATGGCGCCTGCGGTCACGCAGCGCTGAAAGGTTCCGTCCCCGGCGATCGGGCCGTCGCATGTGGTGCCGCCACCCCATGGCGTCCACCCGCCCTGGCAACCGGCGTTCGCCGGAGCCGCCTGCGCGATGCCGCCGGCGACAAGGCCGCTGATCGCCAGTCCGACAAGTGCTTTCACCATTCACCCCTTACCGCCGTACCGGTCCCCGTAACCGGTTGCACACCGCGACGGCTCGGCCGCGACCCCCGAGTCGCGGCCAGCCTGTGATCTCCAGGTTATGCCGTCGTGACCGATTGGGAATCCGGATTTCCCTGCGGATTTCGCGCCAAGAACCGCTGCTCACCCGTGCGGTCGGGGGCATGACGGCCGGTGACCTGCGGAAACAATTAACGTTCGTGCCCATTTCGGACCCCGAATCGTTACCCGCGTCCGGTATACCTTCAAGCGTGGCCCAGCGGCCCGCTCGCCACGGCCGGCGAAAGGCAGGAGATCTGCGATGGACGTGATTGCGGCAACCGAATTTCTGGCCCGCTCCAGCACGATGACAAGCGTTGGCTGGATTGGCTACATCATCATCGGAGCGATTGCCGGGTGGATCGCCGGCAAGATCGTGAAGGGCGGCGGCTCGGGCATTCTGATGAACATCGTCATCGGCATCGTCGGTGCGCTGATCGGTGGCTTCCTGCTCAGCTTCTTCCTCAACACGGCCGGAGGCGGCTGGTGGTTCACCTTGTTCACCGCGATCCTCGGTTCGGTGATCCTGTTGTGGATCGTCGGGATGGTCCAGCGAAAGACGTAGGGGCGCATATCTCTCGACGGGCGAGCACCATAGGGGGATGGCCGCCCAAAGCATGAGCGCGTGGCGGGTTCGACAACCCGGCCCAATGACCACCCATCCACTGGACCGTGTCACCGTCGAGGTGCCGCAGCCGGCGCCTGGTGAGCTCCTCGTCGCCGTGCACGCCTGCGGCGTGTGCCGCACCGATCTGCATGTCACAGAGGGCGACCTGCCGGTGCATCGGCCTGGCGTGATCCCGGGACACGAGGTGGTCGGCGAGGTTGCCGGGCTGGGCCCCGACACCGGCGACGAGTTCGCGATCGGTGACCGCGTCGGCATCGCGTGGCTGCGGCACACCTGTGGCCACTGCAAATTCTGCGTCCGCGGCCAGGAGAATCTCTGCCCCGAATCACGCTACACCGGCTGGGACGCCGACGGTGGCTACGCCGAATTCGCCGCCGTCCCAGCGGATTTCGCACATCATCTGCCAGTGGGCTATTCCGACACCGAACTGGCTCCGCTGCTGTGCGCAGGCATCATCGGCTACCGCTCGCTGTTGCGGGCCGATCTGCCGCCCGGCGGCAGGCTCGGCATATACGGGTTCGGCGGCAGCGCACATCTCACCGCCCAGGTCGCACTCGCGCAGGGCGCCGAGGTGCACGTGATGACCCGCGGTGAGCGCGCCCGCGAGCTGGCGCTGTCACTGGGGGCGGCCTCAGCGCAAGGCGCCGCCGACCCGCCGCCCGTGCCATTGGATTCCGCGATCCTGTTCGCGCCCGTGGGTGATCTGGTGCTGCCCGCCCTCGAGGCACTCGACCGGGGCGGAACACTGGCCATTGCCGGCATCTATCTGAGCGACATTCCCTCGCTGAACTACGAGCGCCACCTCTTCCAGGAGCGTCAGGTGCGATCGGTGACTTCCAACACACGCGACGACGCGCGCGAGTTCCTCGCGTTCGCGGGGCAGCACCACATCGACGTCACCAGCCCCGAATATCCGCTCGGCCGTGCGGATGCGGCCCTGTCGGATCTGAGTGAGGGCCGCATCGCCGGGGCGGCGGTGCTGTTGGTCTAGAGCGCTGCGAGCGCCGCGCCGAGTCGGCCGCGGAGATCGCCCCGGCCGTATCGGTACATGGGTCCGCAGCCGTCGGACAGGGTGACGCGCAGCCGGGCCATTCCGCGCGCGCTGACCGGTCGCGGTGAATGCAGCCGCAGCGTGATGGCGTCGATCACATCCTCAGCCGCCTCAATGTTGGTGGTATGCAACCCCACTCGCGATGACATCGGTCCACCGCCCGCGCGGACCTCGTTTACGGCCCGCCGCAGCGTCCTCGCGACGGCTTCTCGCTCCGCAGTCGACGTCAACCGAGCGTGATGGACGGCGAGCGCGCTTCCGGCCACAGCAGGCACGCCGACAGCGAGCTGCCGATCGAGGTGGTTGGCGCGTAGTCGCGCCGTCACGCGCGCCGAAAGCGATGGCCGCGGGGCTGTGGTCCGCCGGACGGCGTCACTCGCGCTGGAAAAGAAGTCTGGGGAGATCTTGTTGTTTGGCATGGGTTATCAATTCCTCTAACGGCTTCACCGCTGCGAATATTCTCGTGACTATCAAACACGTTACAGCGGTCATGGATGACCAGTCAAGTTGATATACCGGTCACGCATGGATATTCTGGACGCATGAGTACGCAGCCTGCGCAATGGCCCGGTGACGACGAGTCGAAACCCGCGCCCGGCCGGCTGCGGCTTGTTCAAGAGTTGGTCAACACCGTCGAGCTCCCCGAAGGTTCGGACCGGCTCGCCGACCAGTCCGACGCGCGTCCGTGGCTCGTCGACAACCAGCTGTTGGCGAGGCACGCCGAGCTTGCCGAGGGCGATCTGGGCCTCGTCCGCCGCGTGCGCGAAGCGCTGCGCGCGCTGCTGGTGCAGAACGCGGGTGGGCCGACACCCACCGACACCGTACTGGCCCCGTTGCGCGAGATCGCCTCGGCTGGAACGGCCCGCGCATGCCTGGCCGACGACGGCGTCGTGCAGTTGACCGCTACCGGCGACTCGGTGGGCGACCGGCTGGTGGACCTGCTTGTGATAGTTCGCGACGCCCAGCGAGACGGCACCTGGCAGCTGCTCAAGGCCTGCGCCAACGACGAATGCCAGTGGGCGTTCTACGACAAGTCGCGCAACCACGGCGGCACATGGTGCGAGATGTCGACGTGCGGCAACAAGCTCAAGAACCGAGCGTTCCGCGCCAGAACCAAGACGCGCTGACGCAGGCAGTCAGGTCGACAGGTGCCATACCAGGGCCGCGGCCAGCGCGCCCAGCCCGTTCAGTGACCAGTGCAGTGCGATCGGCGCGATCAGGCTGCCGCTGCGCCTGCGCAGCCAGGTGAACACGAAACCGGCGGCCGCCGTCGCGGCCACCGCCAGCACCACGCCGGCAATGGTCCCGGGCAGGCCACCGCCGAAGATGCGGCTGAAGCCGACATTGCTGCTGGTCAGGCCGAGCGACGTGGCGATGTGCCACAGCCCGAACAGGAGCGAGCCTGCCGCGGCCACACCGCGGAAACCCCAGGCTCGGTTCAGCGCACCGTGCAGCACACCACGGAACGCCAGCTCCTCGGGGATCACGGTCTGCAGCGGGATGATGATCATCGACGCGATCAGCGCGCCCGACACCGTCGCGTAGTTGTTGTTCATGAACATCGGCCGGGTCCACGGCAGCAACATGCCGATCGCGATCACCGACAACACCACCACGACAGCGGCCACCGCATAGCCGGCGCCGGCTTTCCAGTGCTCACGGCTCAGCCCGAGCTCGGCCCACCCGAGGCCCCGCGAACGAACCAGGATCACCAGTCCCACGGCCGCAGCGGGCACGGTCGCGATGCTGGCCCACGGCGTCGTGAAGTGCGCGATCAGGTTCGTCAGTGCCAGTACCACCACGACCACGCCGATGTCGACGTAGGTGCGGAAGTGT
>Ga0207675_100000954_pt1 | contig 28821 bp, 29 predicted proteins | sample KBSSwiS42_FD_184305 | JGI IMG/M metagenome (GOLD analysis project Ga0207675, IMG submission 184305) | Switchgrass rhizosphere microbial communities from Kellogg Biological Station, Michigan, USA - KBS Switchgrass S4-2 (SPAdes) (version 2) | ecosystem: Host-associated > Plants > Roots >...
CGCGAGGTCGAGCGAAAGAAGGTCGGCCTGCACAAAGCAAGGCGGCGCAAGCAGTACTCGAAACGCTGAACTCAGGGATTCTGCGAACCGAAAGCCGCCAACAGGCGGCTTTTGTTTTTTATGACACTTAAAGCAGGCATCGTCGGCGGGACCGGGTACACGGGCGTGGAGCTGCTGCGGCTGCTCGCCCAGCATCCGCAGGTCGAGCTGAAGACCATCACCTCGCGCAAGGAAGCCGGCACGCCGGTCGCGCGCATGTTCCCGAGCCTGAGGCGCAAGGTCGACCTCGCCTTCACCGAGCCGGGCGCGCGCGCGCTCGCCGGCTGCGACGTGGTGTTCTTCGCCACGCCGAACGGCGTCGCCATGGGTGAAGCGCGCGCAGTGCTCGAAGGCGGCGCCAAGGTCATCGACCTGTCGGCGGATTTCCGCATCAAGGACCTCGCCGAGTGGGAGCGCTGGTACAAGCTGAAGCACGCGGCGCCCGACCTGGTGCGCGAGGCGGTCTACGGGCTGCCCGAGCTCAACCGCAGCCGCATCAAGGGCGCGCGCCTGGTGGCGAACCCCGGCTGCTACCCGACTGCGACGCAGCTCGGTTTCCTGCCGCTGGTGGAAGCGGGCGTGGTGGACCTCGATCACCTGATCGCCGACGCGAAATCCGGGGTAAGCGGCGCCGGGCGCAAAGCCGAGCTGCCGCTCAGCTTCTCCGAGGCGTCGGACAATTTCGCCGCCTACAACGTGCCGGGCCACCGTCACTGGCCCGAGATCCGCCAGGGCCTCGCACAAGCTGCCGAGCGCGAAGTGGGTCTCGTGTTCACCACGCACCTCACGCCGCTGATCCGCGGCATTCACGCCACGCTCTACGCGCGCGTCACGAAGGAAGCCGATTTCCAGCAATTGTTCGAGAAGCGCTATGCCAACGAGCCGTTCGTCGATGTCATGCCTCCCGGCAGCCATCCGGATACACGCTCGGTGCGCGCTGCGAACACTTGCCGTATCGCGCTGCATCGGCCACCGGAACGCGCGCGCGGGTCGGACACGCTAGTGGTGCTTTCGGTCATCGACAACCTGGTGAAAGGCGCGTCCGGGCAGGCGGTGCAAAACATGAACCTGATGTTCGGGTTCCCGGAAACCACCGGGCTCGAACAAGTCGCGGTGGTGCCTTAGATGCCCTCGGGCCGCTGGAAGGTGATGCGCCAGCGGTTCGGGATCGCTGCACCCCGGGTCGAGGTGCAGACGCAGATTCCCTGGTATTGGCGCTGGGCCGGGATCGCCGTCCTTCTCGGCGTGGCGGCCGCCGCAGGCTCATGGATCTACGACGCCGGGCGGCGCTTCGCCGGCTTCGACCGCAGCGAGGTGCTGCAGGAGCTGCAGACCGTGCGCAGCGACCTGGATACGGCACGCGCCGAGCTCGCGCGCCTGCGGGCGATCGCCAACGCCGCCGACAGCCGCGTCTCCATCGAGCGCACCGCGCAGCAGACGCTTGCGCAACAGGTGCGCGCCGCCGAGCAGGAGAACGCCCGCCTGCGCGAAGAGCTCGCGATGTTCGAGCAGATGCTGGTTTCGGAAGAACGTCACACCCAGACGCTGGCCATCTACCGCTTCAAGGTAGAACCCGACGTGCTGCCAGGGGAATACCGCTATCGTCTCCTCCTTCTCACCCCGACCGACCGACGCGGGCGCGATTTCAACGGCCGGTTAGAACTTGTCGTGTCCCTGCAGGAAGGGGGGCAGAATGCTATGATGTCCTTCCCTGAGCCGGGCGATGCCGGAGCTGCCCAGTTCCGGTTGGCATTCAAGTACTTCCGTCGGGTCGAAGGGACCTTCCGGGTGAACCCGAAAGCCAAGGTGGAGAGTGTGCAGGCCAGGGTATTCGAAGCTGGATCGAGCCAGCCGCGGGCCACGCACTCCGTCAGCCTGGATGGAACGACGAAAGTGAATTGAGGGCAGGGGGAGAGGGAGAAAGCAGGGATGTTCAACAAATCGAGCAAGCCTCAGAACAGGATCGACAGCCTGATCGGCGCCACAACGCGCATCGAGGGCAACGTCATTTTCAGCGGCGGTCTTCGCGTGGACGGCATGGTGAGAGGTAACGTCGCCGCGCTGCCCGACCAGCCGAGCACGCTGGTCATTTCCTCGGACGCGCGCGTGGATGGCGAAGTCCAGGCCGCGCACATCGTGGTGAACGGCACCATCAACGGGCCGGTCCACGCCACCGAGACGCTAGAACTACAGGCGGGCTCGAGGGTCAAAGGAGATGTGTACTACAAGAGCATCGAGATCCAGCAGGGCGCGGTCGTCGAGGGCCGCCTGGTGCATCACCCCGCCGAGATGAAGGGCGTTGAATTGAAGCTCGCCTCGGGCGGCTAACGAGAGGACAGAGATGAACGCAGTCACCGAAATGCCGGCGCCGCTGGTCTTCAGCGATAGCGCGGCGAACAAGGTCAAGCAGCTGATCGAGGAAGAAGGCAACTCGGAGCTCAAGCTCCGCGTGTTCGTCACCGGGGGCGGCTGCTCGGGCTTCCAGTACGGCTTCACCTTCGACGAGACCAAGAACGAGGACGACGCCGCGATGGAGAAGAACGGCGTCACGCTGCTCATCGACCCGATGAGCTACCAGTATCTGGTGGGCGCCGAGATCGACTACCAGGAAGGCCTGGAAGGCGCGCAGTTCGTGATCAAGAACCCCAACGCGCAGAGCACCTGCGGCTGCGGGTCGTCCTTCTCCACCTAGCCACTCAGCACCGCAAATGAAAAAGGGGCCTTCGGGCCCCTTTTGCTTTTCTGCTGAGTCCTTTTACTGGACTTGCGCGACCGTGACGTTGGCGAGCAGGTCGAGCCGCTCGACCAGCGCGGCGGCATGATTGCGGAACGCGGGGAGGTCCTGCTGCGCGACCGGATTCGCGGACGGCATCGCGATCGAGAACGGGTTGCGCGCCTGGCCGGCGACGCGGAATTCGTAATGCAGGTGCGGGCCGGTGGCCCAGCCGGTCTGGCCGACCGCACCGATCGTATCGTTCTGCGCCACGCGCGCGCCCTTGCGTACCGCCACGCGGCTAAGGTGCGCATACACGGTGGCGTACTGCCCGTGGTGACGGAGGATCACGACGTTGCCATAGCCGCCCTTCGGGCCGGCGTGCTCGACGACACCGTCGCCCACGGCGCGCACGCGCGTGCCGGTCGGGGCCGCGTAATCGATGCCCTCATGCTTCTTCCACGCCTGCGCGATCGGGTGGCGGCGCATGCCGAAGCCCGAGCTCACGCGCGAGAACTCCAGCGGCGAGCGCATGAACGCCTTGCGCAGGTTCTTGCCGTCGGGTGCGTAGTAGCCGTTGCCGTAGTGCACCGCGCGGAACGTCTTGCCGTTGTTGGTGAACTCGGCGGCGAGCACGCGCCCGGCGCGCACCGGGCGGCCGTTGAGGTAGTGCAGCTCGTAGATCACCGAGAAGCGGTCGCCCTTGCGCAGGTCGCGGTGGAAGTCGATGTCGCCGCTGAACACGTCGCCGAGCTGCATGGCGATGCTGTCGGGGATGTTGGCGTCGTCGGTCGCCGCGAACAGCGAGCTGCGGATCAGGCCGGACTTCATCTCGATCTGGGTCTGGAACTGCGCGCGGTCGTCGGTGACGCGATAGTAGCCGTTGGCCTCGGCCACGATCTTGATCAGGCTGTCGCGCCCGCCGAGGAAACTGAGCGCGATCGGCTCGCCGTCGGTGCTGACCTCGGCGCGCACATGCGTACCCGGGCGCAACTGCTGCAGCGCGCGCAGCTTCGCGAGCTTGGCGATGTGCGGCCCTTCGATGCCGAGACGCTCGATGAACGCGGGCAGCGTGTCGCCGCGCTGGTAAACGTCTTCGCGCACATAGGACTTCGGCTCGGGCACCGCGTCCGGACGGATCGCGAGCGATTCGATGAGCGGCGTCTTCGCCGGCTCATGGCGAGCGTCGCGCGACGGTGCAATGGTCGCGAACGCGACCACCGCGGTGGCGGCGAATCCGACGATGGCGGCAATGCCGCCGAGCCGTCCGAACTTTCCCATGAATCGGCTAGAATCCCTTGAATTTCAGAAGCCTGCGTAGTCTAGCAAAGAACCCGAACCCGGCAAATCGATCATGTCCGCCGTTGAGCAGGCCATTCAGACCATCCGTCGGGGGGCCGACGAGCTGATCGTTGAGGAAGAGTTGGCAAAGAAGCTGGGTAGCGGCCGCAAGCTGCGCATCAAGCTCGGCCTCGACCCGACCGCCCCCGACCTGCACCTCGGGCACACCGTGGTGATCAACAAGCTGCGTGATTTCCAGCAGTTGGGCCACCAGGTGCAGTTCCTGATCGGCGATTTCACCGGGATGATCGGCGACCCGACCGGCAAGAACCAGACGCGCCCGCCGCTCACGCGCGAGGAAATTGAAAAAAATGCAAAAACCTATCGCGAGCAGGTGTTCAAGATCCTCGACCCGGAGAAAACGCAAATCCTGTTCAACTCGGAGTGGTCGGACAAGCTCGGCGCCGAAGGCATCATCCGGCTGGCGGCGCGCTACACGGTGTCCCAGCTCCTCGAGCGCGACGACTTCTCCAGGCGCTTCAGCCAGGAAAGGCCGATCGCGCTGCACGAGCTGCTCTATCCGCTGATGCAGGGCTACGACTCGGTGGCGATGAAGGCCGACGTCGAACTCGGCGGCACCGACCAGAAATTCAATCTGCTGGTGGGACGGGAGCTGCAGAAGCAGTTCGGGCAGGAGCCGCAGTGCATCCTCACCATGCCGCTGCTCGAGGGGCTCGATGGCAAAGAGAAGATGTCGAAGTCGCTCGGCAACTATGTGGGCATCGCCGAGGCGCCCCCGGAGATTTTCGGCAAGCTGATGTCGATCTCGGACGAGCTCATGTGGCGCTACATCGAGCTGCTGTCGTTCGAATCGCCCGCCACCATCCAGCAGTGGAAAAAAGACCATCCGCGCGACGTGAAAGTGCGCTTCGCCAGGGAAATCGTGGCGCGCTTCCACAGCCCGGCCGCCGCGCAGCGCGCAGAAGCCGATTTCTCCAGCCGCTTCCGCGAAGGCGAGATGCCGGACGAGATGCCCGAAGTCACGGTGCAGGCGCCCGACGGCGGCATCCTCATCGCGCAGCTCCTCAAGCAGGCGAATCTGACGCCGAGCACTTCGGAAGCGCAGCGCATGATCGAGCAGGGCGGCGTGAAGCTCGATGGCGAGCGGGTGTCCGACAAGGCGCTGAAGATTCCCGCCGGCCGCACGGTCGTCGCCCAGGTTGGCAAGCGCAAGTGGGCCAAGATCACCATCAAGTGACGTACGAGGTCTACGCGCTCAAGTACGCGCACCACGCGCGGCTGCGGTCGGAGAACTTCATCGGCGGCGATCCCCACGACGGACCGATGCCGCTCGATTATTTTGTCTGGCTGATTCGCGGGAACGGACGCGAGATCGTGGTGGACACGGGCTTTTCAGCGGCGATGGCCACCAAGCGCGGGCGCGACCACATTCGGTGCCCTACGGTTGCCCTCCGGATGCTTGGGTGCGATGCCTCACAGGTCAAAGATGTGGTCATCACGCATCTGCATTACGACCACGTCGGCAACTTCGACCTGTTTCCAGCGGCGACGCTGCACCTGCAGGACCTGGAGATGCGCTATGCCACCGGGCGCTACATGGGGCACAACTGCTTTCGCGGCGCCTACGAGGTCGAGGACGTGGTCGGCATGGTGCGCCGCGTGTACGAGGAGCGCGTGCGCTTCCACGACGGCGACGCGGAGATCGCGCCGGGTGTTTCCGTGCACCTGATCGGCGGGCACACGATGGGAATGCAGTCGGTGCGGGTCAAGACGCGCCGTGGCTGGGTGGTGCTCGCGTCGGACGCGAGCCACTTCTACGCCAACATGGAACAGACACGGCCGTTTCCGATCGTGTGGTCGGTGGCGGACATGGTCGACGGGTATCGCAAGTTGAGCGCGCTGGCCGAATCGCCCGGGCACATCATCCCGGGCCACGACCCTCTGGTGTTCGAGCGTTACCCCGCGCCGTCGAAGGAATTGGAGGGAATCGCGGTCAGGCTGGACTGAGGGCGGTCCCCGTCAGAGCAGCTCGTTGATGAGGTAGGCCGCGTGCTCCTTCAGCTTGTGCCTGACGCTGCGCCGTTGCCACTTCTCCAGGTTGATCTCCGTGGCGCGCGGCAGGTACCGCTCGAAGACCGCATCGAGGCGCCGCGCGGTCTTCTGGTCCAGGATCCCGAGCGTGACCTCGTCGTTCGTCTCGAACGAGCGGTCGTCGAAATTGGTGGAGCCGACAGCGCTGTAGATGCCGTCGATGGTCATCACCTTCTGGTGCAGCAGCGTGTGCGGATACTCGAAAAGGCGCACGCCGTTGCGCATCAGCTTCTCGAAGTTGCGATGGCCGGCGTGCTGAACCATCGGGTTGTCCGAGCCGCTGGTGGAGGGCATCAGCACGCGCACGTCGACGCCGCGTTTCACGGCCTCGCCGAACGCATCGATCGCATCGGGCTCGGGGATGAAGTACGGGTTCTGGATCCAGATGCGCTTGCGGGCGAGGCAGATCGCGGTGTGGTGCAGGATCTTGACGGCCGGCGCGGAATTCTCGGGCTTGGCGTAGACCAGGTGCATCGGGATGTCGCCGGCAGGCTCGAGCGGCGGGAAACAGTCGGGCCCGGCGAACAGCTCGCCGGTCTCGCCCGCCCAATTCTCGCTGAAGGCGCCCTGCGCGCTGTGAACGATCGGCCCGCGCAGGTGCACGCTCACGTCGCCGTAGTGCTTGCCGTCCTCCGCGTCGCCCAGCCAGTGGTCCACGACGCAATGCCCGCCGACGAAGGCCTCGCGCCCGTCGACGATCAGCATCTTGCGGTGGGTGCGGTCGTTCATCACGCCGATGTTGTGCAGCTTCATCTCGTGGAACATGACCACCCGGGCGCCGGCCTTCTCCATCGTCTCGCGCTCGCCCTTGCCGATCCCCCGCGAGCCGTTGCCGTCCAGCATGATGCGCACCGCGACGCCGGCGCGGGCGCGCTCCGCGAACGCCGCGGCCATGCGGCCGCCGAGCGCGCCCTCTTTCCACAGGAAAGTCTCGTAGTGCACCGAGCCCTTGGCGCTTCCGATGCGCTCGATCATCGCGTCCCAGCACTTGCCGTTTTCCAGGACTTCGACCGCGTTGCCGTCCACCACCGTGCCGAGGGTGAGCCCGGCGAGCGTCGGCATCAGGCTGTCGATGCCGACGTCGCATTGGATCTTGAGCCGCGGGTCGCGATGGCGGCGGATCGACCAGATCACCAGCGCCATGACGACGACGATGGTGAACAGGATGCCGGCGAGGACGGCGGAAGTCATCAGGCCTGGCTGACGCGCACCACGGCGTCCTTGCGCTTCCAGAGCTCCGGCAGCAGCTCGGCGCCGATTCCCGGCCCGGGCGGTTTCCCGAAGTAACCGTGCACGGGTTGCGGCACGTGCGTCGCCAGCTCGTTGTACCAGCCGGTGTAGAACGCGCGCACCGACTCCTGGATCAGCGCGTTCGGCGCCCAGATCGAGAAGTGCACGGACGCCGCGTAGACCAGTGGTCCGGTGCAATCATGCGGCGCGACCGGCAGCTGCCACGCATCGGCGAGCGCGGCGATGCGCCGCGCCTCGGTGATGCCGCCGCACCACGCGAGGTCGAACATCACGATGCCGGCGACGCCGGTCTCCAGCAGGTCCTTGAAGCTCCAGCGCCCGGCGAGGATCTCGGAGGCGCAGATCGGCGCCCTGGAGTGCGGTGCGTACTGCTTGAGCAGCGCGAGGCTGTCCATGCGAATCGGGTCTTCGTGCCAGAAGGTCTCGAACTCGGCGAGCGCCTGCGCGATGCGCTGCGCCGCGGTCAGTCGCCACAGCGAGTGGAACTCGACCATGATGTCCATGCGATTACCGACCGCCGCGCGGATCTTTCTGAACGGCTCGAGCGCTTTCTGCAGATCCGGTCCCGAGATGTACTGCCCATCCGTCGCCTCGGCGTGCGGATCGAACGGCCAGATCTTCATGCCGGTGATGCCCTTCTCGAGCAGCGATTGCGCCAGCTCGTCGGCGCGATGCAGGAAGGCGTCGAGGTCTTCGTACGGCCCCTGCGGCTTGCCGTCGAGGCCCCAGTTCTTCGTATTCTGGCCGCCGGCGGCGCGGATGTAGCGGTAGCCGGCGCACGTGTTGTACGTACGCACGCGCTCGCGGCTCGCACCGCCGAGCAGCTGGTAGAGCGGCTGGTTGCTGACCTTGCCGTAAAGGTCCCAGAGCGCGAGGTCGAAGGCCGAGGCAGCGCGCGTCTCGACGCCCGAGCCGCGCCAGCCGAGGTAGCCGATCAGCGCGCGATGCAGCGCCTCGATCTCGAGCGGATCGCGGCCGAGCACGCGCGGCGCTACGTATTCATGCAGGTAGGCCTCGACGCTCTGCGCGGCGTAGCTGGTCTCCCCGAGTCCGATCACGCCCGCGTCGGTATGGACTCGTAGCCATACGAGGTTGGGAAATTCGCCGAGCCGCAGCGTTTCCAGTCGGGTGATCTTCATATAAGCTTTTCGTCCCTCTTGGAGGAGGAACCCATGAATAGAGCATTCTCGCTCACCGTGCTTGCCGCGGGCGCGGCGTTGGCGTTTTCCGCGAGCGCCCAGCAGCCGGCCGCGAAGCAGCTCAAGATGCAGTCGACCTGGCCGGCGAGCCTCACGCTGCAGGACAACTTTCGCACCTTCGCCGATCGGGTCGACAAGCTGACCAGCGGGCAGGTCAAGATCGAGGCCGCGGCCGCGGGCCAGATCGTGCCGGCGTTCGAGATTCTCGACGCGACGCACAAGAAGGTGATCGATGGCGGTCACGGCGTCGCCTACTACTGGGTGGGCAAGAACAAGGCGGCGACGCTGTTCTCGGCCACGCCCGCCGGCCCGTTCGGCATGGATCATTTCGACTTCCTCGGCTGGCTGCACGAGGGCGGCGGCAACGCGCTCTACGACGAGTTCTACCGCGACGTGCTCAAGCTCAACGTGATCGGCATGCCGGTGGGCGGCGCGAGCCCGCAGGCGATGGGCTGGTTCAAGCGGCCGATCAAGGACCTCGCCGACTTCAAGGGCATGAAGTGCCGCCAGACCGGCATCGTCGCCGAGATCTACCAGCGCATGGGCATGCAGACGGTGAACATGCCCGGCGGCGAGATCGTGCCTTCGGCGCAGCGCGGCGTGATCGACTGCGCCGAGTGGGTGGGCGGCATCGAGGACCTGCGGCTCGGCCTGCCGCAGGTCTGGAAGTACCACTACACCCCGGGCATGCACGAGTCGAACTCGATGCTCGAGATCATCGTCAACACCGAGGTGTGGAAGGGCCTCACGCCGCAGCAGCAGGAGTCGTGGCGCGCGGCCACCTTCGATACCTTCGTGCGCTGGGGCATCAAGTGGCAGAAGCAGAACGCCGATGCGATCGAGGAGATGCGCACCAAGCACGGCACGCAGATGCTGCGCACGCCGCCCGCGATCCTGGTCGACTTCCTCAAGACCTGGGACAAGATGGCGGCGGAAGAAGCGGCCAAGAGCCCGTTCTTCAAGAAGGTGCTCGATTCCCAGCGCGAGTACGCGTCGAAGGTGGTGCCGGCGAAGCGCTTCATGTTCCCGCCGTATTCCTTCGCCGCGAACTACTACTTCCCGGAAAAGCCGGCTGCGCCGGCAAAGGGCAAGGCCAAGTAGGAAGTCATCCGTTCATTCGTTGACCGAGTAAAAACAAGGGTGTACCCTGCCTTCGCCCTGGGGACCCCTATGAGGAGGAGGAGCTTATGAGGCAATTCGTTCGTTCGGCTGTCGCAATGGCGGCCGTCGCAGCATTCTCGGCAGGTGCGCAGGCCCAGCAAGTCGTCAACCTGAAGATGCAGGCCACGTGGCCCGCGAGCCTGACGCTGTACGAGAACTTCACGTACTTCGTCGAGCGCGTCGGCAAGATTTCCAACGGCACGCTCAAGATCGACGCCATGCCGGCCGGACAGGTGGTGCCGGCCTTCGAGGTGCTCGATGCCACGCACAAGAAAGTGCTCGACGGCGCGCATGCGTGGTCGGGCTACTGGGTCGGCAAGAACAAGGCCGCGATCCTGTGCACCGGCGGCCCGGGCGGCACGTTCGGCATGGACATGATCGACGCCATGGGCTGGCTGCACCACGGCGGCGGCAACGAGCTGTGCAACGAGCTGTTCCAGAAGGAGCTCAAGCTCAACGTGCAGTGGTTCCCGATCCTGCCTTCGGGTCCGCAGGCGTTCGGCTGGTTCAAGCGGCCGATCAAGAACCTCGCCGATTTCAAAGGCATGAAGTGCCGCCAGACCGGCATGGCCGCGGAGATCTGGCAGCGCATGGGCATGACGACGGTGAACATGCCCGGCGGCGAGATCATCCCGTCGGCGCAGCGCGGCGTGATCGATTGCGCCGAGTGGGTCGGCGGCGTCGAGGACCTGCGCCTCGGCTTCCACAACGTCTGGAAATACCACTACACGCCGGGCATGCACGAGAACGTGACCATCGGCGAGGTGGTGTTCAACATGGACGTGTGGAAGGGCCTCTCCAACCAGCACCAGGAGATGATCAAGAGCGCCGCCAACGAGGCGTTCCTGATCTGGTGGGCGAAGTGGCAGAAGCAGAACTCCGAAGCGCTGAAGGAGCTGCAGGAGAAGCACGGGGTGCGCATCCTGCGCACGCCGCCGGAGATCCTGGTCGAGTTCCTGAAGACCTGGGACAAGGTCGCGGCCGAGGAAGCGGCGAAGAGCCCGTTCTTCAAGAAGACGCACGAGTCGCAGCGCCAGTACGCGTCGCTCGTGGTGCCGGCGAAGCGCTTCTACTTCCCGCCGTATTCGTTTGCAGCGAACTACTATTTCCCGGAGGGCGGCCAGAAGGCCGCGTCCGCGAAGGCGGACAAGAAATAACTGAGCAATCCCTGAACGGGGGCGGAGATTCCGCCCCCGTTTAGTTTGGGGGGGACAGGAATGGCAGAACCTACCGCGGGCCCGATGATCCAGTTGGTCCGCGCGATCGACAAGTTCACCGATACCACCGGCACCTGGATCGCATGGCTCAACCTGCCGCTCGTGCTGGCGGTCGCGTGGGAAGTGATCGCGCGCTACTTCTTTCACGCGCCCACCATCTGGTCGTTCGACGTGACTTACATGCTGTACGGCACGATCTTCATGCTCGGCGCCGCGTTCGCGCTGCACAAGGGCGCGCACATCCGCACCGACTTCTTCTACGACAACTGGAGCGTGCGCACCAAGGGGATGGTGGATTCGATTTCCTACATCGTGTTTTTCTTTCCGTCGCTCATCCTGTTCCTGGCCGCGAGCTGGAGTGAGGCGTGGTACGCCTACACGATCAACGAGACCTCCGAGCAGACTCCCTGGCGCCCGATCCTCTGGCCCTACAAGACGGTAGTGCCGGTGACCTGCGTGCTGCTCATGCTGCAAGGCGTGTCTGAGGTGATCAAGAGCGTGTATGCCTGGCGCATGGGCGTGGTGCTCGAGCACAAGGAAAAGATCGAGATATGAGCGGCGACGTCCTCGTTGGTCTGATCATGCTGATCGTGATGATCGGCGCGATCTTCATCGGCATCCAGATCTCGTTCACGCTGCTGTTCCTCGCGCTCACCTTCGGCTACATGTCGCTCGGCCGCGTGGTGTTCGACCTGGCCTACTTCCAGACCATCGGCATGATGAAGGAGGAGCTGCTCGCCGCGGTGCCGCTGTTCATCTTCATGGGCTTCATCACCGAGCAGGCCGGGCTGATGGAGCGGCTGTTTTCGGCGTTGCGCATGCTGCTCGCGCCGGTGCGCGGCTCGCTCTACATCGTGGTGATCCTCACCTCGACGGTGTTCGCCATGGCGACCGGCATCGTCGGCGCCGCGGTCACGGTGCTCGGCATCATGGCCGGGCCGATCATGATCAAGACCAAGTACGACCCGGTGCTGTCGGCGGGCGCGATCACCGCCGGCGGCACGCTCGGCATCCTGATCCCGCCGTCGGTGATGCTGATCGTGATGGGGCCGGTGCTCGGCGTCTCGGTCGCAGACCTTTATGCCGCGGCGTTCGGCCCGGGCTTCCTGCTCGCCTCGCTCTACCTCATCTACCTGATCGCGCGCTCGATGATCAACCCGAAGCTCGGTCCGCCGGTGCCGAAGGAGGAGCGCGTCACGGATCCGGTGGCGATCGTGAGGGAAGTCGTGGTCGGCGTCCTGCCCCTCGCGCTGCTCATCGCCGCCACCCTCGGCTCGATCCTCGCCGGTCTCGCGACGCCGACCGAGGCCTCGGGCGTCGGCGCGCTCGGCGCCGTCATCCTCGCCATCGTTTACCGCAGGCTCACCTTCGCCGGCATCAAGCAGGCGGTGATCAGCGCCACGCTGACCTCGAGCATGGTGCTGCTGCTCGCGGTCACCTCGAACATCTTCGGCGCGGTGTTCGCGCGCCTCGGCACGGCGGACTGGATCACCACCAACCTTACGTCGCTCCCGGTGCCGCCGCTGGTGATGCTCGGCTTCGTGGTGTTCCTGCTGTTCCTGCTCGGCTGGCCGTTCGAATGGCCGGCGATCATCCTGGTGTTCCTGCCGATCTTCTACCCGGTGGTCGACGCGCTCAAGCCTTCGCTCTCGCAGAGCTTCGGCATTCCGCCGGAGCTGTTCATGGTCTGGTTCGGCGCGCTGGTCGCGGTGACCATGCAGACCGCGTACCTATCGCCGCCGGTCGCCATGTCCGCGTACTACCTGAAGCAGGTGGTGAAGGAATGGTCGCTGCGCACGATCTACAAGGGCATGTTCGAGTTCATGGTCCTGCAGTGCATCGCGATCGCCGTCGTGATGTTCGTGCCGCAAATCGCCATCATGCTGCCGATGCACCTGCAGGCCGAAGCGCGCGCGGTGACCACGGAAGAGGTCGACGACAGCCAGAACCGCCTGGAAGAGGATCCGCTCAAGGCGGGCCAGGAAGAGCAGGAGGAGGAGCAGAGCCTAGAAAAAGACGAACTTTCGAACCCGAAGAAGAAGTAAGGCAGACGCAACGGGTTCGCGCCGTACTCTCGACGCCGGGCATGTCCCGGCGTTACTTTTTGGGCATGCCCTTCGATTTCGACACCGCGGTCGACCGCGCCGGCACCTGGAGCACGCGCTGGGAGCGCCACGCCGGCAAGGACATCATTCCGCTGTGGGTCGCGGACACCGACTTTCGCGCCGCGCCCGCCATCCTTGAAGCCATTTCGGCGCGCGTCCAGCACGGCGTCTTCGGCTATAGCACGCCGCCGCACGAGCTGCGCGGCGCGATCGTGCGGCGCATGCAGCAGCGCTACGGCTGGCGCATCGACCCCTCGTGGATCGTGTTCATCCCCGGCGTGGTTCCCGGCCTGCACCTCGCCGCGCGCCATCTCGTGCCGGCCGATGGTCACGCGATCATTCCGCGGCCGGTCTACCACCACTTCCGCAAGGCGCTGGAGCTCGCGCCGCGCGCGTTCGGCGAAGCGCCGCTGGTGCTCGAGTCGGGGCGATGGGTCTTCGACACCGATGTCCTGAGAAAAAGCATCAATCCGAAGACCAAGGCGTTCTTCCTTTGCAATCCGCAGAACCCCGGCGGCACGGTGTTCCGCCGCGCCGAGCTCGAGCGCCTGGCCGAAATCACCCGCGACCTGCTCATCGTCTCCGACGAGATCCACTGCGACCTGGTGCTCGACCAGGAGCTGCGGCACGTGCCGATCGCCAGCCTCGCGCCCGAAATCTCGCGCCGCACGCTCACGCTGATGTCGGCGAACAAGACGTTCAACATCCCGGCCTCGGGGCTGGGCTGGGCGATCATTGAAGATGCCGCTTTGAGAGGAAAATTTTCAGGTGAAGTGGCTGCGCACGTATTGGGCTCACCGTCGGTATTCGGAATGGCGGCGACGCTGGCGGCGCTCGAGCGATGCGACGACTGGCTCTCGGCGCTGCTCGACTATCTGCGCGGCAACCGCGATCTAGTCGAGAAAAACATTGGGTTTCCGATGGCCCACGTCGAGGCAACCTACCTCGCGTGGATCGACTGCTCGAGTGTGGAAGGTGCGGCCGAGCTGTTTCTCAAGCACGGCGTGTCCGTCTATGGCGGCGCTCAGTTCGGCGATGCGCGCTTCATCCGCTTGAACTTCGGCACTCAACGTTCCCGGCTGCAGGAAGCCCTGAAACGGATTAAGAGCGCATCCAGGCCGAGCCCCAGAGGTTGAGCGTGCGCTGCTCGTGCGGCCAGGTGCGATGCGGCATTTCGCGCGGCATCAGCTCGAGCTCGGCGGAGAACTCCACCTTGTGGCCGTCGGGGTCCTCGATCATGAAGAACAGGTTGTTGCCCGGCCCGTGGCGCCCCGGCCCCCACCATAGCGGAATGCGCAGGCTCGCCATGCGGTCGGCCCAGTCGCGGATGTCGAGCCAGCCGTTGGTCTCGTAGCAGTGATGGTCCGGCCGCGACTGCGGCGCGCGGAACGCGGCAAAGCTGTGGTGCTCGGGATCGGAGCGCAGGAACACCGCTGCTAACGCGTCGGCGTCATGAGAATCTTTCTCTATCACACGATCGGACTCCACCATGCCCAGATTTCGATAGAACTCGAGCATCTGCGGCAGACGCTCTGTCGCACAGACGAAATGCTGCAGGCGGCCGGGCAGGCTGTCCGCGCTTCCGGTTTCTTTCGGAATGCCAAAGACCACCTTGCGGCCATCGGGATCCGCTACGGCGTAGGCGCTTTTCTCCAGCAGGGGGGATGAGAACCCCTCACTGCGAGCAAGCTTCTTGCGATATCCCTCGAGGTGCGCGGCATCCTGCATCTGCAGGGCGAAATAGGGAACTGCCGCTGCTTCGCCTTTACCCACCACCAGTTGCCGGCCGCGGCCGGCGACCAGCCAGCTACCGTCGGGCAGCGGCGCGACGCGGTCGCCGAGCAGCTCGCCGTAGAAGCGTGCGAGGCGCTCGGGCTGCGGGCTGTCGCGGCGCAGATGATGCAGGCGAGCAGGCCACAGAGTCGGAGTCATGGCCGCCATTTTGGCGTAAAGCGAGCGCCGCGTGGAGGATGCGCTCGAGGTGCGGATCGCGCACGCCGACCTCGTGCATGTGTTCGAGCGTCTTGCTGATGTAGTCGACGCAAGGCCCGCGCGCGCCGATGCCTTGCGCGACCAGGCGCGCGCGGCCGTGCAAATCGAGCTCGCCCACGTAGGCCGGATGTCCGGGGTCGGCGATGAAGGCGAGCGCGCGCACCATGCGCCCGCCGGGCAGGCGTACCTGAATCAGCCGCGGCGCGTATACGCGCCGGTTCATCTCGCGCTCCCACAGGCTGGCGAGCGCGCGGCGCGCGCCCTGCGCATCGATGCGGTAGGCCATTCCCCAGCACGATCCTCCCTGGCACAGGCCCATGACGAGGCCTGGTTTTGCGCGCGTGCCGCGGTAACGGGTGGAGAGGATGCACAGCGCGCGGTGGTAGCCATGCGCGCGGCCGAGCGCCTTGCGCGTGTAACCGAAGCACGGCGACCACATGAGCGAGCCGTAGCCGAACACCCACAGATCGCCTTTCGGCAGCCGCGCGGTGAATTCGGCGAGCGTCATTTCGGCGCAACTATATAGAATCGCCGCGATGGCTTCACGCCGCGCGCCGATCGCCGGACGCTATACCGCCGAGGAAGTCGCGCTTGCCGCGCGCAACCGCGGCATGCCGCTCGAGGCGCTGCGTCACGAGCTCACCCCGCACGGCCTGCACTACCTGCTGATCCACTTCGACATCCCACCCGCTGACTCTGCCGGCTGGCGCCTGCGGCTGCACGGCTCTTTCAAAAATTCACTTTCTCTCGGCGTGAAGGAGATCCGGCGCCTGCCGTCGACCACGCTGCGCGTGACCCTCGAGTGCGCGGGCAATGGCCGCGGCCAGCTCGCGCCGCGCTACCCGTCGGTGCCTTGGCTCGAAGAGGGCGTGTCGACCGCCGACTGGACGGGGGTTCCGCTCGCGGTGTTGTTGGAGAAGGCATCTCCTCAGGGAGCGGCCAGGGAGATCGTGTTTCATGGCGCCGATCGCGGTTTCGACGCTGGCGTCGAGCATCACTTCGCGCGCAGCCTCTCGCTGTCGGAGGCGATGCGGAACGAAGTGCTGGTCGCCTACGAAATGAACGGCGCGCCCTTACCGCCGCAGCACGGCGCACCGTTGCGCCTCGTGGTGCCGCGCTGGTACGGCATGGCGAGCGTGAAATGGCTGCGGGCGATCGAGGCCGTCGAGCAGCCGTTCGACGGCTTCCAGCAGGCGCGCGGCTATCACTTCCGGCGTCGCGCCGACGAACAGGGACAGCCCTGTACCCACATGCGCGTCAATTCCCTTATGGCGCCGCCGGGTATTCCGGACTTTTACACGCGGCGCCGCGTGGTGGATGCAGGTGAAATCGCGCTCGCCGGTCGTGCCTGGTCGGGCAACGGCGCGATCACCCGCGTGCAATGGTCGGTCGATGGCGCATGGCAGGACGCTGCCCTCGACGCCTCGCGCGACCTGTGCTGGCGAGGCTGGAGCGCCCTATGGAAAGCCACTGTGGGCGAGCACGAGCTCGCGTGCCGGGCGACCGATGAAGAAGGCAATGTGCAGCCGCTGGAGGCGCCCTGGGACTTGTCGGGGTTCGGCAACAACGGCGTGCAGCGGATTCAGGTCACCGTCCGCCCTTAACGTCCGCGTCAACGGATGGCGACGTGGCGCGTTGTTAGCGCAGATCCGCGGCATTGGATCCTTTACAACATTCCCAGGAGAGACCTCACATGCTGAAGAAACTGCTCGTTGCGCTGGTTGCGTCCGCGTTCGCGCTCGGCGCCTATGCGCAAGCCCCGAAGTCGGACACCACCAAGACCGAAGCCCCGGCCAAGACCGAAAAGAAGGCCAAGACCGAGAAGACGGCCAAGACCGAGAAGTCGGCCAAGGCCACCAAGAAGTCGGGCGAGGTGAAGTCGGACAAGGCGAAAGCCAAGGCCAAGTCCGACGTCAAGCCCGAAGCCAAGACCGACACGAAGACCGACGCCAAGAAGTAAGTCTCAGGCAGTCGGAAAAGAGCCCGGCTCCGGCCGGGCTTTTTTTTGCAGTAAGCTTCGCCGCTTGACGAAGTTCACGCTCATCCTGCTCGCCGCGCTCGCGTTGCCCGCACACGCGCTCGAGCTCAAGCCCTGGACCGGCGGCGCGACGCCGCCGCTCGAGCTTTCCGATCTCGACGGCAAAACGCATCGCCTTGCCGACTACCGCGGCCGCGCGGTGCTGGTGAACTTCTGGGCCACGTGGTGCGAGCCGTGCCGCGCCGAGATGCCGAGCTTCGAGCGGCTGCGCGCCTCGCTCGAGTCGCAGCGCGTGGCCGTGCTCGCGGTGAATCTCGCCGAGCCCGAGGCGCGCATCCGTCGCTTCCTCGACACCATGCCGCTGCGCTATCCGATTCTGCTCGACCGCGACGGCACCACGGCGCGCGCGTGGCAGGCACGCGTGCTGCCCGCGACCTACGTCATCGCCCCCGACGGCAAGATCCGCTATCGCCACCTCGGCGAGCTCGACTGGTCGAGCCCGGAGGTGCGCGAGCTCATTCTGAAGCTGCTGAAGTGAGGCTGTTCCTCGGGCTGATGTGCCTGCTCGTCGCCCTGGGCGTCCGGGCGGAAGAAAGTGAATGGCGCCCGCCCTTCATCACCACGCCGCCCGAGGTGGTCGAGCGCATGCTGCAGGTGGCCGAGACGCGCGCCGACGACCTGGTGATCGACCTCGGTTCGGGCGATGGCCGTATCGTCATCGCGGCGGCGCAGAAGTTCGGCGCGCGCGGGGTCGGCATCGAGCTCGATGGCGCGCTGGTGCAGAAATCGCGCGCGGCGGCGCGCGCGGCGCAGGTGGCCGACAAGGTCAGCTTCATCGAGGGCGACGTGCTCGCCGCGGACATCTCGAAGGCCACGGTGATCACCGTGTACCTGCTGCCGGATCTCATGCGCAAGCTGCAAGCGCGCTTCATCCGGGAGCTGGCGCCGGGCACGCGCATCGTGTCGCACGCTTTCAGCATGGCGGGCTGGGCGCCCGACCGCAGCGAGACGGTGAAGGTGAAGGAGCGCCACCCCGGGCAGGGCGACGAAAGCCGTCTCCACCTGTGGATCGTGCCGGCGGACGTGCGCGGCGTGTGGCGCGGACCCGGCATGGACGTGCGCATCGAGCAGAATTTCCAGAATGTCGACATCGAGGGCGCCAGCGGCGCCACGATTTCCGGGCGCGACATCACCTGGGAGAACGGCGGCGCGCGCTTCAGCGCTCGCGTCGACGGCAATCGCATGACGGGAGAGGTTTTCGTCATGGGCGCAAGCCGTCCGTTTGCCCTGACGCGCTAGAGCACTTTCCCGGGGTTCATCAGCCCTTTGGGGTCGAGCGCGCTCTTCAGCGCGCGCATCAGCTCCATCTCGAGCGGCGACTTCTGGCCGCGGATCGCGTCGCGCTTGAGCTGGCCGAGCCCGTGCTCCGCCGAGATCGAGCCGCCGAGCCGCGCCACCGCGTCGTACACGATGCGGTTCACCGCGTCGCGCCGCGGGATCAGCGACGCCGGGCCGATGTTGTAGTGCAGGTTGCCGTCGCCCACGTGGCCGAAGCAGAAGATCTGCGCGTCCGGAAATGACCGGCGCAATCCGCCGTCGGCGATTTCCAGGAATTCCGGGATGCGTGAAACCGGGACGGAAATATCGTGCTTGACGTTGCTGAACTGCGCTTCGGGAATGCTCTCGCGCAGGCGCCAGAGCGCGCGCGCCTGCTCGACGCTCTGCGCGAGCACCGCTTCGTGGCCGTCGAGCGCCTGCGCCAGCCGCTCGAGCAGATCTTCGTTCGTTCCGCTGTCGCCGAACTCGGCCAGCACATACCAGGGGTGCGCTACGCCGAGCGGGTCGCGCGTGTCCGGCACGTGGGTGAGGACCGCTTCCAGCGAGTTACGCGAAACCAGCTCGAAAGCGGAAATGCGCTCGCCGATCCGGCCGCGCAGCGTCGCGAGCAGCTCGACCGCCTGGGCCGGGCTGGCGAGCGCGATCCACCCCGTGGCGCTGGCGGTCGGTTTCGGATAGAGGCGCAGCACCGCGGCGGTGATCACCCCGAGCGTGCCCTCGGCGCCGAGGAAAAGCTGCTTCAGGTCATAGCCGGTGTTGTCCTTGCGCAGGCCGCGCAGCCCGTCCCAAATGCGGCCGTCGGGCAGCACCACCTCGAGGCCCAGCACCTGCTCGCGCGCCGTGCCGTAGCGCAGCACATTCACGCCGCCGGCGTTGGTGGAGAGGTTGCCGCCGATCTGGCAGCTGCCCTCGGCGGCCAGCGAGAGCGGGAACAAGCGCCCGGCATCGGCCGCCGCGGCCTGCACCGCGGCGAGGATGCAGCCGGCTTCCACGGTGGCGGTGTCGTTGAGCAGGTCCAGGCTGCGGATGCGGTTCATGCGTCCGAGCGAGAGCACCAGCTCGCGCCGCGTGCCGGTCGGCACCGAGCCGCCCACCAGGCCGGTGTTGCCGCCCTGCGGCACCACCGCGATGGCTTCGCGCGCGCACAGCGCCACCACCTTCGAAACCTCGACCGTGCTGGCCGGGCGCACCACGCATTCCGCCGGGCCGCTGTATTGCCGGCGCCAGTCGGTGAGGTACGGTTTCATGTCCGCGGCCGCGGTGAGCACGTGCGTCACGCCTACAATGTCGGCGAGGCGCTCTTGCAGAGTCATTCTTGAACACTATTCGGCTTGTGCTGTTTTGGCTAGCCGGCCTGTCCTTCGCCCTGGCGCAGGAGCCGGTGGTCGTGGTCGGCGCGGTCATTTCGCAGACCGGCGCGCACGCCGAGCTCGCGCGGGAATACGCCAAAGGCCTCGAAGTGTGGCGCGATGAGGTGAACGCCGCCGGCGGGCTGCTCGGGCGGCGCGTCGAGCTGCGCGTGCTCGACGACGGATCCGAGGCACTCAAGGCCGGCCCGCTCTACGCGCGCCTGATCCGCGACGAAAAAGTCGATCTGCTGATCGGCCCTTATGGCACCGCGGCCACCATGGTCGCCGCATCGGAGGCCGAGCGCGCGCGCCGCGTGATGGTGAACGGTGCCGGGCCGGCAGCGGCGCCGCATGCGCGCGCGCCACGCTATCTTTTTCAGAGCGCGATTCCCTACGGCGCCTACGGCATGCCCGCGCTGCAGACCGCGATCGATGCCGGCTTGCGCCGGATCTTCATCGTCTCGCGCGACGATCCCGCCTCGCGCGAGGCGGCCGAGGCATTGCAGAGCGCGGCCGCGGCGCAGAAGCTCGAGCTGAGCCCGATCGAGGTCTACCGCCCCGGCACGCTGGATTACGCGCCGCAGGTGGCGCGGGCGCGCGCCACGAAGGCCGAGGCCTGGATCGCGTTCGGCGACGTGCGCGACGCCGCGGAGATGGTGAAGACCTTCAAGAAGCTGGATTTCGCGCCAGCGCTTTTCTTTGCGCAAGGCGCGGCCCATCCGCGCTTCGTCGCGCTGGTCGGGCAGGACGCGGAGTGGAGCCTCGGCGCGGCGGACTTCGAGCCGCGCATCGACGAGCAGGCGCGCGCCTTCGCCAAGATCTACGCCGCCAAATGGACGGTGGCGCCGGGCCTGCCCGCGGCCGAAGGCTATGCCGCGGGCTGCGTGCTCGGCGCCGCGGTGCGCGCCGCCGGCACGTTCTCGCAGGAGGCGGTGCGCAGCGCGCTCGCGGAGCTCGAGCTGCCGACCGTGCTCGGCGACTATCGCGTCGCCCCCGACAGCGGTGCGCAGATCGGCGCCAAGCCGCGCCTGATCCAGATCCGCTTCGGTCGGCCGCACGCCGGCATGCCGCTTCTGCCTTATCCTCAGTGGGACGAGCGGGCCCTGATCAAATGACTCTCAATCGTTCCTTCCTGTTCGCGCCCGGCAACGTTGCGCGCCGCGTCGAGAAAGCGCTGACGCTCGACGCCGACGTGGTGATCGTCGACCTGGAAGACTCGGTCGCGATCGGCGAGAAGGCGGCGACGCGCAAGAGCGTGGCCGAGGCCCTGGCGCGGCCGCGCAAGGCACGCGGCTACGTGCGCGTGAACGCGCCGTCGAGCGAGTTCTGCTACCGCGACCTGGTGGAGACCCTGCACCGCAAGGTGGACGGCGTGGTGGTTCCCAAGATCGAGAGCGCCGCCGACCTGCATGCCATCGACTGGCTGATGGCCAGCCTCGAGCGCGAGTTCGGCGTGGAGCCCGGCACCCTCGACCTGATGCCGCAGATCGAGACCGCGGCCGGCGTGCAGCGCGTCGATCGCATCCTGCAGGCGCGCAGCCTGCGGCCCTACACGGGGCCGTGGCGCGTGAAGCGCGTGGCGTTCGGCGGCGCGGACTACGCTCATCAGCTGGGTTTGATTCCAGATTTCGATGAAACCCAACTAGCCGACGCACGAGCACGCGTGGTGCTTTCCTCGCGCGCGGCGGGCATGGAAGGCCCGATCGACAGTCCCTGGTTCCATTTCCGCGAGTCGGAAGGCTTCGCGCGCTCGCTCGAGCGCAGCCGCCGCGGCGGCTTTCAGGGACGCCTGTGCGTCCATCCCGATCAGCTCGCGCCGGTGAACGCGGCGTATCTGCCGAGCGACGCCGAGCTCGCGCGCGCCGAGCGCATCGTGGCCGCGTTCAAGCAGGCCGAGGCCGCGGGGCAAGCCGCGATCCAGGTTGACGGCGAGATGGTCGATTACCCGGTTGCCTTCCGCGCGCAGACCATGATCGACGCCGTGCGCGCCGCACGCAAAAACTGAGCGTCGCTCTCCCGCTCGCCGCGACGCTGGCGATCCAGACGCTGGTGTCGACCGCGGTGTACTGCGGGCCGGTGATGGCGCCGGCCGCGGCGCCGGCGCTCGGCGTCGCGCCGGCAGCGGTCGGCTATTTCGTCACCCTGGTATACCTGGGCTCGATGATCGGCACCGCGACCGCGGGCGGCTGGTCCGCGCGCTTCGGGCCGATCCGCGTGTCGCAGGTGGGGTTGATGCTGTGCCTCGCCGGCCTTGCCGCCGCGGCGAGCGGGCTGCTTGCCGCGGTGATCGTGGGCGCCCTGCTGCTCGGTCTCGGCTACGGGCCGGCGACGCCGGCGAGCTCGATGATCCTGGCGCGCGCCGCGCCGCCGCACCTGCTCGCGCTCACCTTCTCCATCAAGCAGACCGGCGTGCCGCTCGGCACCGCGATCGCCGGCGCAGCGGTTCCCGCGCTGGTGCTGGCGCTCGGCTGGCAGGGCGCCGCGCTGGTGATCGGCATGGCCTGCGCAGTGCTGGCGGTGATGCTGATTCCGATCCGCACCCGCTACGACGCCGCGCGCGATCGCGCGGCGCCGGCTTCGCTGCGCTCGGCGTTCGCGCCGGTCGCGCTGGTGGTGCGCGACCGCCGGCTGCTCGAGCTTTCGCTGGTCTCCTTCATCTACGGCGGCATGCAGATCACGCTCATCGCCTACCTGGTGACCTTCCTGGTCGAGTCTTTTTCGCTTTCGCTCGTGCTGGCCGGCATGGTGATGGCGGCTTCGCAGTTCACCAGCGTCGCCGCGCGCATCGCCTGGGGCGCGTTCGCCGACCGCTTCGCCACGCGCCGGGTCACGCTGGGCATGCTCGGGGTCGGCATGGGGATCACCGCGATGAGCGCGCTGGCGGCGGGCCCGCACTGGCCGCTGTGGCTGCTGTTCACCTTCGCCATGGTGTTCGGCGCCACCGCGGTGGGCTGGAACGGCGTGTTCCTCGCCGAGATCGCCCGTCTCGCGCCGCGCGACCGCATCGGTGACGCCACCGGCGGCTCTGCATTTTTTACATTCCTCGGCGTGGTGCTCACGCCGCCGCTCTTTCACCTCGCGCTGCATCTCACGTCCTCCTACAACGTCGCCTATGCGTTGTTCGGCCTGCCGGCGCTCATAGCGGGCGCGCGGCTTCTTCTCACCGCTAAAATCGCCACGCAATGAGCGACGTTCCCGCTGGTTTCCGCCGCATCGAGCGCCTGAGCCCGTTCAACGCGCTGGTCGGGCCGCTGTACGAGAAGCGCGACGGCGATGCAGTGTCGATCGGCCTCGCCATCGAGCAGAAGCACACCAACTCGCGCGGCATCTGCCACGGCGGCGTGCTCGCCACGCTCGCCGACCTCGCGCTCGGCTACGCCATGCTGGCGAAGTCCGGCGACAAGGGCAGCTTCGTCACCGCGCACCTCGCGGTGGACTATGCAGGCGCCGCGCGCGTCGGCGACTGGATCGAGTCGCGGGTGGAAATTCAGCGCGTCGGCTCGCGCATGGCGTTCGCCAACTGCTATCTGATGGCCGGCGGCCAGCCGATCGTGCGCGCGAGCGCGATCTTCGCGCGCGGCGGAAAGGACGCGTGAGTGCGCAGCTGGTGCTGGTGCCCGGCCTGTGGATGCCCGGCGCGGCGATGGGCATCCTCGGCGCGCGGCTCGCGCGACACGGCTATCGCGTGCGCACCTTCGGCTACCGCGGGCGCGCGCCGTACGAGTCGAACCTCGAGGCGCTGGCGCGCTTTGCCGACGGGCAAGCGTTCTTCGTCGGACACAGCCTGGGCGGCGTGCTGATCCTCGACATGCTCAACCGGCATCCCGAAGTGCAGGCGCAGGGCGCGGTGCTGCTCGGCTCTCCGGTGCGCGGCTGCCTTGCGGGGCGGCGCTTCGGCGGCGCCGGCGTGGGGCGCTGGATGATGGGCTCGTGCCGCGAGCTGTGGGAGGAGCGTCCCGCGCGCTGGTCGCGCTCCACGCCGCTCGGCGTGGTGGCCGGCACCACGCCGTTCGGGCTCGGCCGCATGGTGAACGGCCGCCTGCCTGGACTCAATGACGGCGTGGTGCGCGTCGACGAAACCACGGTGGAAGGCATGACGGCGCGCGCGCTGATCGCGCAGGGCCACAGCATGCTCATCCTCTCCGGGCGCGTGAGCGAGCTGGTGCACCGGTTTTGCAGCTCGGGAAGCTTCGAATGAGCTGGCGCGCGGGCCTGATCGCGGCGGCGCTGCTGCTGGTGGTGGGCTGCCAGTCGCTGTCGTACTACACCCAGGCCATCGGCGGCCATTTGCGCGTGATGTCGCACGCGCGGCCGATCGGCGACTGGCTGGCCGATCCGAATCTCGATCCGCAGCTGCGCCAGCGCCTCGAGACCGCACGCCGCATCCGCGAATTTGCCTCGCGCGAGCTCGGTCTGCCGGACAACGGCAGCTACCACGCGTATGCGCAGCTCGATCGCTCGGCCGTGGTGTGGAACGTGTTCGCCACCGCCGAGTTCTCGGTCCAGCCCAAGGCCGAGTGCTTTCCCTTCACCGGCTGCGTGAGCTACCGCGGCTTCTACTCGGAGGATGACGCGCGCCGCCACGCGGAGAAGCTGCGCGCCGAGGGCTACGACGTCTACATGGGCGGCGTGCCGGCGTATTCGACGCTCGGCTGGTTCGACGATCCGCTGCTTTCGACCTTCATTCGCTATCCCGACGCGCAGCTAGCGCGCCTCGTGTTCCACGAGCTGTCGCACCAGCTGGCCTACGCCAAGGGCGATACCACCTTCAACGAGTCGTTCGCCGTGACGGTGGAGGAGGAGGGCGTGCGGCGCTGGCTGCAGGCCGAGGGGCGCGCGGGCGAGCTCGCCGCGTTCCGCGCCACGCAGGCGCGCCAGCGCGAGTTCGCCGAGCGCGTGTCGCAGGCGCGCGAGCGCCTCGCCGGGGTCTACAAGATGAACCTGCCGCGCGAGGCGATGCTCGAGCACAAGCGCGGCGAATGGCAGCGGCTGCGCCTGTCCTATCCCGGCATCCCCGCCGAGCCGAACAATGCCTTCCTCGCTTCCATCGCGGCCTATACCGAGCTGGTGCCGGCGTTCGAGACCCTGCTCGCGGAAAGCGGCGACCTCAAGACCTTCTACCGCCGGGTGCAGGCGCTCGCGTCCAAGCCTGCGGAACGCGAGGCGTTCGCTAAGAAAGCGGGATATCGACGATCTTCCGGAACGCCGGTCGCTCGCCCAGGCGCTTGAACCACGCCTCGAGGCCGGGCAGCTTCGGCCGCTCGATCGGCACGCGCATCCAGAGCTGGACGTGGCAGCCGAGCGGAATGTCGCCCATGGTGAGCGCGCTGCCCGCGATGTAGGGTTGGCGCTCCAGCACCGCGCTCGGAATCGCCAGCAGCTCGCCGCACTTCTTCACCGCTTCGCCCACCGCCTTCATGTCGCGCTGCTCGGCCGGCGTACGTACCAGCGCCCAGAAGATCGGACGCTGGAACTCGCGCGCGAACGTGTGCGCCCAGTCCATCCAGCGGTCGGCGTCGGCACGCGCCTTCGGGTCCGCCGGCGCGAGCGTGCCCGCACCGTGTTTCGCCGCGAGGTAGCGTACGATGGCGTGCGACTCCCACAGCACGAAGCCGTCGTCGTCGATCGTCGGCACGAGCGAGTTCGGGTTCATCTTCTTGTACTCGGGCGTCTTGACGATGCCGTGCTCCATGCCGGCATTGATGCGCTCGTATTTCAGGCCGAGCTCCTCCACGGCCCAAAGCGTTTTCTTGACGTTGACCGAGTTGCCCCGGCCCCAGATCTTCAGCATCAGAAGCCGACGGCCTGCCCGTCGCGGCGCGGATCGCTTGCCGCGCAGTAGCCGCCGTCGAGCTTCCAGATGAGCTGCGCGCTGCCGAACTGGTTGTAGTCGTCGACGTTGACGATGCGGTGGCCGCGGCGCTGCAGCTCCTGCAGCGTGGCGGCGGGGAAACGCCCTTCCTCGACGCTCACGTCCATGTTCTGCACGAAGCGGAAGCGCGGGCCGTCGCATGCCGCCTGCGGGCTCTGGCCGTAGTCGGCGATGCGCGCCATCACCTGCGCGTGGCCCTGGGGCTGCATGGTGCCGCCCATCACGCCGAAGCTCATCACCGGCTGGCCGCCGCGCGTGACGAAGCCGGGAATGATGGTCTGGTAAGGGCGCTTGCTCGGACCGACTTGATTCGGATGGCCGGGCTGCAGCACGAAGGTCGCGGCGCGGTTCTGCAGCGAGATGCCGTCGACCACCACGCCGGAGCCGAAGCCCATGAAGTTGGACTGGATGAACGACACCATCATGCCCGACGCATCGGCCGACGCGAGGTACACAGTGCCGCCCTGCGGCGGCTTGCCCGCGCCGAAATTCTGCGCGCGCTTCGGGTCGATCAGCTTCGCCCTTTCCTTCAGGTAGCCCTTGTCCAGCAGGGAGGCAGGACGCACGCCCTTCATGTAGTCGATGTCGGCCACGTAGGCCCAGGCGTCGGCAAACGCGAGCTTCTGCGCCTCGATCTGCAGGTGCACGCTGTCGGGCCCGTCCACCGGATGCGAGCGCAGGTCGAAATGCTCGAGCATGCCGAGCGCCATCAGCGCGACGATGCCCTGGCCGTTGGGCGGGATCTCATGCAGCGTGTAGCCGCGGTAGTCCATGGTCAGCGTATCGACCCAGTCGGACTTGTGCGCGGCCATGTCGGAGGCGCGCAGCGCGCCGCCATGCTTCTTCGCGTGCGCTTCGATCTTCTCGGCGAGCTCGCCCCGATAGAACGCCTCGCCTTTAGTGGCCGCGATCCGCTCCAGCACGTGCGCATGCTCGGGAAACCTGAAGCGCTCGCCGGCTTTGGGAGGGCGGCCGTCCGGCAGGAAGAATTCGGCGAAGCCCGGCTGGTTTTTCAGCTCCGGCACTTGCTTCTCCCACTGACCGGCGATCGTGGGCGAGACCAGGAAGCCCTTGCGGCCGTACTCGATCGCGCGCTCGAACAGCTTCTCGAACGGCACCTTGCCCCAGCGCTTGTGCATCTCGACCCAGGCCGAGACGCAGCCGGGAACGCTGACCGAGTTCCAGCCGCGCTGCGCCATGGTCTTCTGGCCGGCAAAGTAATCCGGCGTCCAGGCCGCCGGCGAGCGCCCGGAGGCATTCAGGCCGTGCAGCTTCTTGCCGTCCCAGACGATGGCGTAGGCATCGGAGCCGATGCCATTGGAAACCGGTTCGACCAGCGTGAGCGTGATCGCGGTGGCGAGGATCGCGTCGACCGCGCTGCCGCCGGCGGCGAGCATTTGCAGGCCGGCCTGCGCGGCGAGGGGCTGCGAAGTCGACACTACGTTCGCGGCGAGCAGCGGCTTGCGCGGCCAGCCGTACGGGTTGCTGAAGGACAGGGCGCTGGCGGGAGCGTTGACGGCGTAGTTCATGCGGCGAGCCTTTCGAAATCGAGCACTACGCGGCCGACGACGCGGCCCGCGTTCAGGTCCTGGAGCGCGCCGTTCACCTCCTCGGCGGGGCGCGTCTCGACCGGCATGGGCTTTAGCTTACCTTTCTTCGCGAGCGCGACGACCTCTTTCAGCTCCTGCAGGTTGCCGACGTACGAGCCGACGATGCCGATGGCGCGCTGCGCGATCGGCGGCAGGGGGTGCACCAGCTCGCCGCCATGCAGGCCCACGAGCACGTAGCGCCCGCCCTTACGGAGCGCGGCGATGCCGAGCGCGGCGGTGGCGGGATTGCCGACGAAATCGATCGCGCCGGCGATGCCTTGCAGCTGCTGCGCCGCGTCAGCCGAGCGCGTGTTGACCGCGAGCTTGGCGCCGAGCTTCCGGGCGATCTCGAGTTTCGCATCGTCGATGTCGCAGGCCACGATGTTCTTCACGCCCTTGGCGCGCAGCACGGCTACGCCTGCCATGCCGACGCCGCCGCAGCCGATAATCGCAACGCGATCCGACGCTGCCAGCGCCGGCAGCTTGGCGCTCGCGCTGTAGGCGGTGACGCCCGAGCAGGCGAGCGTCGCGGCGAACGCCTCGTCGATGCCGGCGGCGTCGATCAGGTATTTGGCATCGGGCACGAGAACGTGCGTCGAGTATCCGCCGGCGCGATTGACGCCGAGGATGCGGGTACCCGAGACGCAGTAATTTTCCTGGCCGGCTTTGCAGACCGCGCATTTACCGCAGCCGATCCAGGGATGGATGAGCCTTTTCTTCCCGATCAAGCTTTTGGGCGCTTTGGGTCCGACGGCCTCGACGATCCCGAACGGTTCATGGCCCAGCGTAAACGGCGGCACGCAGCCGCGCTCTTTCACGTAGAAGCGCTTGCCGCCGCCGAGGTCGAAGAAGCCTTCCCAGATATGCAGGTCGGAATGGCACACGCCCGAGCGCGTCACGCGCATCAGGACTTCGCTGCCCTGGGGCTTCGGCGTCTCCAGCATCTTCTTCTGCAGCGGCTTGCCGTGCTCGATGATTTGGTAGCTGATCATGTTTTCGCGGCCTCATGCAGGGCCTGGTCGAGGTCCCAGAGAATGTCGTCCAGCGTTTCGATGCCGACCGACATGCGGATCATGTCGGGCATCACGCCGGCCTTGATCTGGTCGGCTTCTTCCATCTGCCGGTGGGTGGTCGACGCGGGATGGATCACCAGGGTCTTCGCGTCGCCGATGTTCGCGAGGTGGCTCATGAACTGCGCCGCGTCGATGAAGCGCTCGCCGGCTTTCGCTCCACCTTTCACGCCGAAGTTGAGCAATCCGGACGCGCCTTTCGGCAGGTATTTTTTCGCCAGCGCGTGGTACTTGTTGTCCGCGAGTCCAGGATAGTTCACCCAGGCCACGCGCGGATGCGCCTGCAGGAACTTCGCCACGCCGAGCGCGTTCTCACAGTGCCGCTCCATGCGCACGTGCAACGACTCGAGGCCCTGCAGCAGGAGCCAGGCATTCATCGGCGACAGCGTCGGCCCGAACGTGCGCATGATCTCCATGCGCGCCTTCATGGTGTAGCCGAAGTCGCCGAAGGTCTCATGGAAGATCACGCCGTGGTAGCCGGGCGAGGGCGTGGTGAACTCGGGGAACTTGCCGTTGCCCCAGTTGAACTTGCCCGACTCGACGATCACGCCGCCC
>Ga0207675_100000956_pt1 | contig 28809 bp, 33 predicted proteins | sample KBSSwiS42_FD_184305 | JGI IMG/M metagenome (GOLD analysis project Ga0207675, IMG submission 184305) | Switchgrass rhizosphere microbial communities from Kellogg Biological Station, Michigan, USA - KBS Switchgrass S4-2 (SPAdes) (version 2) | ecosystem: Host-associated > Plants > Roots >...
AGCCCCGGGGGCTCGGGCACGCGGTGCTGCAGGCCGCGTCCTTCATCGGCGACGAGCCGTTCGCCGTGCTGCTCGGCGACGACATCCTCGATCCCGCCGACCGGTTCCTCGAGCAGATGCTCGCGGTGCAGCGGGAGCGCGGCGGCTCGGTCGTGGGCCTGGTCGACGTCGATCCCCACACGCCGGTCTGTCATCTGAGCTTCTTCGAGGCGGACGCGTTCGCGCGCTGGTCGGACGCGCGGTTGCCGACCGAGCTCGAATGGGAGATCGCCGCGCGCTCGCTCGCCGGCCCGGTCGCCGGCAACTTCGTCGACCGCGGCGCGTTTCATCCGCTGCCGCAGCGCGGTCCGCTCGACGACGAGCCGGTGCAGATGTTCGGCGACGTCTGGGAGTGGACGCAGTCGGCGTACCTCGCCTATCCCGGCTACCGGCCGCTGCCGGGCGCGGTCGGCGAATACAACGGGAAGTTCATGTGCAATCAGTTCGTGCTGCGCGGCGGCTCGTGCGCGACCCCGCGCGGCCACGTCCGCGCCAGCTACCGCAACTTCTTCCCGCCGGACGCGCAGTGGCAGTTCAGCGGCGTGCGCCTCGCCCGCGACGCCGGCTGAGCGGCTACGACGAAAGGACGGCGAGCACGTCGGAGTTGAACTCGCGCTGGTAGAGAATCCACACGACTCCCGCGCTCGCGGCCAGGAAGACGTAGGGCGAGAAGAACCACCCGGCGACGGCGAACGAGAAGTAGTAGGCGCGCAGCCCGTCGTTGAACGTCTCCGCGGCCATGCCGACGACGCGCCCTGCCTTGTCGGCGAACTCTTCGCGCGACAGCCCTTCCTCGAGAAAGCGCTCCGCTTCGGGCGCCGAGGCGATCAGCAACGCGCCGAACGTGTACTGCCGCATCGACCAGGTGAAGCGGAAGAACGCATAGACGAAGATGCCGAGCAGGAAGAGCAGCTTGAAGTCGAACACGATCGCCGTCGTCCGCGCCGCGAACGGCAGCTCGCGCGCGAGCTCGGTCGCCTTCTCGGCGGTGCCGAGGACCGCGAGCAGGCCGCCGATGATGAGGATCGTCGTCGAGGCGAAGAACGACGGGCTCGTCGACAAGTTCTGGATGACGACGCCGTCGATGACGCGCGCTTCGCGGTACGTCGTCTGCAGCATCCACTGGCGGCGCACGCGGTTGGTCGTCTCGAGGAGCGACTGCCGGCGGCCGTGGCGGCGCGCGAAGATCGCGTAGCCGGCCCAGGCAGCGCAGAAGAACACGACCGCGACCCAGTCGATCCAGGGCAGGATGCCGAGCGCACGCAGCACGGGGTCCATCGCCGCACTCTACCGCGCAGGCGCGACGTTCCACCAGCCGCCGCCGAGCGCCTGCAGCAACGCAGCCGAGTCGGCATACCGGTCGGCGACCGCCTGCGTGCGGTCGAGCAGGGCCGAGCGGAGCCTGCGTTCGACGTCGAGCAGCGCGACCTGGCTGACACCGCCGGCGTCGAAGCGCGCCGCCGAGATCGCGTGCTGGCTGCGTGCGGCCTCGGCGGCGCGCGCGCGCTCGGCGAGCTTCGCAGCGTCGCTCTCGAGCGCGCGCAGGACATCGGCGACGTCCTGCAGGCCGCGCAGGACGACCTCGCGGTACGCCGCCGCCGCCTGCTCGTACGCGGCGACCGCGGCGCGCCGCTCGGCCTGCAGCGCGCCGCCGCGAAAGATCGGCTGCGTCAGCGAAGCGCCGAGGAGCGAGAACGCCGTGCCGGCAGCGAAGAGGTCGCCGGGATGCGTCGTCAGCGAGCCGAGCGTCGCCGACACCGTGATCTGCGGATAGAGGTTCGCGGTCGCGACGCCGACGTTCGCCGCAGCGCGCTGCACCAGGGCCTCGCTGGCGCGGATGTCGGGGCGCTGCCGCGCGAGCTCGGACGGCAGCGTGAGCGGCAGCTCGGCGGGCAGCTGCAGGTCGGCGAGACGGAGCTCGGCAAGCTGTGACGCGCCCGGCGCCTCGCCGACGTACACCGCCAGGCGATGGCGCACCTGCGCGAGCTGACGCTCGAGCTCGGGAACGAGCGCGCGCGTCTGCGCGAGCTCGAGCCGCTGCGCTTCGACGTCGGCGTGCGCCGCGGTGCCGAGCCGCTCGAGCCGCTCGACGATGCCGAGCCGGCGCTCCTGCAGCGCGACGATCTCGCCGGCGATCGCGATCTGCTCGCGCAGCGACGCCTCGCGGATCGCCGCGGTGACGACGTTGCCGGCGAGCATCAGGCGCGCCGCCTCGAGCTCGAAGCGCTCGGCGTCGACCTGTGCGCGCAGCCCTTCGAGCTCGCTGCGCGTCGCGCCGAACAGGTCGAAGTGGTACGAGAGCGCGACCGACGCGAGGTAGAGGTTGAGCGGCGTCGAGACCGGCAGCGCCTGCGCGCCGACCGCCTCGGGCTGGACATCGACGCGGTTCGCCGACAGCTTGGCGTCGACGCGCGGAAGCCGCGTCTCGCCGACGCGCGCGCCGCGGCGCTCGTCGGCTTCGCGCAGCTTCGCACTGGCGCGCGCGAGCGTCGGGCTGCCGTCGAGCGCGCGGCGGACGAGCGCGTCGAGCATCGGCGAGCGAAACAGCGTCCACCACTCGGCGGGGATGTCTCGGCCCCAAGCGAAGCGCTGCGCATCGCCGCCGTGGACCGCGGGCGCCGACGCGGTCTGCGCGGCGAGCGGGTCTGCCGTATAGCCCGTCGGCGTCGGCACCTCGGGCGCACGGAGCGGCTCGGCGGCACAGCCGGCGAGCGCGATCGTCACGGCGGCGGCAGCGCGCTTCATCAGTCGAGCGTCTTTTTGTAGAAGACGAGCGCGATCGTCATCACGATCGCGGTGAACACGAGCATCGGCCAGACGTGCGGCCAGAGAGCGATCCAGTCGTTGCCCTTGAGCAGGATGCCGCGCACCGAGCGCATGAAGTAGGTCGCCGGCAGCACCGAGCCGATCGCCTGCGCCCAGCGTGGCATGCCCTCGAACGGGAACATGAATCCCGACAGCAGGATCGACGGCAGGAAGTAGAAGAACGTCAGCTGCATCGCCTGCAGTTGGTTCTGCGCGATCGACGACAGGGTGATGCCGACCGTCAGGTTGGCGCTGATGTAGACGAGGGCGACCGCATAGAGCACCGCGATGCTGCCGAGGAAGGGAACGTCGAACAGCCAGCGCGCGGCGAGCAGGATGATCGTCGACTGGATCAGGCCGATGAAGACGTAGGGGACGATCTTGCCCGTCATGACCTCGAGCGGCCGCGTCGGCATCGCGAGCAGGTTCTCCATCGTTCCGCGCTCGCGCTCGCGCGTCATCGCGAGGCCGGTCATCATGACCATCGTCATCGCCAGGATCACGCCCATCAGCCCGGGCACGATGTTCAGCTGGGTGAGGCCTTCCGGGTTGTAGAGCCGGTGCACGTGCACCTCGAACGGCGCGGCGCCGCCGGCGAGCGGAGCGAGCGCACCACGCAGGTCCTTGCTCGCGACGCTCGCGACGAGCTCGCGCGCGGCGACGAGCGCCGGGCCGGCAGCGGAAGGGTCGGTCGCGTCGGCCTCGATCAGCACCGCCGGCCGCTCGCCGCGCACGAGCCTGCGCGTGAAGTCGACCGGAAAGCTGACCACGAACTTCACCTCGCCGCGCCCAAGCGCGTCGCGTGCCGCGTTCTCGCTCGCGAGCTCGCCGACGAACTCGAAATAGCCGCTCGTGCGCATCGCGGCGAGGTAGCTGCGCGTGAACTCGCTCTGCTCGGCGCCGACGACCGCGGTCGGCAGGTGCTTCGGCTCGGTGTTGATCGCGTAGCCGAAGAGGAGGAGCTGGACGATCGGGATGCCGACGACCATCCCGAACGTGATGCGGTCGCGCCTGAGCTGCAGGAACTCCTTGTCGACGATTCCCCACCAGCGGTTGAACGAGAAGCGTCTCATCGCGGCGCACCTTCGGCCTCGGCAGAGCTCGCCATCAGGTGGATGAAGACGTCTTCGAGGCCGGTCTCGGCGGGAGCAATCCGGCTCGCGGTGTCCGCGGTCGCGCGGCGCAGCGCCGCCTCGACCGCGGCGGCGTCGCCGCCGGTGACGTGCAGCGCCGATCCGAACGCCGCGACCTGCTCGACGCCGGGCTCGCGCTCGAGCCGCGTGGCGACCGCGGCGATGTCGCCGCCCTGCACGCTCCACGTCGCGAGCTTCTGCGCGGCGACGATCTCGGCGGCGGTGCCGAGCGCCATCAGCTTGCCGTACGCGATGTAAGCAAGCCGATGGCAGCGCTCGGCCTCGTCCATGTAGTGCGTCGAGACGAGGATCGAGACGCCGTTCGCGGCAAGCCCGTGCAGCTCCTCCCAGAACTCGCGCCGCGCCTTCGGGTCGACGCCGGCGGTCGGCTCGTCGAGGAGAAGCAGCTCGGGCCGGTGCAGCATGCACGCCGCGAGCGCGAGCCGCTGCTTCCACCCGCCCGAGAGCGCGCCGGCGAGCTGCGATGCCCGCGCCGTGAGCCGGAGGTCCTCGAGGGCGCGGTCGACGGCCTCGCGACGCGATGGCATGTCGTACATCCGGGCGACGAAGTCGAGGTTCTCGCGGATCGAGAGGTCCTCCCAGAACGAGAAGCGCTGCGTCATGTAACCGACGTGGCGCTTGATCTGGTCGCTCTGCGTGCGAATGTCGTAGCCGAGGCAGGTTCCGGATCCGGAGTCGGGCGTCAAGAGGCCGCACATCAGGCGGATCGACGTCGTCTTGCCGCTGCCGTTCGGTCCGAGGAAGCCGAGGATCTCGCCGCGGTTCGCCCGCAGCGTGAGGTCGACCACGACATGCTTGTTGCCGAAGTGCTTGTTGAGGCCGTGCACGTCGATCGCGGCATCGCTTGCCGCCGCGGCGGCGGTCATTGCAGCGTCACCGCCACCGGCTGGCCGGGCCGGAGCGCCGCGGCGCTCGCCGCCGGCCGCGCCTCGACGAGGAAGACGAGTTTGGCCCGCGTCTCGTTGCTGTAGATCACCGGCGGCGTGTACTCGGGCTCGTTCGCGACCCATGTGACTTCGGCAGCGACGTCGCTCGCGCAGCCGTCGCAGCGCGCGACGACCTTGCGGCCGAGCCGGAGGGCGCCGGCGATCGCTTCGGGGACGAAGAAGCGCAGCTTGACGTTGGTCGGCGGCAGCAGGCGGACGACAGGACTCCCCCCAGGGACCCACTCACCTTCGCGGTAGAACGTGTCGGCGACGAGCGCGGGTTGCGCCGCCGCGACCTGCTTCTGCGCGAGTCGCCACGCCGCCTGGCTCGCCGTCGCGCGCGCCGCCGCGACCTGGGCCTCCTGGGCGCGGATCTGCTCGTCGCGCGCCGGCAGCCGGGACACCTGCATCTGGCCGGCGAGCTCGCGGACGTGCGCCGACTTGATCGCGAGGTTGGCGCGCGAATCGTCGAGCTGCGCGCGCGCGATGCCGCCGGCCTGGAATTGCGCCTCGTCGCGCCGCAGCTGCTGCGCCGCCTGCGCCTCGGCAGCTTCGGCCTGGACGAGCTGCGCGCGCACGACGCCGACCTCGGGAGCGCGCTTGCCGACGCGCAGGTCGGCGAGCTGCGCCTCGGCAGCACGCAGCTGCTCGTCGGCGTGCTGCTTGGCGGCAGTCTCCTCGTCGGCCTCGAGCCTGAAGAGCGTCGCGCGCGCCGCGACCTGCTGGCCGCGCGCGACGAGGAGACGCTCGAGACGACCGCCGACCGGCGAGGCGACGTGGACGTATTCGCCCTCGACCCAGCCCTGGTAGCCGTTCTGCGCATCGCGCGAGCATCCGGCGACGAGAAGCGCTGCGATCAGCGAGGCGAGCACGCGACGTGGCATCCGTTCGGTCTCCCGATGCGGCGAGAGTCCGCAGCGTGCGCGAGTGTAGGGCTCGCCGCTGCGATACTTTGACCTGGCCCGACACGAGGAGGATTCCATGACCGGCCGTCGCGCTTCCCTTGCCCTGTTCACTCTGCTCGCGCTCGTCTGCTCGGGAACGACGGCGTTCGCCGCCGGCGCCGCGCCGCACTGGAGCTACGAAGGCCACGGCGGCCCGGCGCACTGGGCTGCGCTCGAGCCCGAGTTCGCGAGCTGCAAGATCGGGCATGCGCAGTCGCCGATCGACATCCGCACCAAAGCGATCAAGGGCGAGGCGCTGCCGGCGATCGAGTTCGCCTACAAGCCCGGCGCCGCGAAGATCGTCGACAACGGTCACACGATCCAGGTCGTTCCCGCGCCGGGCGACGCGATCACCATCGGCGGCCATCGCTACGAGCTCGTGCAGTTCCACTTCCACAAGCCGAGCGAAGAGAGCATCGACGGCAAGCGCCGCGACATGGTCGCGCACTTCGTCCACAAGGACGCATCCGGCAAGCTCGCGGTCGTCGCCGTGCTGCTGCAGACCGGCGCCGCCAATCCGGTGGTCGCAGCGCTCTGGAACAACCTGCCGGCGCACAAGGAGTTGGAGGTCGACGTCAAGGGCGCGCAGATCGATCCTGCCGATCTGCTGCCGCGCGACCGCGGCTACTACACGTTCGAGGGCTCGCTGACGACGCCGCCGTGCAGCGAGGGCGTCACCTGGTACGTGCTGAAGAGCCCGGCGCAGCTCTCGAGCGGCGAGATCGCCCGCTTCGCCAAGGCGTATCCGATGAACGCGCGCCCGGTGCAGCCGCTGAACGGCCGGGTCGTCCGCGCTTCGCAGTGACGACCCGGCGCGGCGACGTCACGCCGCAGCGTGGCGCGGCGCAAGGCTGAGCCGGCCCGGGCCGAACGCGGCGAGGACGAACAGGCCGCCGGCGATCGAGAGGTTCTTCAGGAACTGGATCTGCTGCATCGCCTTCGCAGCGTCGGGCGCGGACCAGAACGCGTGAAAGACGAACGCGGTGAGCAGCGTGAAGCCGGCGAGGACGAGCGCCGCGTGGCGCGTCCACACGCCGGTGACGAGCGCGATCCCGCCGCCGAGCTCGACGACGATCGTGAGCACGGCGAGGAGCGCCGGCAGCGGCAGGTGCTGCGCCGAGATGTAGCCGACGGTGCCCTCGAAGCCGGCGAGCTTGCCGAACCCGGAGACGAGGAAGAGCAGGCCGAGCAGGATGCGGCCGGCGAGGACGGTGAGGTTCTGGGTGGGAGTGCTCATGGCGTTGACGTGGTGGTGAAGTGAGGGAGGAATCGGAAGCGCTCAGGCGGCGAGATCGAAGACGAGGATCTCGGCGTCCTTGCCGCGGCTGATCGCGAGCGAGCGCTCGTCGACGAGGCCGAGCGCGTCGCCGGCGGCGAGTTGGCGGCCGTTGACGTCGACGCTGCCGCGAACGACGTGGACGTAGGTCTTGCGGCGCGGATCGAGCGTGCGCTCGATCGTCTCGCTGCCGTCGACGAGCGCGGCCGAGATCGCCGCGTCGGCGTGGATCGTGACCGAGCCGTCGCGGCCATCGGGCGACGCGATCAGGCGCAGCGTGCCGCGCTTTTCGGCGTCGTCGAAGCGCTTCTGCTCGTAGCTCGGCGCGATGCCGCGCACGTTCGGCTCGATCCAGATCTGCAGGAAATGCGTCTGCTGGTTCGGCGCGTGGTTGAACTCGCTGTGCTGGACCCCTCGGCCCGCGCTCATCCGCTGGACGTCGCCGGGACGGATCACGCCGCTGGCGCCTCCCGTGGCGCCGGTGCCGATGCTGTCGCGGTGCGCGAGCTCACCGTCGAGGACGTAGCTCACGATCTCCATGTCGCGGTGGCCGTGCGTGCCGAAGCCGCTGCCCGGCGCGATCCGGTCCTCGTTGATGACGCGGAGGTTGCCGAACCCCATGTGGGCGGGGTCGTGGTAGTCGGCGAACGAGAAGCTGTGCTTGCTCACGAGCCAGCCGTGGTCGGCGTGGCCGCGTTCGGACGATTTGCGCAGGGTGATCATCAGAATCCTTTCGAAGACGACATGTTGGCCCAGACGGCGGGCGCCGCGGCTGCCGGGGCTTGAACCTTGCGTTCAAATAAGATGAACGCGCCGTGAACCCCGGATCCCGCCCCGAGCCGCGCAACGTCCTCACACCGGAGGCGCTGACAATGATGGACGCGATCGCGCGCAGCGGCAGCTTCGCCGCGGCCGCCCGCGAGCTCGGCAAGGTGCCTTCGGCGCTCACCTACAACGTCCGCCAGCTCGAGGACGCGCTCGACGTCCTGCTCTTCGATCGCCGCTCGCGCCAGGCGACGCTGACCGCCGCCGGCCAGGAGCTGCTCGACGAGGGCCGGCGCCTGCTCGACCAGATCGACGCGGTGGCCAACCGCGTCAAGCGCGTCGCCTGCGGCTGGGAGACGCAGCTCGCGATCGCCGTCGACGACGCCCTCTCGCGCTCGACGATCCTCGACCTGTGCGCCGCGTTCTACGCCGACGCGACGACGATCGGCGTCACCGCGGGGCGGTCGCGCGCGCCGGTGAGCGACATGGCGGCGATGACGACGCCGACGCGGCTGCGCATCCGGATGGAGGTCCTCGCCGGCACGTGGGAAGCGCTCATCACCGGGCAGACCGACCTCGCGATCGGCGTCACGACGCAGCGCGACCTGCCCGCCGGCATCACGATGAAGGAGCTCGGCCGGCTCGAATTCGTCTTCGTCGTCGCGCCGCACCATCCGCTCGCAAGCGCGAACGAGCCGATCGGCGACGGCGAGATCGTCCGCCACCGCGCGATCGCGGTCGCCGATTCGGCGCACCGGCTCGTTCCGATCACCCTCAACCTCCTGCCCGGCCAGGATGTCCTCACCGTCAGCGACATGCGCGACAAGATCGAGGCCCTCGCACGCGGCGTCGGTTGCGGCTTCGTCCCCGAGCCGATGGCGCGCGACGCGATTGCTTCGGGCCGCCTGGTCGTCCGCCAGGTCGAGCGCGTGCGTCGCATCTCACCGCTCGGCTACGCGTGGCGCTCGCCCGCCGGCCACGGCGGCAAGGCGCAGCTCGGCCTGGCGCTGCGCTGGTGGCTCGACCGCCTTGAGAGCGCGACGACGCGGCGGGCGCTCCTCGAGCGCCACGGCCGCGCGGCGAGCGACGGCGCGCCGCGCTGAAGAGCGTGTCGCACCGCTACGTCGGCCGCTTCGCGCCTTCTCCGACCGGGCTGCTGCACGCCGGCTCGCTCGTCGCTGCGCTGGCGTCGTGGCTCGATGCGCGCGCGCATGGCGGCACGTGGCTGGTGCGAATCGAGGATCTCGATGCGCCGCGCAACGTCGGCGGCGCTGCCGAGGCGATCGTCGCGCAGCTCGAGCGGCTCGGTCTCGATCCCGACGGCGGCATCGTCCGTCAATCGGAGCGCACTGCGCTCTACGAAGCTGCGCTCGCGCGGCTCGTCGAGCTCGGTCGCGCGTATCCGTGCGCGTGCAGCCGACGCGACCTCGCGCTCGTCGCCTTGGCGCCCGGCGCGGGGCGCGCGGGTGGCGAACGGATCTATCCGGGCACGTGCCGCGACGGCCTCGGCGGCAAGGCCGCGCGGTCGATGCGGCTGCGCGTCGAATCGTCGCCTGGCAGCGGCGACGCGGTCGTCGCCTGGCACGATCGCCGGCTCGGCGCGCGGCGCGAGGACGTCGCGCGCACGGTCGGCGACTTCGTCCTGCAACGTGCCGACGGCGTCTTCGCCTACCAGCTCGCCGTCGTCGTCGACGACGCGGCACAGGGCGTCACCGACGTCGTTCGCGGCGAAGACCTCGCCGGCAGCACGGCGCGGCAGATCGTGCTGCAGCGCGCCCTCGGCTTGCCGACGCCGCGCTACCTGCACACGCCGCTCGTCCTCGCCGACGACGGCAGCAAGCTCTCGAAGCAGACCGGCGCGCGGCCGCTCGACCTCGCCGATCCCATCGGCACGCTCCGCGCCGCCGGCAGCGTGCTCGGCATCGCCGCCGACGGCACGCAGGTTGCTGCGTGGCTCGACTCGGCATTGCGGGCGTGGCGCGAGCGCTGCGCGAACGAGTCCCCCGTCGGGCATGATTCCGCGCCGCGGCGCCCGCCGCATCCTCGCCACCACCGGGAACCGCCCATGCAAACCACCCCCACCGGACTCCAGTTCGACGACACCGTCGTCGGCAACGGCAAGCGCGCCGAAGCCGGCCGCACCGTCCGCGTCCACTACACCGGCTGGCTCTACGAACACGGCACCAAGGGCGCGAAGTTCGACTCGAGCAAGGACCGCAACGACCCCTTCGAGTTCCAGCTCGGCGCCGGCCACGTCATTCGCGGCTGGGACGAAGGCGTGCAGGGAATGCAGGAGGGTGGCACGCGGGTCCTCGTCATCCCGCCTGCGCTCGGCTACGGCGCGCGCGGCGCCGGCGGCGCCATTCCGCCCAACGCGACGCTGCTGTTCGAGGTTGAGCTTCTCCGCGCCTGATCCCGCCCGCACCGAGGCGACTCGCGTATGCCTGTCCGCTACGACATCAAGCACACGACGACGTATCGCTACCGCCAGCCGGTGCGCTTCGGCGAGCACCGCGTGATGTTCCGGCCGCGCGACAGCCACGACCAGCGCGTCCTCGCGACCGACCTCGATGTCACTCCGGAGGCGTCGGTGCGCATGATCCAGGACCCGCTGTCGAACTCGGTGGCGCTGGTGCAGCCGCTCTCGCACAGCGACACGCTCGAGATCGTCTGCAGCTTTCGCATCGAGCACGCGCACAGCAACAACCTCGAGCTGCCGCTCGCGCGAAGCGCCGAGCTCTTTCCGTTCGCGTATTCGCTCGAGGAACGCTACGACCTCGAGCACTACCTGCGCCCGTACCACGACGACCCCGACGGCGAGCTCACCGCGTGGGCGCGCCAGTTCATCCGCAGCGACGGCCCGACCGGGACGCGTGACCTCCTGGTCGCGATGAACCAGAGCATCCGCGACCATCTGCGCTACTGCGCGCGCGACGAGGAAGGCACGCAAAGCCCGGTCGAGACGCTGCGCCTGGGCAGCGGCTCGTGCCGCGACTTCACGCTCTTGATGATGGAAGCGGCGCGTCGCCTCGGCTTCGCGACGCGCTTCGTCTCCGGCTATCTCTATGACCCGGCGCTCGACGACGCTGGCGAGTCCGACGTCGTCGGCGCGGGCTACACGCACGCGTGGGTGCAGGTCTACCTGCCCGGCGCCGGCTGGGTGCCGTTCGATCCGACCAACAACCTGCTCGGCGGCACCCAGCTGATCCGCGTCGGCATCGCGCGCGATCCGTCGCAGGCTGCGCCGATCTCGGGCAGCTGGTACGGCGGCAGCAACGACTACCTGGGCATGACCGTCGACGTGACGGTCCGCCGCCTCTAGCGGGCGCGCGAGCGCTGCGGCTTGCCGCGGCCCTGGAAGGCCGGACCGGGCCTGCGCTTGGGACCCGAGCGCGCGTCGCGCACCGGCAGCGCGCGGTCGAACGGATTGCCGCGCGGCGCCGCATCGCGCCGCGGCGCGTGCGGGCGTGGCGCGATTGACTTCGGATTCGCCCGCTTCGGCTCAAGCCCGCCAATCGTCGCGACCGGGATCGGCTGGGTCGTGAACTGCTGGATGCGGCGGATCATGCCGGCGTCCATCCGCTCGGCGAGCGTCACCGCGAGGCCGTCGCGGCCGGCACGGCCGGTGCGACCGATGCGGTGCACGTAGTCCTCGGGCTTCATCGGCAGACCGTAGTTGACGACGTGGCTGATCGTCGGCACGTCGATGCCGCGCGCGGCGACGTCGGTCGCGACGAGGATGCGCAGATGGCGTGAGCGCAGGCCCTGCAGCACGCGGTTGCGCCGCCCCTGCGGCATGCCGCCGTGCAACGCGGCGACCGAATGGCCGAGCTCGGCGAGGCGATCGGCGAGGCGGTCGGCGTCGATCTGCGTGCTCGTGAAGACGAGCGCCTGCTCGACGTCGCGCTCGGTGAGGATGCTGTCGAGCAGCGCGTTCTTGTGGCCGACGTCGTCGGCCCAGTGCAGCCGCTGCTCGATGTTCGCGTGCGTCTCGGTGTGCGAGGCGACGTCGACGCGCTGCGGCGCGCGCAGCAGCTTTGCCGCCAGGCGAGCGACGTGGCCGATGAAGGTGGCGCTGTACATCACGGTCTGTCGCGCCGCCGGGACGTGGTCGGCGATCGTCGTGATGTCGTCGATGAAGCCCATGTCGAGCATGCGATCGGCTTCGTCGAGGACAAGCATCTCCACGTGGTCGAGCACGGCCTTGCCGGTCTGCAGGTGATCGAGGAGGCGTCCCGGGGTCGCGATCAGGAGGTCGAGCGGTCCGCGCAGCGCCTTGATCTGCGCCGGATACGGAACGCCGCCGACGACAGTCGCGACGCGCAGGCCCGCGACGTGGCGGCCGTACGTCGTCGCCGCCTTGGCGATCTGCAGCGCGAGCTCGCGCGTCGGCGTCAGGACGAGGACGCGCGGGCCGTAGACGGTGCCCTTCTCGCGCCGCTGCGTCGGGTCGGCGCGCGCCGCGAGGACACGCTGCAACGCCGGGACGACGAACGACGCGGTCTTGCCGCTGCCCGTGGGCGCGGCGACCATCAGGTCGACGCCGGCGAGCGCAGGCGGGATCGCCGCGGCTTGCACCGGCGTCGGCGCCGCATAGCCGGCATCGGCGACGGCGCGGGAGAGAGGCTCGGGCAAGCCGAGGGAATCGAAGTTCATGACAGTCTTCTGCAATCGCGCTGCCCGCTCGTGCGCGGCAGCGCCTGCCTTCGCAAGCGAAGGCAAAGGGTCGCGTAGGGAAGGCTCGTGGCTCGTCGAGAGCCTGCACGAAGAGCCTGTGCGACGGCATCGCCGCCGACCTTGCGTGCAGAGCTCGGTTCGCGAGCGCGAAGCGCTCGCGGCGACCGAGACGGTCAGAGGAGATGAACGGATCGCCGCAAGTGCGTCGTGCGTGGCCCGGAGGCCGTGTTGCGGCGAGCCGTGATTCTACCCTGCCGACGATCCCGGCGCTGGCGGCGGATCAGCGCGCAGGAAATGCTCGCGGTAGTACGCGAGCTCGTCGATCGACTCGTGGATGTCGGCGAGCGCGGTATGCGCCTGGTGCTTGCGAAAGCCGGCGAGCAGCTCGGGACGCCAGCGGCGTGCCAGCTCCTTCAGCGTGCTGACGTCGAGGTTGCGATAGTGGAAGAACGCCTCGAGCTTGGGCATCGTGACGGCGAGAAAGCGCCGGTCCTGGCAGATGCTGTTGCCGCACATCGGCGACGTCCCCTTGCGGACGTAGCGCTGCAGGAACTCGATCACCTGGCGCTCGGCCTCGGCCTCGTCGATCGTCGAGGCACGGACGCGATCGGTGAGGCCGCTCCTGCCGTGGGTGCCCGTGTTCCACGCGTCCATCGCCGCGAGCGTCGCATCGCTCTGGTGGATCGCGAGCACCGGCCCTTCGGTGCGCCGGCCGAGCTTCGCGTCGGTGACGACGACCGCGATCTCGATGATGCGATCGGTCTGCGGCGCGAGGCCGGTCATCTCGAGGTCGATCCAGACGAGGTTCTGCTCGTCGAAGGTCAGCGCTGCGTCGCTCATCGATGGGCTCCGGCGGGGGATTCTCGCAGCACCGCGTGCCCCGGGCCGCCGACCTACACTGGCCGCCGTGTCGTCTTCCGCATGGACATTCGCCTTCGCAGCGGCGCTCGTCGTCTCGCTCGCGCTACGCACGTGGCTGCTCGCGCGCCAGGTCCGCCACGTCGCGCTCCATCGTGACGCCGTGCCGGCGACGTTTCGCGCGACCGTTGCGCTCGCCGCGCATCGGCGCGCCGCCGACTACACGCTCGCCAAGGCGCGGCTCGCCCACTGGCAGATGGTCGCGAGCGCTGCCGTGCTGCTCGGCTGGACGCTGTTCGGGGGCCTCGACGCTCTCAACGCCGCGCTGCGCGACGCGGTCGCGCCGCGCTTCGGTGCGCTCGCCTACGAGGTCGCGCTCGTCGCCGCGTTCGCGACGATCGGCGCGCTCATCGAGCTGCCGTTCGACTGGGTTGCGACGTTTCGGCTCGAGGCGCGGTTCGGCTTCAACCGCATGACGTGGCGGCTCTGGCTCGCCGACCTCGCCAAAGGTGCCGTGCTCGCCGCCGCCATCGGCTTGCCGATCGTCGCCGCCGTGCTCTGGATCATGGCTGCGGCGGGGACGATGTGGTGGCTGTGGGCGTGGCTCGCCTGGATGGCGATCGTCGTCGCCGCACAGATCGTCGTGCCGAGCGTGATCGCCCCGCTCTTCAACCGCTTCGAGGAACTGAAGGACGCCACGCTGCGCGCGCGGGTCGAGGCGCTGATGGCGCGCGCCGGCTTTGCCGCCCGCGGCCTCTTCGTCATGGACGGCAGCCGCCGCTCGGCGCATGCCAACGCGTACTTCACCGGCTTCGGCCGCGCCAAGCGCGTCGTCTTCTACGACACGCTGCTCGCGCGCCTTGCGGCCGGCGAGATCGAGGCCGTCCTCGCGCACGAGCTCGGCCACTTCAAGCTGCGCCACATCAAGAAGCGCCTGCTCGTGATGGCGGCACTCACGCTCGCGTTCTTCGCGCTGCTCGGCTGGCTGGCGACCCGCAGCTGGTTCTACACGGGTCTCGCCGTGCAGCCCAACCTCGTGCTGTCGAACGACGCGCTCGCGCTCATCCTGCTCCTCCTCGCTTCGTCGGTGTTCGGCGTTTTCGTCTCGCCGATCGTCGCCGGCTGGTCGCGGCGCGACGAATTCGAAGCCGACGCGTTCGCGTCGCGCCACGCCGACGGCGGCGCGCTCGCTTCGGCGCTGCTGAAGCTGCACGAGGACAACGCCTCCACCCTGACGCCGGATCCGCTTTACGCTCGGTTCTACTATTCCCACCCGCCGGCCGTCGAGCGCCTCGCAGCGCTCGCGCCGTCACCTCTCGCGAACGCGATGCCATGACCGACTTCCTCCATCAGCAGTGCAAGCAGGGTGCCGCCGCGATGAGCGCGCAGGCGGTACGCGACCACCTCGCGCAGATGAGCGGCTGGCGCGACGCCGACGGCGCGATCGAGAAGACGTTCGCGTTCAAGGGCTGGCTGGAGACGGTCGCATTCGTCGACGCGCTCGCGTGGATGTGCCACGTCGAGGACCACCACCCGGAGCTCAACGTGCAGTTCGACCGTTGCCGGGTCCGCTTCGCGACGCACTCGGCCGGCGGCGTCTCGATGAACGACTTCATCTGCGCCGCCAAGGCCGATGCCCTCGTCGCCTTCCTCGGCTGAGCATCCGCACGGACTGATCGTCTCCGCGCACGGCCGCCACGTCGTCGTCGAGGACGGCGCCGGCGCGCGCGTCCTCTGCCACGTCCGGGGCAAGCGGAGCGTTGCCGTCGTCGGCGACCGCGTGCGCTGGCAGCGCTCGGGTGATGAAGGCGTGATCGAGGCGATCGTGCCGCGCGCGAACCTGCTCTACCGCCAGGACGAGTGGAAGACGAAGGCGTTTGCGGCCAACATCGACCAGCTCCTCGTCGTCGTCGCCGCCGAGCCGACGTTCAGCGAATCGCAGCTCGCGCGCGCGCTGATCGCCGCCGCCGATGCCGGCGTGCCGGCGCGCGTCGTCCTCAACAAGCGCGACCTGCCGGCGTTCGCCGCTGCGCGCGCGCGCCTCGCGCCGTACGCGGCGATGGGTACCGAAATCGTCGAGGTCGCGTTGAAGCCGGAGCGCGTCGACGCGCATGCGCGCCTCGCGCCGCTCCTCGCCGGTCGCGCCACGCTCGTCCTCGGCCCGAGCGGCGCGGGCAAGAGCACGCTCGTCAACCTGATGGCCCCGGACGCGCGGGCGCAAACCGCCGAGATCTCGAAGGCGCTGAAGACCGGCCGCCACACGACGACCACGACCGAATGGCACTGGATCGACGCCGAGCGGACGAGCGCGCTGATCGACTCGCCCGGGTTCCAGGAATTCGGCCTTCGCCACATCGATGCCGGCAGGCTCGCAGCGCTGATGCCCGACATCGCAACGCACGCCACCGCGTGCCGCTTCTACAACTGCACCCACCTGCACGAGCCCGGCTGCGGGGTGCTCGCCGCGCTCGAACGCGGCGAGATCTCGCCGTCGCGCCATCGCATCTACGCCGAGATCTTCGGCGAGCTGCGCAGTGCGTCCTAGCCGATCAGGTTGGCGAGCGAGAGCAGCGCGAGCAACAGCATCCAGAGCACGACCGAGCGCCAGACGAGCGCGACGATCGAGCGCAGGTGGCCGAGCTGCGGGGTCTCGCCCGGAGTCGACCCTTCGGCCGCCGCCGAGCCCGGCAGCGCGCCGGCTTCGAACGTCTTGGTGCGATCGGGAGTGAGCCCCGGCGCCGAGCCGCCGCCGAGCCGGATGCCGACCGCGCCGGCCGCGGCGGCGAGGATCACGCCCTCGTTGTCGTAACGCCAGAGGCTGGCGTCGCGCCGCCAGCAATTGACCGCTTCCTCGAAGTTGCCGACGACCGCGAATCCCGAGGCGGTCATTCGCGCGGGCACGTGGTCGAGCATCCGGAACAGCCGCAGCGCGAGCTCGCCGAGCCGCTCGTTGACGGCGATGCCGGCACTGCCGCTGCGGTACGACCAGTAGCGGCTGACGAACTCGGCGAGCCGGTACAGCACCGCTCCCGCTGGCCCGAGGCCGAGCGTCGACAGCAGCACGAACCAGAAGAAGACGCCGAACACGTGGCGGTGCGCGGCGAGGAGCGAATGCTCGATCAGATGGCGCAGGAATTCGGACGGCGGCAGCTCGCTCGCATCGAGGTGCCGCCACTCGGCGAGCAGCCGTCGCGCCTCGATCTCGTCGCCGCGCTCGAGCGCGGCGCGGATGTCGGTGAAGTAGTGGCTGAACTGGCGAAAGCCGAGCGTCAGGTAGAGCACCGCGACGTCGAACGCGAGGCCGAGGCGAAACTGCACGAGCGCGAGATAGGCCGCGACGCACGCGACGGTCGGCACCAGCACAGTGATCGACCAGACGATCCACGCGTGGTGCTCCTTGCCGGCGTCGAAGTTGCGCGTGACGCCGGCGATCCAGCCGGTGAGGGCATCGTGAACGACGTTGCCGCGCGGCAGTGGCTTGATCTGTTCGAGCAGAAGCGCCAACAGCACCGCGAGGAAGCTCATGCGGCGAGGAAGCGATAGAGGTTGCGCAGCATGGCCGCGGTCGCGCCCCAGATGAAGTAGCGGCGCGTGGCGCCGCTCGCATCGCTCGCCTGCCACGGGATCGAGAAGAATTCGCGCGTCGCGCCGCGGAACTCGAACGCGTGGCGCTGGTGGTTGGCCGGGTTCATCAGCCAGGCGAGCGGGACCTCGAACACCTCGGCGACCTCGAACGGATCGGGCCTGAGCGACGCCTGCGGCTGCACGAGGCCGACGACCGGCGTCACGATGAAGCCGGTGCTCGTCGTGTACGTCGGCAGGCTGCCGAGGACCTCGACCTCGAACGGCTCGAGACCGATCTCTTCGTGCGCCTCGCGCAGGGCGGTCGCGACCGGGTCTGGGTCGACGGGCTCGGCGCGACCGCCGGGAAAGCTGATCTGCCCGGGATGGTCGTTGAGGTGGTCGGTGCGCTGCGTCAGCAGCACCGTCAGCTGGTGGCGCAGGACGAGCGGGACGAGCACCGACGCGTGGGTCTCCTCGCGGTCGACGAAGCGGCGCTCGACCTTGATCTCGGGCTGCCAGCTCGGCGGCGCGACGAAGCGCTGCCGCATCGCGTCGGGGACGATGCTCGCCGGGGGAACCGCCGGCAGATGACTGTCGGCGCCGAGCACCGGCAGGCTCTCGGGATCGAACGCCGGCGGGTACTTGCGACCCGCTGTCACGACGCCCAGGCCGTCAGGCGAGCTTCTCGCGGATCCGCGCCGACTTGCCCGAACGCTCGCGCAGGTAGTACAGCTTGGCGCGGCGAACGTCGCCGCGGCGCTTGACCTCGATCGACGCCAGCAGCGGGCTGTACGTCTGGAAGGTCCGCTCGACGCCTTCGCCGCTCGAGACCTTGCGGACGATGAACGACGAGTTGAGGCCGCGGTTGCGCTTGGCGATGACGACGCCTTCGAACGCCTGCAGGCGCTTGCGCGTGCCTTCGACGACGTTGACGTTGACGACGACGGTGTCGCCGGGAGCGAAGTCGGGAATCGCGCGGCCGAGGCGGGCGATCTCCTCGCGCTCGAGGGTCTGGATGGTGTCCACGGAGGGCTCCTGTGATCGTGCGCGCGTGCCGGAGGGCGGTTGGGGCCGATCGGGGTCGGCTCGTTGTTGTCCGGAGCGTTCGCTCCCGGGCGCAGAGGATCGAAAGCCGATGATTATAGCTTTGCCGGGCGTCGCGCCCAGAGGACGGCTTCGTCGGCGGCGTCGAGGAGCCCGGCCGCGCGCGCCGAGGCGACGAGGTCGGGCCGCCGCTCGGCGGTGAGCAGCAGCGATTGCTCGCGTCGCCAGGCGTCGATCGCGGCGTGGTTCCCGGACAGCAGAACGTCGGGAACCGCGGCGCCGCCGGGCAGCCGCTCGGGGCGGCTGTAGTGCGGGCAGTCGAGCAGGCCCGCCGAGAAGCTGTCCTGCTGGTGCGAGCGGGCGTCGCCGAGGACGCCCGGCTGCAGCCGCGCGAGTGCATCGAGGAGGACGAGCGCCGGCAGCTCGCCGCCCGAGAGGACGTAGTCGCCGATGCTGATCTCGACGTCGACGTGGGCGTCGATGAACCGCTGGTCGATGCCCTCGTAGCGCGCGCAGAGCAGGATCGCGCCGGGGCTGCCCGCGAGCTCGGCGACTCTGGACTGCCGCAGCGGAACGCCGGCCGGGCTGAAGCTGATGAGGGGCGCCGGCGTCGCCTCGGCGCGTATCGCGCGGATCGCAGCGAGCGCGCGCTCGAGCGGCTCGGCGAGGAGCACCATCCCGGGCCCGCCGCCGTACGGCCGGTCGTCGACGCGCGCGTGCGGCGCGTCGCCGAAGGTGCGCAGCGGCCAGAGGTGGACGTCGATCCGGCTGGGCTCGAACGCCCGCTTCGTGACGCCGTGGACGAGGTGCGCCGAGAAGAGCTCGGGAAACAGCGTGATGACGTCGATGCGCATCGGTCTCGGCCCGTTCTCAGTAGTCGAGCTGCCAATCGACCGCAATCCTGCGCCCGGCGAGGTCGACGCTGTCGACGTAGCTGGCGACGAACGGAATCAGCAGCTCGCGGGCGTCGGGCGCCGGCGGCTGGACGCGCAGGATGCTCTGCACGCCGTTGTCAAGGAGGCCCGCGACGCTGCCGAGGACGACACCGTCGCGCTTGGCGACCGTCATGCCGATCAGGTCGGTCCAGTAGAACTCGTCGGTCTCTGGCGCCGGAAAGTCGGCGCGAGCGATGAAGACGCGCGCTCCGCGCAGCGCCTCGGCGGCGCTGCGATCGGTCACCGACGGAGACGACGCGACATAGCCGTCGCCGCGCGCACGCACGTTCGCGACGTCGAGCGTCGCCGGCAACGGCGCAGATGCTGTCGGGCGCGTTTCGTCGGGAGGAAGCAGGTGCCAGCGCGACGCGGCGAGCATCGCCAGCGGCGGCTCGGCATATGCGTGAACGCGAAAGCCGCCCTTCAGTCCCCAGGCCTCGCCGATGCGGCCGACCTCGATCGCATCCGCCGGCCAGGGCGAGCGCGCGTCGCGGGCCACGGCGGCGACGCGCGAACGGCGCGGACTAGGCGGCGCTCTTCGCCTGCTTGACCAGGCGCGCGACCGTCGGCGAAAGCAGAGCGCCGTGCCCGGTCCAGTGCTCGATGCGATCGAACGCGATCCGCAGGGGCTGCTCGCCGCCGGCAGCGACCGGGTTGTAGAAGCCGACGCGCTCGATGAAGCGGCCATCGCGGCGCAGGCGCGAGTCGGCGACGACGATATTGAAGAAGGGGCGCTTCTTCGCGCCGCCGCGGGCCAGCCGGATGACGACCATGAATGTCCTTGCATGCGGGAGCGTCCCCGCGAAAAACCGCGCATTATAAACTCGACCGACCCCCTCAGCCATGACCGCCGTCCTGATCCGCCCGAGCACGCCGGCCGACGTCACCGCCGTCGCCTCGATCTACGCCTGGCACGTCCGCCATGGCACCGCGAGCTTCGAGATCGATCCGCCCGACCAGGCCGAGATGGCGCGCCGCCGCGGCGACGTCGTCGCCAAAGGGCTGCCGTTTCTCGTCGCCGAGGACGGCGGCAAGGTCCGCGGCTACGCCTACGCGAATCACTTCCGCCCGAGACCGGCGTACCGCTTCTGCGTCGAGGACTCGGTCTACCTCGATCCCGAGGCGCTCCGCCGCGGCCTCGGCCGGCTGCTGCTGGCCGAGTTGTGCGCGCGCTGCGAGGCAGCAGGCGTGCGCCAGATGCTGGCGGTGATCGGCGATTCGGCGAACGCAGCGTCGATCGCCGTCCACCGCGCGGCCGGCTTCGCCCCGGTCGGGACGATCGCCGCCGCCGGCTGGAAGTTCGACCGCTGGCTCGACGTCGTCCTCATGCAGCGCGGCCTCGGCGCCGCGGCGGCAACGGCTCCAGGGTGACCGCGACGCCTGCGCCGCGGTCGCGCGCCGTCGCGATCTGGCTCGCGGTGGTCGCCGGCACCTTCGGCGCGCATCGCTTCTACCTGCACGGCACGCGCGACGTCATCGCATGGCTTCACATCCCGCCGACGCTCGTCGGCGCGTACGGCTGGTGGCGGATGCGCGAGTTCGGCGTCGACGACGCGCGCGGATCGCTGCTCGTTCTCTGCCTGGGCGCAACCGTCGCGCTGACGATGCTGCAGGCGATCGTCGCCGGGCTCACGAGCGACGAGCGCTGGGCGGAGCGCTACGGTGCGGCGTCCGATCACCGGCGCGGCTGGCCGGTGGTCCTCGCGCTGATCGTCGCGCTCGCTGTCGGCGCAGGGGCGACGATGGCGACGATCGCGTTCGCCGCACAGCGCTACTTCGAGTCGCGCGACGTCAGGTGAAGAGCGCGAAGCTGAGCGAATAGGCGATCGCGGCGACGAACGCCGATGCCGGGATCGTGAAGATCCACGCCCAGACGATGTTGCCGGCAACGCCCCAGCGCACCGCCGCCGCTCGCCGCACCGAACCGACGCCGACGATCGCGCCGGTGATCGTGTGCGTCGTCGAGACGGGGATGCCGAGCCCGGTCGCGATGAACAGCGTGATCGCGCCGCCGGTCTCGGCGCAAAAGCCGCCGACCGGCTTCAGCTTGGTGATCTTCTGGCCCATCGTTTTCACGATCCGCCAGCCGCCGAACAACGTGCCGAGGCCGATCGCGATGTAGCAGCACCAGATCACCCACGCCGGCGGCGACGGCTCGCCGGCCTTGGCGTAGTTGGCGGCGATCAGGAGCATCCAGATGATGCCGATCGTCTTTTGCGCATCGTTGCCGCCGTGGCCGAGGCTGTACAGGCCCGCCGAGACGAGCTGCAGGCGACGAAACAAGTTGTCGACCTTGAGCGGCGATGCGCGCCGAAAGACGTTGGCGACGAGCACCATCAAGAGGGCACCGAGCAGAAAGCCGAGCACCGGCGAGATGAAGATAAAGACCACGGTCTTCATGATCCCGCCGGCGATCAGCGAGCCGGTGCCGCTCTTGGCCATCACCGCGCCGACGATGCCGCCGATGAGCGCATGCGACGAGCTCGACGGGATGCCCCACCACCAGGTGACGAGATTCCACGCGATCGCGCCGATCAGGGCGCCGAAGACGACGTGCTGGTCGACCGCCTCGGGCTGCGCGATGCCCTTGCCGACCGTCGCCGCGACGCTCAGGTGAAAGACGAAGATCGCGACGACGTTGAAGAACGCGGCGAAGACGATCGCCTGCTGCGGCTTCAGCACGCCGGTGGAGACGACAGTCGCGATCGAGTTCGCGGCGTCGTGAAATCCGTTCATGAAGTCGAACAGCACCGCGAGCGCGACGAGCAGCGCCACCACGCCGAACGAGATCTCGGTCGCCGACATCGCGCCGGCGTCTCAGGAGTTCTCGAGGACGACGCCCTCGATCAGGTTGGCAACGTCCTCGCAGCGGTCCGAGATCGACTCGAGCAGCTCGTAGATCGCGCGCAGCTTGATCAGCTCGCGGACGTCCTCCTCCTCGCGAAACAGCCGCGACATCGCCGAGCGCATGACGCGGTCGGCGTCCGACTCGAGGCGGTCGATCTCCTCGCACGTCTTCAGCGCCGCCTGGGCGACGCCGGCCTGGCTGATCTTGGGCAGCAGCGAGACGGCGTGCTGGACGCGCTCGCAGCACTTCGCGCTGAGGTCGCCGAGGCGCAGGATGTCGTCGTTCATCGCCTGGACGTCGTAGAGCGTCATCGTCTCGCTGGCGTCCTGCAGCAGGTCGAGGATGTCGTCCATCGCGTTGATCAGGCCATGGATCTGCTCGCGGTCGATCGGCGTGATGAAGGTCTTGTGGAGCAGCCGGTTGACCTCGGCGGTGATCTTGTCGGCCTGCCGCTCGGCGTGGCCGACCTCGCTCGCGTGCTTGTCGCGCAGCTCGGCGTCGGGATAGTGCTGGATCAGCCGGATGAAGGCGCGCGCGCCCTCGGCGATGTGCGCGCCGTGCTGGTTGAAGAGCTCGAAGAAGTTCCCCTCGCGCGGCAGCAGCTTGCCGAACAGCATGTTTTTCCTCTCTCCCGGAACCCGGGGAGTGTACGAGCGCTCACAAACAGGCCCGGGGCAGAGGCGCCGCTTCCGCGACAATCGCGGGTTGACGCCCACGGGCTCAGGCGCCCCCTCCATGGACCAACGACAGACGGCCAGCGCACAGGCAGCGTCCGACGCGGCGATCGTCGTGTGCGAGCTGCAGTGCCGTCGCGGCGATCGTGTCCTGTTCGCGCCGACCAGCTTCGTCGTCGCTTCAGGAACGATCGTTTGGGTGCGCGGCGCCAACGGCCAAGGCAAGACGACGCTGCTGCGAACGCTCGCCGGACTGTCGTCGCCGGCCGCCGGCGAGATCGTGCGAACGGGATCGCGGCCGCCGCTCTACCTCGCCCACGCGAACGCGCTGAAGGACGATCTCACCGTCGCCGAGTCGCTGCGCTTCCTGCTCCAGCTCGCCGGCGAGCCCATCTCCGCGGCGGCGATCGACGCTGCGCTCGAGCGCCTGGGAGTCGCCAGCCGACGCAACGCCTTCGTGCGCACGCTCTCGCAAGGGCAGCGCCGGCGCGTCGCCCTGGCCCGCCTCGCGGCGCAGCGCGAGCCGCTGCCGTGGCTGCTCGACGAGCCGTTCGACGCGCTCGATGCCAGCGGCGTCGCCGTCGTCGCCGACGTGATCGCCGAGCACGCGCGTCGCGGCGGCAGCGTCGTCCTCACCAGCCATCTGCCGGTGCCGATCGACGCGCCGGTGCCGACCGTCGTCCAGCTGCACGAGCCGGCGATGGCATGAGGCGAGCGCATGTTCCGTCGACCGGACCCCGAGCAGCGAAGGCCGCGCCGTGAGCACGACCTTCGCCGTCCTCGTCGGCCGCGACCTGCGGCTGGCGGCGCGCCGCCGCATCGATGCGGCGCTGCCGATCGCCTTCTTCACTGTCGCGATCAGCCTGTTCCCGCTCGGCGTCGGGCCCGAGCCGCAGACGCTGCGCCAGATCGCGCCCGGTGTGGTGTGGGTCGCGGCGCTGCTCGCTGCGATGCTCTCGGTGACGCAGCTCTACGCGACCGATCTCGCCGACGGCTCGCTCGAGCAGATGCTCCTCGTTCCCGACGCGCGGCTGGCGATCGCCGCCGCCAAGGCGGCGTCGCACTGGCTCGTCACCGGGTTGCCGCTCGTCGTCGCGGCGCCGGTGTTCGGGGTGATGTTCGACCTGTCGCGCGAGGCGATCGCCGCCCTCGTCGCGAGCCTCGTCCTCGGCACGCCGGTGCTGAGCCTGCTCGGCGGCCTCGGCGCCGCGCTGACCCTCGGCCTGCGCAGCGGCGCCGTCCTTTTGATCCTGATCATCGTCCCGCTCTGCATTCCTGCTCTCATCTTCGGTGCGGGCGCGGTCGCCGCGGTCGACGCTGGCCAGTCGGCGCGCGGCCACTATTCGCTGCTCGGCGCCGTGCTGATCTTCACGGCGGTGCTGGCACCGCTCGCGACGGCGGCAGCGCTGCGCATCGCGACCGAATGAAGCGACGACCCGAATGACCACCACGAGCTCGCGCCTGCGCCTCTACCGGTTCGCCTCGCCGGCGACGTTCTATCCGCTCGCCGGCAAGCTCGTGCCGTGGTTCGCTGCCGTCGCTGCGATCCTCGCCGCCTGGGGCCTCTGGCTCGGCATGCTGCGTGCGCCGACCGACGCGACGCAGGGCGACGCCTACCGGATCATCTTCATCCACGTCCCGGCCGCATGGATGTCGATGCTGCTCTACGTCGTGATGGCATTCTGGGCGGCGATCGGCTGGGCGTTCAACGCCCGGCTGGCGTCGGTCGTCGCGCGCGCGATCGCGCCGACCGGCGCGATGTTCACGTTCCTGGCGCTGTGGACCGGGGCGCTCTGGGGGAAGCCCACGTGGGGGACGTGGTGGGTCTGGGACGCACGGCTGACGTCCGAGCTGATCCTGCTCTTCCTCTACGCCGGCTACCTCGCGCTCGTCTCGGCGATCGACGAGCCGCGCCGCGCCGACCGCGCCGGCGCGCTGCTCGCGATCGTCGGCAGCGTCAACGTCCCGATCATCTACTTCTCGGTCGTCTGGTGGAACACGCTCCACCAGGGCGCAAGCGTCAGTCCTGCCGCGGCACCGAAGATGGCCGCGATCATGCTGCAGGCGATGCTGCTGATGACGCTCGCGTTCTGGGCCTACGCGTTTGCGGTCATCTTCGTGCGCGCCAGGGCGATCGCGCTGGAACGCGACAATGCGGCGAGCTGGGCGGGCGCGGCGGTCGGCCGCACGCCCGCGCAGACGGAGGCGACGACGTGATCTGGAATAGCGCGAGCGACTTCTTCGCCATGGGCGGATACGGCACCTACGTCTGGGGCGCATACGTCGTCACGGCGGCGTGCATGGCGATCGAGCCGATCCTCGTCGCGCTGCGCCACCGCCGCGTCCGTCGCGAGCTCGCGGCCGAGGAGGAGCGGCGATGAAGCCGCGCCAGAAGCGCCTCGCGATCGTCGCCGGCATCGCCGGCGCGGTCGCGATCGCGGTCGCGCTCGTGCTCAACGCGTTCCAGAGCAACCTCGTCTTCTTCTATTCGCCGTCGCAGGTCGCGGCGCACGAAGCGCCGCAGGCGCGGACGTTCCGCATCGGCGGCATGGTCGAGAAGGGATCGCTGAAGCGCGAGGGCACGAAGGCGAGCTTCGTCGTCACCGACACCGCGAAGTCGATCCTCGTGCGCTACGAAGGCATCCTTCCCGACCTCTTCAAGGAGGGCAAGGGCGTCGTCGCGCAGGGCAGGCTCGAAGGCGACGTCTTCGTCGCCCGCGAGGTGCTCGCCAAGCACGACGAGAACTACATGCCGCCGGAAGCGGCCGATGCGCTGAAGAAGGCGCAGCAGGGCAACCCCAAGCTCGCCGAGACGATGGCGGCCGAGCCGATCCGCAAGTGAGGCACTCCCGATGACTCCCGAGCTCGGCCACTTCTCGCTCTGGATCGCCCTCGGCGTCGCGCTCGTCCTCGGCGTGATGCCGATGGTCGGCGCGGCGCGCGGCCGCGGCGACTGGATGGCGCTCGCCCGGCCGTCGGCGAAGCTGCTGTTCGCGCTCGTCGCGTTCGCGTTCGTCTGCCTGACGATCAGCTTCATCAACAACGACTTCTCGGTCGCCTACGTCGCGACCAACTCGAACCGGCTGCTGCCGATGCACTACCGCGTCACCGGCGTCTGGGGCGGCCACGAAGGCTCGATCCTGCTGTGGCTGCTGATGCTGACGTTCTGGACCTTCGCCGTCGCGATCTTCAGCGATCACCTGCCGGCGAAGGTGCAGGCGCGCATCCTGGCGGTGATGGGGCTGCTCGCGTGCGGCTTCCTGCTCTTCCTGCTCGCGACGTCGAACCCGTTCGACCGGCTCTCGCCGGCGCCGCCCGACGGCCGCGAGCTCAACCCGCTGCTCCAGGACCCGGGGATGGTGATCCATCCTCCCATGCTCTACATGGGCTACGTCGGCCTCTCGGTCGCGTTCTCGTTCGCGGTCGCGGCGCTGATCGGCGGCAACCTCGACGCGACCTGGGCGCGCTGGACGCGGCCGTGGACGACGGCGGCGTGGATCTTCCTCACGCTCGGCATCGCGCTCGGCAGCGCCTGGGCGTACTACGAGCTCGGCTGGGGCGGCTGGTGGTTCTGGGACCCGGTCGAGAACGCCTCGTTCATGCCGTGGCTCGTCGCGACCGCGCTCATCCACTCGCTCGCCGTCACCGAAAAGCGCAACAGCTTCAAGAACTGGACGGTGCTGCTCGCGATCCTCGCGTTCTCGCTGTCGCTGCTCGGCACCTTCCTCGTCCGCTCGGGCGTGCTGTCGTCGGTGCACGCGTTCGCGACCGATCCGCGCCGGGGCCTGTTCATCCTCGCCTTCCTCGTCATCGTGATCGGCTCGTCGCTCGCGCTCTACGCGTGGCGCGCGCCGACGGTCGGGCTCGGCGCGCGCTTCGCCCTCCTCTCGCGCGAGACGCTCCTGCTCGCCAACAACGTGCTCCTCGTCTCCGCGTGCGGTGCGGTCCTGCTCGGCACGCTCTACCCGCTCGCGCTCGACGCGCTCGACCTCGGCAAGATCTCGGTCGGGCCGCCCTACTTCGAGACGGTCTTCGTTCCGCTCCTCGCGCCGCTCGTCTTCCTGATGGGGGTCGGGCCGATCGCGCGCTGGAAGGAGGCCGCGCTGCCCGACCTCGTCACGCGTCTCAAGTGGGCGGCCGGTTGCGCCGTCGTCGCGACGCTCGTCGTCACGCTGGCCAGGGGCGGAATCGGCATCGTCGGCGTCGCCGGACTGCTGATGGCGTTCTGGATCGTCGCCGCCGTCCTGACCGACCTCGTCGATCGGCTGCGCCCCGCCGGCGGCATGCGCGCGAGCATCCTCCATCGCGCGCGCCAGATTCCGCGCGCGCTGGCGGGGATGATGCTCGCGCACCTCGGCATCGCCGTCTTCATCTTCGGCGTCACGCTCGTGCGCACCGGCGAGGTCGAGCGCGACGTGCAGATGGGTCCCGGCGACACGACGACGATCGGCGACCTCGTCTTCACCTTCCGCGGCGCGAGCGACGTGCGCGGGCCGAACTACCGTGCCGCGCAGGGCGAGGTCGTCGTCACCCGCGGCGATCGCCTGGTCGCGACGCTGCGGCCCGAGAAGCGCTTCTATCCGGCGTCGCAGTCGACGCTGACCGAAGCGGCGATCCAGCCCGGCCTGACGCGCGACCTCTACGTGTCGCTCGGCGAGCCGATCGCCAACACGCCGGCGTGGATCGTCCGCGTCTACGTCAAGCCGTTCGTCGACTGGATCTGGGGCGGCTGCCTGATGATGGCGCTAGGCGGCCTGCTCGCGGCAAGCGATCGTCGCTACCGCGCCCGGCAAACGCAAACACGCGCGGCGACGATCGCCGCCACCGCCTGAAATGACGAACGCAAACGACAAGGGCCCGACGCGCGGCCGCCTCTGGTTCCTCATTCCCCTCGCTGCGTTCTTCGCGCTCGCCGTCGTCCTCGCGGTCGGCCTCAAGCGCGACCCGCGCGAGGTGCCGTCGCCGCTGATCGACAAGCCGGCGCCGAAGTTCGCGCTCGCCCGTCTCGACGATGCGACGCGCGTCGTCCGCCTCGACGATCTGCGCGGCAAGGCGTTCATCCTCAACGTCTGGGCGTCGTGGTGCGTCGCCTGCCGCGAGGAACACCCGGTCCTCCTCGACTTCGCGAAGAAGCGCGCCGTCCCGGTCTACGGCCTCAACTACAAGGACACGCGCGCCGACGCCGGCGCCTGGCTGGCGCGCTTCGGCAACCCCTACGACGCCTCGTTCTTCGACGAGGACGGCCGCGTCGGCATCGACTTCGGCGTCTACGGCGTCCCCGAGACGTTCGTCGTCGACGGCAACGGCGTGATCCGCATGAAGCACATCGGCCCGCTCACTCCCGACGTGCTCGCGAACAAGATCGAGCCGCTGCTGAAGAAGCTCGACGCGTGATGGGGCGCTCGGCTCCGGCTTTCGCGCGGGCGCTCGTCGCCGCCGTCGTGCTCGCGGCTGGCGCGTTGGCGGCGGCGAAGGAAGCTCCACCCGAGGCCGCAGACCTGGCGATCGAAGCGCGCATGGTCCGCATCACCTCGGAGCTGCGCTGCCTCGTCTGCCAGAACCAGACGATCGCCGACTCGAACGCCGGGCTCGCGGTCGATCTCCGGCGCGAGACGCGCGACATGCTGAAGCAGGGCAAGAGCGACGCCGAGATCGTCGACTACATGACCGCGCGCTACGGCGACTTCGTCCTCTATCGGCCGCCGCTCCGCGCGACGACCGCGTTGCTCTGGTTCGGCCCGGCCCTGCTCCTCCTGATCGGCGGCGGGGTGCTCGTCTTCACGCTGCGGCGGCGCAGCCGGATGGCGGCCGATGCCTTCGATCCCGACGTCGAAGACGACGATCTCGATCCGCTCGACGACGCCGCCGCGACCGCTGCGCGCAGCGCCGCCACTCCCGGACGCGGCTGAGCGATGGCACGCCGCAATCCCCTTGCCGCAGCGCGCGCGCGGCTGTTGCAGCTGAAGGCCGAGCACGACGCGGGCACGATCGACGCGCGCCGCTACGCCGAGGAGCGCCGCAAGGTCGAGCAGGAGATCGGCGCAGCGCTGATCGCCGACGAGCCGAAGACGGTGCGGCCGTCGCGCCGGCTCGTCGCCGTGCTCTCGCTCGGAGTCGTCGCGCTCGCGGTGTTCGGCTACTCGCAGACCGGCGCGCCGTCGCTCGTCTGGCCGGGCGCCGCGGCCGTCGAAGCGGCGGCCTCGGCCGCGAACGGCCAGATCGGCCCGCAGCAGATCCAGGCGATGGTCGACCAGCTCGCCGCACGGCTCGAGAAGAACCCGAACGACGCGCAGGGCTGGG
>Ga0207675_100000958_pt1 | contig 28793 bp, 29 predicted proteins | sample KBSSwiS42_FD_184305 | JGI IMG/M metagenome (GOLD analysis project Ga0207675, IMG submission 184305) | Switchgrass rhizosphere microbial communities from Kellogg Biological Station, Michigan, USA - KBS Switchgrass S4-2 (SPAdes) (version 2) | ecosystem: Host-associated > Plants > Roots >...
CGGCGCCCAGGCCGTTGACCACCTCGACCGGCACCGGCGGGACCTCGACCTCGGTCCGGCCGTCTCTGGCCAGCACGCCCTTGGGGCCCTGCTTGACCACCACCACCTCGATCCCGCGGTCGGCCAGGGCCTGGGCGGCCGCCCGGGGCTCGCGCTCGCCCACGGCGGTGTCGCACTCGTCGAGGTTGCCGACAGCCACGGTGACGTGCTCGAGGGCCTGCTGCACCAGCGGCCGGGCCTCCTCCCTGGAGGACCAGAACATCGGCCGGTAGTCCAGGTCGAGGATGGTGATGCCCGACTTGGCCCGGGCCTCGAGCGCGCGCAGGGTGGCGCTGCGGCTGGGCTCCTGGGAGAGCCCGGTCACCGTCACCCAGAACACCCGGGCCGCCCGGATGGCCTCCAGGTCGAGCTCCTCGGGGCGGATCTCGAGGTCGGGGGCCTTGGGGAAGCGGTAGAAGTAGAGCGGGAAGTTGTCAGGCGGGAAGATCTCGCAGAAGGTCACCGGGGTCGGCAGGCCGGGCACGGCGGTCACATAGCGGTCGTCGACCCCGAAGCCGCGCAGGGCGTCGTGCAGGTACTCGCCGAACGGGTCCTGGCCGGTGCGGGTGATGACCGCGCTGCGCCGGCCGTAGCGGGCGGCGGCCACGGCCACGTTGGTGGGGCTGCCCCCGAGGTACTTGCCGAAGGTCTCGACCTGGCGCAGGGAGACCCCGACCTGGAGCGGGTAGACGTCGACCCCGATCCGACCCATGGTGAGGACGTCCAAGGTCGCGGCCATGGCGTGCCTCCCACCAACAGCTGAGGGACCGGGTTCGCCAAGAGGACTAGACAGCAATTGTTACAATAGGGTAACTACTACTCAATAGCTAGTAGAGTCAACCCCTTGTCCTGACTTTCTTACAATGTTCGTTAGCGGGGGGACGCACTACACGGGGGCTGGGCGCATGACGTTCTCGCCGACGTCGATCACCATCGATCGATACAGCCCTGTGCCCATGTACTACCAGGTGGCCCAGCAGCTCGAGCATGCCATCGAGACGGGCGAGCTAGCGTCGGGGGCCCGCCTGGACGGCGAGCTGGCTCTGGCCACCCAGCTCGGGGTGTCGCGGCCCACGCTGCGCCGGGCCATCGAGTACCTGGTCGACCGCGGCTACCTGGTCCGCCGGCGGGCCGTCGGCACCCAGGTGGTCCACCCCAAGGTGCGGCGGCCGGTCGAGCTGTCCAGCCTCTACGACGACCTGACGGCCAGCCGCAAGAACCCTCGGACCACGGTGCTGTCGATCGACAAGGTTTCGGCGACCGACGCCGTCGCCCACGCCCTCGGCCTGGAGGACGGGGACGACGTGCTGGCCCTCGAACGGCTGCGCTACGCCGACGGCCAGCCGCTGGCCATCATGCGCAACTGGCTCCCGCTCGGGATGGTCGAGCTGGACGCCGAGCGGCTGGAGCGGACCGGCCTGTACCAGCTGATGCGAAACGCCGGGGTCACCCTGCATCTGGCCTCCCAGACGATCGGGGCCAGAGGGGCCAGCACCGCCGAGGCCCGGCTGCTCCAGGCGCACAAGGGCGAGCCCCTGCTGACCATGGAGCGCACCACCTACAACGAAAATGGTCAGCCGGTTGAGCTTGCGGACCACATCTACCGGGCAAGCTTGTACTCGTTCGAGATCGTTCTCGTCACCCGGTAGGACTCCGACAGGAGGGAGGGCCCCCTGATGGCCACCATGGACGGACAGGTCGCGCTCGTCACCGGAGGCGCCCGCGGGATCGGGTTGGCGATCAGCACCCGGCTCGCCGAGCGCGGGGTCAAGGTGGCGGTCGGCTACTCTCACGGCGCGGACACGGCCAAGCAGTTCGCCGCCGCGCATGAGGGGTCGACCATCCACCAGGGCAACATCGGTGTGGCCGCCGACTGTGAGCGGGTCATCTCCGAGGTGCTGGAGCAGCACGGGCAGCTGGACATCCTGGTCAACAACGCCGGCATCACCATCGACCGGACCGTGCGCAAGATGAGCGTGGAGGACTGGGACCGGGTCATCCACGTCAACCTGTCCGGTGCCTTCTACCTGGCTCGGGCGGTGCTTCAGCACATGCTGGACCGCGGCTACGGCCGGATCATCAACATCAGCTCGGTGATCGGCGAGAAGGGCAACATCGGCCAGGCCAACTACGCCGCCGCCAAGTCGGGGCTGTTCGGGCTGACCAACAGCCTGGCCCTTGAGACGGCCCGCAAGGGGATCACGGTCAACTCGGTCGCGCCCGGGTTCATCGCCACCGAGATGGTCTCGGCGATGCCCGAGGAGGTCCTGAACAAGGTGATCGCGCAGATCCCGGTCGGCCGGCTGGGGGAGCCGGAGGAGATCGCCCGGGTGGTCGAGTTCATTGCCGACCCCGAGTCGGGGTACATCACCGGGGAGGTCTACGGGATCAACGGCGGGCTGTACATGTGAGGTCGCGAAAGCGAGGAGTGTGAAAGATGGCTGCAGGACGTGAGGTCGTTGTCGTTTCCGGGGTCCGCACGGCCGTCGGGAAGTACGGGGGGAGCTTGAAGGACATGCCGCCGGCCGACCTCGGGGCGGCGGTGGTCAGGGAGGCCGTGAGCCGGTCGGGGGTCGACCCGGCCGACGTCGGGCACGTGGTGTTCGGCAACGTGATCCATACCGAGACCCGCGACATGTACCTGTCCCGGGTGGCGTCGGTCAACGGGGGCCTCCCGGTGGAGACGCCCGCCTTCACCCTCAACCGGCTGTGCGGGTCGGGGCTCCAGGCGATCGTCTCGGCCGCCCAGATGGTCATGCTGGGCGACACCGAGGTCGCCCTGGCGGGAGGGTCCGAGGTGATGAGCCGGGGCCTGTACGGGGTGCCGGCGATGCGCTGGGGCGCCCGCATGGGCGAGACGTCGGCCGTCGACATGATGGTCGGGGCGCTGACCGACCCCTTCGACGACTGCCACATGGGGGTCACGGCTGAGAACGTGGCCGGCAAGTGGGGCATCTCCCGCGAGGACCAGGACGCGCTGGCCGTGCAGAGCCACCAGCGGGCGGCCAAGGCCACGGCCGAGGGGTACTTCAAGGAGCAGATCCTCCCGATCGAGCTCAAGTCCCGCAAGGGCACGGTCGTCTTCGACACCGACGAGCACATCCGGGCCGACGCCTCCATGGAGGGCATGGCCAAGCTGCGGCCGGTGTTCGACAAGAGCGGCTCGGTGACCGCCGGCAACGCCGCCGGGATCAACGACGCCGCCGCCGCGGTGGTGCTGTGCGACGCCGAGGTGGCCGAGCGCAAGGGCCTGGAGCCGCTGGGGCGCCTCGTCGCCTACGCCCACGCCGGGGTCGAGCCCAAGTACATGGGCATTGGCCCGATACCGGCGGTCCGGCTGGTGCTGGAGAAGGCCAACCTCAAGGTCGACGACATCGACGTGTTCGAGGTCAACGAGGCGTTCGCGGCCCAGGCACTGGCCGTGGTCCGCGACCTCAGCCTGCCCGAGGACCGCACCAACCCCAACGGCTCCGGCGTCTCCCTCGGCCACCCCATCGGGGCCACCGGCTGCATCCTCACCGTCAAGGCCCTGTACGAGCTGAAGCGCACCGGGGGCCGCCGCGCGCTGGTCACCATGTGCATCGGCGGCGGCCAGGGCATCGCCGCGATCTTCGAGCGGGCCGCGTGAGCGCCTAGACAGCGAGGGCACGAAGCCGAGCCGACACGGGCCGTCCTGCCCTCGGCGTATCCCCGGGGCCCTACTTCTCGTGGACGTAGGAACCGGGGGCGTCGGCGATTGGGGGGTGCCGGTCGCTGCCCATGGGCGGGGGCTTGCGGCGCTGGCCGCCGTGGGCCTTGGCCCAGCCGACCCAGTCCTCCCACCACGAGCCCTGGTGCTCGGTGCCGCCGGCCAGCCAGACGTTGGGGTCGGGCGGGGTCTCGTCGTTGGTCCAGTGGCGCGCCTTGGGGCTGGGCGGGTTGACGATGCCGGCGATGTGGCCCGAGGAGCTGAGCACGAACCGGGTGTCGCCCTTGACCAGCTGGGTGGTGTTGTACGAGGACGTCCAGGGGGTGATGTGGTCGGTCACAGCCCCGACCAGGTACAGGTCCTGGGTCACCGCGTCCAGGTTGAGGCGCACCCCGGCCAGCTCCATCTCGCCCCGCGTGAGCTGGTTCTCCAGGTAGCAGGTGCGCAGGTAGAACGAGTGCATGGCCGCGGGCATGCGGGTCGAGTCGGCGTTCCAGGCCAGGATGTCGAAGGCCGGCGGGTCGTCGCCCATGAGCCAGTTGCTGGCCACGTAGTTCCAGATGAGGTCGTTGGCCCGCAGCAGGTCGAAGGTGGTGGCCATCTCCCGGCCCTCGAGGTAGCCCTGGCGGGCCATCTTGGCCTCGAGGCGCTCGACCGTGTCCGGGTCGGTGAAGTTCCCCAGCACCCCGGGCGATGAGAAGTCGATCAGGGTGTTGAGCAGGGTGGCCGACTTGACCCGCTGGTCGCCGATGGCGTCCAGGTAGGCGATCAGCATGGTCGTCAGGGTCCCGCCGAGGCACAGCCCGACCACGTTGGCCTGGGGCGCGCCGGTGATGTCGCGGACCACGTCCAGGGCGGTGACCGGCCCCTGGAGCAGGTAGTCGTCCAGCTTCACCCCCCGCATGGTCTGGTCGGGGTTGCGGTAGCTGATGGCGAACACGGTGTGGCCGTGGTCGACCGCCCACTGGATGAAGCTGCGCCCCGGGGCCAGGTCCATCACGTAGTACTTGTTGATCCAGGGCGGGCTGCACAGGATCGGCGTCTCATAGGCGGTGCGGGTCGTCGGCGAGTACTGGAGCAGCTCCATCAGGGAGTTGCGGAACACCACCTTGCCCTTGGTGGCGGCCAGGTTCTCGCCCAGGGAGAAGGGGCTGGCATCGACCTGGCGCGGCTTGCCGCCGTTGCTCATCAGGTCGTCCAGGAAGTTGTTGATCCCCTTGGCGGCGCTGCGCCCGCCGGTGTCGAAGGCCCGCTTGAGGGCGGCCGGGTTGGTGGCCAGGAAGTTCGACGGTGCCATGGCGTCAATCAGCAGCTGGGTGGCCAGCTCGGCCTTGCCCCGCCAGCGCGGGTCCAGCTCGGCCGCGGCCACCAGCTCCCTGGCCAGCCTGGCCGTCAGCAGGTAGCTCTGCTGGAGCCCGAAGAACAGCGGGTTGCCGGCCCAGGCCTCGTCGGCGAAGCGGCGGTCCCTGGCCGGTGTCGGGATCGGCGGGGCCGTCTGGCCCCCGAAGGCCCTGGCCGCGCTGACCGCGCCGGTGGCGGCCAGGCCGGCGGCGTACCGGATCCCGGCCAGCGCGCCGCCCCATGGATGACGGACGAGCCCGGCCCCGACCTCGGCCATCGCCCGGGCAAGTGAGACAGGGTCGAGACTGGCGACGAGCCCGGCCTCGGGGCCGAGGGCCTCAGCCGCGCGCTCGGCAACGCGTTCGGCGTCCTGTGGATCCATCTGGTGATCACTATGACGAGCAGCCGCGTACTGCGTCAACTGCGCCCGGAAGCACGACGAGGCCCTGGATTGGGCCTCGTCGTGCCGGGGGATCCCGGTGGGGGGTCTAGGTGAGAGTCAGGTCAGCTCTTGACGCTCTTGGCGGCCCTGGTGCCCTGCTCCTCGAGCTTCTCGTAGAGCGGGGTGGTCACCTGGATCGCCTTGTGGAAGAAGTCGCGCTGGGCCTTGAGCAGCTCGAACGCGAAGTCGTAGGTGGTGTCGACGAGCTCGGCGGGGGAGGGGTAGCGGTCGGCGCCCGGCCAGGCGGCGGTCCGGGGCACGAACTGCTCGGCCGCCTCGGTCCAGCTGCGCAGCCCGTCGACCACGGCCTCCTGGCCCTTGCGGATGGTGTCGAGCACCTGGCCCTGGAGGTCGTCAGTGGCGGTCTTGGTGGTGGTGGCCATGTAGGTTCCTTTCGGGGTGTACCGGTGTGTTTCCTTGATGCGATGCAAACTATAGTTCGCATACCAATGGTTTGTCAAGTGCTACCCTCTTAGGGTCATGAACGACCCATGGAAGTCGCAGATGGAGGCCCTCGGCTCCTTCATCCGGACCCAGCGCAAGCTGGCCGACCTGTCGCTGCGCGAGCTGGCCGAGATGACCGAGGTCTCCAACCCCTACCTGAGCCAGCTGGAGCGGGGCCTGCACCAGCCCTCGGTCCGGGTCCTCAAGTCGATCGCCAACGCCCTCAACGTGTCCGCCGAGACCCTGCTGGTCCAGGCGGGCCTGCTGGAGGACGGCGTCGAGGGCGACCCGGCCGCCGGTTCGTCGGTCGAGGTGGCCATCCGCACCGACCCGGTCCTGTCCAGCGACCAGAAAGAGGCCCTGATCAACGTGTACCGGGCCATGGCGCACGACCGCCGCTCCGGCTGAGGGCCGGCGATGAGCGCGCCGGTCGCCGGCTCCGCCACCTCGGCGGACGACCTGGAGCTGCTGGCCCGGCTGCGCCGGGGCGACGAGGCGGCGTTCACCCAGCTGGTCGAGCGGCTCCACGGCCCAATGCTGCGGGTGGCCATGATCCACGTCGGCAACCGGGCCGTGGCCGAGGAGGTCGCCCAGGACGCCTGGGTCGGGGTGCTGGCCCAGCTGGACCGGTTCGAGGGGCGCTCGTCGCTACGGACCTGGGTCCTGCGGATCGTCGCCAACCGGGCCAGGACCCGGGCCGTGCGTGAGCGCCGCACCCTCCCCTTCTCCTCCCTCGACGGCGCGGCGGAGCCCGGCCGGCCGGCGGTCGAGCCGGAGCGGTTCCTGCCCGCCGGCCACCGCTGGGCCGGCCACTGGGCGTCGCCGCCACGCTCGTGGGGCGACGTGCCCGAGGAGCGGCTGCTGTCGGCCGAGACCCGGGCCGAGGTCGGGCGGGCCGTCGAGCTGCTGCCGCCTGCTCAGCGGGCGGTGATCACCCTGCGCGACGTCGAGGGGATGACCGCCGCCGAGACCTGCGAGCTGCTCGAGCTGACCGAGGGAAACCAGCGGGTACTGCTCCACCGGGCCCGGTCAAGGGTGCGCCGGGCGCTGGAGCGGTACCTGGACGAGACCGAGGTGGCCCGATGACCGACCCGATGGCCGAGGACCTCGAGTGCCGGCAGGTGGTCGAGGCCGTGACCGACTACCTGGAGGGCGCGATGGCGCCCCGCGACCGGCTGCGGTTCGACCACCACCTGGCCCTCTGCGAGGGCTGCCAGGACTACCTGGAGCAGATGCGGACCGTCATCCGGGTGGCCGGCCGCCCGGCGGCCGACGCGGTCCCGCCGGAGACGATGGCCGGGCTGCTGCGGGCGTTCCGGGACTGGCGGCGCTAGCCGAGCGGCGCAGCAGCAGCGCCGCGACCAGGCAGGCCAGGGCGGTCGCGAGCACGGTGGTCGGGATCACGGCCGGCGAGCTGGCGTCGGCCAGCCGGCCGATCACCACCGGCAGCATCACCCCGCCGAGGTTGGCGGCCGCGAACACCATCGCCGTCGACCCCCGCGCTCCCGGAGCCGTCTGGGCCAGCCAGGCCAGCGCGGTCGGGAACACCGGCCCAAGGGCCAGGCCGGTCAGGGTGTAGGCGGCCGGGGCGAGCGCCGGGACATGGGCCAGGCCCAGGCCGACCGCCGCCAGCAGCAGCGAGCCGGCGGCCAGCGCCGGCGCGGATATCCGCAGGGCCAGCGGGATGGCCAGCAGCCGCCCGGTGGTGAGGGCCGCCCAGTAGCCGGCCGTCCAGCTGGCCGCCGCGGCCTCGCCGGTCCCGCCGGCCAGCAGGCTGGTCGCCTCCCAGCCGCCGATCCCGCTCTCCACCCCCACATACAGCGCGCACAGGGCCACGAACCCGCCCACCACCCCGAAGGCGGGCCGCTCTGTGGCGGGCGCCGCCACCCGGGCGGTCCTCGGCAGGTCGCGGGTCAGGGCGAGGCCCGCCACGGCCAGCAGGGCCCCGGCACAGAACGGCACCCGGTACCCGCCGGTGACAGCCACGGCCAGCGGCCCGACCACGGCGCCCGCGCCGAAGCAGGCCCCGAGCAGGTTGAGCATGGCCGTGGCCCGCTCGCCGAAGCCGTCGGCGAACACCACGTTGATCTCGACCACCACCACCCCGAACCCGACCCCGAGCCCGAACGCCGCCACCAGCACCAGCCCCCACGCCGGGGCGAAGGCGACCCCGGCCGCCCCCGCGACCAGCAACGCGACCGCCACCCTCAGCCAGGTCCGCGGGGCCAGCCGCCGTTCCAGCCCCCACCAGGCGATCCCGGTCATCGCACCCGCGAAGTGGGCGCTGAGCACCAGGGCGGACCCGCTCCCGCCCACCCCGAAGGCCTCCCGCAGCTCGGGGATGGCCGGCCCGTACAGCGACAGCACCAGCCCTGCCGCCGCCGCCAGCACCAGCACCCCGACCGTGCTCGCCCGACTCACCGGGGCACCCCCCTGGGGTTCCCCGGGCCCCTCCGCCAGCTCACTCCTGGTCGTCCGTGAGGCGGGCGGTGGCCTCCTGCTGGCGGCGGGCGGCCTCGGTGAGGAAGTGGAGGATCACCTCGAGCTGGTCGTCGGTGTAGCCGGCGAAGAGCTCCTGGAGGGAGCGGACCCAGTCGCCGAACAGGGGGGCGACCCGCGCGTAGAGGCGCTCGACGTCGACCTCGACCAGGACGCTGCGCCGGTCGTCGGGGTTGGGGATGCGCCGGGCGAAGCCCTTGTGCTCCAGCCGGGTGATCAGGCCGGTGACCGACGCCGGGGCTAGCCCGGTCTGCCTGGCCAGCTCCCCGGCGGTCAGCGGCCCGGAGCGTTCCAGCAGGTCAAGAGCCTTCTCCTCGGTGGCGTTGAGCCCCTGCCGGGCGGCCACGGCGGTGTGGAACATGACCGTGGCCACGCTGGAGGCCCGGCCGGCCAGGGCGAGGCGCTCCAGCAGCTCGGCCCGCCGGCCAGCCGGGGCGCGCGTGCCGTCCGGAGCAGGGGGACTTGTCATGCCGTCCAGTGTAGCCTATATTTAGTTTGTCCGAACGAAATACTTGCCCGACGAGAGAAGGACGAGATGGTCAAGGCACTGATCGCCGGGGGCGGCGTCGCCGGCCCGGTCACCGCCATGGCGCTGCAGCACGCCGGTATCGACGCCCAGGTCTACGAGGCCCACCTCCCCGGGACCGGCGACGCCGGTTCCTACCTGACCGTGGCCACCAACGGCCTCGACGCCCTGCGCGCCGTCGGCGCCGACAAGCCGGTGCTGGCCGCCGGCTTCCCGACCCCGACCAACGTCCTCCTGAGCGGGACCGGCCGGCGGCTGGGGAGCGTGAGCAACGGCGGGCGGCTGGCCGACGGGACGGTCAGCCACACCGTCAAGCGGTCCCGGCTGTACCAGGCGCTCCACGAGGAGGCGGCCAGCCGCGGGATCCGGGTCGAGTACGGCAAGCGGCTGGCCGGGGCCGAGCCCACGGCAGGCGGCGTGGTCGCCACCTTCGACGACGGCAGCCGGGCCAGCGGCGACCTGCTGATCGGGGCCGACGGGGTCCACTCGCCGACCCGGCGCCTGATCGACCCGGCCGCCCCCAGTCCTCGCTACGTCGGCCTGGTCAACTTCGGCGGCTACACCCCGGGCAGCGCCCGGTCGGCCGAGCCGGGCGCCTGGCACATGATCTTCGGCCGGCGGGCCTTCTTCGGCCATGTGGCCGACCCCGCCGGCGGCACGGTCTGGTTCGCCAACGTCCCCCGCCCCCCGGTCACCCCGGCCGAGCGGGCGGCCACCACCGCCGAGCAGTGGCAGCGCCAGCTGGTCGAGCTGTTCGCCGGCGACGCCGGTCCGGCCAGCGACCTCATCCGCGACGGCTTCCTCGAGCTCGCCGGCGACAGCACTCACGACCTGCGGTCGGTCCCGGCCTGGCACCGCGGCCCGATGGTGATCGTCGGCGACGCCGCCCACGCCCCCTCGCCCACCTCGGGCCAGGGCGCCTCCCTGGCCGCCGAGGACGCCGTGGTGCTGGCCAAGTGCCTACGCGACCTGCCCGACATCCCCGAGGCACTGGCCACCTACGAGGGCCTGCGCCGCAAGCGGGTCGAGCGCATCGTCGCCCAGGCAGCCAGGACCAGCAGCGCCAAGACCCCCGGCCCCCTCGGCCGGATCCTGCGCGACCTGACCCTTCCCCTGGTCTTCAAGCTCCTCGTCACCGACCGCTCGATGGCCTGGATCTACGACCATCACATCGACTGGGACGCCCCCCTGGTGGCGACGAACAGCTCGTAGGTGCCCGGCTCCAGCTCGGAGTGCTCGACCGGGACCGCGCTGGCCTGGAAGCCGGCCTCCTCCAGGAGGCGGAGCCAGGTGGCCCGGGGGAACAGGCCCTCGACGTGGCGGTCGTGGGCGACCCGGACCGAGCCGTCGGGCTCGCGCAGCAGGTAGGCGTAGTCGACCGTGTAGGTGGTGTCGAGCGGGTCGGGGTCCCAGGTCCACTCCAGGAAGCGGGCGGCGCGGCCGTCGCCGTCGTGGCCGCCCCAGTCGGTGCCGGTGCGGAAGTTCTCCCGCAGATGGTCGGGGGCGAACAGGGCCGCCCCGCCCGGCCGGCAGTGGGCGAACGCCGTCCCGATGGCCAGCCGGAGGTCGTCCTCGGTGGTCATGTAGGCGACCGCGTCGTGGACGAACACGGCGTCGAAGACGCGGCCGAGGCGGACCGTCCGCATGTCCCCCTGGACGTGCTCGCATTCGGGGTTGAGCTCCCGGCTGACCTCGAGCATGCCGGCCGACAGGTCGACCAGGGTGAGCTGGAAATGGGCCTTGAGGTGGGAGGCGTTGTTGCCCCCGCCCGAGCCCAACTCCAGCACCGTCTGGGGCGGCCGGTCGCCGGCGCTGGCCAGCAGCCGCCGGTAGATCTCGGCCTCCTCGGCGTACACCGCCGGCGCCGACAGTAGCGGCCACCAGCCGGCCAGCTCGTCGTACATCCGTGGCTCCATGGCGGGGATCTTAACCGCCGGCCGCCGGCGGCCAGGGACCGTCCTCGACCTGGGCCTCGGACAGCTCCAGGGCCCGCTCCACCGCCTGGAGGGCCTCGCCAGCGAAGGCCTCGACCCGGGCCGGGTCGAGGGTGGCGGAGCGGTCCCCGTACCGGGCGGCCAGGGCCGCCTCGACCGTCGCCGGGTCGCCGGTCCGGGCCATGGCCCAGGCGCCGGCGTCGTTCTTGGAGGACCAGACGCCCTCGGTGGCGAAGCGCCAGCCCCGGCTGGCGTTGAGCACCCTCTGCTGGAGGTCCGGCTCGTTGGCCTGGTGCCAGGCCATGGAGTCAGCCAGTGCCTCCAGCAGCCACCGGCGGGGGATGGGGCCGACCAGCTCGCCAGGCGGCGGGCCGACGAGGATCCGGCCGCGGTCCCGCAGGATGGCCAGGTCGAGCAGGAACCAGTGGGACGGCTCGTCGGCCCGGTCAAGCGACACGCGGTACGGCATCCGCGGCCCCACGTTCAGGTTGATCGCGAACCGTGGGCTCGGCTCCGGCGCGGCCAGCGCGGACCGGGCGTAGAGCACGAGCTCCAGCCCCCGGAGCGGCCAGGTCATGGCCAGCTCGCCGAGCGCGGCGGCGACGGCCCGGCGGCGCTCCTCGGGCGGTTCGCTGGCGCAGACGGCGACCACGTCGACGTCGCTCCGCCCGGGCGCGACCCCGCCCAGCGCCCCCGACCCCACCAGGTAGGCGGCCACCAGCTCGTCGCCGAGCAGCTCCCGCAGCCGCCCGGCAACGGCCCGCCCGCACGCCTCGACCAGCTCATCCGGCTCCATCTGACGCTCGCTTCCCCCGCCGTCGGCTTCCCGGTCCATTGTCCTGGCCCCGGATACAATGCCGCGGGCGGCCCGTTCACGCCCAACCTCCGTGGCCCGACCCAGCAGGGCCCGCGGGAGGCAAGGGAGGGGTCCTCTCGGGCGGTGGGTTGGTGGTCGTCGTCCGTGTCCGCCGTCGGGACCGCTGGGGTCGGGCCGATGGTGGTCGCAGGAGGCGATCATGACCAGGCAAGCCGGGTGGGAGCGGCCGGGGCGGGACCGGCTGGACGCGTCGGTGCATGTGACCAACGGGGACATCACCGTCGACCTGCTGCGGCGGGCCGGCCTGGCCCGGGACGCGCTGGCCTGGGCCGACGTGCTCCACGAGGGCCCGGTCCCGGCCGGGCTGGACGACGCCGGGCTGCGCCGGGCACGGGCCGAGTTCCTCGCCGGGGCCGACGGCCTCGACCCGGCGGCGGTGCTGCGCCGCTTCTCCGAGCGCGACCGCGCCCTGGCCGCCGGCCGCGACGGCGAGTACGTGCTCTGGTTCGAGGCCGACCTGTACGACCAGCTCCAGATCGCCCAGATCCTGGCCACGCTCGGCGACCTCGGGGTCGCCCCCGGCCGGGTCACCCTGGTCTGCATCGGCGAGTACCCGGGCATCGCCCACTTCGGCGGGCTCGGCGAGCTGGAGCCCGAGCAGCTCCCCGGCCTGCTGGACGTGGCCACCCCGCTGACCGCCGAGGCCCTCGACCTGGGGGCCGCCGCCTGGGCGGCCCTGCGCGCCCCCGACCCCGGCGGGCTGGGCCGGATCGCGGCCAGCCGGTCGCGGGAGCTGCGCTTCCTGGGCGAGGCCTTCGACCGCCTGGCCCGCGAGTACCCCTCGACCCGCGACGGCCTGTCCCTGACCGAGCGGCGCACCCTGGCGGCCACGCCCTCAGAGGGCGCGACCGCCGCGACGGTGTTCGGCCGGCTGGGGGAGCGGGAGGCCCGGCCCTACCTGGGCGACCTGTTCTTCTTCGGGCTGGTGGCCCGGCTGGCCCGGGCCCGGGTCCCGCTGCTCGAGCTCGACCCGCCCGCCGGCGAGGTCGGCGCCGGCACCCGGCTGCGCCCGACCCCGGCCGGTCGCCGGGTGCTGCGGGGCGAGGCCGACCAGGTGGCCCTCAACGGCATCGACCGCTGGGTCGGCGGTGTCCATCTCCAGGGCCCCGAGGCCCGCTGGCGCTGGGACGAGGGCACCGAGTCGGTCACTGGCCTGGAGGGCCACTGAGGTCGAGCCGTGACGTCTGGTGCCGGAACTCCATCGGCACCAGCAGCAGCCTGGTGGCCGCGGCCAGCTCGGGGTAGAAGGCCTCCCGGAGGCGGCGGTAGGAGTCCCATGCCTGCTCGTAGGGCCGGGTGGGATGTCCGAGCCTGCCCAGGCGCTCGTAGACGGCCCGGAACCGCGCCTCGTCGGCGCCGGGCCCGACGCCGACGGCCCCAAGCCCGACCGCCGGCAGCCGGCGGAAGTTCCGGACCATCTTGGTCGAGCGGCGCCACAGCCGTGCCGCCGGCCCGGCCGGGTTGTTGTCGAATATGGCCAGGGCGAGAGCGGCGGCGTCCATCACCACCGCGAGCCCGGTCAGCCAGTGCTGGCCCGGCTGCCGGGAGCGGAACATGGCCAGCATCGGGTAGGCGGTGTGGGTGTCGTACACCTCGTCGCACCACCGCTCCCAGTCGGCGAAGGCCGCCGCCACCCCCTGGGCACCCCCGTTGGCGTAGGTGGCCTCGATGAACGTGACCGGCGTCGTCGGCTCGTCCGAGAGGTCGTCAAGGGTCAGGAGCTGGAGCTCCCGCCGGGCGTAGGCGCCGTACAGGGTGGGCAGGTAGCCGATGACCAGGGCCATGGTGACCAGCCCCATGAACGCCTCGACGAGGACCAGCAGCCGGGCCAGGCCGCCGGTCGGCAGCACGTCGCCGAAGCCGACGGTGAAGAACCCGACCCCGGCGAAGTAGACGGCGTCGAGGTAGCTGCCGACGCCGCTGACCGCCGGGCGCAGCCCCCACCAGACAGCGCCCCAGCCGGCGACCAGCAGGACCACCCAGAACACCAGCAGGCCGAGCAGCGACAGGGGGCCGTAGAGGCCGAGGAACGCCTCGCGCTGGTCCGGGCTGGCCCGCCGGGCGATGGCCCGCCAGGCACGCCAGGTCCAGCGGTAGAACACCGGCGTCGGCCAGCGCCGGCCGCGCCGGCGGCGGGTCGTGACCAGGGTGCTGACCGCGTCGCTGGCGGCCACGAGCACCAGAGCGAGCCCGGCCGCCAGGGCCAGGACCTCGACGACGCCCAGGGTGTCCAACTCGACCGCCAGATTCGGTGGTCAGAACAATTTCGTCAACGTCCCACACCTGGGTCCGGCGGTACGGTAGCGTCCCCGCCCGCATCACTCGTGCCTTCCGTCTCCTTCCCCACGGAGGCCGCCTTGCTGTCGGCTGCCCGCTTCTCCGCCGCTCTGCGGCGACCCACCGTCCTCGTGCTCGTCGCCGCCCTGCTGGCGCCCCTGCTGGTCGCGCCGGCCAGCGCCCGCCAGGCAGACCGGGCCGAGCTCTCCCAGGTCCAGCGCAAGCTCGACCGGATCCGCAAAGTCCTCAAGAACGCCAAGGCGGATGCCGCCGACCTGGCCGCCGCCCTCGAGCAGGCCGACCGGGACGTGGCCGCCGCCCAGGCCGCCCTGGCCGAGGCCCAGCGCCGCTTCCGGGCCGCCCAGGCCAAGCGCAGGCAGGCGGCGCTCGAGGCCGCCCGGGCCAAGCTCGAGGTCGAGGCCCAGCAGGCGGTGATCGACCGGCGGGCGTACGCCACCTACGTCAACAGCGGCGCCTCGGCCATGCTCACCCTGGTCGTGGACGCCGACAGCGTCGCCGACCTGCTCGACCGCTCCAAGCTCCTGGACAACGTGGCCAAGGCGGCCAACACCGAGCTCCAGGCGCTGGTCGACGCCAAGGTGGCCGCCGACGCGGCCCGGCGCCGGGCCGTGGCCGCCGAGGGGGAGGCCAAGGCCGAGGAGGCCCGGATGCGCGAGCGGGCCGCCGAGCTGGAGGCGGTCCGGGCCGCCCGGGCCGCCGCCCAGGAGGCCCTCGAGCGCAAGATCGGCTCGCTCCAGGCCCGCCAGGGCAGCCTGCGGGCCCGCTCGGGCAGGCTCATTCGAAGAATTCAGGCCGAGGAGGCGGCCCGCCGGCGGGCCGCCGAGCGGGCCCGCAAGGCCCGGCTGGCCCGGCTCGCCCGGCAGCGGGCGGCCAGCTCGAGGCCGACCGTGATCTCCAACGACGACGACGGCGGGCACCTCGGCGGGCCGAACACGGCCAGCTACAACTACCTGACCGCGAACGGCAAGCGCATCTACGGGCTGGTGGAACGGATCTTCGACGTCCACTCGATCGGCGGCTGGCGCCCCTACGGCTCGGTACCGGGCAGCGACCACCCGCGGGGCCGGGCGATCGACGTGATGACCTGGTCCAACCGCTCCCTCGGCTGGCGGATCGCCAACTGGGCGGTCGCCAACGCCTGGGCCCTCGACGTCAAGTACGTGATCTTCAACGGCCGCATCTGGACCCGGAGCCGAGGCTGGCACGGCTACCGCCACCCCTCCGACCCCTGCAACTGCAACCCGACCCTGCGCCACGACGACCACGTCCACATCTCGGTCCTCTGAGCGGCCGTCGCCGAGGCTGGAACGGCACGGGCCCGGGCGCTGCCGCCCGGGCCCGTGGTCTCGGTCTCGCTAGATGGCGACCTTCACGACCTGCCCGGCACCCGAGAGGATGCTGTTGTTGGTGATGTAGGCGGCGTGGTGCCCGAGCACGAACCCGCCCGGGGCGCTCAGGCCCTCGCTGGCCAGCGTGGTCGTGCTGCCGTCCTTGTTGACCCGGACGAGCCGGCCCACCGGGAGCTCGTCCGGAGGGGTGTTGAGCAGCCCGCCGGTGGCGATCTCGAGCACGTACAGGCGGCCGCGCTTGTCGAAGGCAATGTCGATGATGTTGGTGAAGCCGCCCTTGAAGACCTGAGGGTCGTGGCCGGGCTTGACCCGCCAGACGTTGGCCCCGCCCGGCGGGAACGGGAAGCCGGTCAGCTGCCCGACGTAGTAGGCGCCGTCCGGGCCCTTGACGACCGAGGTCGGCACCGCCTGCATCGGAAGCTCGGGCGGCAGGTCGGGGATACCCGGCGGAGCCGGCACCAGCCGCGGCGGGAACACCGCGACCACGCTGATACGGCCCTTGTGGTCGACCTTGAGCAGGTCGTTGCCGCCGGCGTCGGTCACGTACCGGGCGCCCTTGCGGACCAGCAGCCCGTTGGGGTTGCTGTCGATCTCCAGGCCGGGCTGCGCCCCGGCACCCTCGTCGGGGTTGTTGGCGTCCTCGAAGCGCGGGAAGTCGGCCACCGACCGGATGCCGTGCAGGTCGACCTTGAGCAGCTTGCCGAAGCGCCCCGCCCCCGCGCCCAGCCCCTCACGGGTGGCGACGCCGCCGCCCGGGTTGCCGACCAGCAGGTAGCCGGTCCAGCCGGAGAAGCCGAGGTCGACCGGGCCGGCGGCGGCGACGCCGCCCTCCTCGGCGACCGAGGGCAGCCCGGTCAGCACCCGCCGCTGGGAGTGCCTGGTGATCCGGGTCACCGAGCCGCTGCGGCCGAAGCAGGACGGCGCCCCGCCCTCGGGGCTAGGGATGCACGGCCCTGCGCCGCCCGACCCGGACTCGGCCACGTACAGGGCGCCGTCGGGACCGATCCCGATCCCGCGCGGGTTGTTGAGGCCCTCGGCCACGACCTTGAGGCCGCCGGAGCCGCCCTTTGCGGCCGCGGCCATGGCCTGGGACGGGCTCTTGAGCTTGCCTGGGGCGGCCGTGGCGGCACCACCGAAGGCGGTCACCGCGGCGAGCGCGAGCAGGCTGGCGACGGCGCCGGCCCGGCGTACGGATCTGAGCATGCAGCGACTCCCCTTGCTGGTTCCGGATTGTCAGGGTGCGGTCGCCGTCCCCCCTTCCCCCCCATCTGACGACACCAGGCCGAACCCTATCCCCCGAACCGGCGGGGCCACAGCTTCATTTCGGGTAGTCCCTGGACCGTAGTCCCTCGGCCGAGATCGCCAGGCCGGGGGAGGCCGGGCTGACCGACGCATTCGTTGCCGCCGGCGGCCGGCCGGCCGACGAGCGCACCTGGCCGTCGGACCGGCCGGACCGGCGCATCGACTACATCTGGCTGTCGGCCGGCCTGGAGGCGACCGGCTTCGCCGCCACCACCAGCACGGCCAGCGACCACCGCGGCATCGCGGTCACGGTCGCCCCGGCTCCCTGACGGACCTGGGCCCGCCGGCCGGCGGCCACGGCGAGGCCTAGGCTTCCGCCTCGTCCTCGTCGTCGGGCTCCGGCTGGTCGCCCTCGGCCAGGATGGCGTAGAGCCGGCGGCGGGTGTCCTTCAGGACCTCCAGCGCCCTGGCCTGCTGGGCCTCACTGCCGGCGTTGGCCACGCTCCAGAAGGCCTGGGCGATCTGGCCCATGGCGTCGCGGAGGTTCCAGGCCATCGGAGCGACGCCCGCGGTGACCTCCTCCCACGGCGACCGCTGGCCCTGGCGCTCGGCCTCGGCCCGGCCGGCGTCGGTGAGCGTGAACCGGCGGCGGCCCTCGCCCTCCTCACCGGTGATCAGGTCCTCGTCCTCGAGCAGCTGGAGGGTGGGGTAGACCGACCCCGGGCTCGGCCGCCAGACGCCGCCGGTGCGCGCCTCCAGCTCCTGGATCATCTCGTAGCCGTGCATCGGCCGCTCGGCCAGCAGGGCCAGGATCGCGGCCCGGACGTCGCCGCGGCCGCGCCGCCCCCGCCGCCGGCCGCCGAACCCCCACGGCCCCGGCGGTCCCGGCGGCATCGGGGGCCCAGGGGGGCCGAACGGCCCGAAGGCACCGTGGTGCCCCGGCCAGCCCCCATGCGGCCCGTGGTCGTGCCCTTGGTCGTGCATGAAGTGTCGTCGCATCGCTGCATCACCTCCTGAGTTCTCGCAGCGATCTAACGATATATCTTTGACACTCTTTGATGCAACGTCCGATTGATGGCGTCGATGCGGGCCCGGCTGGAGGGGTGGGAGCGGAGCAGGGATGCCATGCCCCGGGGCCGGGGGGCCGCCTGCTCGGCCTGGAGGAACAGCAGCAGCACCTGGACCAGGCCGGCGCCGTAGCCGAGCTCGGCCGCGTGACGGTCGGCGGCGTGCTCGCCGGCCCGCGACAGGGCCGCCGCCAGCACCTTGGCCAGGCGGACGAGCAGGGCCAGGGGCAGCCAGAGCACGCCGAGGGCGACCACCAGGACGCTCCCGGCCAGGACCAGGACGCCGAGCACGACCAGCAGCACCGCCATGCCGAGGGCGCCGTCGGCGGCCCGCCCCCCCGACACCCCGCCGGTGCGGTCGCTGAGCCGGCGGAACGTCCGGGCCAGCCACCTGACGACCCCGCGGATGGCCCGCAGCAGCCGCTCGCCGGCCTCGAACGGCAGCAGGTACCACCAGCCGAGGATGATGGCCAGCGGGTGGAGCTGGCGGTGGTGGCCGACCTCGTGGGCCAGCACCGCCTCCAGCATGTCGTCGGGCAGCTCGCAGGCCACGCGGGTCACGGCCAGCATGTGGCCGCCGAGGGCGAACGCGTTGACCTGTCGCTTCTCCTCGACCCGGAGCAGGTAGCGGCCCGGGTCGGTGCCGGCCCGGCGGCAGACCCGCTCCAGCGCCGGGAGGATGCGGGCCAGCTCGGCCGGCCGCGGCCGGCGCAGGCTGCGGTACAGCAGCCGGGCCAGCCCGGCCTCCACCGGGCGGATCTGGACCAGGGCGGCGCTGGCCGTCCAGGCGGCGCAGGCCAGGATCACCACCGTCACCGGCTCCCGGCCGGTCAGGACGGCCACCCCGTAGGCGGGCAGGGCCACCACCACCAACGACAGCAGCCAGATGAGGACCACGATGGCGAACATCCCGACCGAGGTCCCGCTGACCCGCTGCTGCGGCGGCATGGGGCAACGATACGTAGAGTGTGCGGCAGGTGCGACGACTGGAGGACCCATGCCCATCTTCCGGCTGAACCACGCCGTGCTGTATGTCCGCGACCTGGAGCGGAGCGTCGCCTTCTATCGTGACGCGCTCGGCTTCGAGCCCGTCATGCGGATGCCGGGGGCGGCGTTCGTGCAGGCGCCCGGCTCGACCAACGACCACGACCTCGGCCTGTTCCAGATCGGCACCGGGGCCGGCCCCTCGGAGGCCGGGCGGCGCACCGTCGGCCTCTACCACCTGGCCTGGGAGGTCGACACCCTGGCAGAGCTGGAGCGGCTGGCGGCCCGGCTGGCCGAGGCCGGCGCCCTGGCCGGCGCCTCCGACCACGGCACGACCAAGAGCCTGTACGCCAAGGACCCCGACGGCCTCGAGTTCGAGGTCGCCTGGGTGGTCCCGGCCGACCTGCTGGACGCCGACGCCCTGGCCGCCCGCGAGCGGATCGGCCCCCTGGACCTAGCCCGCGAGAAGGAGCGCTACGGCCCCGACACCAAGGGCGGCATCGGCATCTCGGTCCCCGTCCTCTGACTACGGAAGGCCCGCCGGGCTTCGGCGGGCCTTCCGTATGGGGGATCTTGAGGGTTGGCTAGCCGTTGGGGCGGGCGTAGCCGACGATGCTGCTGCCGAGCGACTGGACGCGCACGTAGTCGCCGGTGTGGGTGGCTGAGATGCGCTGCCCGCCGCCGATGTAGATGGACACGTGCGAGATCGGGCTGTAGTAGAAGATCAGGTCGCCCGGCTGGAGCTCGCTGGCCGAGATACGGCGGCCGACGTTGAACTGGGAAGCGCTGGAGTGGGGGAGCGAGACCCCGGCCTGCCGCCAGGCCATCATGGTCAGCCCCGAGCAGTCGTAGCAGCCCGGGCCCGCGCCGCCGTAGCAGTAGGGCTTGCCGACCTGGGCCCTGGCGTAGGCGACGGCCGCCGCGGCCGAGCCGCTGCCGCCACCGCCGCCACCCGAGGGCGGGGGCGCGACCGGGCCGCCGGACGGCGGGCTGGGAGCTGAGGGGCGGTCGGCGGCGCGCATCCGCGACAGCAGGGCCCTGGTCCTGTCGGCGGCCCGCTCGACCTCGGCCTTCTTGGCCGCCAGGCGCTGGACCTCGGCCGCCTGGGCCTTCTCGGCCGCGACCAGGTTGCGCTTACGCTCGTCAAAGGCCTTGCCGGCCACCCCGAGCTGGTCCATCAGGTCGCCGTCGTGCGCGGCCAGCAGGTCGAGCACCTGGACGCGGGCGATGGCGGCGGCCGGGTCGTCGGAGCCGAGCACGGCCGCCACGGCGCTGCCGGCACCCTGGACATAGGCCGCGGACGCCCGGGCGCCGAGGGTCGCCTGGAGCTTGCGCACGTCGGCTTCGGCCCCGTTGGCCTCGGCCCGGAGGCCGTTGAGGGACCGCCGGATCTTCTTCAGCGCCTCGTTGCTCTGGTTGTACTGCTCGACCAGCTGGTCGGCCTGCCGGTTCTGCTGGTCGAGCTGGTCCTCGAGACGGGCGGAGGTGGCCGGGGTCGCCAACGCTGTCATGGGTCCGTTCGACAGCAACGTCAGGGGCAGCAGGATGGCCGCAAGCAGCACGCTGCGGGCAGCGTGACGCGACCAGCGACGGTGGGGGGTCCGTCGAGCGCCTAACGGCGGCAAGAGCCCGTCCTCCTTTCCACCCGCCTCAAGTGGCCGGACACAGGCTGGGCGCGTTGCAGATGGGGGCCGCGCCCTCTCCTCCGATGGGGGTCGGAGGAGCCGTTCACGGTGAATCGTGTCCGTCCGGTGATCATTCCGTGACCAAACGGGCCGGACTGTAGCGCGCTTCTGCGGGATTCGCCAAATCCTGTGGTCATACGGTGTGCAATTGCAACCGTGGCTTGCCCCCGCAAGATGTAGCGCTTATGGTTCGGCCCAGCACTAGATCTTGCGTGTCCGATACCGCCCGTCCTGGGACGCAGCCCGGTCCCTGCCTCCGGAGAACTGCGGGGAGAGCACGTGGAGAACTACGCATGGGAGCAGGCCGCCGGAGCCCCCGGGCTGCCGGAGGCCGGCCAGCGTGCCGGTGCCGCTGGTCCCCTCGGGGAGCGGGAGCGGAGCGTCCTGGCCTTCGAGCGCCAGTGGTGGCGTCACGCCGGCGCCAAGGAGGAGGCCATCCGGCGCGAGTTCGCTGTCGGGCCCACCGCCTACTATCAGCTCCTCAGCCGGCTGATCGACGACCCGGCAGCCATCGCCTATGACCCCATGCTGGTCAAGCGCCTCCAGCGCCAGCGCGCCTCCCGGCGCCGCCAGCGCAGCCGGGATAGGCTCAGCCCACACCCGAGCGGAGGCTCCTAGGAGGGGGTTCCCGTGAAACCCGGTCCGACGGCCCGGGCGGCACTTGTGCTGTTGGCGTTTCTGGCCGTGTTCACGATCGTCGACCGGATGTCAGCGCCCGACGGTGGCCGGCGCACGGCCGCCGCCCCGCCGGGGGCGGTCACCCTGGAGCCGGACACCAGCGCGGCGGCGACGACCACGACCGCCCCGCCAACGACCACCACCCGGCCGACGACCACCACCGCCCCGCCGACCACCAAGCGGGCCACCGAGCCGACCCTGCGCCCCGCCGGCGGGGTCACCGTCCAGGTCCTCAACGGCGTCTGGGTGACCGGCCTGGCCCACCGGGTGGCCAGCCAGGTGCGGACGGCCGGCTACGACGTGGTCGCGGCCAAGACCGCCCTGGGCAGCTACTCGGTCTCCCGGGTCTACTACACCGGCGGCCACCGGGCCGACGCCGAGGCATTCAAGGAGCGGTTCCCGGCCTTCGCCGTGGTCGAGCCGGCCCCGGCCAACCTGTCGCGCCGGGTCGCCCTCCACGTGGTCATCGGCAAGGACTACCCGGGCGTCTGAACGAGGCCCTTGACCATGGCACAGGCGCTCTTGGGGGGCCGTGGGGGAGCGAGCTCCCCCCACATGGATCGGGGACCGCGATCAGTTGTCCGAGCGGAGCCGGATCAGGTCTCCCCGTTGGGCACCGAACCAGTTCTGGGGCGGGAGCGCGGTGGCGCCGTCGCGGAGCAGGGCGGCCCGCTTGGCCCGCTCGTCGGGAGGGAGCTCGAGGGCGGTGACGATGGTCTCGGCCAGCTCGGCGGTGTCGAAGGGGTTCACCAGGAGGGCGCCGGGGCCGAGGTCGTCGGCCGCGCCGGCGTTGCGGGACAGGATCAGCACCAGGTCGCGCCAGCTGATCACCGGGCCCTCCTTGGCCACCAGGTTCATGCCGTCCCAGACCGGGTTGACGATCAGCACGTCGGCGGCGGCCATGGCGGCCAGGGCCCGCGGGTAGTTGTCCCGCAGGTCCAGCAGCACCGGCTCCCAGGTCCGGGTCCGGAAGCGCTCGTTGATGGTCTCGGCCAGGTGCTTCACCTCGGCCGTGTACGCCTGGTACTCGGGCAGGTCGCGCCGGGAGGGATAGGTGAGGGCGTAGTGGACCACCCGCCCCCTGGCCCGCGGGTTGCGCTCCAGGAACATGCCGTAGCCCTCAAGCCCGCGCAGGATGTTCTTGGACAGCTCCAGGCGGTCGACCCGGACGATCAGGCGGCGTCCCCTGGCCAGCTCGGCCACGGCCCGGCCGTGGGCGCGGACGTCGGGCTGGGCGGCCCGCTCCTGGAGGGCGTCGCCGTCCACCCCGAGGGGGTAGGTGCGCACCTGCACGGTCCGGCCGTCGCCGGCCCGGACCGTGTGCCGCTCGAAGTCGACGCCGAAGCCGGCCTCAAGGCAGCAGTGGAGGAAGTTGCGGGCCCAGCGGGGGACCAGGAACCCGAGCAGGTCGGCCCCGAGCATCCCTTCCAGGATCGCCCCCGCGGCCCGGCCCGGCAGCATCAGGAAGTAGCCAGGGTCGGCCCACGGGCAGTGGCTGAAGTGGGCGACGCGCAGGTCGGGCCGGCGCTGGCGCAGCATCGCCGGGACCAGGGCCAGGTGGTAGTCCTGCACGAAGACCTCGCCCCCGTGGTCGGCCTCGTCGTCACAGGCGGCGGCGAAGGCCTGGTTGACGCCCTCGTAGTGCTGCCAGGCGACCCTGAAGCCGCGGTCGAAGCGGGGGTGGCGGGGCACGTCGAACAGGTAGTGGTGCAGGAACCAGATCGTCCGGTTGGCCACCCGGTTGTAGTAGCCCTGGTACTCGCGGGGGTCGAAGACGAGGCTGCGCAGGCGCACCGGGCCCTGGGCGAGCTCGATGGTCCGCAGCCGCCCCGAGCGGGCGACCCGCCGGGCCGCCACCCGGTCCCCGTCGCTGATCGCCGCCGCCACCCAGGTGCCGCCCTGGCCGGCCAGCGCCGGGCCGAGGGCGGTGACCATGCCGCCGGCACCCCGGCCCGAGGAGAGGTTGCCGTCGTCGTCGATCTCGAACTGGACCGGACCGCGGTTGGAGGCCACCACCAACTCGGCCATCGTGGCACTACCGCCCTTTCGGCGTCCCGGGGAACCCGTATGCGCTGGATCCATCCTGGCATTCCTGAACGGGACGGTCGACCGGATCCGAAGAGGGCGAGGCATTGCCCAGACGGGCGACCCGGCGGCTAGCGACCCGGCATCCGCTCCAGCAGGGCGTTGACGGCCTCGGCCCAGCCCTGGCCGGCGGGCGAGGGGGTGACGATCACCGTGGTGGCGGGGTCGCCGAGGCCGGCCGCCCAGGCGCCGTTGGCGACCAGGAACATGGCCCCGGCCACGCCCGCGAGCTCGAGGTCGGCCGGGCTGTCGCCGATGGCCGCGACCTGGGCCCGGTCGAGGCCGCGGCCGGCCAGGTAGGCGGCGGCGGTGCCGGCCTTGCTGACCCCGCCCGGCAGCAGGTGGTAGGCGTGGGCCGGGCCGGGGCCGAGATGGGGGTAGGCGCCGCGCAGGCGGCCGTTGTCGAGCAGCCGGGCCCAGCCCAGACCGCGGCCTGCCAGCAGGGCGTCGGCCTCGGCCACATCGGCCTGCCCGCGGAGCAGGAAGGTGCCACGCCGCCCGAGGTGCCAGGGGGTGTGGGGCTCGAGGCGGCCGGCGAACGCCTCCAGCAGCACGGCCAGGGCGCCCGACCGCTCGAGGGCCTCGGCCGGGCAGGCGCCGAGGTCCCGGGGCGCGTCGCCCCAGACGAGCTCGGCCTCCCGGCCCCGGACCAGCACGGTGCCCAGCTCGGCGATGGCGTCGCGGGTCCCCAGCAGCCGGCCCGTCTCCCGGAGCTGGGCGGCCGTGCGCCCCGAGACCAGCACCACCTCCAGCCCGGCCACCTGCGCGGCGACCAGGGCCTCGGCCGCGACCAGGGTCGGCTTCCCGTCCAGGTCGGCCAGCAGCGACCCGTCCCGGCCGACCAGGGTGCCGTCGACGTCGGAGAGCAGCAGCGCCGGGGCGAGCCGTTCCAGCACCGCCCCGGCGTCGGCCAGGGCCAGGCCGGGCACGCTACCCGTCGGCGGCGACAGGGTCGGCCCGCCGCCGCCGGTAGTCGTCGACGGTCACGATCGGCGGCCGGCGGGTGGTGACGATCTCGCGCGGCTCGGGCCGGTAGTCGTACAGCTGGTTGGAGAACTGGACCAGGGTGGTGGCGAAGTTCCCCGGAGCCGAGCGGCCCTCCTCGGCCAGCCGCAGGAACGCCGCCTGGAGGATGCCGAAGCTCATCCGGCCAAGGGCCTGCATGTCCTGGTTGCGGTGGACGCGCCGGTCCAGGTCGACCTGGGCGATGGCGTCGACCCCGAAGCGGGCCGCGATGTCGACCAGCAGGCCCAGCTCGACCCCGTAGCCGGAGAAGAACGGCACCTGCTCCAGGGTCTCGCGGCGCCCGGCGTACTCGCCCGACAGCGGCTGCACGATGCCGGCCAGCTCCGGCCAGAGCAGGTTGATGAGCGGGCGCGCCAGCAGCTCGGTGACCCGGCCGCCACCGGTGGCCCGCAGGGCGTTGCGCTCGCGGATGGGCCGCTCGTAGAACGCCTTCACGTACTGGATCTCGGGGTTCTCCAGGAGCGGGCCGAGCAGCCCGTACACGAAGCGGGCGTGGAAGTTGCGGATGTCGGCGTCGATGAAGCAGATGAGGTCGCCCTTGCAGACGTGCAGGCTCTTCCAGAGGGCCTCGCCCTTGCCCGACCCCGGGCCCTCGCGGGCCAGGACGTCGTGCTCGAGGAACACCCGCGCCCCCTCGGCCTCCGCTGTGGCCGCGGTGTCGTCGGCCGAGCCGGCGTCCATGACCACGATCTCGTCGACCAGGCGGGCCCTCTCGACGAGGTTGCGACGCAGGTTCTTGACGATGCCGCCGACGGTCGCGGCCTCGTCGCGGGTCGGCAGGCAGACCGAGATGCTCAGCCCGAGCCGCTCCTTGGCCGCGCGGAGCTTGGCCGGCGGTTCGAACTGGCTGTGGTGGAAGGTCCGGTTGCCGAACCACTCCCAGGTGTCGATGTCGGTCATCGGTTCTCCAGTACCCGGCCCCCAGGGGATCATGCCCCTCCGGTGTTGCAGCCAAGCAGCGTGCCAGGGCAAGCTGGGTACCACAACTTCATACCTCAGGCGACGCATCCAGAGGGGCGGAGGGACCGGCCCGACGAAGCCCCGGCAACCTCCTCCGGACGAGGAAGGTGCCACTTCCGGCCTTGCCACCGTGGCGAGGGAAGATGCGCCGAGCGGTTGAGTGACCGCGGCGCGACGTCGCCCCACGACGAGCCCCGGAGGTCGACGACCGCCATGACCGACCAGACCCTTGACCACGTGATCCTGCGCTGCCGTGGCTGCCAGACCGCCTACCCGGCCGCGCTCGAGTACGCCTGCTCGCGCTGCCTCGGCCCGCTCGACCCCGAGTACGACACCGCGGCCGTCGCCGCCCGCCTGAGCCGTTCGGCCGTCGAGGCCGGGCCACGGTCCATCTGGCGCTACTCGGCTGTGCTGCCGGCCAGCCCCGGCCCCGGCGACCTCGCCCCCGGCCTGACCCCGCTGGTGCCGGCGCCCCGCCTGGCCGAGGCCCTGGGGGTGCCGGGCCCGCTGCTCCTCAAGGACGACACCCGCAACCCCACCAACTCCTTCAAGGACCGGGTCGTGGCCGTGGCCGTTGCCCGGGCCAGGGCGTTCGGCCTGACGACGGTGGCCTGCGCCTCGACCGGCAACCTGGCCGGGGCCACCGCGGCCGCGGCCGCCGCCCAGGGGCTGGACTGCGTGGTCGTGATCCCGGCCGACCTTGAGGCCGGCAAGGTCGCCTCGGCGGCCGCGTTCGGGGCCACCGTGGTGGCCGTCGAAGGCTCCTACGACCAGGCCAACCGGCTGTCCATGCAGGCCGTCGAGGCCTTCGGCTGGGGCTTCGTGAACGTCAACCTCCGCCCCTGGTACGCCGAGGGCTCCAAGACCGTCGGCCTCGAGGTGGCCGAGCAGCTCGGCTGGTCGCTGCCCGACCACGTGGTCGTCCCGATCGCCTCCGGCGCCCTGCTGACCAAGGTCCACCAGGGCTTCGGGGTCCTGGCCGACCACGGCCTGGTCGAGCGGACGCCGGTCAAGGTGCACGGCGCCCAGTCGGATGGCTGCAGCCCGGTGGCCACCGCCTTCGCCGCCGGGGTCGACGAGGTCACCCCGGTGCGGCCCAGCGGCATCGTCAAGTCGCTGGCCATCGGCGACCCGGCCGACGGGGCCGAGGCCCTGGCCACGGTCCGCGGGTCGGGGGGCCGGGTCGAGGCGGTGGACGACACCGAGGTGGTGGAGGCGATCGAGCTGCTCGCCCGCACCACCGGCGTGTTCGGCGAGACCGCCGCCGGGGTGACGATCGCCACCCTCGCCCGCCTGGCCGCCCGGGGCGAGTTCCGCCCTGGCGAGCGGGTCGTCGCCCTGATCACCGGCCACGGCCTCAAGACCCGCGAGGTCCTCGACGGCCGCGCCGGGGCCACCGTCACCGTCCGCCCCAACATCGACGCCCTCTCCGAGGCCCTGGCCCCCCTCCGCCCCGACCTGGCCGTCACCGGCTAGTAGTCGCCGGCCTGCCAGCGCCGGAAGATCTCCAGGCCGTCGGGGCAGAACGGCCACTCCTGGAGACGGACGGCCAGCTCGTCCATGGTCAGGAAGCCGCCCCAGGCGATCTCGCTGGCCTGGGGCGTGATGGGACCGTCCCAGGTGACCTCGAAGGTGGCGCTCCAGCTCGGGTTCTCCCGGCCGCGGTAGCGGTGCTTGAACAGGAACCGCGGCTCGGGCCCGGCCACGCCCAGCTCCTCGGCCAGCTCGCGCCGGGCCGCCTCCAGGTAGGTCTCGCCGGCGGCCAGGACCCCGCCGGCGGCCAGGTCGTACATCCCCGGGTACACGTCCTTGTCGTCGGTGCGCCGGTGCACGTACAGCCGCCCGGCCCCGTCCCGGCAGAGCACCGAGGAGAACCGGTGCAGCAGCCGGCGGGCACGCACCTCCCGCCTGGTGGCCTGGCCGACCACCAGGTCCTGCTCGTCGACCACGTCCAGGAGCTCGTCGCCAGGGTCGATACCGTCCACCTTCCCGGTCGCAACGGGCGATACTTCCGCAAAGCGTACGGCGAAAAGCGTAAGGCCTGGCCCACCTCGGGGCTCAAGGAGTGGAACGGCCCGTGCCCGGGCCATTACTGGAGGGGAATGGACGTCCGACCTCGTCCCGACGCGCGCGACGACGCCGAGCTCGTTCGGGCGGCGACGGCCGGCGACCGCGGCGCCTTCGCCGCGATCTACGACCGCTACGCCGACCGCCTGCACGACTTCTGCTGGTCGGTGCTGCGCGACCGCGACGAGGCGGCCGACGCCACCCAGGACGCGTTCCTGGTCGCGGCCGAGCGCCTCGGCCAGCTCCGCGACCCGGAGCGTCTCCGTCCCTGGCTGTACGCGGTCGCCCGCAGCCAGGCCCTCCGCCGGGCCAGGGCCCGCTCGCGCCTCGCCCCCGAGGAGGACATGACCGACCTGCCCGACCCTACCACCGGCCCCGAACAGGCCGCCCAGCGCGCCGACCTCCGCGAGCTGGTCTGGAACGCCGCCGCCGGCCTGTCCGAACGCGACCGCGCCCTCCTCGACCTCCACCTCCGCCACGGCCTCGAGGGCGCCGACCTGGGCGAGGCCATCGGCGTCGAGCCCGCCCACGCCTACGTCCTCCTGACCCGCCTCCGCGACCAGGTCGAACGCTCCCTCGGCGCCCTCCTCGTCGCCCGCCTGGGCCGCGCCGACTGCCCCGACCTGTCCAGCCTCCTGACCGACTGGGACGGCCGGTTCTCCCCCCTCGTCCGCAAGCGGGTCGCCCGCCACGTCGACAACTGCGAGACCTGCGGCGCCGCCCGCCGCAAGCTCGCCAGCCCCCTGGCCCTCCTGGCGGCCGTCCCCCCCATGCCAGCCCCAGCCGACCTCAGGGGCCGGGTGCTGGAGCAGTTCCAGCTCGCATCCGCGGGTTCGGGTGGTGCGAGCGACCCAGGCGACCCGGGCGCGGCCCAACCCCAGGCCGGGACGACCGGTGCCGGTGACCCGGGCGCGGTCCAGCCCCAGGCCGGGACGGCTGGCCCCCCGGAGGGGGAGCGTAGCCGACGCGGCGAGATTGGGGAGTCCGATATCCACAGCCCCCCTCCAGGGGCGGGTGTGGGCTGGCCGGCGACCGACGAGGCCGGCGCCGGCAAGGGCCGGCGGCGCACGGCGGTGGCGGCGCTCGTCGCGGCGATGTTGCTGAGCGTCGGGGTGGGAGTCGGGCTGGGATGGGAGCGGTCGCCGGCCGAGTCCAGCCCCTCCAACGACCAGGGCGGCGGCCCGGTGGTGGCCGGGGCGGCCACCTCGACCGCCCCGACCTCGACGCCGACGACCGCCGCGCCTTCGACCTCGACCAGCACCTCGACCTCGGTCACGACCAGCACCACGACCCCGCCCCCGGCGGCGCCGCCCTCGCTGACCGTCTCCCCGGCCAGGGTCGACCTCGGCTCCGCCGGCACCAGCGCCACCCTCACGGTCCGCAACGGCGGTGACGAGCCCCTCTCGTGGGCGGCCGACCCCTCGACGCCCTGGCTGCGCGTGCGCCCGTCCAGCGGCCGCCTCGACGGCGGCGAGCAGGCCAGACTCAGCCTGTCCGCGACCCGCGACGGCCTGCCCGAAGGCGACGCCAACGCCCGGGTCGAGCTCACCTGGGGTGGCGCC
>Ga0207675_100000959_pt1 | contig 28776 bp, 23 predicted proteins | sample KBSSwiS42_FD_184305 | JGI IMG/M metagenome (GOLD analysis project Ga0207675, IMG submission 184305) | Switchgrass rhizosphere microbial communities from Kellogg Biological Station, Michigan, USA - KBS Switchgrass S4-2 (SPAdes) (version 2) | ecosystem: Host-associated > Plants > Roots >...
CAGGACCTCGAAGGCATGAAGTTCGTCACCGAGCGCGTCCACACGCCGATCATGGCGGACGAAAGCGTGTTCGGCCCGACCGAGGTGATCGAGCTGATCCGCATGCGCGCCGCCGACATCATCAACATCAAGCTCATGAAGACCGGCGGGCTGTCGAACGCGATTCACATCGCCGACATCTGCGGGATGTATGAGATGGAGTGCATGATCGGCTGCATGGTCGAGACCAGCGTCAGCGTTTCGGCCGCAGTGCACCTCGCGGTCGCAAAGGCGAACGTGATCACGAAGGTGGACCTGGACGGGCCGTCGCTGTGCCAGTTCAACCCGGTCGTGGGTGGCGTGATCTTCAATGAGTCGGAAATTTCCGTGACGCAGGCGCCCGGCCTCGGCATTCGCGAGATCCGCGGACTGCAAGCCCTTGCCGCCGCGTGATCTCATGAGCTCGCTGCTCAAAATCCGATCGGAGCGTGATCAGATGAGCGCGATCGAGCGCCGCATAGCGGACTTCCTGCTGGAAAACGCGCACCTGCTGCGCGACTACTCGTCGCAGCAACTCGCGGATGCGCTGCGCATCAGCCAGTCGAGCGTGGTGAAATTCAGCCAGAAGCTGGGGTTCAAGGGATACCCGGACCTGAAGCTGTCGGTCGGTGAGGAAATCGCGCGCGCCAACGGCGGGAATAGCGGCGCGGCTGCGCAATCGACGAAGGTGGACCCGCACGTAGCGCTGGCCGAAAGCTTGTGGGCTGCGAAGGCGAAGGCCGAGGAAGAGACGCGTCTGATCAACACGCCGGACAAGATCGATGAGATCGCGTCGCTGATCGGCGCGGCGGGCAAGGTGTTCCTGATCGGCTTGGGCGAGGACAGTGTTTCCGCTCAGGCGTTCGCGACGAAGCTTTCGCTGTTGGGTTGCATCGCCGTGTATCACGCGGACCCGGTGCTGATGAGCTCGAGCATCTCGACGGTTGCAGCGAAGGATGTGCTGCTCATGTTCTCGGAGCAGGGCAAGCAGCCGACGCTGTATCAGATCTGTCGTCAGTTCCGCGAACGGCGTGGGAAAGTGATTTCGGTGACGCGCCACACTGCGAATCCGCTGCGCGCGCATGCCGATGCCTCGCTACTCGTGTCAGCGCACGACGAACGCACGCATATCGAACCGCTGTTGTATCAGTCCGCGCTTCAGCACTTGCTGGACTTGATCTTCGTGCTGTTGTGCGAAGACGGCGACGGTCGCCTCAAGCAACTCGACGCCAACCTCGCCCGCATCCGCCACATCCAAGAACCTTGAGCTCGCGGGCGTTGCAGCGCTGAACGACGCTGCAACGCCCTCTCGCGTTATGGGTTCACTCGCGCCAAGCCGTATCCGTCGACGTCGTCGCGTGCCAGCCCGCCGAGCACGATCTTGCCGTCCGGTGCGATGGCCACGTTCTCGGCAACATCCGTAGAGCCGAAGAAGTCGACCGTCAGCATGCTCGCCGTGGCGAAGCTCGCGTCCAACGTGCCGTTCGTGTTGTAGCGCACGGCTGCGAAGTTGCGATTGAGCTGATTCGCACTACTGCCTGCGACGACGATCTTGCCGTCCGCTTGCAGCGCGACCGCCTTCGCGGTGTCGCTTTGCGCCGTGATGGCGGTATTCACTCTGCCATCCGTACCGAAGGAGCTATCCGGCGTGCCGTTGGTGTTCAGCCGCATCGTCGAGAATTGCGACACGCCGAGCGTGGCGGTACCGGCCTCTCCGACCAGCACGATGCGGCCGTCGCTTTGCACGGCGAGTCCGTCGCTGACTTTCCTGTTGTCGACGACGAGCACACCAGCAGTGCCGAAGCTCGCATCGGGGTCACCGCCCGAGTCCAAACGCACGACGGCGGTGTGCTGCTCGCGCACCGATTCGCCGGGCTTGGTGTGCGGCCCCGACAGGACGATCGCGCCGTTCGACTGCACGACCACGTTCTCCGCCACCTCGGCGCCGAGGGGACCCAGGTCGAACAACCTGAAGCCGCCCAGGCCGAAATTGAGGTCGAGATTGCCGTTGGCGTTATAGCGCGCAACCATCATGTCCTCGGGCTGAGGCGCATCGCCCACTACGATGATCCCGCCGTCCGGCTGCAGCGCCATCGCGAAGATGCGACCGATGAGGCTGCTCGCAACGCCGCCAGCGCCGAACGTCGTATCCACACTGCCGTTCGCGTTGTAGCGCACGACGGCGTGGTCGAAGCGGTTGTTCGCGGGCCGGCCCGGACGTCCGAACTGACCCGTGTGACCAGCAACGACGATCTTGCCATCCGGCTGGATCGCGACCGCGCGTGCGATTTCCTCGGAGCTGCCGGTCAGCATGCTGTGAGTCACCTTGCCGTTCGTGCCGAACGTAGTGTCCAAGCTGCCATTCGGGTTGTAGCGCGCCAGCACGAAGTCAGAGAGAGAGCCGCCGACCATGACGATCTTGCCGTCCGGCTGAATCGCCATGCCGGTGTCGTCGCCGCCGAACTCAGTGGTCACCTTGCCGCCCGTGCCGAAGGTCGGATCGAGGCCGCTCGGCTGGTTCGGCGTGTTCACTCGGTTGTCGAGGATCGTCATCACTGCTGTGGTACGCGCACCGAGGGCGCCGCAACCGCCGGGCTCGGACAGTGTCATGTTCACTGTTTCGTCGAGCTCAGCGAGCAGGTCTGGCGTGACCGGGATCGGCACGATCTGCACACCTTCCTGGCCGTCGGCGAAGAACACCGTCGTGTTCAGCGCCTGGTAGTCGCTACCCGCAGTCGCCGTGCCATCGCTCGTCGTGAACGTGGCGCTGATCGCGCCGGTGGAGCCGCCGGTACGAGTGACCGCAACTGTCGGCACTGCGCCGTCGAACTCGTCGACCGTGAACGTCGCAGCTTCGAACTGCAGCGTGCCTGCTTCCGGATTGGGACTGGGCCCCGCTTCGCAGACTTCAGGCTCCAGTCGCGGCGATTCTTCGAAATTGTCCTCTGCGGACGTCTCGATGGCCTCCAGCCCCGTGAACTCCCACTCGACGCCGCCAACCTCCAGCGGGTCGCGAATGAACGCACTCGCGGATGACCCGGCACAATCGAGCGGCGAACCGCCGCCCCTGCGGTTGTACGTGTCCGCAGTGACTTCGGAGCGCAGCGTGAGCACGTCGCCCTCAATGAAAGTCGATATCGGAATCTCGATCGGAATCGTCGCCTTCAGTTCCATCAGGCCGAAGGTGCCCGGGCACGAGCCCGGCGCTACTGTGCCGAGCGGGTCGAGCGTCGGCGCGCCGTTGACTATGGAGAAGCCCACGACGCCGGTTTGACGGTTGAATTTGTCATCGTTCCACAGGCCTCCAACGATGTTGGAGGGTGCGAGGTTGACCGCGCGGCGGAGAAAGTTGTTGTCGGCGCCGGACACGTACGCTCGACCCTTCGCGAGCAGGAACGGCGCTGCGATCCCCTTGGACGCGCTCAGGTCGAAGATCACCTCGCCCTTGATCGCATCGGTCTCGTCGGACGGGCCGTTGAAGTCCGTCACCAGGATGCGCACCTTCGTGAGCTTGACGCGCAGCGACGGATTCGCGGCGGTCACTTTGAAAGTCTGCCGCTGGATGAGGTTCGTCTTGCTGCCGATCGGGTCCGCTCCGCCGAGCTCACCGTCCGGCGCTTCGGCCAGCACGCCGTAGGTCACGCCGTTGGCCGATCCGAACGCGTGGCCGTTCGCAATCTGGTCGGGAAGGAGCGATGCCGCCAGGTCCGTCACGGGCTCATCGAACAGCGCCGGGCCGAACTCGACGATGTCGGAGACGGAGCGACCGGACGGAACATCCTCCGGCTGTTTGCCGCCGTGATTGGGCGGAGCGAGCGGTACGGCCTCGCCATGGTCCCCCGGAACCTGGAAGAACGCCCATTCGCGTCGCGGTGCAAAGATCAGTAGCCCCGTCATGAGATCGGAAAAGCTCGTGACTTGGCCGCTGACGCTGGTCGCGCCGAACACCGGATTCGCGATGTCCTGCCACTGGTTCTGCGCGTTCGTCTTCATGAACTGCGGCAGCGCTCCCGCGGGAACGCTGGCCGGATCGAACGGCAGTGTCACGGTCACCGGCACGGCGAACGTCGTCCCGTGCGGAGTGAATGCGAACGTTGCGCCGATTGGCGTGATCCCGCTGGGCAGCGGTATCGCACTCGCTGCGATCTGCGTAATTGCGATCGGCGTGTTGGCCGCCAGCGCGCCCGGCGGGATTACGACTTTCGTCCCGTTCGGGCCATTGACCGTACCGCCAGCGGGCCCGATGCCACTCGCCGGTGGTGGCGGCGGCGTATTCGCAGCGCCGCTGCCATCGTCTCCATCACCTCCGCCGCCGCACGCGCTGAGCAGCAGCGCGCAGCCGATGACGACATATCGAACGACTATCCCCTGAATCCCCATTTGCGCCTCCGAGAACTATGTTGGCCCGGTGCGCGTAAGAATGGCGATTCGTCAAGGGTGGGTCTGTCAATGGATTGACAGAGCAACGAGGGGTAATGCGGGTAATCAGGGAGGTTGAGCGGGTGGTGTGCATTTCTGCGGGAACGCCGAACCTGTGTGGATATACAGAAGGCGCGGACGTCGTAAGATCTGATCGCGCGTTACGAGCGCGAGAGAAGCGACGCCCGACGCCTTCCCTCGTCCGCTCCCACACCATTCTTTTTACCCCACTCCGCACCACCGACATCGAGTGGTAACTGAGCAAGGGCCGGCTGCGACAGCAGGTCTGGGGGTTAGTCGGGGAAAAGATTGAACGGAATGTATTGCTCAGTGACGTCAATCCCTTTGTGTTTTCGATTGATCGAGGGAGAATCCGCTCGATGGACATGCACGGAGCTGAACCATGTCGAACCGAACTGGCAGGACGATAGGATTAGTTGTGCTCGCGTTGCTAATGATCGCCGGCTGCGCGTCCAACAGCTGGCAGGTGCGCGAGCGAAGCGCGCAGGACCTCAATTGCGACGCTGCGAATGTGCACGTCGAGTTGACTGAGCGCCCGCGCGTCGGAGTGACTCGGTACGAAGCGACGGGATGCGGCGAAAGTCGATCCTATGAATGTCGCGCTCGCGCGTATGTGGCGGGAGTGCCGATGGGGGAGAGGACGTGCAGAAGGACGGGGGATGCGGACGGGCCGGTGTTTTCGCCGCAGAGCGTGACGTTCTGAAGAGTCAGGCTAAAGCCTGACCCACAGGAAGAGGCAGCGCAACGACAGTCACTGTCTGGCTGCGTCGACGACTGGCGCGTACTTCTCGTAGTAGACGCTCGCTTCCTGCAAGCCTTTTGCCGCTGCACGACGGCGCTCGGCGTCGTCTCCGGCCATTTCCAGTCGAGCATCGGCGACGCGTTTCAGGCGCGTCACGGCTTCGCGATTGCGCGGGTGAATGCCATAGGCCAGCCCGTAGTAGGTCGCAGCATCGAGCAGCGCAGCTTCATTCTTCTCAGTCTGGAAGAACTGCCACGCCGCATCGCCTTCCTTGATGTCGTCCGTGAATTTCGCCTGCAGCTCCGGCGTCAGCGCGCTGAACGGAATCGCCGGGCTGGTCTCGACGTAGTACTGGTAGTACTGATATCCGGCCACCAACGCGAGCACGGCAGCCGCGGCGAGCGTTGCCTTCTGCAGCGCCGTGACACCACGGAACAACTTGAGGAAGTCGCCGGCGTTCTGCGGCCGCCGCTTTCTATCAAACGATAAACAGCGTTCGATCGCCCGCGCCTCCTTGCGCTTGAGGCCTTTCAGCGCCTCCGGCTTCAACCCGAGCTTGCGCGCGGCTGGCGCGCTGTGGCGCTGATACGGGTGGAAGCCAGTCAGCAACTCGTACGCGATGATGCCGAGCGCATACATGTCGTCCGCTGGGTGCGGATCAACACCGTCGATCATCTCGTCCGTCGCATACGCCTCTGTGTACGCTCCGAGACTGCCGGCATCGAACACATCGCGGCTCGCTTCCGTATTCATGCTCGGCACCGCGCGCGCGATGCCGAAGTCGAGGATCTTCGCCGCACCCTCTTCTTCGGTGATGAACACGTTGCCCGGCTTCAAGTCCGAATGCACGATGCCTTTGCGATGCGCGTAGGCGAGACCTTCGGCGATGCCGCGGATGATCGGCAGCGCAACATCGCGCTTGATGCCCTTGCCGCGCGCTTCGCGCGTCATCGTGTCGAGCGAGCGGCCTTGCAGCAGCTCCATCGTCATGTAGACCGCATCGCCGTCGCGGTCGAAGTCGAACACCGTGACCACGTTCGGATGCGCGAGCGACTGCGCTTTGCGCGCCTCGCGCTGCAGAGCCATGAACGCTTGCGGATGACGCTGGAAATCCGCGTTCAGCACCTTGAGGGCGACACGCGGGTTCGGATCGCGCGCTTCTTCCTTGCGACGGTCGATGGCGCCGAACACGAGGCCCATGCCGCCCTTGCCCAGCACCTTTTCCAGAACGAAGCGCTTCTTGATGACTGAACCGGGCTCGAGCGGCCCGTGATGACCTTCGCCCGCAGCTTCCAGCGAGCCGACCAGGCGATTCGAAATCACCTGCGTGCCGTCAGGACCCGTCTGCGGTGCTGCTTGCAGCGTCGGCGCGTAAGCCGCGCCCGGCCCAGGCGATTTCAGTGTCTGCGCGTAAGCGCTCTGCGAAGTCGGTGGAGCAGCTTGCAACGTGCGAGCGGCAGTCTCGGCGATCTGCGGACGCTGAGTCTTGATAGTCGCGTCGGGATCGACCGCGGCGGCGGACGGAGGCGCGATCTCGGTCGGTGCACGGAGCACCGTCTGTTCGTCGACTTGCGTCGGCGGCGCGGGCGCCGCTGCTGGCGCGGCGTGCGGCGAAGGACGCACGAGCGTCGCTTTGTGCGACGGCAAGTGCTCGGTCTTTTCGTCGTTCTTCATTGTGCTTCGATCAGGACCACGGTGACGTTGTCGCGAGCGCCGGCTTGCAACGTCGCGTCGATCAGCGCCTTCGCGGATTGCTGCAGGTCTTCGCCCCCCATCAGCTCGGCGATGCGCTCGTCATTCAGCTCGCGGGTCAGGCCATCGGAGCACAGCAGGTAGCGATCGCCGAGCCGCACGCGGTCGCGGCGCACGTCGAGCAGCAGCGTGTCCTCGCCGCCGACGGCTCGCGTGATCGCGTGATCCGCTTCTTCGTTCGGTTGCTGCAGATTGAGCTCCGACGCCCAGGTGTGATCGGTCGTCATCTGCATCAGTCGCTTGTGCCGCAAGCGATACACGCGGCTGTCGCCCGCCCACACGACGGCGCACGCCGTGCGCTGGACGAGAAAGATCGCGACGGTGCTGCCGCTGATGATCGGGTCGTGCTCGCGGATCGAAGCCTGGTGCAGCTTCGCGTTGACTTCGTTCATCGCCTGGCGAATGGCGTCGATGGTGGCTTCGAGCGCAGTGGTGCTCTCGAGATTCTGCAGCCCCTCGCAAACCATGCGGCTCGCGACGTCGCCGTCGCGATAGCCGCCCATGCCGTCGGCGACTCCCCAGACGCCGCGCGCGCCGAGCTGCACGAAAGCATCCTGATTCGACGTGCGCACGCGGCCGGTGTCGGTCGCGCCTTCGGAGACGTAGACCGGGTGAATGTCTTCCTCGACCAGCGTGTCTTCGAGCACCTAGTTCCCCGGGGCTGCGTTACTTTTCGCGACCGCGTGCCAATCCCTGCAGCCGCTCCAACTGTTCCTCGTACGCCTTGGCAAAAGCATCGCCGAACAGATTGCGGAACGCAGCCTGCGCGTCCTTCGCAAGGTCGGAATACTTGTCGCGATACAGATCCCAGTAGCGCAGCTTCGCCGGCACGCCCAGGATCGAGCCCTTCTTGATCTGCCGATCGAACTCGTCCTGCAGACGATTCGGATCGAGCTGCGAGAGCATGGATTCGAACGCGAGCCGCATCGCCGAGAGGAACGCGGCCTGGTGATCGCGCACGTCGCGGAACGCATCCTCGAACGCTGCAGCGGGATCGAGGTACGCCGGATTGCGCTTCACGAACAGGTTGTGGAAAGCGTCGTCGACGTTTGCGGAAAATTTGAGCGGGTTGTTGTTCGCGACTTTGAAGGTCGTGCCGCGCACGCGCAGCTCATCCTTCATGCGCTCGCGGGCACGCAGAACTTCCATCATGCCGCCGACCGCCGCGCGCAGCATCGCGCCGAGCGTCTGCGCGGCTTCGCTCGAAGGATCGAGCCCTTCGATGCCGGCGGCATCGAGCAGCGCCTTCAACTGTGCGGTGTCGGGCGAATTCGCTGCGCGACGCTCTGCATTTGGAACTGCCTTCACCGCAGGTGCCGCTGCCGCTGCCGGAGCAGCAGGACGACGCGGACCACGGACGACCGGTGCAGGTGCGGGTGCGGGGCGCTGGGCTTCTGCCCTGGCCCGTGCGCCGGGCAATGCCGGCTTCGGGCCCGACGACATATCGCTCAAGCCGAACCACACCGTGCCTTCGGAGTGCTCTTCGCCACCGCGCGCGGGCCGCTTCACCATGTTCTCGGTGCGATCAGCTTCGTTCCCCGCCGGCGAGCGCGGCGGCGGAATCTGTTTCGTGCCGCCTTTGCCGCGAGCCTGCAACTGCGCGAACGGATCGTCGCGCTCCGCCGCTTCCGGATCCTTCACGATCGAGACTTTGATCTGGTAGGCGTCGATGAAAACCACGTCGCCGTCGTACAGCTGGTGCGACTCGGTGCGCGAGATGCGGTTGTCCGGCGTGTTGACGAAGACACCGTTGGTGCTGGTGTCTTCGATGAAGTACTTGCCGCTCACGTAGCGGATCAGGGCGTGCCGGCCCGAGACGTACGGATCCGGGAACACCCAGTCGTTGTCCGGCAGGCGGCCGATCGTGCCGCCAATGGCATTGAAGACCTTGCGGCTGCCCGCTCCAAGGTCTTCTGCCTGGTCGCCTATGACTTCCAGCGTGAGGATCATGCTCGGCTGTTCCTGGACCTGCCGAAACCTTGATTATGGAAACAGTTGGAGCATCGCAGTATCGGGCAGGCAGTCGCAACAATAATGAGTACTATCGCCCACTTCCGTCCGTCTTTCGGGCACAGCATCACAAACGGGACAGGCGCCATGACAGGCCATCCAAGGCATGCGGGAAAACCCTGGTTTTTGCACCTTTTTGCTGCCGCAGCGGGCTGCTGGGCAGTTGCGGGCTGGGGTGCCGAGCCCCAGGTCACGGAGGGTTTTGTCAACGCGCCGGTCGCGGAGGTCTGGCGGATATTCACGACCTCGGAGGGCTTCCTCGCGACGGGCGCCGCGCAGGCCGAAGTGCGGCTCGCGATCGGCGGCGAGATCCGCAGCCACTACAACCCGCAGGGCAAGCTCGGCGATGCCGAGACCATCGTCAACGAGATCCTGGCGTACGAGCCGGAGCGCATGCTCACGATCCGCATCAGGCAGGCGCCCGCGAGCTTTCCGCATCGCGATGCCGTAGCTGGCACCTGGACGGTGATGTACTTCACCCCCGCCGGCGAGAACATGACGCAGGTGCGCATCGTGGGGCTCGGCTACAACGATTCGCCGGCGTCGCAGGCGATGCGGAAGTTCTTCGCGGAGGGGAATCGGTGGACGCTGGATCACATCGCGAAGCCGTACTGGCCGAAGTGCAAGCTCTGTGAGAAAGAGTCGGGCTGAAGCCCGACCTACAGCGCGCTAAACGACGCTTCTGCTATCTTCCGCGCACAACAAACAGCGGACGCGGCCTTTATGGATCGCAAATACATCGAAGCCGAGCACATCGTCGACCGCTATCTCTCCGGCGATCTCACCGTCCGGGAGGCGCGCGAGTTCGAGGAGTACTGCAACGAGCATCCCGAAGCGCTCAAGTCGATGCCGATCCCGGTGCGCCTCAAAGCGCGGCTCGCGCGCCGGCCGTCGGAGACCAGCGAGACGGGCGTGTTCAAGGCGATTCCTTCCAGCGTCACTCACGCCGCGCTGCAGGCGACCGAAGAAGGGTTCGACCTCGACGAAGAGCAGAGCCGCTTCTCGAGTGGACCGAAGGTCGGCGGCAGCCGCGGGGTCTTCATCGGCCTGGTGTTCGCGCTGATCGCCGCAGTGGCCGGCGCCATCGCCTATGGAATGCAGGCGAACTCGCTGAGCAAGCAAGTGAGGAGCATGGAACGCGCCGCAAAAGCGACGCAGATGCAGGCGCCCGGCAGCACGCAGAATTACAAGTTGGCGCTGGTCCGTAACAAGCCGGCGGAGGCGACGTTGAATCTCGGCTGGTTGTCGCCGCCGCAGTGGATGAATCTGTACATCGACGTGTCGGAAGGCAAGTACACGCAGTTCATGATCACGGTCGAGAAGGTCGACGGCGGGCTCGTCATGCAGATGCGGCGCGTGGCGCGCGACTCGAATCGCGAGCTGCGCCTCACGCTGAATTCGTCGGCCTTCGGGCCGGGCGAATATGTGTTCCGGGTCGAAGGCTACAACTGGCGCGGGCAGACTGAAGTGATCGGGTGGCTGAGGCTGGGGCTGCAGTAGAGCCTAATTACCTCTCAGTGTTGCTATCGGCGGATGATTCACGACGGAACGCGTTGCGAGCGTTCCGCTGATGCCGACCAGCAGCGCACCCGTGACCAATCCGACACCCCACACTGCGAAGCTGAAGGTGTATTCGAGGCTGAACAGCCGCGTCGCGAGGAAGTAGCCGGCGGCAGTGGCACCGATAGCCGCAAGCGTGCCTGCCAACAATCCAAGCGTCGTGAACTCTGCGGCGACCCCTTGCAGCACGACGCGCCTGCTGGCGCCGAGAGTGCGCAGCATCGCGCTTTCATAGCGACGTTCATCGCGGGTCGCCTGGATCGCAGCGAGCAGCACAGTTACTCCGGCCAGCAACGTGAACGCAAAGACGTACTGCACGGCCAGCGACGCTTTGTCCATCACGCTGCGCACCTGCGCGAGGATCGCATCCAGATCGATCGCCGTGACTTCCGGAAAGCGCCGGTTGAACTCCAGCAGGAGGCTGCGCTGCGCGCGCGGGATGTGCACGCTGGTGATGTACGTGCCGGTGCTGTCGTCGAGCGTGCCCGGCGAGAACACCATGAAGAAGTTCGGCCGGAACGAATCCCATTGCACTTCGCGGAAGCTGGCGAGTTTTGCATCGACGATCTCGCCCGCGATGTCGTAGGTCAGCTTGTCGCCGATCTTCAAGCCGAGCGCGTGGGCCAACTCGATCTCGACGGAAACGCGCGGCCCGCCGCCATCATCTGCTCGCCACCATTCGCCGGCCACCAGCTTGTTGTCCTTCTGCATGGTCTGCGCCCAGGTCAGGTTCGCTTCGCGCTCGAGGAAATCGCGGCCGCGCTCGTTTTGCAGATGCAAGTCCGCCACCGGCGTGCCATTTATCTGCGTGAGCCGTGCGCGGATCATCGGCACGAGCTCCGGCGGCGTCACGCTCGTCTGTTTGGCGAAGAACTCGCGGATGGCGGCGGTCTGATCCGGGCGGATGTTGATCATGAAATAATTCGGTGCGTTTTCGGGCAAGCTCGCGCGCCACTGCGCCATCAAATCGTTGCGCACGACTGCGAGCAGCAGCAGAACCATCAGCCCGAGACCGAACGCGACGATCTGGATGACGCTGTCGCGGCCGCGGCGCGCGATGTTCGCCATGCCGTAGCGCCAGGAGATGCCGACGCTGCCGCGCAGAGAGCTGAGAATCCGCACCAGAACCCACCCGGCAGCCATCAGCACGACGAACGTGCCGAAGGTCGCAGCGGCGACGTACCAGAGCAGTTTCGGGTCACGCACCAGCCAATACAGCAGAGCGAGCAGCGCGACGAGAGCGCTGCCGTAGACGAACGCGTAGCGCAGCGGCGGCGGTTCCAGATTGCGCCGGAGCACGCGGGCGGGCGGCACCTTGCGCAACTGCAGAAGCGGCGGCAGTGCGAAGCCGATGAGAATCAGGATCGAAGTCATCAGGCCGAGCCAGCCGGGGCCCAGTCCGGGCCGCGGCAATGCGCCGCGCACGAGATCGCGCAACAGGAACGCGATGCCCTCCTGCGCTGCGTAACCGATCAATGCGCCGAGCACGCCGGCGATGATCGCGATTGCCAGCAACTCGAGCACGCTGATCGCGAGCACCAGGCGCTGCGCAGCGCCCATGCTTTTCATCAACGCGACCGTATCGAGGTGCCGCGCAACGTACCGTCGCGCGGTGATGGCCACCGCAATCGCGGCGAGCAGGATCGTGACCAGAGCCGCCAGGTTGAGAAAGCGGCTCGCCCGATCGACGGCGGAGCGGATCTGCGGGCTCGCCTCTTCGACGTCGACGATGCGCTGAGTGGGCCGCTTGCGCGCGGTCAGCTCTTCCTTGAATTGCGCGACCTTCTGAGTATCGCCCGCGAATAGTGCCGCATAGCCGATGCGGCTGCCTTCCTGCGTCAGCTTCGTCGCTGGCACGTCTTCGAGACGCATCAGCAGCGTGGGTGCGAGGTCGACGAACTGCGAGCCCTGGTCCGGGCGGTAGTCGAGCACCTTCGCGATCGTCAACTCGGTCTGACCGACACGAATGCGATCGCCGACGCGCGCGTCGAGCTGGCCGAACAGCCGCGGTTCGAGCCACGCTTCGCCGGGTCCTGGCAACGTCGTGACTTCATGCGCTGGACCGAAGGGCACCTCGGCGACCCTCAGACGTCCGCGCAGCGGATAGCGCGAAGACACGGCACGAATCGCTGTGAGCGCGCTGTCCTCGCCCTTGAGCACGACACTCGGAAACGTCGAGACTTCCGCGGTGGTCAGGCCGTCGCTCTCCGCTAGAGTGAAGAATTCGCGCTCGATCGGTACTCGCGACTGCAAACGCAGATCGGCAGCGAGCACTTCGCCCGCTTGTTGATCGACCGCGAGGCTGACGCGGTTCGTGAAGAAACCCACGGCAGTGAGTGCCGACACAGCGACCAGCAGCGCGAGCATGAGGACACGCAACTCGCCCGACTTGCCGTCGCGAAGCAGCGCGAGCAACGCCAGACGCAGCGCTCTCGTCACTTCGTCACTCCGTCACTCACGTCACCAATCTCCCCGCCTCGATCTTGATGATCCGACTGCAGCGTCTCGCGATCGCCTCATCGTGCGTCACTACCACGAGGGTCGTGTGCGTGGCCTTGTTGAGATCGAACAGCAGCTCGATGATCCGCTCGCCGGTGACCGAATCGAGATTACCCGTCGGCTCGTCCGCGAACAGCACTGCCGGCCGTGTCACGAACGCGCGCGCGATAGCGACGCGTTGCTGCTCGCCGCCCGACAGCTGTCGCGGATAGTGCTCCCGGCGCGGGGACAGGTTGACTTGGGCGAGCACTTCCGCGGCTGCGCTGCGCGCATTCGGCATGCCCGCCAGCTCCAGCGGCAGCATCACGTTCTCGATCGCCGTCAGCGACGGGACCAAGTGAAAACTCTGAAAGACGAACCCCACATGACGCGCGCGCACGGCGGCGCGGCCGTCCTCGTCGAGGGCCGTCAGCTCTGCCCCGTTGAGCCAGACCCGCCCCGCGCTCGGCTCGTCCAGGCCGGCGAGCAACGCCAGCAGCGTGGACTTGCCGGCGCCGGAAGCGCCGACGATGGCTACGGTTTCTCCTGCGGCGATCTGCAGGTCGACTTCTGCCAGAATGGTCAGCGTTCCTTCCGGACTACTAACCTTTTTCGTGACGCTTTCCGCTTTGAGAACCGGTTGCACAGTGTTCGTACTGAAGTTGGTCGCGCTGTTATGGGTAGGACTGGCGTTGCCGCTGTCGGTTCACGCGAGTCCGGCGCCGCAGCCGGTCGTCCTGGTTGTCGGCGACAGTCTGAGCGCGGGCTACGGGGTCGCCGTCGACGCGACCTGGGTGGCGCTCCTGCAGAAGCGTCTCGCTGCGCAAGGTTACGGTTACCGCGTAGTGAATGCCAGCATCAGCGGCGACACCACGGGCGGTGCGCGGGCACGCCTGCCACGCGCACTGGAATTGCATAAGCCGGCTGTCGTGATCCTCGAGCTCGGCGGCAACGACGGGTTGCGCGGGCTGCCCTTGCGCCAGGTGCGCGAGAACTTTCAATTCCTGATCGAGCGCGCGCAGGCCGCAGGGGCCAAGGTCGTCCTGGTCGGCATGCGCATGCCGCCGAACTACGGCGCCGCCTATGCCGACGCGTTTCATGCACTATATGGCGAGCTGGCGAGCCGCTATAGCGTGCCGCTGGTCGCGTTCTTTCTCGAGGGGGTCGCGCTGGACGAGAAGCTGATGCAGGCCGACGGCATCCATCCGACGGCCGCTGCCCAGCCGCGCCTGCTCGACAATCTGTGGCCGGCTCTGCAGCAAGTACTCAAAAAATGAACAAGGTCTGGCTGAAGAACTATCCCTCCGGCGTGCCGGCGGAGATCAATCCGAACGAATATCCCTCGCTCACGGCGCTGATCGAATCCGGCTGCCGGCGCTTCGCGGAGCTCGACGCGTTCACCAGCCTCGGCCGCACGATCAGCTATGCCGAGTTCGAGAGCCGGGCGCGCGACTTCGCGGCGTGGTTGCAGCAAACCGCGAAACTGCGGCGTGGCGAGCGGATCGCGATCATGCTGCCGAACGTCCTGCAGTATCCGATCGCGCTGTTCGGCGCGTTGCGCGCCGGCCTCACGGTCGTCAACACGAATCCGCTCTACACCGCGCGCGAGCTCGAGCATCAGCTGGCGGATTCCGGCGCGAAGGCGATCGTCATTCTGGAAAACTTCGCGCACACGCTGGCGGATGTGATCGAGCACACCAAGCTGGAGCACGTCATCATCACCGGCGTCGGTGACCAGCTCGGCTGGCCGAAGTCCACGATCGTGAACCTGGTCGTGCGTCACGTGCGCAAGCAGGTGCCGCGTTACGATCTGCCGGGCGCGCTGCGCTTCAACGAAGTGCTGGAGCAGGGCGAGTTCCTGCCGTTCGAGCCCGTCACCACGACTCACGACGATATCGCGTTCCTGCAATACACCGGCGGTACGACCGGCGTCGCCAAGGGCGCGATGCTCACGCATCGGAACATGGTTTCGAACGTGCTGCAGGCCGGCGCGTGGCTCGGCACCGAATCGAAGCTCGGCGCCGACACGGTGATCACGCCGCTGCCGCTGTATCACATCTTCGCGCTCACCGGGAATCTGATGGTGTTCATCAAGCTCGGCGCGCGCAACGTGCTGATCGCGAATCCGCGCGACTTTCCTGCGTTCGTTGCGGAGCTCCGCCGGTGGCAATTCAGCTTCATCAGCGGCGTCAACACGCTGTTCAACGCGCTGCTGCACACGCCGGGCTTCGCGGAGCTCGACTTCAGTCAGTTGCGCATCACGCTCGGCGGCGGCATGGCCGTGCAACGATCGGTCGCGGAGCACTGGCAACGCGTCACCGGCAACGTGCTGACGCAGGCCTGGGGGCTCACGGAGACCTCACCGGCCGCGTGCGTCAATCCGTTCGGCGCGACCGAGTTCAACGGCTCGATCGGCCTGCCGATTTCCTCGACCGAAATCACGATCCGCAACGACGACGGCCGCGAGGTGCCGCTCGGCGAGATCGGCGAGATCTGCGTGCGCGGCCCGCAGGTGATGCTCGGCTACTGGAACCGGCCCGACGAGACTGCGCAGGTGATGATCGGCGACTGGCTGCGCACCGGCGACATCGGCCGCATGGACCACGGCGGTTTCGTCTTCATCGAGGATCGCAAGAAGGACATGATCCTGGTGTCGGGCTTCAACGTGTATCCGAACGAGATCGAGAGCGTCGTCGCTGCGCATCCGGGCGTGCTGGAAGTGGCGGCGGTGGCGCAGGACGATGAGCGGTCGGGCGAGGCGGTCGCGCTGTTCGTCGTGAAGAAGGATCCGAACCTGACGGAGCAGCAGCTGATCGATTACTGCCGAGGCGAGCTCACGGGGTACAAGGTGCCGAAGCACGTGTATTTCAGGAAAGAGCTGCCGAAGACGAACGTCGGCAAGATCCTGCGGCGGGAGCTGCGCGACAGCCTGAAGAGTCAGGCTAAAGCCTGACTCTCTATCCTTTGTGATACGGCGGGCTCAGCTCGTGGACCGCCGCGATCATCGCGCCGGCATGCTCTGGATCCACCGCCGGATGAATCCCGTGGCCGAGGTTGAAGACATGCCCGTGACCGCGCCCGTAGCTCGCGAGCACGCGTGCAACCTCAGCGCGAATCGCCTGCGGGGACGCGTATAAGCAGTTCGGGTCGAGATTGCCCTGCAGCGCGACACTGTCTTGCACAGTGCGTCGCGCATCGGCGAGATCAGTCGTCCAGTCGACACCCAATGCATCGCAGCCGGTGCGCGCCATCGCATCGAGCCATGCGCCGCCGCCCTTCGTGAACAGGATGACGGGCACGCGGCGGCCTTCGTGCTCGCGCCGCAGGCCCGCGACGATTCGCTGCATCGGCTGCAGCGAGAACTCGCGATACTGACTCGGCGTCAACACACCGCCCCAGGTGTCGAACACCATAACCGCCTGTGCGCCAGCGGCAATCTGCGCGTTCAAGTAGGACGTCGTCGAATCGATGAGCAAAGTGAGCAGCGCGTGCAGCGTCTCGGGCTCCTCGTACATCATCGCCTTGATGCGCGAGAACTCGCGCGAGCTGCCGCCTTCGACGATGTACGTTCCCACGGTCCACGGACTTCCAGCGAAACCGATCAGCGGCACACGTCCGTCCAGCTCGCGGCGGATGAGACGGACCGCATCCATCACGTAGCGCAGCTCCGTGTTCGGATCGGGCACGCCGAGCCGTGCGACGTCGGCGCGCGAGCGCACTGGACGTTCGATGCGCGGCCCTTCGCCCGTCTCGAATTGCAGCCCGAGCCCGAGCGCGTGCGGAATCGTGAGGATGTCGGAGAACAGGATCGCCGCATCGAGCGGATAGCGCGCCAGCGGTTGCAAAGTCACTTCGCACGCCAGCTCCGGCGTCATGCAAAGCTTCAGGAAACTGCCGGCGCGAGCGCGCGTAGCACGGTATTCCGGCAGATAGCGGCCAGCCTGGCGCATCATCCAGACGGGCGTGCGCTCGACCTGTTGTCGCAACAACGCGCGCAAGAACAAATCATTCTGCAAAGGGCTCAACTTCGTTTCCCTGGATCGAACAGCCGCTCGTGCTCCACGATGGCGTATCGATCCGTCATGCCGGCGATGTAATCGGCGACCGCGCGAGCGCGGCCCATTTCGCCCGATTTCGCTTCGAACTGCTTCGCCGCTTGATGATGCTCGTCCGGCAGCAGCTCGGGGCGCGCGAAGAACGTGTCGAACATCGAGCGGATCACCGCATTCGCCTTGTTCGTCATGCGCAGCACGCGGTAGTGGCGGTAGACGTGATCGCGCAAATAGTGCTTGAGCTCCAAATGCTCTGCCGCGACCGCCTTGCTGAACTGCACTAGCGCCGTCGAACGCGCCCGCACCTCATCGACGCCGGCTGGCGCGGCTTCGCGGAGCGCCATCCTGGTGGTCTCGACCAGGTCCGTCACGACGTAGTTGATCATCCGCCGCACGACTTCGTGGATCAGCCGCCGGTCTTGCAGGTCCGGATACAGCCCGACGACGACCTCGTGCTGCCGCCGGAACAACGGCACTTCGCGCAGGCCGTCCAACGCGATCAGCCCGGCCCGCAGGCCGTCATCGAGATCGTGATTGTTGTAGGCGATCTCGTCCGCGAGATTGGCGATCTGCGCTTCCAGCGTCGGCTGGCGGCGCTGGATGAAACGCTCGCCGAGCTCGCCGAGCTGCCGCGCGTTGTTCACCGAGCAATGCTTGAGGATGCCCTCGCGCGTCTCGAACGTCAGGTTCAGTCCGGGGAACGCTGCGTAGCGCTCCTCGATCTCGTCGACCACGCGCAGCGATTGCAGGTTGTGCTCGAAGCCGCCGTACGGCTTCATGCAATCGTCCAGCGCATCCTGTCCGGCGTGCCCGAACGGCGTGTGACCCAGGTCGTGCGCGAGGCAGATCGCTTCGGCGAGGGTTTCGTTCAGGCGTAACGCACGCGCGATGGTGCGCGCGATCTGCGCAACCTCGATCGAGTGCGTCAGCCGCGTGCGGTAGAGATCACCCTCGTGATTGACGAATACCTGCGTCTTGTAGACCAGGCGCCGGAACGCGGTCGAGTGGATGATGCGATCGCGATCCCGCTGATACTCGCCGCGCAGTACCGGCGGCGGTTCGGCGTGCACGCGGCCCCGCGAGGCCGTCTCGACGGCAGCGTAAGAAGCGAGCGATTGGATATCTGCGGTCATGCGCTGCGGGCGAGTATCAGCCGAAATGTGCCTGCAGAGTAGCTTCGAGCGCCTGCTCGGGGTAATCGTCGACCACGGCCGCACGACCTGGCCCCTGCAGCAGTACCAGGCGAATGCGCCCGCCCAGCACCTTCTTGTCCATGCCCATGAGCTCGCGACCGCGCTGAGCGCCGATGCGCGGCGGAGCAACGGGCAGACCCAATCGCGTGAGCAACTGCACGATACGGTCGCGCTCGGCAGGCTGCAGCCAGCCCAGTCGCGTCGACATGTCCGCAGCCATCGCCATACCTGCAGCGACTGCTTCGCCGTGCAGCCAGTTGCCGTAGCCGGAGGCAGTTTCGATCGCGTGACCGAAGGTGTGGCCGAGATTCAGGATCGCGCGCAGACCCTGCTCGCGCTCGTCCTGGCCGACGACCTCTGCCTTGATCTCGCAGGAGCGGCGAACTGCGTGGATCACTGCCGCGTCCTCGCGCGCGATCAGCCGCTCGACGTTCGCTTCGAGCCACTCGAGGAATGCCGCGTCGCGAATGAAGCCGTATTTGACGACCTCCGCCATGCCAGCGCGGTACTCGCGAGGTGGGAGCGTGTGCAGAGTGCCCGTGTCTGCCAGTACGACACGCGGCTGGTGAAAGGCGCCGATCATGTTCTTGCCGAGCGGATGATTGACGCCGGTCTTCCCGCCGACGGATGAATCGACCTGCGCCAGCAGCGTCGTCGGCACCTGCACGTAGTCGATGCCACGCTGATAGCAGGCGGCCGCGAAGCCGACCATGTCGCCGATGACGCCGCCCCCGAGCGCCACTGCGGCCGCGTCGCGATTCATGCGCTCGGCGACCAGGGCGTCGAGGATCCGCGAGAAACTCTCCAGCGTCTTATGCTGCTCGCCGTCCGGCAAAACCAGCGTTGCCACGCGCCTGCCCTGCAACGCGCCCTGCAGTTTCGCGAGGTAGAGCGGGGCGATCGTCTCGTTCGTCACGATCAGCAGGCTGCGCGCCGTGATGTGCGTGCTCAGCAACCGAGCATCGTCGAGCAGCCGCGGCCCGATCAGAATCGGATAGCTGCGCTCACCCAGCGCAATGTCGACGCGTTCGTACGCAGGCGTGCTCATGTCGCGGGCAGGCTCTTCAGCCGGTCGAGGATATCGTCGGCGACGATGCGCACGTGCCGGCCATCGGTCGCAACGACCACGCTGGCGATGGATTCATAGAGCGGGGCGCGGACTTCCATCAGCTCGCGCAGTCGCGTCTCGGGATCCGCCGTGTAGAGCAACGGCCGCTGCCGACCGTGCTTGGTGCGCTCCAGCTGCTGGCGGATGCCGGTCCGGAGGTACACGACGCGGCCGCGGGCGGCCAGCCGCTCGCGATTCTCGGGCAGCAGCACGGCGCCGCCGCCGGTGGCGATGACCACATCCTGGAGCTGCGTCAGAGAGTCGATCACTTCGCGCTCGCGCTCCCGGAAGCCGGTTTCGCCCTCCTTCTCGAAGATGTAGGGAATGTCGACGCCGGTGCGCCGCTCGATCTCGACGTCGCTGTCGTAGAAGGTGAGATCAAGCATGCGCGCCAGCTGCTTGCCGACGGCCGTCTTGCCCGAGCCCATCGGGCCGATCAGAAAGACGTTCCTGCGAAGGGCCTGCGAGCTCATGACGGCAGGGCCGACTATAAACGAAAGCGGCCGCCCGAAGGCGGCCGCGGATTCGTCGGGCCAGGATGCCCGATCAGTACAGGCTCGCGCCCTCGCGCAGGATGCGCGGCGTCACGAAGATCAGCAGCTCGTCCTTGTTGTCGGTCTTCGAGGTCGTCTTGAACAGGTAACCCAGGACCGGAATGTCGCCGAGCCACGGCACTTTCCGCTCGGCGTCGCGGCGCTCCGTCTCGAGGATGCCGCCGAGCACCACCGTCTGGCCGTCGTTCACCAGCACCTGCGTGACGATCTCGCGCGTATCGATACTCGGCACGAAGCCGCCCGTCGCGCTCGCGACGAGTTGGCCGACACTGTCCTTCGCGACCGTGAGATCGAGAATGACGCGGTTGTCCGGCGTGATCTGCGGCGTGACCTTCAGCGACAGCACGGCCTTCTTGAACTGGGTCGTGGTCGCACCTGACGAGGAGGATTCCTGATACGGAATTTCCACGCCCTGCTCGATCGTGGCCTCGCGCTGGTTCGCGGTGATCAGGCGCGGCGAGGAGATGATCTCGCCACGACCTTCGGCCTGCGCGGCCGACAGCTCGAGGTCGACGATGTAGTCGGAATCGAGCAACGTCAGCGCGAGGCGCCCCGCCGGATTCGTGACCGGCAGGTTGACCAGGTAGCGCGAGTCAGGAATGTCCGTCGGGAAACCGTCGGGCGTGACGGCGGTGCCCGGATCGCGCGAGATCACGCCGCCGGCGGGGTTGTTCGCGCCGATGACCCCGGCGCCGTCGCTGCCGCCATGATCGAAGGCCGCGTTTGCGCCGAAGCGAACGCCAAGGTCGCGGCTGTAGTCGTCGTTGACGATCACGATGCGCGCTTCGATCAGCACCTGGCGCACCGGAATGTCGAGCGTCGACACGAGCCGGCGGATGTCAGACAGCCGCTCCGAGGTGTCCTGCAGCAGCAGTGTATTCGTGCGCTCGTCGATCGCGACGCTGCCGCGATCGGAGAGCAGCGAGTTGTTCTGGTTCGCCTTGATCAGCGCGGCCAGATCGCCCGCCTTGGCGTAGTTGATCTGCAGGTACTCGGTGCGCAGCGGGGCAAGCTGCTGCACCTGCTGGCGCGCCGTCAGCAGCTCCTTCTCGCGCGCGGCGATTTCCGCGGCGGGGGCGACGAACATGACGTTGCCGTCGCGACGCATGTCGAGGCCCTTGGTGCGCATGACGATGTCCAGCGCCTGGTCCCAAGGCACGTTCTGCAGGCGCAGCGTGACGTTGCCGCCCACGCTGTCGCTGATGACCATGTTCTGGCCGCTGGTATCGGCCAGCAGCTGCAGCACCGCGCGCGTCTCGATGTCCTGGAAGTTCAGGGTCAGACGCTCGCCGGTGTATTCCTTCTGATCCTGCAGCTCCGGCGGCAGCTTCACGATCGGTTTGATCTCGATCGTGTAGATGTTGTCGGACTGATACGCGAGCTGCTCGTAATCGCCGTTGGCAGCGATGACCAGGCGGGTGCCGTCGGCGACGCGCAGCGCGTCGACCGAGCTGACCGGCGTCGCAAAGTCGGTCACGTCGAGGCGCTGCATCAGGTTCTCGGGCAGCGAGGTCTTGGCGAAGTTCACCACGATCTTGCCGCCTTCCTGGCGCAGGTCGGCGGGCACCTTGGCGTCGGTGAGCTCGACGACGACGCGGCCGGAGCCGTCCGCGCCGCGGCGGAAATCGATGTTGTTGACGCTGCGGGAACCGGAAATCGGGGCCGCGGAGCGCGTGCTCTGCGTAGCTGCGGCGGCTGCGGTCGAGACCGCGGTACCGCTGCTGGCAGCGCGTCCGGCGGCGCCGCCGACCGATACGACGATCGTGTTGCCGCTGACGCGAGTCTCGTACGGCACCAGGTTGTCGACGTTCAGCACGACGCGCGTGCGGCCGTTCGCCTCGGCGACGTTCACGGTGTCGACCACGCCCTGCTTGACGTCGACGCGGCGCGAAGCCATCGCAACGCTGGTGTCGGGCAGATCGAGCGCGATGCGCGCAGGATTGTCCACGGTGAACGTGAGCGGCGTCGGCGCGCTATCGCTGAGCCGCAGCGTCAGTTCGACTTTATTGCCGGCGCCGGTGGTGAAGGTGATGCCTTCGAGGCGATTGGCGCCCTGCGCGAATGCCTGCAGGCTCATGCCTGCAAACAGCAGTGCACCGATGCCGATCCGGCGCAGCGACGAGATTGTGGACGACATTTTCGGATTTCTCCCTGGGATCATTCTGTCAACGCCAGCGCGGCTGGACGCTCGATGTATCCGCCGAGACCGTCGGGGACGATCTCGATGATTGATATCTTGGTGGGGCTGATGCTGACGATGCGGCCGTCGTTCTGGCCCATGAAGCTGCCGTTCAGCACGCGATGCACGAGGCCGTCCTTGCCCTGCACCAGCCCGTAGTTGCGGCCCTGCAGCGCCAGCGTGCCGACCATGCGCAAGGTGTCGAGCGGGAACTGCTCGAGGAACTCGCGCGGGCGCTTCACGTCCGGGCGCACGCCGGCAGCGAGGTCGCTGCGCGCGGGTGGCGTCGGCACGAACGGCGAGCGCATGTTGCTCGCGTTGTACGTGAACGCCTCGTACGGCTTGATCTCGGGCAGCGGCTCGATGGCCTCGCCCGGACGAGCCTTGATCTCGGCGACCTGCTGCTTCAGCTGGTCCATGCCGTTGGAGCACCCGCTCAACGCCAGCACTGCGGCGGCGGCGACGAGGGCGATCGAGATGGATCTGGTCATAGGGTGGCGCTGCTTCGGTTGTTCAGGTGCCCGGGCGGCGCGCGCCCGCGGGTCCCTGCGGCTGGTTCGCGGCCTGTTCTTCCTCGTCCAGGTAGCGATAGGTTTTGGCCGTGACGTCGAGCTGCAGCTGGTCGGTGCCCGGGGTCTTGCCGACCTGCGTGATCTCCACGTCGTGCAGCGTCACGATGCGCGGCAGGGCCGCGATACCGCTGACGAACGCACCGATCGAATGGAAGCTGCCGGTGAGCCGCATCTTGATCGGCAGCTCGGCGTAGAAGTCCTTGATGTTCTGCGCGTTCGGCTGGAACAGCTTCTGGTCGAGGCCGGCGGCGGTGCCTTGCTGCGAGATATCGGTCAGCAGGTTCGGCACTTCGGTCTTGTTGGGGAGCTTGCGCAGCATTGCGCCGAAGGACTGCTCCATCTCCGCCAGCTGCGCCTTGTACGCGTCGAGGTTGGCGGCCTTGCGGGCCTTGGCTTCGAGCGTGCCCAGCAACTGCTGCTCTTCGGCGCGTGCCGCATCCAGCTCGGGCTTCTTCGGCTTCCACGCGAGCAGGTAAGCGAGCAGCGCGACCGCGACGATGAAGATCAGACCGATGGCGCCGAGCCGGAACGGCATCGGCCAGCGGCCCGGATCATTGGGATCAAGCTCCCGGATCTGGTCGAGGACGCTCATTGATGCGCTCCTGGCGGGCGGGCTCCTACCGGGCCTGTCGGCGCCGCGGCGACCTGCTCGTTGTTGCCGCTCGCCAGCTGCGGATTCTTCTGCATGGCGTTCAGCGTGAACTCAGAGCCGCCGTCACCGGCGCCCTTGGTCTCGAGGATGTCGAGCGAGGGCTCGGTGAGCCACTCGGACGCGTCGATGTTGCGCATGTATGAGGCAACGCGCGTGCTCGATTGCGCGAGGCCTCGCATTTGCAGCTTGCGGTCGGTCTGCTTCAGCGAGGTCAGGTTGACGCCGTCCGGAATGGTGCGCACCAGCTGGTCGAACACGTGCACGATTTCCGGCCGGCTGCGCTCGAGCTGCTCGATGACCTGGATGCGCGCGCGCAGCCGCTGCTTCTGCTGCTCGAGCGCGAGAATCTCGGTGATCTGCTTGTCGAGCTTGGCGATCTCTTCCTTGAGATATTGGTTGCGCTCGTTCTGGCTGTCGATCGCCGCGCCCATCTGCAGGCTGACGAGGAACGCGAGCAAGCCGGCGACGATCAGCGCGCCGAGCGCGCCGACGCCGAATTCCTGGCGCTTGCGCTTGCGCTCGGCCTCGCGCCACGGGATTAGGTTGATTCTCGGCATGTCAGTCGAAACTCCGTAATGCCAGGCCGCAGGCCGTCAGCAGCGCAGTGGCGTCTTTCTTCACCGCCTGCGCCTTGGCCTTCTGGCTCACTTTCATCTGTCCGAGCGGATCGCCGCGCTGCGACTCGATGCCGACGCGGCTTTGAATCATTTCCGCCGCGCCCGGGATGTTGGCGCAGCCGCCGCAGATCAGGATCTGCTCGGGCTGCTCGCGGCCGGCGCCGGAGGCGAGGAAGAACTGCAGCGAGCGGCTGACCTGCTGACACATGTCGTCGATGAACGGACCGAGCACCTCGGTTTCGTAGTTGCCCGGCAGCCCGCCTTCCTTCTTCGCGCGGCCGGCCTCTTCCATGCTCAGGCCGTAAGTGCGCATCACTTCTTCAGTGAGCTGCTGGCCGCCGAACGCGAAGTCGCGCGTATAGATGACTTTCAGATCGCGCAGCACGCTGAACGTGGTGCTGCTCGCGCCGAAGTCGACGACGGCGATGACGCGGCTCAGGCCGCCGTCCGGCATTTGATGAGTCAACAGACGGCAGGCGTTCTCGAGCGCGAACGCCTCGACGTCGACGATCTTCGCGGTGAGCCCGGCCGCCGCGCAGGCGGCGACCCGCTGCTCGACGTTTTCCGAGCGCGTCGCCACCAGCAGCACGTCCAGCATGTCCGGATCTTTTTCCGACGGACCGATGACTTCGAAGTCGAAGCTGACTTCTTCCATCGGGAACGGGATGTACTGGTCGGCCTGCATCTCGACCTGACCTTCGAGCTCGTTCTCGCTCAGCGTGCGCGGCATCTGGATCACCTTGGTGATCGCAGCGTCGCCGCTGATGGCCACGGCCGCGTCTTTGGCGCGCGCGCCGGAGCGCTTCACTGCGCGCTTGATGGCTTCGCCGACCGCACTTGCGTCGACGATGGCTTTTTCGTTGATCGAGTTCGGCGGGGTCGCTTCGGCCGCGTAGGATTCGACGCGGTACTGACCGCCGCTCATCGAGAGCTCGATCAGCTTCACCGAAGAAGTGGTGATGTCGAGTCCCAGGAGGGGCCGGGATTTTGCGGTAAGGAGCACGCTGTTTCCCTTTTCAGATCAAATAGTTGAGGCGCGATCGAAGACCGGACACGAAACTCGGGCGGCAACTATATACAGCCGGGCGTTAAGTTGAATGTGAGCAGCCTCACGAATTACCTTCGCGACATTCCCGGATCCGGGTTGCGCCCCCTCCTACTTTCAACCTCCATCCTAGGTCGCTCGCAGGCGAACGAACCGGCTAGAGACTGGCCAATCAAGCCGTTATGACGGATCTGCGCGGCCGTGAATGTGCTCGACCACTCGCCAGGCGGAACAATCCCGGCGCGAAACGTCGCTGTTTGGCTGCTATCCCCCTGCTCGATTCGCCTCTTATCATTCGTCACGTGCGCTCACCGAGCATGCACGTGGACCCGCAATGGCCGTTTACTATGCATACGGCCCCCTTCATAAGCAAGGGTAAAGCAAGGACTTAGGATTTCTTGTTGTGATGCGACGTTACCTCTCGTCCCCGCCCCGTGTCCTGCTCGCGCTCGGTTTCACCGCGTTGGGCGCGCTCGTTCTCGCGGCGCTCGGCTGCTACCAGTACCTGCATCCTTCGCTGCCTGACGTCACGACGATCAAGGACATTCGTTTGCGCGTGCCGCTGCGCGTGTACAGCCGCGACGGCAAGCTGATCGCGCAGTTCGGCGAAGAGCGGCGCATTCCACTCGCGTTCGACGCGATCCCGAATCAGATGATCAATGCGGTGCTCGCGGCAGAAGACGACAATTTCTTCCAGCACGGCGGCGTCGACTATCCGGGCCTGATCCGCGCCACGGCGCGACACCTGCTGTCGGGCGAAAAATCGGAAGGCGGCAGCACGATCACGATGCAGCTGGCGCGCGGCCTGTTCCTCAGCCCGGAGAAAAGCTATCGACGCAAGCTGATCGAGATCTTCACGACGTTCCGCATCGAGCAGGAGCTGACCAAGCAAGAAATCCTCGCGCTTTATCTGAACAAGATGTTTCTCGGTCAGCGCGCGTACGGCATCGGCGCTGCGGCCGAAGTCTATTTCGGCAAGACGGTCGATCAGCTGAAGTTGCCGGAGATCGCGTTGATCGCCGGAACGTTCCGACTGCCGTCGCGCGACAACCCGGTCGCGAATCCGGACTTCGCGAAGCAGCGTCGTGCGTACGTGCTGCGGCGGATGCACGAGAAGGAATTCATCACGCAGGATGAGTACGACATCGCGTTGAACGCGGCGGTCGAGTCGCGATTGCACGGGCCGACTGTCGAAGTCGAAGCGCCGTACGTCGCGGAAATGGCGCGCGTCGAGCTGTTCAATCGGCTTGGCGCAGAGGCATACACCGCCGGCTACGAAGCCGTGACGACGGTGGACAGCCGCTTGCAAGGCGCGGCTGTGCGCGCGCTGCGTGCCGGACTGATCGAGTACGACCAGCGCCATGGCTACCGCGGACCGGCAGGACGCGTCACGTTGCCCGCCGGTGCGCGCGACCAGGAGCTGTCGCAAGCACTCGAGGAATACTCGCCGCGCGGCGGACTCGTCCCGGCGCTGATTCTTTCCGTCGATGAGAAGAGCGCCGTCGCGTACACGCGCGCCAACGGCAGAATCAGCTTGGCGTGGCCTGCGATCAGCTGGGCGCGCGCGCCACTCCCAGACGGCAGCGTCGGGCCACAGCTGCAGCGCGCGGCAGACGTGCTCGCCAAGAACGACATCGTGTACGTCGCGCAGGAAGTGTCGGGTAACTGGCGCATGCTGCAGGTACCGGACATCCAGGGCGCATTGGTCGCTGTCGATCCGAAGGACGGCGCGATCGCCGCGCTCACTGGCGGCTTCGATTACTACGCGAGCAATTACAACCGCGCGGTTCAAGCCAAGCGCCAGCCGGGGTCCGCATTCAAGCCGTTCCTGTACTCCGCGGCGCTCGAGCAGGGCTTCACGCCGGCCACGCTCGTCAACGATGCGCCGCTGGTGATCGAAGATCCCACGCTCGAAGGCAGCTGGCGCCCGCAGAACGTGACGCGCGAATTCCGCGGGCCGATGCGGCTGCGTGAAGCGCTGGTCCGCTCGCGCAACCTGGTTTCGATCCGCGTGATGCATTCGCTCGGCCCCGCCTATGCCACGCAGTACATCGAGCGTTTCGGCTTCCCGAAGGACAGCCTGCCGCGCAACCTGTCGCTCGCGCTGGGCACTGCGTCGGTGTCGCCGCTGGAGATGGCCGGCGCGTACGCGGTGTTCGCCAACGGCGGGTTCAAGGTCGAGCCGTACTATCTCGACCGCATCGTCAGTCCGGAGGGCAAGGTGGTCTACGAGTCGCAGCCACGCTTCGCCTGTCCCGAATGCCTGCAGCCTCCCACGACGAACGCCGAGGGCACCGCAGGCGAAGGCGGCAGCGAGACTGCGAGCGATGCGCCGATCCGCGCGCCGAGCAACGACGAGATGCGCTGGGGCGGGCTCACTTATCTCCAGGAGCAGTGGCTCGCGCCGTCGGTGATCTCGCCCCAGAACGACTTCCTGATGACAGACATGATGAGCGACGTCATCCGCCGCGGCACGGCGACACGCGCGCTGCAGTTGAAGCGCACCGATCTGGCCGGCAAGACCGGCACGACCAACGATCGCCGCGACACCTGGTTCTGCGGGTTCAACGCGGGACTGGTCGCGACCGCCTGGGTCGGCTTCGACCAGGAGCGCTCGCTCGGGCCGGGCGAAGAAGGCGGCCGCACGGCGCTGCCGATGTGGGTATATTTCATGGCGGAGGCACTGAAGGGCGTGCCGGAGCAGCGCCGGCCGGCGCCGCCGGGACTGGTGTCGATGCGCATCTCCGCAGACACCGGGATGGCCGCGCGACCGGGGGATCCGGACGCGATCTTCGAGACTTTCATGGCTGGGCACCTGCCGGCCGAGCCGCAGCTCGACAGCGCGCTCGGCGAGGGGCAGCAGGGCGCAGAAGAGAAGAAGGAAGACGACTCGTTATTCTGAAGCGATGAGCAAACGTAGCAATCCGCGCGCGGAGCAACTGAGAGCAGCGCTGGCGCAGGAAGCCGCGCGCATCATGTCCGAGCAGGGCATCGACGATTACGGGCTCGCGAAACGCAAGGCTGCCGAGCGTTTCGGCGCAACCGATATCGCGGTGCTGCCGAAGAACACCGAGATCGAAGCGGCGTTGGCCGCCCATCATCGCCTGTTCGAAGCGCACACCCATTCGTCGACGCTGAGCTCGTTGCGCCGGACGGCGCTGCAGGCGATGCGCCTGCTGCAGCGGTTCGAGCCGCGCCTGGTCGGGCCCGTGCTCAGCGGCACGGCGTCGGCGCACTCGGAAGTGAACCTGCACTTGTTCGCCGAAGGCGCGGAGCCAGTCGCGCTGCATCTGATGGAGAAGGGTGTTCCGCACCGGATGGGCGAGCGGCGCTTGCGCTACGAGCCGAACCGTCTGGTCGCATATCCAGTCGTGCATTTCGTGGCCGGCGACCGTCCGATCGACGCGGTCGTGTTCCCGATCGACGGCATCCGGCAATCGCCGGCGAGCCCGGTGGACGGGCGACCGATGAAGCGAGCAGACGCCGCGGAAATCGAAGCGATGCTAGGAGAAGACTTGTAGGTCGGGCTTCAGCCCGACTCCTTATCTCTTGCTGATCTCGACGTAATCGCGCTTCGCCGGTCCCGTGTACAGCTGCCGCGGGCGGCCGATCTTCATCGCCGGGTCGGCGATCATTTCCTGCCAGTGCGCAACCCAGCCGACCGTGCGCGCGATCGCGAACATCACGGTGAACATCGACTGCGGGATGCCGATGGCGCTGTAGATGATGCCGGAATAGAAATCCACGTTCGGATACAGCTTGCGCTCGACGAAGTACTCGTCCTTGAGCGCGATCTCCTCCAGC
>Ga0207675_100000960_pt1 | contig 28760 bp, 21 predicted proteins | sample KBSSwiS42_FD_184305 | JGI IMG/M metagenome (GOLD analysis project Ga0207675, IMG submission 184305) | Switchgrass rhizosphere microbial communities from Kellogg Biological Station, Michigan, USA - KBS Switchgrass S4-2 (SPAdes) (version 2) | ecosystem: Host-associated > Plants > Roots >...
AGAAGCGATCTGGTTCGGGCCAGTTCGGCGCGCCTTCATACATCAAAGCAGTCGCGCCGTTCGACAGAGGTCCGTAGACAACATAGCTGTGACCCGTCACCCATCCAATGTCGGCGGTACACCAATAGATGTCTTCGTCTTTGAGATCGAAGATCCATTTCGTCGTGAGGTGCGCTTGCAGCAGGTAGCCGCCGGTTGTGTGAAGGATGCCCTTTGGTTTTCCCGTCGTCCCCGAAGTGTAAAGAATGAACAGCGGATGTTCGCTGTCGAGTTCTTCCGCGGGACAATTCGCATCAACCGTTGGCATTAAGTCGTGCCACCAGTGATCGCGGCCCGGTTCCATGTGAATCGCGCTGCCGGTGCGTTTGACGACGACACATGATTGCACTGAAGGAGTTTGCTTCAGCGCTTCATCGACGGCGGGTTTTAGTTTCACTTCGTTGCCGCGCCGCCATCCGCCGTCTGCGGTAACGACCGCTTTGCATTGCGCGTCATTGATGCGATCGATAAGCGCATTGCTGGAAAAGCCGCCAAACACAACCGAATGCGTCGCTCCAACGCGCGCGCACGCGAGCATTGAAATCGCGAGCTCAGGAATCAAGGGCATGTAAAGCGCGACGCGATCGCCTTTTTCCACGCCAATCTTCTTGAGGACGTTCGCAAAGCGGCACACTTCTGTGTGTAGCTGTTGATAGGTGAGCGTTCGTGTTTCGCCTGGCTCGCCTTCCCAAATCAACGCGGCCTTGTTGCGCCGCCATGTTCCCAGATGTCGATCGAGGCAGTTGTAACTGAGGTTAATCTTGCCGCCGACAAACCACTGGGCGTGCGGCGCTTCCCACTTCAGAACGGTGTCCCATTTCTTGAACCAGTGCAGCTCGTTTTCGGCGAAGCGTGCCCAGAACTTCTCCGGATCGGCAGCCGCCTCGGCGCGCAGCGCCTCAAGCTCTTCCATCGATTTGATGTGCGCTTTCGCGGCGAATTCAGGCGGTGGTGGAAAGACTCTCTCTTCGTGCTGAAGAGATTCGATGTTCGTTGCTGGCGACGACATAATTGGAGCGCACGCATCCTTGCGTGCCCTTCGCGAGCATCCTGCTCGCGGTCCAGGGTGACAAATCTTATCAGCCCGTCTGCAATTCCCCTACTATTTCGCTCATGACTTCACGTGCTCTGGCAACCTCATTCGGTGCAAACGAGATCGCTCCGACTACCGCGTGTCCGCCGCCCCCATAGCGTTCGCAGATCGTGGCGATGTTGTGACGGCGCGGCCGCGGCGCCCATGGGTTTGAGCCGACGGAGATTTTCGTACGTTGCGGCGCGCGCGTCAGCGCGACGGTGTAGGTCGCTTCCGGAAACAGATAGTACGGAATGAACTTATTGAAGCCCTCGAACCCTTCGTCAACGAGGTCGAATTGAACGACATCGTTCTCGCATGTGGCCTTGCGCTTGATGACGTCAAGTGTCTCACGATGCAACTTGAGAATCGGTGCAAATCGGCGCTGGATCTCGTCGCTTGTCGCCACCTCTTCGAGTGAACGGCGTGTCAGATCGCGAATGATCTGCTCGATGAATGCCTCATCGGCCGTGCCTTCGATAACCTGCATCAATTGCAGCGCCGGCTCTTTCAATTCAACGCACTGGGCCGGCGAATCGTAAAATGCGCCGTCGATGATGTGCGCCCAGTGAACAAGGTCGCTCATAGGGTCGGCATTGAATCCAAATTTCTGACTCGTGACGTCGGCGATGAATTCTGTGCAGGACTTTCGTGTTGCATCAAGAAATTTCTTTCCTGAAGTGTCCGCGCGAAAATGTGCTTCGTCTTCCGGCGTGAGAAACGCCGATTGATGATGATCGAACCACCACGTCAGCTTGTCTGAAGTGGAGTACTTGAAGTCGACGATCGCATTTTCGTCGCCGTCAAACATGTCGCGGTCGAAGAGCAAATTGTTGGGACGGTGCAGCAAGCCACCGTACGCAACATCTGCGTCGGCGTGAATTCTTTCGAGGTAAAAACGGGTGAATGTCGCCGCCGAAGCGACGCCATCAAAACAGTGACCGTGATACAGGACGCGCAGTTTCATTTAATGATGTGTGCAAAAAGCCGGACATAGTAGCAATTGGCTGTCAGCGAAGCCAGCCGGTACAGAACCGCGAGCTGTAGCGAGCGGGATAAAGATTCAACGTTTCCCAAAATTGAGTCCTTATCCCGCTCGCTACCGCTCGCGGTTCTGTAGTTTCTGTCACCCGCTTCGCGGGCTCAATCACTCTTTACGGTCTTCGATCCCAGCGCTGAAGCGCTGGGCTACTCTCATGCTGTCCGCTGCGCGGACGCCGATTGCGGCAAATCAGCAGAGGCATGCGCACGTCGCCAGCGAACAATTAGCGCGATCAAAGCAGCGATGCCGGCGACTAGTCCAATCAATTGCGAAGTCGACAGCCCCGTCAAAGTCGTGAGTCCCCAAATGTCTCCGCGCGGATCGTCGCGCACGAACTCGATTAGAAAACGAACCGTCGCGTAAATCACCACGTAAGCGAGAATGACCTGGCCATTGAATTTCTTTTTCTTGTGCAGCCACAGCAGAAAGAAAAAGACAATCAGCATGACGAACGACTCGTAGAGCTGTGTCGGGTGCAGATGAACGCCAGTGGGGACGCCGGTGATCTCGTGACCTGCTTCAGTAAACTGCACACCCCAGGGCAACGTCGTCGGTTTGCCCCAACAGCATCCCGCTGAAAAACATCCTTGCCGGCCGAAAAAATTTCCCAGCGCGATGCCGGGTGCGCACGCGTCCGCTGTCTTCCACCACGGCAATTTCCAGCGCCGCATCAGAAAAAATCCGGCGAGGACCGCGCCTATCAATCCGCCATAAAACACGCCCCCTGAGCGCAGAAAATCGAGAGAAAACAAAAGCTTCGGGTTCTGACGGTACTCGGGCTCGGTGAAAAGCATCAGGAACTTTGAGCCAATCAGAGAGGAAAGCAGCAACCACAGACAGAGGTCGTAAATCTTTTCTTTCGGCAGCCCGTCGCGCGCCGCCAACCGCACCGTTACGAAAATAGCGCAGAGAAACGCGATCGCGAGAAAGACCCCGTAAGTGTTTACGGGAAAACTGCCGATGCGAAAAAGAATGGGATACATCGTCAGTGAGCGGTGAGTGAGCAGTGAGCGGTTCTCATGAACTTTGCGTTGCGGTTTCTTTCGTTAGTTGCGCTTGCTGTTCTTTTCTGCTGCCAAGAATCAGATCATACGCGAGCAGCAACGCGCCAAAGCTAATGCTGGCATCAGCGACATTGAACGCTGGCCAGTGATAGTTGCCGGCATGTACCAAAATGAAATCGATCACAAAGCCGAGCCGCACGCGATCCGTCAGGTTTCCTAAGATCCCGGCGAGCAGCAGGGCACAGGTTCCGAGGATCCGATCATCATTGCGCGGCGTGCGAAAAAAATAGAAGAGCACCGCCAGCGCGGCGACCGCCGCCAACACCACAAAAAACCAGCGGCCAAACGCGCCGCCTTCCTGTAGTTGTCCAAACGCGATACCGCGGTTCTCAGCGTAAACAAAATCAAGCACGCCGCGAATTACCGTGACGTCCTGAAAACGCAGGCGCCGCACCGCCCACGCTTTGCTCGATTGATCGACGAGATAGATTCCGACCGCACAGATCAGGTAACCGATGCGCCATGCAATGCGGGTTCTTCCCGATGATGGTTTGAGATAGTTCATTGTTGTGCTCTGAAATTCGCTAGCGCTGGATGCGATTTCAGCCGGGTAGCGGCGAAATATTTATAGAATCAGGACAAGAACCAGACCCTAAGCTCCGTAGGAGCGAAATCTTCTGTCGCTCATAAATGAGCTCCGAGAGTTTAAAGGCCGCGGTAGCTATAAACATTCCGTGCCTAACGGCACTCAAGGCAACTCGTTACTCGCTTCAATTTCATCGAGCGCTGCCGTACAACGCTCGCACACAGTTGGAAAGCGTGACGATTCGCCAACGCGTGTCGAGTAGTTCCAGCACCGCTCGCACTTTTCGCCGTGCGCGCGCGCGACCGTCACTTCGACCGCATTCGCATCCATTTGTGCGTTAGGTTCGAGCAGTTCGACTTCAGAAACTATGAAAAGATAGCGCAAGTCATCTGCGTGCCGTTTGAGCTTGTCGTAAGCTTCGCTGCCGGCCGAGATTTCCACACGTGCTTCGAGCGAGCTGCCGATCGTCTTGGCGATGCGCGCCTCTTCCAACTTTCCCAGCACCACGTCGCGGTAGCCGAACAGATGTGCCCATGAAGTGAGCAGCTCGGTATTGTTTGCATCGCCACCGCTCGCCGGTATCAGCGACAGATGAACTGATGGCGCGCGCGGTGCGCGTTCATCGGATGGCAAGTTCTCCCAAATCTCATCAGCCGTGAACGCGAGAATTGTAGCCAGCATGCGCGCCAGCGAGTCGGCAATTCGATAAAGAACCGTCTGAGCCGAGCGTCGCGCCTGGTTCTTTGGCGCGAAGGTGTAGAGACGATCTTTGATAATGTCGAAGTAACGCGCCGAAAGCGTCACCGTGCAGAACTGATGTAGCCGTTGGTAGACGCCGTGAAAATCGTAAGCTTTATAAGCATCGCGCACGTCGGCGATTGCAGAATCAAGTTCCGCCAATGCCCAACGATCGATTTCCAGTAAATCGTGTTCGTTAACGGCGTCTCGTGCGGGATCGAATCCCGCAAGATTTCCGAGCGCAAATCGCGCGGTATTGCGGACTTTGCGATAACCGTCACTGACGCGCTGAAGAATCTCGTCCGAGCAGCGGATGTCTTCCATGTAATCGGAGGACACGCACCATAGTCGCAGGATTTCCGCGCCCAGTTTCGGAATGACTTCGTCGGGCGAAACGGCATTGCCGAGCGATTTGTGCATCGCTTTGCCCTGCGCGTCCAACGTCCAGCCGTGACACAGGACGGTGTCGTACGGTGCGCGATCGTGGACCGCGAGTCCAACCATTAATGACGAATTGAACCAGCCGCGAAACTGATCGCCGCCTTCGATGTAAACGTCTGCCGGCCAACGCAAGTGGTCGCGCGCTTCGAGCACCGCGATCGATGAAGATCCGCTGTCAAACCAAACGTCGAGGATGTCGGTTTCTTTGGTGAACTCAGTGGCGCCGCACTCCTCGCACTTGAAATTTTCCGGAAGCAGCTCGGTCGGTTCACGTTTGTACCAGGCGTCGGCAGATTCTTTTTCGAAAATGTCGGCGACGTGCCGGATGACTTTCGCATCTGCGACTAGATGAGTGCATTTCGCGCAATAGAACGCGGGAATGGGCACACCCCACACTCGCTGGCGCGACACACACCAATCAGGCCGGCCCTTGAGCATGTTGCGCATGCGATCGCGGCCCCATGCAGGAATCCACTGAACGCGGTTGTCGACTTCGCTGAGTGACATCGTGCGAAGTGACCCGCCCACTGACGCAGGCGGTTCTGACTTCTCATCCATAGAGATGAACCACTGCGGCGTCGCGCGAAAAATCACGGGATTCTTGCAACGCCAGCAATGCGGATAGCGATGATCGTACTGCTCGGTAAAGAGCAGCACGCCGCGATCGCGCATGAAGTCGACAATCTTTGGATTCGCTTCAAAGACGGTCATACCCGCGAAGTGTTCGACCTCTGAAGTAAATCTGCCGGCGTTATCAACCGGACAGTAAATATCGAGGCCGTACTGCTTTCCGATCACAAAGTCGTCATGACCATGACCGGGTGCGGTGTGGACCAGTCCAGTCCCTGCTTTGCTGGTCGCAGATTTCTCGCGCGCTTCGCTGACGTCGAGTTCAGTTTCTGCGTCAGCTTCGCCGCCCAGCGTCACGTGTTCACCGACCATGAAGAGCGATGGCCGATCAATCCACGGATGTTGAGCTTCGAGACGATCGAGTTTCGATCCTGTAAACCGCGCGAGGACTTTTGGATCAACCAGATTGCACTGTTTGGCAACGACCTCGAGTAATTCCGCGGCGACAATGTAGACATCTTCACCGCTTTCAACCGCGACGTAATCAAAGTCGGGATGCACCGCGATGCCGAGATTCGCCGGCAGCGTCCAGGGCGTCGTCGTCCAGATTAATGCGAAGACTTTTCTTCCTGCCAACCCGGGATCGATCAGAGCAGGATCGCTCTTCAGCGGGAACTTCACATAGACCGACGGACTCGTGTGCTGATGATATTCAACTTCGGCTTCGGCAAGCGCCGTCTGATCGTGAATACACCAGTAGACCGGACGCGCGCCTTTGTAGACGAAGCCGCGCTCGACAAAACGCGCAAACAGGCGCGCCGTCTCGGCTTCGTAGTGATCCGACATGGTGATGTACGGATTTTCCCATTCACCCAGAATACCTAGTCTTTGGAAATCTCTCGTCTGACGCTTCAGAGCATTCGCGGCGAATTCACGACAAGCGCGGCGAATGCTCAACGGCGGCATGTCCTTCTTTTTCTCGCCGAGTTTGCGTTCGACGTGCAACTCGATCGGCAGACCGTGACAGTCGTATCCGGGCACGTACGGCGCGTCGTAGCCAAGCATCGTGCGCGATTTTACGATGAAATCTTTCAGGATCTTGTTCAGCGCAGTACCGAGATGAATATCGGCGTTCGCGTACGGCGGACCGTCGTGCAGGATGAATTTTTCCGCGCCCGCACGTGCCTCGCGAATCCTTTGGTAGAGATCCATGTCGGCCCACTTTTTCAGGCGCGCGGGCTCAGTCTGCGGCAAATTTGCCTTCTGCCCGAAGTTTGTCTTCGGCAGATTGACCGTCTTTTTCAGGTCGAGTGTTGCTTCTTCAGTTGCCATGAACGTCCGTTTATCAAAAGCGAAATAGTAACATGCGCGAAAACGTGTCAGAAGCCCGCGCGTAAGCAAGGGCTCGTTCCGCTACCGATACTCGCGATGTCGTTAGCCCTCCCTTACGGTCGGGCTTCTGACACAAACAAAAACCCGAACCACGTGTTGGAGACGATGGTTCGGGCTCTTTAGCCGATCGATGTTTGACGTGTTCAGCCGATAAACATCTCCTCGTCTCCGTAGCTGCGGTCAATTGTAGTGGGCGACGGCGCGACCAGGACTTCCAGGCCGCGACGTACACCCGCTAGTATGGCCGCCAATTCACGCGCCGGCTCGATCACTTTGCGTTGAATGAATTCAGTCGTCGTCGCCACGCGCTCATGTGTCGTGTCGATCGCGCGACTGACCAATTCGACTTTTTCCTTCGCCATTTCGGCGGTGTCATCAACCAGCACGGTCAGTCCGCGCACTTCTTCTTTGATCAGCGCTGCTGACTCAGACAAGTGCATGGTCGCGGTCGACAGGTGACCTGACATCACGTTGACTTGTTCCGCGATCTGCCGTCCCTGCTCGGCAATCTTCTGGCCCTGTTCGCTCAACGCATTCGCGCGAACGATTAGCGGATCGAGTTTCTGCTCGACTCGATTGACCGTATTTACCGCGCGCTTGACGAACACCGCAATTGCGATCATCGCCGCTGAAATCACGAGGAAAGACACCGCGATGATCGCAGTGATGATTACCAGCCAGAAGAGCGGTTCGTTCGCGTTCATACTCTACATTGACTTCTCAGGCGTGTAAGTCGGCGCCGCTTCCGTCCGTCCCGAAAGTTCAGTCTTGCGCTTCTCTTCGATGTAGGCCTTCTTGCCTGCTTCGACCGCCGCCGAGATTGAACCAGCTTGCGACGACACTGCACCCTTTGTCTTGCTCACAACTTCACCGGCCTTTGTGCTTGCGGTGTCATACAAATCGGATGCACGTTCGCGCGTCGCTTCGTAGTACTCACCGGCCGTTTCGCGCGCGGTATCGTAAAGCTCACCGGCCTTCTGGCGCGTCGTGTCATAGTACTCACCGGCCTTTGCACCGATTTGTTGGGCCGCTTCTTTCGAGCGGTCAATGCCTTTGCGCGTGGCGTCGGCGATGTCGCTACGCAACTCTTCGCCTGACTTCGGCGCAAACAACAAAGCGAGCACCGCGCCTATTCCGGCACCCACCAGAAAATAAGTTAATCTTGTCGAAATACTATCCCCGTAATTCCGATCGTCTCCCATAGCAGTAATCCTTTCTGGAGAGGCGAATCCCTGCGGAAATCCGCCTGTAAATTTCAATTTGTTCCCGGATGATGACTGCTCCGGACTATAACAAAAGGCCGGAAGGCAGGCAAGGCAGTTACTAAACGTGTCTCTGCCGAAACTGCTGAGAAAGTGTCAAGACGCTTAGTCGAGTGCGCGACTCTGAAACTTACGCAGTCCCAACCAGGTGAAAAATATGGAAAAACCGATCAGGGCTGCATAAATCGCCGGCATGGACATGTGCGGCATGTTCGGTGTTAGCGCGAGTCGAAAGCCTTCGTTTGCATAGACCAGCGGATTAATAAGCACGGCGTATTGAAACCACGGAATTACGTGCAGCGTAGCCCACGGATAATATGCGCAGCCGAAAAAGATCATGGGCGCCAACAGCAAGGTAAAGAGCAGAGAGATTTGCTGCGGCGGAACGATCGTTCCCATCACCATTCCGAAAGCGGCGAACAACCAACTACTCAAAAGGGCAATCAGAACGAAATGAACACTGTCGAGCCAGCTCAAATGGATCTGCACGCGCATCATCAACCACGCGAGCGGCATCACGACAATGCCGGCGATGACTGCCTGAACCACGCCAACAATGATCTTTTCCAATCCGACCCCCGCGATACTAATCGGCGCGAGCAAACGATCTTCGATCTCTTTGCTCCACCCAAAATCGATCACCAGCGGCAACGACACTGCCTGCATGCTTGAAAGCGTCATACTGAGGCCGAGAATTCCGGGCAGCAGCATGTCGGTGTAGCCCTTTTGAATGATGCCCATGCGCGGCATCACAAACCCGAAGATGAACGTGAACATCAAGGGGTTCAGCGCGACGCGCAGCAGAAAGGAAACCAATTCACGCCGGGCGACGCGCAAGTCACGATGCAGAAGGGCGATAAAGGCAGTCATTACTTTGTATCGTGGCGTTGAGAACTAAGCCATTGCTGATTCTCGATTGCCGATTGGAGCGAGTTGCCCGCATTGTGGAATCCTCAAATGAGAACTCGACAATTGGCAATCTAAAATCGGCAATCTACATTCACTCTCTCAAACTCCGTCCCGTGAGATGCAGGAACAGGTTTTCCAAACTCGGTTCGGCGACGTGCGCGTCGGTGATGGTCACGTTCTGATCCGCGGCGAGGCGCATCGCGGTAGCCAACAACCCTTCCGCATGATCCGCATAGATACGCACGCGCTTGTCATCCGCTTTTACTTCAACGACACCGGACATCGATTGCAACGATGAGACAAAACCATCGGAGATGCCGTCGCGAACTTGCAACTCCACCAGATAGCCGCCGGGCACGCTGCGCTTTAACTGCGCGGGCGAATCAAGCGCGAGCACCTTGCCGTGATCGACGATCGCAGCCCGTTGGCAAAGCTGATCGGCCTCCTCCATGTAATGCGTGGTCAGCAGAATCGTCAGACCTTTTTGATTCAGCTCAGTCAGTAAGTCCCAGAGCATGCGGCGCGATTGCGGATCAAGCCCGGTCGTCGGCTCATCGAGAAAAAGGATCGCGGGATTGTGCATCAGAGCGCGCGCGATCTTCAGGCGCTGCACCATGCCGCCGGAAAAACCATTCACCTTTTCGTCCGCGCGTTCGGTCAACTCGAACCGGCTGAGCAAATCACCGGCGTGCTGTTCGCGCTCTTGTTTGGGAATGCCGAAGTACTCGGCGTGGAAGACGAGAATTTCTTTCGCGGTCAGACTACGGTCGAGGTTGTTGACCTGGGGCACAACGCCGATGCGGTGTTTCACCGTTACCGGGTCGTGCGCGACGTCGACGCCCTCGATCTTTGCGACTCCGCCTGTCGGCACAACGCGCGTCGTGAGGATTCCGATAGTGGTGGTCTTACCCGCGCCGTTTGGCCCAAGGAGGCCAAAGAATTCGCCACGCGGAACTTCAAACGAAATTCCATCGAGCGCTTTGACCTCGACCCCCTTGCGGCCTTTTGGCCGATAGGTCTTTTTCAGATCTTCGACGGCGATTACGGATTCCATGGGCTACATTCCGAACTGAAAATGCGTGGCAATGTACCACCAAATCGAAATGGTCAAAACTATCGAGCCCACGAAAAGCGTCACTACGACACCGACGATTACGGCGACGAAGACCCAGTCGCTGGTGCGCCCGCGTTTTGCCTGTTCGCCCGAGACAGTCGCGCGCTCACGCAACAGGTGCAAATTGCGAACGTTCGGTTTCCACCAAACAGCGAACAGATAGCCGAAAAAAGGAATCAGCCCGACGATGAAATAAATCGCGATGGTGAGTCCCATCCGCAATAGAGTGATCTTCGGCACGCGATAGCGGACAGCAGAAACAAGAATGTAGAACGCGACGATCGTCGTGATGATGTCGCCGAACTCTGGAATCAGATCGATGATGGCATTGAGACCGAATCGCCAGCCAAGCACGGGAATGCGAAACTGGTTGTCCATGATCTGGGTCAGGACTTCCAGCTCGCGCTCAATCTGAATTGTTGTGGGTTTTAAGACACGCTGGCGGCCAGCTGCTTCGAGATCTTGAGGTTTCATTTCGAACTTCAGTACTTAGTGCTTTGTACTTTTACGTGTTTCCTGAGAGACAGGTTCACACTGCAAAGCACAAAATGCAAAGCCCAAAGTACGAAGTCCCAAGTTCGCTTTATCGAATGCGCGTCATCTGTTGCCAAAAGAATTTGCCGACGCGTGAAAAGACGTTGCGGCCGTTCTTCGGGTCACGCGTTGGCAGGCCCAGTTCCGCCGCCAGCTTCGGATCAGGCGGCGCGATGTCTTCGTCGCCATGCTTTGCTAACAGCCAACGATCAAAAGTACGACTGACCGATCGTCGCTCGGCGACTGACGCGCTGGCTGCGAACGCGCTGCGCAAATCATCAAGATCGGCAATCTCGAATCGGTTCACGTCGTAATAACTATGCAGCGCCGCGAAGAACTTTTCGTTGCCGAGTAGTTTCCGCAGCGCTTCAAACATCAACGCGCCTTTGCCGGTAACGATGGCTGAGTATTGAAACGTGTTTCGGTAAAATTTTGCCGGCAGGTTTGCTTCCAAATCCTCCCCGCCGAACGTGCGATAAAGCTTGTAGACGCCACGAAGTTGCTCGTCCAAAGCGATGTCGGCTTTTTGTTCTCCGTAAGTCTCACGGTAATAAACAAGCGCCGACCAATTCGCCAATGATTCGTCCAGGACCGGTTCGCGGCTCGGATCGCTGCCGACCATCGTGCCCCACCACTGATGGGCGACGACATGCGCCACGGTCCATTCCAAACTTTCTTCGACCGAAGCCCGCTGTTCGCGAATGATGTCCGGCATGCTGCTGACCGCCGGCGAATCAAAATTCACATAGAAAGCGCTGGCAATCGCGGCAAAGCCGGAGAACTCCGCATTGCTCAACGTGGTGACGAGCGGCGCATCGATCAGACTAATCATCCGTAATGGCAGCGCACCCAGGCGGCGAATGTAAACAGTGACCGCGTTCGAGGCGATGTTGAGCGCACGCTTGGCAGCAACTTCATGTTCACGGCGATAGATTGAGCGGATTTTGATGCCGCTGATGACGCGCTCTTCTGAAGTCATGTTCGATCCCGCAACCACGGCGAAGTCGCGAAGATTTTCAGCAACAAAAGTAGAAATGGCTCGGCCGGTTTGAGTCGCGACTTGTTTTGACTCGACCGGCGTGAAGATGGAAGTCCCTTGGGACGCGTCGACATTTACTTCGTAGTCCGCGACATCGGCCACCGTCGCGTCGCCGATGCCAGGATCGACTCGGCGCAACCACTCTTCACCATCGCGTGCCGCCAGCACCGGATACCAGGTGCCGAGCAGCATCACGCCGCGACACATGAAATTGGTGTCACGCGGACGACGCAGTTCGCGCGCGCCGCCGATCGCCGCACTCACCTGCTGCATCACATGCGCCACGAGACCGGTTTCGTCGGGATCGATTTCGGGGACTTCGCCGCGGAACTTGATCAGCACTTCACCCGAGTTTTGGGGCTGCACGTCCTGGCGCAAGTTCACCCGCAGAATTGTGTTGTCCTCTTCGAGCGTGAATGGAAGCGGTGCCTCGCTCTCGGCGCTTTTCACCTCAACGATTTCAAGTCGCGGTTCGTCAGCCTGCTTCGGTGCGACATATCCCGGAACGCGCGCGTTCGAGTACAGATGAAAAATCAACGTTCCGGTTGAACGATCGCCGCGATTCACCCAACGGACGCGCTCACTGCCGGTGTATTTTCGGTTGGCGTAATCCAGTGAGAGATCGATCCGGTATTGGATGCGTTTGTCGGGAGGAGGCGGCTGGTGCGGTTGAGTCTGTGCGAGGGCGTTTTCACCACGGAGGACACAGAGAAAAGCCGCGAAAAGCAAAGAGGTAAGGGCAAAGCGATGAGCGACTTGTAGCAGTTCGTTCGTGGCGCCTTGCACTTTGCCCTTAGCCCTTAGCTTTCCTCTGTGCCCTCTGTGGTTGACTCTATCTTTCATTTACGACAACCCTCACGATGCGATCGCCGCGCGCTATCTGATCGACCACTTCCATGCCGCGAATGACGCGTCCGAAAACGGTGTAGCCACCGTCCAGGTGCGGTTGCGGCGAATGGGTGACAAACCATTGCGAGCCACCCGTGTCCTTGCCCGACAGCGCCATGCCTACGGCTGCGCGTTCGTAAGGGACTTCGTTGATCTCGCAACGAATCGTGTAGCCAGGCCCGCCATTTTGATCGCCGCGCGGGTCGCCGGCCTGCACCACAAAATTCGGCACTACGCGCGGAATCGTCTGACCATTGAAGTAACCCTGCTTCGCCAGTTGGATGAAGTTGTCCACGTTCAGCGGCGCATCTTCCGGCAGAAATTCGATTGTGAATGAGCCCCTCGTGGTTGTGACGGTCGCCGTCGGTTTTTTGCCGATGCGCGCAATCGCCCGCTGATAATCCGCGTCCGTGTTGCGCGTCTGCACCGTACCAATGCTACTAGAGAAGTCTCCGACACCGTTTGCTTTCAGCAGCGCGACGGCGCGTCGACGAATAAGATGATCTTTTGAATCGAGCGCGGTCTTGACTGCCTTATTCGCCGCGTCATTTTTCTGCTTCGCCAGCGCGCTCAAAATTGCGAGCGCGGCATCGTTGTCTGCGTCAGGCATCGCACGCGGGAGCGCGTCGGCCAAAGCGCGAGTATTTACATCGCTGGGCTGTCCACCTAAGAGTTCAGCCGCTGTCGCCCGAACAATTACGTCCGGGTCGGTCAGGTGCTGGCGCGCAATCTCACTCAGTTCCTTTGGCTTGAATGCCGCGATTGCTTGAAGAACGTCGGGAACTGCGTACTCGGAGTGCACTGCAACAAGCGTGTTGATTCTGATTCCGGAGTTTTTGTAATCCAGCATCGCGTGCAGAATCTCGACGGCACGGGCGGCGGTTTGGTTGTTGTCACCTTTTTCTAAAGTGGCGATCTCTCCCAACCCTTGCGCGATACGCGAACCGGCTCTCCAATTCGTGAGCATCATTCGGACTGCGTAGTTGTCTGTGCCCGCGAATGCGACGTAACGCTCCGGCGAAACTCGAGCTGACGCGATTTCCAATTCGATTGCCGTATGACCCATTGCTTCACTCGTGGCTGATAACCATTTCAGCAACTCAACCTGAGGCGTCGCACTCTTCTGATTAACTCTTCCTAAAGTCGTCGCTATTTCGATCACTTCATTCCGTTCATCCGATTTCGCGGCCGAGGTCAACAATTGAGCCCGCGTGAGCAAAGGCGTGGTTGCGCGCGCATCGTTTAACTGTCCCAACGCCCGTATCGCACTAGCGCGCACACGCAGGTCGGAATCGTGCAGAGCACGATCAAGTAAAACGTCGAAAGCAGCTTTGTCTTCAGTTGCGCCAAGGACTCGAGCGGCATTCGCGCGGACGATTGGATCTTCGTGCTTCGCAAGCAAAGCGCGCGCTTTGTCGTTGCCCTCCTTCAAACGCAAACGCGCCAGCGTATTCAGCGCGTCGGCGACAATCCGACTGTCTGAATAATCGAGGAACTCTGCCACCAGCTTTCCCACGCCATCCGGTTTTGTGCGCAACACGGCCGTGAGCGCGAGCAGAATCGTCAATTGATCCGGCCGCGATCGGCGACCGTTTTCAAATCTCAACGCGCCAACAATCGCGGCGCGCAGGATGTCTAGGCGATCTTCATCGATCGCCTTCGTGGCCGCATCCGCAGCGGACGGCGCACTCGCCATAACCGCGACAATCTTGCCCAACGCTTCGACCGCCCGCGCTCGAACAGTTCCGTTTTCCTGCCCCTGTCTTTTCAGTACTTCTGTCAGCGCGTAGGCGCCGCCCGGCGATTCGATTTCACCGAGGGCAAACGCGACCATCTGCCGTACGTCATTGTCGTGGTCAGTGAGCAGCATCTCAGCCAGGACGGGGACTGCATTTTCACTGCCGATGCGACCCGCAGCGAGCGCCGCTCGCTTGCGGATCTGGGCGTCAGCATCAGCCAGGAGGGTTTTCAGTGAATCGTCCCAGCGCCGTTCATCTTCAGCGCGAATGATTAGCAGAGTATTAGCGGGAATCGGGCTGACTCGCACATCGACAGCGCGTCCGCGCGATCGCTGCGCTGCAGCTGTGCCAGCAAGAAAAGCAATCAGGGTTAGGAGCGAGAGAACTTTCAACTCGGGGGTTTGCATATGTTTGACTGACGCGTGAGCCGGCGCGACTGATCCTTCATCGCGTCTGTGCGCCGATTGTACCCGCCAAATGTGGCACGCGCATCCTGCGAGTGAGTCGAGGGTGACGCCCATGCACGCCAAAACAAAAAGGACGGACAATTGTTCGTCCGTCCCTTGGTAAATTCGGAAATCGGTAGCCGAGGATTAGCTCGCTATGGCGATGGCCGCGACCTTGCCGTCTTCGCTCTTCTTCGTGACGTCAGGTTTAATATCTACTTTTGGTGTGTCGGTGACGGGGTCTTTGCGATCAACGCGTCCTTTTTCGGTGGCCGCCTTCTGTTGAATCATCTTGCAGCTTCCTTCGAACACGCCGCCCTGTTCAATAACCAACGATGGGGTCTGGATGTTGCCATTCAGCTTCCCGGCGCGACCGAGTTCGATGCGTTGGCTCGCGATGATGTCGCCGTTAACGCTGCCCTGAATTTGCGCCACTGCCACTTCGATGTTCGCATCGACTTGGCCGCCTGAGCCTACAATCAACGTGCCCGTCGGCGATATGACGCGGCCGGAGAAGTGGCCATCGATGCGCAAAAGCGATTTGAATGACGCCTCGCCCGTAACGTTCGTACCGCTGCCTACAAACCCACTGAGCGTGCCGTCCTTGATTTCGCGTGCGATCGTTTCGCTTTCGCTCAAGGCTCTCGGCGTCGTAGACGCCTCGACCGGCTTGAATTCGCCGCTTTGATACGACGAATAGTTTCGGGGTGAATAAGCATCGGCGCTGGGTTGTGTCGGGGTCGGGCTCTTATCTTCGTTCGGATTCTTTCCCATTCTGAGCATTTGAAACTAACCCTCCATATTCTCGACAGCGGAAGTCGCAGCAACCGCACTTGGCTACGACGAACAACTCGCGGTGGTTAAAACTGGAAGCCGGCCACATTGGCCGACGTGTGGGGACGCCGCTCGCCGCCGAGCGGGGGCACAAATAATAAACAAAGCATACCATGCTGTCCAGCAGAAGTTTCTTCTAATTCGAATGCAAGGTTGGCCCACTACCGGGTCCGCGTCAGGGCAACAGGTTCTCTAGAATTATGGTTTCACTGAAGTTTTCGAGCAGAGGGAAGTAGGAGGCTTCGCGATCGAAGGCGGCGCGCGGAACAAGTCCGACAATCTCAGCGCCCCGGACTTTTACCCCGAGCCGCTCGGCTTCGCCGGCCACCGCTTCGAAGGCGCGCGCGATTGAGGTCTGTTCATAGTTCGTGAGGTTCATTGAAACCTGAACGATGCGCCGTGAGCTCAGTTCAAAGCCGAGCGCCTTTACGAAAGGGAGGCCGCCATCGCGTTCGCGCACCACGCGCGCAATCCGGCGCGCGATCATGATGTCGTTTGTCTCCAGAGTCACATTGAAGGCAATTAGGAAAGGTCGTGCGCCGACCGCGATAGCGCCCGCGGTGGCGTGCAGCCTTGCGTCGCCGATATCAGGTTTCCGATCGGGGTTCGTGGCGATCTCTTCACGCAGCTTTTCAAATCCTTTGCCGCGGACGTGCTCAAGTCGTTCGCGATCCGATCGCAACGCTGCCCGTTCGTAGAAGTAAACCGGAATGGAAAGCTCGTTCCAGATTCTGTTTCCGGCTGCGTGCGCCAACGCAACACAGTCATCGATTGTCACACCGCTAACCGGTACGAACGGCAGCACGTCAGTCGCGCCGATGCGGGGGTGCTCTCCACCGTGTTGACGCAAGTCGATCAACTCGGCCGCTTTGGCAACCGCACGCAACGCACCTTCGACAATTCTCTCAGGTGGCGCTACAAACGTAATCACCGATCGATTGTGATCGGGATCGATGTGACGGTTCAGCACCGTGGTGGCGCCGGCAGATTCGATCTCCCGCGCAATCTGTTCGACCACCTCAGGCTTGCGGCCTTCACTGAAGTTTGGTACACACTCGACGAGCGAGTGCTTTGTACTTTGATCTTTGGTCTTTGATTCCATTCCGTATGCGACGAAGATCAAAGCACAAAGTACCAAGTACAAAGCACGAAGCACAATGCCTATCGATCGCTTCATCAACGAACGCAAGAACGCCTGGCAACGGCTCGAGCAGTTACTACACCAGCTCGATGGATTGAAGCTGCGTCGCTTGCATCGCGAAGAAGTGCGCGAGTTGGGCCGCATCTATCGGCGCACGGCCTCCGACCTGGCGATTGCGCGCGCCGAGTCACGTGACCCGCGGCTCATCAACTATCTCAACAGTCTCGTCATTCGCGCGCACGGACGGATTTATCGCGCCGACGCGCAGGGTGGCCGCCGCATTCGGAACTTCTTTGCTCGAGATTTCCCGCAAAGCTTTCGACGCACTTGGCGTTACACGGCCGTAGCCTTTGCGGTCTTCTGGGTGTTTACCGCCATCGCCTTTTTCGGTACGCGGCACGACCCGGATTTCTCGGAATTTGCGGGAATTGACCCGTTTTTCCGCGAAATGGTCATCAACAACCGCACTCACTGGTGGGAGGATTTGAACCGAGCAAACCAGATCGGCTCAACGCAAATTTTCACCAATAATATCAAGGTGACCTTTTACGCGTTCGCGCTCGGCGCGATGCTGGGCCTGGGCACGCTCTATGTGCTCGCGTACAACGGAGCAAGTTTCGGCGCAATCATGGCGCTGACTTACCGCGCCGGATTTGGAAACGACTTACTTACTTTCGTCGTGGGACATGGCGTGATCGAGTTGTCATGCATCTTCATCGCCGGCGGCGCGGGACTATTGATTGGAACGGCTTTGGTAATGCCGGGAGACATGACGCGCGGCGATGCATTGAAGTCGCGTGGGATGGAAGCAGTGCGGCTGATCGTCGGATGCATCCCGCTTTTGGTTGTGGCCGGGATTATCGAAGGGTTCATCTCGCCCGCACCGATCAACCCGCTGATCAAATTTGCGATTGCCGGAATTACGGGCGTGGCGTTGTACTTGTATTTGTTCTTAGCGGGAAGAGACGCCTAGATCCTTTTCCGCTTTTGCCCTCTTCCCTTTCCCCTTTTTCCCAGAAGTCAGAGTAGGCCTCTCTCCTTGACCCTCAGGTACGTTTCCAAGAGTCGCGGCACGAGCGCGGCCGCCGTCACGTCTAAGGCGAGTCCTCCCTGCGATTCAACCAAACGTAATGCCGCTTCACGCTGGTACATGATCTCTTCAGCGACCGATTGCGTGAACAGTTCGTTTTCATCTTCCGGCGGATTTCGCACCACTGCTTTCAGATCGCGATCCCCGATCGTTACGACCAGCGGCAGGTGACGCGGACGCAGCAGTTTTAGTGAAGATAGCAACTCACTCGATCCTTCTTCATCAACCAGATCAGTCAGCACAACCACAAGCGATCGCCGCTGACTGTTTGCCGAGACGAACTCAAAAGCGCGCGCATAGCTTGGCTCGATCATTTCCGGCTCGATTGCATGTAACGCTTCCAGTGCCGCATCCAGATGTTCCGCGCCGCGCTTCGGAGGCAGAAAAGCCTTGATCCGCCGTCCAAACACAAGTAGTCCCGCATTGTCGCCGGCGCGCGCCGCCGCCGACATCAGCGCGAGTGTCGCGTGCACCGCGAGATCAAGTTTGGTTTCGTTCTCAAGCCGGCCGGTCATCAAACGTCCGGCATCCAGCGCCACCAGAATCGTCTGATCGCGCTCCATCTGGTATTGACGCGTCACGAGCTTTCCACGCCGCGCCGTGGCCGTCCAGGAGATGTGTCGCATTTCGTCGCCGAGGACGTAATCCCGCAGTGACTCAAAGTCTCGTCCTTCTCCACGCCACTGTGACTTGCGGCGCGCCGCGACAAACGATCGAGTACCGAGCGCCCGCAATTCGGCCTCGCGCGCGCGCCGCATGTTCGGATAGACCTTGACCGTGATCGCCTCGCCCGCCGTCGTCTGGCACCACGCCAATCGCCAACGCGAAAGGTGACGTACCGCGATTCGGCCGAAGGAGAATTGGCCGCGCTTCGGCGGTTTCAGTCCGTAAAGGAATTGCGCGCTGGTTTGCGCTTCGACTTCGACACGCGCTTCGCGACTTCCAAACAACTGCATCTGCGGCGGGTACTCATCCTTGAGAATTAGCGAGATGTCGCGCGTAGTGTGATTCGCGATTTCAATCCTCACATCCGTTTCCGCGCCGACGGCAAAGCGTCCGCCGAAGTGTCTCTCGATCGAGACCGCCTTCGGTAGCTTGCTGTTCCAGGCGTCAAAGACTGCGACAGCAATGATGATGAGATCGTAAGTGACCGCCACCCATGCGAGCATCGGCCGGCCCCACGATAAAGAAATGGGAACAAGCGCGACCGCAAGCAGCGCATAGAAAAGTTTGGTGAAGACGAAACGCATCGATTGGGTGTTGGGTGTCAGGTCTCAGGTATCAGGTGACCGGTGCCGGGCTTGCCACACTTCAACTCACAGAAAAATTCTTCATCATCGATCACAGTCTGACACCTGACACCCGATACCTGTCACCTACCTTGGTACTTCGGCAGATTGCAGAATGTCTGAAATGACGGAATCCGGGGTCGCGCCATCGAGTTCAGCTTCCGCGCGTAACGTCAGACGATGTCGGAGTGCCGGTCGGGCGATGTCGCGAACATCATCCGGCGTTGAGAAATCTCGTCCGCGAATCGCTGAGAGAGCTTTCGCGCACAGCAACAAAGCGACGGCCGCGCGCGGGCTGGCGCCGTAATGCACCGCCGCGTGATCGCGCGTGCGACGAACAATATCCACTATATAGCGTTGGACACCCGGCTCGACCCGCATATTTCGTACTTCAGCGCGACAGCGGGAAATCGAGTCGGCATCGGCAAGCGAGTGAATTTCCACTTGATCCAATCGCCGCGCATTGAATCCTGCGTCCCAACGAGCGACGACTTGATGCTCTTCATCCGCCGAAGGGTACGGCAAAAGGATCTTCAGCAGAAAGCGATCGAGTTGCGCTTCAGGTAACGGATAGGTGCCTTCGTATTCAATCGGATTTTCGGTGGCGAGCACGGTAAAGATGGGCGACAACGCGTACGCTTCACCGTCAATTGTCACTTGACGTTCTTCCATTGCTTCGAGCAACGCGGCTTGCGTTTTTGGGGGCGTGCGGTTGATTTCATCAGCCAGCAGAATGTCGGTGAACACCGGTCCGCGGCGCAGACTGAAACTCGACGACGCCATGTTGAAAACGTTCGTGCCCGTAATGTCCGAAGGCATCAAGTCCGGTGTGAACTGAATGCGGCCGAAACCCGCATTGATGATGCGTGAGAGTGTCTTAACCGTCAGCGTCTTCGCCGTGCCAGGCACGCCTTCGATCAGTGCGTGGCCTTCAGCCAGTAATGCGACAAGAATTTGTTCGATCGGTTCTGTCTGGCCAACGATGACTTTGCCGAGTTCAGTGGTGATGTGCGCGATGGTGTTGGAAACGTATTCAGGCATAAGTTAATGGACTTAGCGTTTCGGGGACGGATTCTACCACGACGGATCTCGTTACAAACCGTTGTTTGCTCGATAGCTTCCTGTGGATACCAAGGCCGAGTGTTCGCCAAAAACTCGGATTAATCTCCAAAAATCTGGTGCGGCTGTTTATTCGCCGACTCCTGCAATAGACATTTGTTTGGGAAATTCTGTCATGACCGCGGTGGCGTAGTGTTTGCTATAAAAAGGCGCAGATACAGGCTGCTCATTATTCATACCGCCGGAATGATTTCAAGCAATACCGACCCCAAAAACGCGGAGGAAAGAAATGAAGAAACAAGGCCTGTTAATTCTTCTCGCTATTGGCTTGCTCGTTTCAGTGGCATCAGTAGCCGCAGCACAAACGAGTAAAGGCACTGTCACTGGTTCAGTGACAGACCCACAAAATCAAGTAATCAGCGGCGCGGAAGTCGAACTCAAGAATCCATCTACAAACCAGAGTCGCACAACGACCTCCAACGATTCAGGCATATACCGTTTCGATGCGGTCGATCTTGGAACCTACGAAGTAATCATTAGAGCGAAAGGCTTCAAGACGTCCAGCACCTCAGGCGTTTTGGCGCAGGCAAATATCATCACCGACATCGACGTCGAGATGGCGGTCGGTACGCAGGAAGAGACCGTAAACGTCAACGCGGGTCTTGGTGAAATGCTGCAGACGAGTGACGTCGTTCGCAGCGGCAACTTCAATGCGCAGCAAGTCGCCGCCTTGCCCTCCGCGAACTTGAATCCATATGACCTCGGGCGTTTGTTGCCCGGGGTGACGACGGCGACAGGCGGGGCGCAATTCGGAAACAGTGCGCAGTTTTCAGTCAACGGACAACGCCCACGCGGCAATAACTATTTGATTGATGGGACGGAAAACAACGACATCTCCGTCACCGGCCCGGCTACCGTTATTAACAATGAAGATGCCATTGCCGAAGTTTCGGTGCAGACCGGCCTGTACAGCGCGGAATTCGGCCGCGCCGGTGGCGGTGTTTTCAACCTCGTCACCAAAAGCGGCACGAACGAGTATCACGGAACGGCCAAGTGGCTCATTCTCTCGCAGGTCTTCAACGCCATTAGCAACACGGATAAGGCCATCAACCGAATCACACGCGACGGAGCGAACAATACTGCTAAATTCCCAGTCTTCACTGAGAACATCTTTGGCGGCAGTATCGGTGGACCGCTGCCGTTGCCACATTTCGGAGAGGGAGGTCGTGCTTCAATCGAAGGCAAAGATCACAACTGGTTCTTTTTCGGCCTTCAGTGGGACAGGTTCCGCTCAACAACTCTGCAGAGTCCTCGTGTCCCGACTGAAGCTGGGGTTCAGGCACTCCGCGCGCTTTTCCCGGCCGGAACCAATCCGCGTGTAGATCTCTATCTTTCGGTAATCGGAGACGTTCGCGGCGTTCCGACGCAAAGTCCGGTTAACGTGGCGCTCGGCACTGGTCCGAATGGAGCGGGTGTCACGGTCGCCCGTGGAAACTTAGAAACTGCGCTCGCGAATGTGGGCTTGGGTCAGTTCTTTAATGACAAACAGTGGGTGATTCGCACCGACCACAACATCAGCGACGCTCACAAGCTCACTTTCCGGTTCACAAACGACTACTTTATTCAGAACCTTTCATCGTTCGTCGTAAATCCAGGGTTCACGACGGATGTTTTGGGGCCAGCCCGAAACATTTTGATCACCCATACATGGATCATTAACTCGTCGATTACGAACGAGGCACGTGTTTCGCCCTACGGACTGATCGACTTTCAGTTCCCGTTTGCGACCAATGCCAGCGCTCTGGCCCGCACCTTACCAAATATGAGCTTTGCCGGCAGTGGCGGCCTTTCCACGATTGGCATCGCAACCAATTTGCCCCAGGGCCGCAGAGCCAAGAATTTCCTGGTGCAGGACACATTAACCAAGGTCTGGAATTCGCATACTTTCCGTTTCGGATTCGAGGTGCTGCGCCAAACTGCGCGACAACGGCCACCTTTCAACGAACGCGGTTCCTTCGCCTTCGCCACCGGTGGCGGTTTCACTGGGTTCGCAAACTTTATCGATAACTTTAGTGGCGCAAATGGCACCGCTAACATCAACTTCGGCACGCCCTTTTACACGCCGAATTTGCTCCGCAAGAGCTACTTCGGACAGGACACTTGGAGAGCGACGCAGAGCCTGACGCTGACATTCGGCACACGTTACGAGGACTTTGGACAGCCGGCAAACAACGCATTTAAGTTCCCGGCATTCGCGGGCTTTGACGCCGCCGCGTTCCTCGTCCCGAACAAGGTAGAGCCCGACAAAAACAATTTCGGACCAATATTTGGATTCGCTTACTCACCACAATGGGAGAAGGGCCCGATCGCGTGGCTGTTTCCCAGAGACCGCAGCGTGATTCGCGGCGGTTATCAGGTAAGCTACGACACCTGGTTCAACAATCTGTTGTCGAACATTGCGGCCGATTCGCCAAACAACACCGCGACCACTACCACCGGCGCGGCCGCCGGCAGGGGCACGGCTAACTTCTTCCCCAGCGCTATTCCGTCTACGCCGGTGTCGCCGAGTGCGACCAACTCTCAGACTTCGGTATTCAATCCGAACATTCGCAATCCTTACACGCAGCGTTGGTCGCTCGGCGTCCAGAGAGAGTTGCCGTTCGGGTTGCTCATGGATGCGTCATACGTCGGGTCCGTCGGTCGTAAGCTTTTCGTGACTGAAGACCTGAACCCGATAGTAAATCCATCGACGGGCGCACGCCGGTTCCCGACATTGGGCATCCGCCGTTACCGCACGAGCGGCGCCAATTCGGACTATCATTCGGCACAACTCCGTGTTGATAAGCGTCTGTCACGTGGATTGCAGGTTGGCACGTCCTACACATGGTCGAAGAACACGGACCAGATCAGTGAGGTATTTGCGACCGGCCAGACAAATTCGTCACTGGCATCAATTCCGGCGTTTCTGGGCGGATTGTTGGTAGATCACGCCGTGTCTGACTATCACCGCAAGCACCGGTTTGTTGCCAACTTCGTGTGGGATCTTCCAATCCTGCGCGGAAACAGCTGGGCCAGTAAGCTGGTGGGTGGATGGCAGTTGAACGGGGTCGTCACCTTCCAATCGGGCGCACCGTTCACGATCGTAAACGGGCTGGACCGCAACGGCGACGGCGTTTCCACGGCTGATCGACCCGACCTCGCCAATCCGAACGCACCGCACAATACGCGCGCCGTGATCGTCGCGGCCGGCACATGCGCCTCGCTCCTGCGCAACCCGGACACGTTACAGTGTGTGACGCGCAATGACGTGTATGTGGTCCAGGTCGCCACTGCTACGGGCACAACCCTGACGCCTCTAAGTGCGGGCACTCTGGGACGCAATACCGAACGGTCAAATCCTGTGAAGAACGTCGACCTCAGTCTCTTTAAGACGTTCCGGCTGGGCGAGAACCTGAAGTTGGAATATCGCGTCGAGGCTTTCAATGTCTTTAACCATCCGCAGCAGACGGGACTTCCCGGGCTTGACGTGACCAACACTACGGCCGGGCGGTTCATCAACTATGACTTCGTCAGTGGTGGTCGTAGAACCGCCAGGATGGGATTGAAGATAATTTTCTAAATTAACCATCCACAACAAAAAACCAGAGGCGGGACCATTCGGCCCCGCCTCTTTTTTTCCTCGACCGACCGCGGTTTGTAACTACTCTGCTGCGTGCTTAGCGTCCCGTGCGCGCGCGCGTAGGCCGAGTGACGATTCAATTTCGCGGAGACGTTGCGCCATCCGCAAAGTGTCTCGCGCGCTGGTTGAAGCACCGTTAATCGTGTCTTCACAGTTTCGCATCAACGTTTCCAGGTCTTGCAGATTGATGCCGGAACGCATTGCTACCCGGCGGGCAATTTCCCCGCGTGGACTACTGTTACTCAAGCCGGCGTATCGCACGAGCACGCGACGAACACGCGCATAAATATTTTCGAGCGCGAGATCATGCGCCTTGGCACGTTGCTGCAGCTCAGCCATTGACGCCACGAATTCGAGCTTTGATCGCCGATCGATACGTGGTAACGGCAACGGACGGGCGAACCGCCGACCTTGCGACCAGACGATCGCCAAACCGATCAGCGCGAGTTGCGCGCAAATCGCCATTACCGGCGTTCCCGCAAAATACTGAAACAGGGCGTTGTGCGTCACCGCCCGTCCCTGATGAAATTCGTCGAAAGCTATTAAACCTCCACCTGCGGCGACAACGTTTAGCGCCAGGAGAAGATTGTCCGCGCGTCCGATGCCGTTGTTCGCGACAATGTACGGATCGGACAGTACGATTACGCGCCCACTGCCGTATGGGTAATCAACCAGCAGCGCGCCTCGCTCGTTACCTAGATGCACTACTGGTGCTTGCGACGTCTTTTCAACGCTGCGGCTGTAAGTGTTGCCGCTCTCGGGTGTGGGTGACTGCTCGTAATTCGCTGAATCGTCGTCTTCGTAATCCGGCGTTGGAGTTGCCGTTGGGTTCTGGGTCGCCGGCGAGATCGTCATTGCTCCCATGAATCGCGACGGCATCACTGATTCAACGTTGCGCGCCATCGCAGTCGGCTGCGCCGGTTTCACTGGAGTGATTCCCGTCGTCATCTGCTCAAAGTCGTTCGCGTCCAGTTCGGTCCACGGGTAACTCACAACTTGTGAAGCGATGACCCATTTGTTTGGTTTGACCAGACGATGGTCGGGCTGACGATCGATAACGACCAGCCGTCCTCCCGATTCGACCCAGCGCAGTATTTCCTGCGTCTCACGTTTCGAGTAACCAACCTGCACGGGTCCTATGATGACGAACGTGTCGGGTTTGGGCCCGTTGAGAGTCAAAAGTGATGATGGGCCCTCGCGCCAACGAACGACCTGCCTACCGGACTCGTGGAGAAAATCGTAGAACGCCTGAGTACCTGTTGCTCCTGAGTTGAAGGTTGAGCGATCGGGGGAGATTTCAGAGTCCGCCACTTGCTCGACACGAACGTACGATGCGGCGTTCAGCGCGATCAGCACCACGATGACGACAATTAACGTAATGATAATGATTAAACGCTGACGCATATCACATTAGTGATGAATGACAAGTGATGAGTGATAAGTAATTGGACTTTGGACTTTGTACTTTGGACTTTGTACTTTGGACTCATTACTCATCACTCATTAGTGGTCACGGCCTTTTTGCACCCGACGCGAAACTCATCCCAATCGTTCGGCGCCGGCGGCACAAAACCATACCAGTGTCGTTCAAAACTGAACGTCAATTTGCGCATCGATTCGTAAAGCGCGCTTCTGGCGCGCACCGACGTCAGGTAATCGCGGTTGGTCTTGTGCTGGGCGAGACTGATCACTTTTCGATCTCCGAGTTCACAAAGAAGCGCGATGTACGCTTTACGAATCGCGCCCCGCAAATCGCCCGCCCGCGCAAGTGCTTCCGCCTGCTCAAGCAGGTCAGCGGCGGTCTGATCAGGTTCCAGGCGTTCGCCCAAAACGATGCGGGGCTCTCGTTTTTTCGCTTTCTTCTTACTGCGCCGGTTCCGCAGATATCGCGGCAGGAATTTCCAAATGAGGAAGGCAATCAACGCGACCGACAAGCCCACGACAATCACCTGAGCGATGTTCGACAAGCTGCGACCGGCGCCGGGCGTGATGGGTTTCATCTTTGGAAACAACTTCGCGAGCCACCGCAGGAATTGGTTCCAAAGCCGTTCAATGGCGCTCTCTTGCGCAGTGGTTTTGTCGTATTCGGGACGTCGCAGGATTTCCGCGATCCTCGCCTTGTTTGCGTCCTTGTCGTTGCTCGCCGCGCCGCCTTTCATTTCATCCAGGCGCTGAATTAAAGCCCGCAGTTCTTCGCGCGTGCGGTGAATCAATTCCGGATCGTGTTCACGCGATCTCCTTTTCTTTTCGTACTCGGCGAGTGCTTTGTGAAACCACTTGTTGTCAACTTCGATTGTCTGATTGTCAAAAGTGACGTTTTCCGTTTCCGGGACAAGGTGGCGCAATCGCGCGAGTGCGCTTTCCACCAGGTCCTCAGCCTGACGTGAATCATCGGTGTAGTAATCCGGGGTCTCGAGCTGCTGAATGACGCTTGCTGCCTGTGAGAGCCGCGTGCGGTAATCCGAGAACGTGGTTGCACGCGCGACGACCGCGAACGCGAATAGCAACGTGACCGTTAAGAACCCTTTGTGAGACGCGCTCATCTCAGAATCTTCAGCGAAGGCCCAACACATTGGGTGGCGGCATCGGCGCCGGTGGTGGCACAAACGTGCGCGTCCGCCGCGTCACGAGCGCCGGTGCGAATGGCGACATCACTCCCGGCAGCTCAGGCATTTCGGGAAGCTGCCGCGCGGCCATTAATTCAATGTCGTAGCCTTCATGCCGCACACGTTCATCAACATAGAGCAGCGATAGACCGAGCATCCAAATCGGCGCAAGCAAAATGTGACTGCATTGCAGAATCACTTCGTAACCAATGGAGTACCATGCCGGCCATTCAGTTCCGAAAGGCGACACGTCAACACCATTGACCCAGCCATACCAACCAAGCGGAATTATCAGCAGCGCCAGCGCTGAGTACGTCGCAAAGAATGTAAACAACGTCATGGCCATTAAGCGACGAACATTTCCACTGGCGAGCGAAAAGCTGCGGCCGATAGCTGAGCCTACCGTGCGTCCTTCAACCAACATAGCTTGCGGTACATAAGCCATGCGACCCGCCAGTAAGAAGAAGAGGACAATCGCGAATACAAGTGCCACCATGCTGCCTAACACGCTCACAATAGCGATAACCCATGCCGGCATCACCTGGCCGATCGCTACGCCCAGCAACACGAGCAAAGCGAAAACCAGATAGAAAGCAATGAATGACAGCCAACCACAAAAGCCCAGCCAAATCGCGACGAGAATGCTCGCACCCAACAGTCCCCAAAAACGCGATTTCACCGCCGCATAGGTTGACCGAAAACTAACCGGCTCATCCCATAATAAATGCGCGACAAGGTTTCGCGTCGCGCCTCCCATGACAATCAGACTAAACAGAGAACCCGCCGCGATCACGATTCCGCCGCCGAATGCCACGAGCAGGTACAGCAATAGACGCGTGCTGCTTGGCGTGGCGCCAATGGCGCGGAATGCAATCGTCGTGAGCGCTGAACCGGCCGCAGAAATGACCACCGGCGGAGCGGCAATTCGAATCAACGTGAGAAAGTGCCGGCGATAAAGCCTGACCGCGCGATCAATTAGATCGCCTGCGCCGAGCGGAGCGATAGCGAGGTCATTAGCAGGAGCACTCATTGACGCGAATGATGCTTACTTTCATGAGTTGAATCAAGCCCTAACTAAAAAGAGCGCTACTTCAAAAACGAAGCAGCGCTCATTCACAAATCATTTGCTGACCGATCAAAGCTCCAGTTGCCCCTGGTACATCATGTCGGCCAATTTGAATCGGCGATCGATCTTGATTCCATTCGGATACTTTGCGTAAAAGCGCAGTTCGCCGGTTGCGTCTTTCAAAAAAGGTTCACCGTCGAGTTCGCGCAGGAAAATAAACCGGGCGCCAAACCCGTCCTTGCCAGGCGGAACGTATTCTTCGAGGAAAAGTTGTTTGCTGTCAGAGCGCTGCAGGTATACGTCGTTCTTCATCGTGCCGGTGGCCGCGCTATTGAATTGTTGCATGACGACGCCCGAGTACCTTTGATCGCTCGAGGCATAGGTTACGGTAACTATGATCGAGTTGGTAGATTGCATTTCGGCGAACTGATGAAGTTTGGCCGCAACATCCGCGGGCGGTTTGTTGTTAATCTCCATTATCCGCGCCAGCGCTTGCCGTACCGGGCGTGCGGAAAAAAACCGCACCTGAAAAGATACATTGACGGCTTGGTTAGTGGCACCTTGTGCGAGCCGTGAGCTATCGTTCGAACTCGTTCCCATCCGCTGTGGATCTTGTGTGGGTGAGTAAAACATTTGTGAGGTGTCTGTGTCAGTCTGGGCTTTCGCCCAGGGCGAGTCCGTCAGGACCTTCTCGGCATCTTTCTTTGACCACTCAGTCCACGGCTTTTCATCCTTCTTTTGCGCGACAGCCGCAGCGGCCATCAACGTTATAAGTGCGAGGGCTACCTTCTTTTTCATGGGGGGCTCCTTTCGAAAGCTAGAGTCAGTACTCCCGCTTGTTGTCGTAGATCATGTCCGACACTTTGAAGCGCATGTTCAGTTTGAAACTGTCGCTGAATTCTGCGACAAAACGCACGCCACTTGTGCCGTCTTTCAAGAATTCTTCACCATTCGGGCGTCGAGGAAAAATAAACTTTGCACCGAGCCCGTCGGCAATCGGCGCCTGATAACCGGTAAGAAACAAGCGCCTGCCGTCCGCCGTTTCCAGGTACGTCTTATTTTTTAAGCTACCGGAGGTGGCGCTGTTGATTTGCTGCATGATGGGCCCAAGATAGCGCTGGTCGGTTGAATCAACGCTTACCGCGATCACGATGTATGCGCTGAAGTCGCGTTGCACAAAG
>Ga0207675_100000962_pt1 | contig 28741 bp, 30 predicted proteins | sample KBSSwiS42_FD_184305 | JGI IMG/M metagenome (GOLD analysis project Ga0207675, IMG submission 184305) | Switchgrass rhizosphere microbial communities from Kellogg Biological Station, Michigan, USA - KBS Switchgrass S4-2 (SPAdes) (version 2) | ecosystem: Host-associated > Plants > Roots >...
TGCGGCTGATTCGCGGGCCACAGACCCTCGGGGCCAAGATTGCGACCACGTCGGACGCCGTGTGGATTGGCGGCGCGGATATCTTCCCGCCCGGCCATTCGGAGCGGGCCGGAGTGCGGTTCGTCTACAAGATCGACCCGAGACGGAACGTAGTCGTCCGCCGGGTGCAACTCCCTGCGCAGTCGACGGTAATCGCTTTGCACGGCGACGGACGGGCGCTCTGGTCGGTGGGTTGGTGGGGCGTCGTCAAGCTATCCGCCGCGGGCCGTGTCCTCTTCTTCCAACGCATCGACGGCTCCGGCTGGTCGCTGGCGCAAACTCCCGGAGCGGTTTGGGTTGCGCAGCCATTCTTCGGCAGCCGCCCCGTCCGGAAACAGGACCGTCCAGCGCGGCGCCTCGTGCGGATCGCCACGTCGGGTGTGCGGCGAATCTCGGTCCTGGAACTTCAGACTCAACCGGGCCACGTCTCCTCTGCCGACGGCGTTGTCTGGGTCACGGCGAACGGCGGACTCGCGCGCATGGACGCGGCGGAAATGTCGCCGACGCTGACCAGTGTCCCCGTGGATTTCAGCCCCAACTATCACGTGGCCTTCGGCGGAGGGCTGTGGCTCTCAGACCTCAGGGCGAATCGGGTACACAAGGTCTGCTAACCGAGGCTAGGGCAGGGTGCCGCTGTAGGCGTTGCAGGGCGTGTGGCGCTGGGCCGGCGCAAGCCGTACGAGCACGCGGGTTCCACGGGGCACCGTGCTCCCGGCCGAGGGGCGCTGGCTTCTGACCGCCCAGATGGCGGCGGAGGCCCTGCAGAGCGCCTGCACCGGAACGAGCCCAGCCCGTCGGATCCGTCGTGCGGCCGAGGCCGGAGCGAGGCCGGTGACGTTCGGGACCCGAGTAGCCGGAGCGGCGCTCGTCACGCTCGTCGCCCCATGAGAGGCCCCGGAGCCGTAGAAGAGCCCGAGGATCAGCAGCAGCAAGACGATCACGGGCAAAACTCTACGCCCGCTCGAGCATCCGCAAAAGCAGTGCAAGCGCGCCAGGCTTGTCGAGCGGCTCGTTCAGGTTGCCGCACTTCGGGCTCTGGACGCACGACGGACACCCGCGCTCGCACGGGCAGCCGGCGAGGAGCTTCGCGGTGTCCTCGACCCAGCCTTCGAAAGCCTCGAAGCCCCGCTCGGTGATCCCCACGCCGCCGGAGTGCCCGTCGTAGACGAAGATCGTCGGCCGGCCGGTCTGGAAGTGAAGGTTGGTCGAGAGGCCGCCGATGTCCCAGCGGTCGCACATCGCCCAGAGCGGCAGCAGCGCGATCAGCGAATGCTCGGCCGCGTGCAGCGAGCCCAAGAGGCGGGGCATCTCCTCCAGTCCCTCGAGCATCCAGGCCTCGGGCAGGAACCAGATCGCCTCCGTCTCGAAGTCGGTCTGCGGCAGGTCGAGCGCGACGAGGTCGATTCGCTCCTGCGTCTGGATCGACTTCTTCTGGTAGCCGACCACCCGCTCGGTGACCCGGACGCGCCCGAAGGAGAGCGGCAGCCCCAGCCGCTGCTCGTGCCGCATGGGCTCGACGATCTCGGTGGTGGTCTCCTTTTTCGCCTGGGTGTAGTAGTCGCCGCTGAACGGCTCGACGACGGCCGTGCGCGTGGCCAGGTCGAGCATCTGCACCCGGTAGCTCTCGCCGAGGTGGAGGTAGATCGCACCGCCGTGGACGGTCGAGTACGCGCGTGCCTCCTCGCTGATGCCGAGCAGCGTGCCGCTGGAGCCGTCGACGATCGTGAAGGCCTCCGGCGAGGTCGAGCGCAGCGAGATCCGCGCGGCTGGGTACTCGCGGCCGGCCCAGACGTAGCCGGCCTTGGTCTTGCGCAGCTCCGGGAGCGCTGCCGCCCGCTCCAGCGCCGCGTCTCCGAGCAGTGCGCGGTCTCGATCGTCGAGCGGCGCCTCGAAGGCCGCCGCCCGGACGTGGCCGTCGAGTACGCGCGGATTCTCGTGGTCGAGGATGGCCGCTTCGACCCGGCGGCCAAGCAGCGTCTGCGGCTCCCGCATGAAGTACTGGTCGAGTGCGTCCTCGCTCGCGACGAGGACCGCGAGCCCGTGGCCGCGCCGGCCGGCGCGGCCCCATTGCTGCCGCAGGGACGCCACCGTACCGGGGAACCCGACCGAGATCACACAGTCGAGCAGCCCGATGTCGATCCCGAGCTCGAGCGCGTTCGTCGCCGACACCCCGAGTAGCTCGCCTGCGAGAAGCCGCCGCTCGATCTCGCGCCGTTGCGCCGGGGTGTAGCCGGCCCGGTAGGGCGAGAGCGCCGAGGCATCACCTAGGCGATCCGCCGTGAACCGATGGACGAGCTCGGCCGCGCGGCGGCTCTTGGCGAAGCAGAGCGTGCGCAGGCCGCGCGAGACGAGGTCGGCCATCAGCTTCGAGGCCTCGCCGAGCGGGCTCGCGCGCAGGCCCAGCTCCTCGTCGGTGAGCGGCGGGTTCCAGAGCGCCACGGTGCGCTCGGCCCGCGGCGCCGCATCGTCGCCGATCACCGTCGTCTCGGCTCCGATCAGCCGGGCGCCGAGCTCGCCCGGGTTGGCGATCGTCGCCGAGGCGAGCAGGAACTGCGGCTCGGCGCCGTAGACCCGCGCAAGCCGTCGCAGGCGTCGAAGTACGTTCGCGACATTCGATCCGAACACACCCCGGTAAACGTGCGCCTCGTCGACGATCACGTAGGCGAGATTCGAGAGGACGTCGCCCCAGCGGTCGTGATGTGGGAGGACGCCCACGTGGAGCATGTCGGGGTTCGACAGGACGAGGTTTGCCCACTTGCGCACCTGCCAGCGGCTCTCCGAGGCCGTGTCCCCATCGTAGATCGCCGCGCGGAGCTTGGGCAGCTTCAGCTCGCCGAGCGAGCGCAGCTGGTCCTGGGCCAGCGCCTTCGTCGGGTACAGGTAGAGCGCCCGCCGTTTCGGCTCGCGGGCGAGCACGTCGAGCACGGGCAGGTTGAAGGCGAGGGTCTTGCCGCTGGCGGTGCCGGTCGTGACGACGAGGTGCTCGCCCCGGCCGGCGGCCTCCCACGCCGCGGCCTGGTGGGCGTAGAGCGCGTTCACTCCTTGGGCCTCGAGCGCCTCCCGCACACGCGGATGCAGCTCCTCCGGCAGCGGCGCGAGCAGGGGCTCCCGAGCTGGCTCGGTACCGAGGTAGGCGAGCTCTTCTCCGGTGAGGAGGTCGTCCCAGTGGGCAACGCTGATGGCCATCCGCCGATGGTAGCCTTGCCGCTCCGGGGTGCCCCCTCAGGGGCTGAGATCACACCCGTCGAACCTGATCCGGTTCGCACCGGCGAAGGGAGTGCTGTGGTTCCGAGATGTCTCACGATCGCCGGCTCGGACTCGGGCGGCGGCGCCGGGGTCCAGGCCGACCTGAAGGCGTTTGCCGCCGCGGGCGCGCACGGCATGAGCGCGATCGTCGCCCTGACGGCGCAGAACACCGTCGGCGTCACCGCGGTCCACGAGCTGCCGCCGGAGTTCGTGCGCGCCGAGCTGGAGGCGGTCTTCGACGACCTCGGCGTGGACGCGGCCAAGACGGGGATGCTCTTCTCCGCTGCGTTGGTCGAGACCGTTGCGGATTACCTCGAGGCGAATCCGATGCCGCTGGTGGTCGATCCGGTGATGATCGCGAGCTCCGGGGCGCGCCTGCTCGAGGAGGACGCGGTCCAGACCCTGGTGGCTCGGCTTTTCCCGCTAGCGACGGTGGTCACGCCGAACGTCGCCGAGGCCGAGATGCTCGTCGGGGCCGGCTCCAAGGAGGAGCTCGCGGAGCGGATCTACGACCTGGGTGCAAAGGCGGTGATCGTCACCGGCGGGCACGGCGCGCCGGTCGACCATCTCTTCGACGGCGTCTGCCACGTCGCGATCCCGGTCGACCGCCACGAGGTCGCCTCCACACACGGCGCCGGCTGTACGCATTCGGCCACTCTGGCGGCCCTGCTCGCCCGCGGCGAGACGCTTGACGCGGCGGCGATCGGCGCATCGGAGGCCGCCTCGCGGGCGGTTGCGCAGGGTCATCCCGACCTCGGCGCAGGGGACGGGCCCGTCGACGTCCTGCGGGGCGCCGCGTGAACGCCGGCGCCGACCTGGCCGCGCTGCGAGCGCGCAAGCCGCTTGTGCACCAGATCACGAACTTCGTGGTCATGAACGAGACCGCGAATGCGACGCTCGCGCTGGGAGCGCTTCCGGTGATGGCCCACGCGGTCCAGGAGGTGGAGGAGATGGCGCGGGCGGCCTCGGCGCTCGTGCTCAACATCGGCACGCTGTCGGACGAGTGGGTCGAGTCGATGCTTCGGGCAGGGCGGGCGGCGAACGCTGCGGGTGTTCCCGTGGTGCTCGACCCGGTAGGCGCGGGTGCGACCGCCTACCGCACGGAAACGGCTCGCACGCTCGTGAACGAGCTCGAGCTCGCGGTGGTTCGAGGCAATTCCGCCGAGATCGCGACGCTCGCGGGGCGCCACGCCGAGATTCGCGGCGTCGAAGCCCTCGGCGAGGGCGGCGGGCCGGAGCTCGCCCGCCAGGCGGCGCAGGTCCTCGGCTCTGTCGCCGCGGTCACCGGGCCGGTCGACCACGTCTCGGACGGGGAGCGCGTGCTCGCGATCGCCAACGGCCACGAGCTGATGGCGACCGTCACGGGCACCGGGTGCATGGCCACCGCGATCACCGGCTGCTTCCTGGCCGTCCGTTCGGAGAGCCCGCTCGAGGTGGCAACTGAGGCGCTCGTGGCGTTCGGCGTCGCCGGCGAGGATGCGGCTCGCCAGGCCTCGAAGCCCGGCTCGTTCCACGTCGCGCTCTACGACGCGCTCTACGACCTCGACCCGGCAACTCTGGACTCGCGGGCGAAGGTCGAGTGAAGCTGCATGCCGTGGTGAGCGACCTCGAAACGGCCCGGCTGGCCGTTGACGGAGGCGCGACGGTCGTCCAGCTGCGGGTGAAGGCTCCGACCGATCAGATCGTCTCGGCCGGCCGCGGCTTCCGCGATCTGCCGGCGACCTTCGTCGTGAACGACGACGTGGACGCGGCCCTGCGGCTCGGCGCCGACGGCGTCCACCTCGGGCGCGGCGACGCCGGGGCCGAGCGTGCCCTCGACGCCGGTTTGCTGCTCGGCGCCTCGGCAGCGTCCGTCGCCGAGGCCCGGGACGGCGAGACTCGGGGTGCCGCGTACATCGGCGCCGGTCCGATCTGGGCGACCCCGACGAAGCCGGATGCCGACCCTGCGATCGGCCTCGACGGCCTAGGCGCGATCTGCAGGTCGGTCTCGATTCCGGTGGTCGCGATCGGAGGAGTCGACGCGACGAACGCGGGTGCTTGCATCGAGGCGGGCGCCGCCGGGGTCGCGGTCGTGCGGGCCGCGGGGGACGCGGCGGCGGTGCGGGCGGCAGTCGATGCAGCTCTCTGAGCTCGGCGAGCTGGGACTGCTCGCGGAGCTCGAACGTCGCGGCCTCGCGCGCGAAATCGAGAATGACGCGGCGCAGCTCTCGGGCGGCCGAGTCGTCACGAACGACGTGCTCGTCCAGGAGGTGCACTTCCGCTCGGAGTGGACGAGCTATCGCGACCTCGGCTACCGCGCGGCGGCCGTCAATCTCAGCGACCTGGCCGCCTCGGGTGCAGAGCCCGAGGGCCTGATCGTCGGCCTCGGCGCGCCACCGCGGACCCCGCTCGACGACGTCATCGAGCTCTACGAGGGCCTCAACGAGCCGGGTGTGCCGATCCTGGGCGGCGACACGACCGCCTCGGAGCGGCTCTTCCTCTCGGTGACCGCGCTCGGGCGCTCTGAGCGGGTGCCCGGCCGCGCCGGCGCACGACCGGGCGACCTCCTCGTCGTGACCGGCCCGCTCGGCGCCGCGGGAGCGGCCTTCCGCGAGCAGCGCCATTCACGCCCGCCGCTCCGTCTCGAGGAGGGCCGGCGGCTCGCGGCCGGGGCCAACGCGCTGATCGACATCTCCGACGGCCTCGCCCGCGACGCCGGCCACGTGGCGCGCCGCTCCGGCTGCCGGCTCGTGATCGAGCTCGAGCGCGTTCCGCTGGCTCCCGGGGCGATCATCGCCGACCTCGGCTTCGGGGAGGACTACGAGCTCTTGGCGGCGACGCCCGATCCGCTCGATTTCACCGAGATCGGCCGTTGCGCCGAGGGGGAGGGCGTCGAGCTCCTGCTCGAAGGCGAGTCAATCGAGCTCGGGGGCTGGGAGCACTTCACCTAGGCCCTGCGTCTCGCGGCTTGCTGAACCGGGCCCGAGCAGGCAACGTAGTGAGCGGCAGTGCTTCCCTACGTGCTGAAGAGGCTGGCGTGGGCGGTGGTCGTCTTCATCGCCGTCACCTTCTCGACGTACGTCCTCTTCTTCGTCATCCCGACGAACCGGCCCGGCAACAGCAACGTCCAGGGCCGCGACATCACCACGAGCGTCAACCAGGCGACCGGCATCCACGGCCCGGTGTGGCACGAGTACGGCGTGTTCCTCTGGCGGATCGTCACCGTCCAGAGCCTGGGACGCTCGACGACGAGCCGCGAGGAGGTGAACGCGGAGCTCGAGCGCGCGGCCCCGATCACCGCGTCGGTGATCTTCGGGGGCGCGGTCTTCTGGATGCTCGTTTCCATCCCGATCGGGATCCTCTCGGCCCTTCGGCCGCGCTCGCTGTTGGACAGGGCGACGATGCTCTTCGTCCTGATCGGAATCTCGGTGCACCCGATCTGGCTCGGGCTGATCCTCGTCTACGTCTTCGGCCACAAGCTGAACATGTTCCCGCTCGGCGGGTACTGCGACTTCTTCTATGCCGGCAAGAGCGAGATCTGCGGCGGGCCGCGCCAATGGGCCTACCACCTGATCCTGCCCTGGATCACCTTCGGGATGCTGTTCGCGGCCCTCTACGTCCGCATGATCCGCGCCAGCGTCCGCGAAACGCTCGACAACGACTACGTCATGACCGCTCGGGCGAAGGGCGCCTCGGAGCTGCGGGTCGTGCGCAACCACGTGCTCAAGAACGCGTTCCTACCGGTGATCACGATGCTGGGGATGGACATCAGCATCGCCTTCGGCGGCTCCGTGTTCGTCGAGACCGTCTTCGGCCTGCCGGGGATCGGGAGGCTCGCGGTGCGGAGCCTGCAGCGCCAGGACTTACCACCGCTGATGGGGATCATCGTCCTCGTGACGCTGGCGATCCTGATCTTCAACCTGGTCGTGGACCTGCTCTACGCCTGGCTCGACCCGCGCATCGGAACTTCGCCGCGCGGCCTGGACGAGGAGGACCGCGCTCAGCTTGGGAAGGCGCGCGCCGAGCCGTCCGCGAAGCCTATGCGCGCCTGAAGTCCCTCACGGATCGACCGGTCATTTCAGGCAGGCGTGAGCCACTGCGCCCACGCCTGCTCGTAGTGCGAGCGGGGCCGGGCGCCGATGACGGTCTCGCGCGGCTCTCCGCCTTCGAAGAGGATCGCCGTCGGAATCGAGAGCACCTCGTAGCGAGAGGCCGTTTGGAGGTTCTGGTCGATGTCGAGCTTCGCGAACTTGACCTTCGGGCCGTACTCCTCCTCGAGCTGGCGCAGGACCGGCTCGACCGCGCGGCAGGGCCCGCACCAAGGCGCCCAGAAATCGACGATCACCGGCGTCTCGGCCTGCAGGACCTCCTGCTCGAAGGTCGCGTCGGTCAGCTCGTTCACGAGAGCAATGCTACAGCCGCCTCCCGAGCGCCCGGAGCCGCAGTAGCGGCACCTTCCAGATCGCCTCGAGCACGATGCCGCCGTTCATCTTCGAGCCTCCCCGCTCCCGGTCGACGAAGGCGATCGGCACCTCGACGACACGGAAGCCGGCTCGGAGCGCGCGGTAGGTCGTCTCGATCTGGAAGGCGTAGCCGCGTGAGGAGATGGCATCGAGGTCGAGGGTCTCCAGCACCTCCCGCCGGAAGCACTTGAAGCCGCCCGTGAGATCTCGCACCGGGACGCCGAGGACGTAGCGCGCGTAGGCCGATCCTCCCGCCGAGACGAACCGGCGCCAGCGGCCCCAGTTCCGGATCGAGCCGCCGCGGACGTAGCGGGAGCCGAGCACCACGTCAGCACCGCCGGCCTCGCTCACCAGGCGCCGGACGTCGCCCGGATCGTGCGAGAAGTCGGCGTCCATCTCTAGGATCAGGTCCGCACCGTCGGTCAGCGCGTGACGGAAGCCTGCGAGGTAGGCGGGGCCGAGGCCCTCCTTGGCGTCCCGGTGCAACACCTCGACGTAGTCGAGCTCACGGGCGAGCCGATCGGCAAGCTCGCCGGTTCCGTCCGGTGAGTTGTCGTCGATGACGAGTACGGAGACCTCCTGGTCGCCGAGGGCGCGGACGATCCCCTCGAGGTTCTCGCGCTCGTTGTAGGTGGGCAGGCAGACGATTGCGCGCACGTCCATATGATCGCTGGAGTGGCGAAGGCGAAGACGCTTCCCCGAAACGCCGATGTGGCCGAGCAGCTGGAGCTCCTGTCCGACCTGCTCGAGATCGAGGGCCAGGCGGCCTTCCGTGTGCTCGCCTACCGCCGGGCGGCGACACGCATCCGCGAGAGCGGCACGCCGGTCGCCCAGCTCGCGCTCGACGGCAAGGCGAAGGAGCTGCAGGGGATCGGAGCGACGATCCAGGACAAGATCGTCCAGATCGTCGACACCGGCGAGATCGAGGCGCTGACCAAGCGGCGCAAGTCGATCCCGCCTGAGGTCGTGGAGTTCCTGAACATCCCGGGGCTCGGTCCGAAGACGGTGCGGAAGATCTGGCAGGAGCTCGGCATCACGACGCTGGCCGAGCTGAAGGAGGCAGCGCGGGCGCAGCGGCTGCGGACGCTACCGGGGCTCGGCGCGAAGCTCGAGGAGACCGTGCTCAAGTCGGTCGGGCGCAAGAAGAAGGCGACCGGGCCACCGCGCACGCTGCTCGGGCGGGCGCTGCCGGCGCTGCTCGCGGTGGTCGAGGTGCTGCGCGAGCATCCGGCGGCAGATCGGGTCTCGGAGGCAGGGAGCGCGCGCCGGCGCAAGGAGACGGTCCGCGACCTCGACATCATCGCGACCGCCAGCGACCCGGCCGCGCTGACGGAGTACTTCACAAGCCTGGCGTGGGTCTCCGAGGTCGTGGCCAAGGGGCCGACGAAGGCCACAGTGGTCTCACACGAGGGCTTCCGCTTCGACCTGCGAGTGGTGCCGCCCGAGTGCTACGGCAACCTGCTCCAACACTTCACGGGCTCGAAGGAGCACAACGTCGCGCTGCGGGAGGACGCGGTCCGCCGTGGGCTCTCGGTCTCGGAGTACGGGGTGACCGAGGTCGAGAGCGGCGAGATCTTCACCACCCAGAGCGAGGAGGAGCTCTACCAGCGGCTCGGGTACCAGTTCATCCCGCCGGAGCTGCGCGAGAACGCCGGGGAGCTGGAGGCGGCGCGGAAGGGCGAGCTGCCGGAGCTCGTCGAGGCCGAGCAGCTGCGCGGCGACCTGCACACCCACACGCACTGGTCGGCGGACGGAAAGAACAGCCTGACCGAGATGGTCGACGCCGCGAAGGCGAAGGGCTATGCGTACTACGCGATCACCGACCACTCCCACTACCTGCGCGAAGGCCGGATGGAGCAGCAGGCCAGGGAGATCGACAAGGCCGCCAGGCAGGTGTCCCCGATGAAGCTCCTTAAGGGCGTCGAGGTGAACATCAAGGCGGACGGGACGCTCGACGTGCCCGACGAGGTGCTGGCGGAGCGGGACTGGGTGGTGGCCTCGATCCACACCGCGTTCGACCGGGATCCGACCGAGCGGATCCTCGCGACGATGGACAACCCGCACGTGCACTGCATCGGCCACCTGACGGGCCGCAAGCTGAGCCGGCGGGAGCCGATGGAGATCGATCTCGAGCGGGTGCTGGAGAGAGCGGTCGAGACCGGGACGTTCCTGGAGATCAACTCCCAGCCGGATCGGCTCGACCTGCGCGACGTGAACGCACGGGTGGCCGGGGAGGCGGGAGTCCCGGTCGTCATCTCGAGCGACGCCCACGAGGTGAAGGCGCTCGACTACGTCGAGTTCGGTGTCGCCCAGGCGCGCAGGGCCTGGCTACGGGCCGACCAGGTCGCGAACACCCGCACGCTGGCCCAGCTGAAGAAGCTGATGAAGAAGTGACGGCCGAGATCGAGCGGAAGTTCCTCGTCGGCCAGCTGCCGCAGGAGCTCGAGATCGAGTCCGAGGACGAGATCGCTCAGGGCTACCTCGCAACGGGTGAGGACGAGGTTCGTCTTCGCCGGAGAGGCGACCGCTTCCTCATCACCGCCAAGCGCGGTCACGGGCTCGTTCGGGACGAGGTGGAGGTGCCGCTCGAACGGGAGTCGTTCGAGGAGCTCTGGGCCATGACCGAGGGTCGGCGGCTCGAGAAGACCCGGCGTACCACCCAGGTCGACGGGCACACCGCTGAGATCGACGTCTACAAAGGCCCTCTCGTCGGACTGATGACGGCTGAGGTCGAATTCGAGGACGCCGGCGCCGCCGAGGCGTTCTCGCCGCCCGCCTGGTTCTCGCGTGAGCTCACGGGCGACGCGCGCTACTCGAACATGCGTCTCGCGATGACGGGGCTGCCGGAGCTTGAAGAGGCGTAACATCGAGGCATGACTACTGCCACGAAATCCCCCAAGCCGCTCATCGACGACGAGCTCGAGCAGATGTTCGGGTTGATCAAGGGCGCCGACAGCGTTGAGCTGAAGCTGACAGTGCCCGAAGCCGATCACCGCTCGACGGTCTCGGCACTCGGCATGGACCCGCTCGACGCGGAGATCCGCCAGGTGTTCTTCTTCGACACACCCGACCTGGCGCTCGACAAGCACGGCGTCGTCGTGCGGGCCCGCCGGGTCCAGCGCAAGGGCGACGACTCGGTCGTCAAGTTGCGCCCGGTCGTTCCGAGTGAGTTGCCCGCCAAGCTCCGCGCCTCGCCCAACCTTGGCGTCGAGGTCGACGCGATGCCAGGCGGATACGTCTGCTCGGCTTCGCTCAAGGCCGCGCTGGGGCCGACGGCGGTTCGCAAGACGCTCGAGAAGGGCCGGCCGCTGCGCAAGCTCTTCTCGAAGGAGCAGCGGGCGTTCTTCGCCGAGCATGCACCCGACGGCATCGAGCTCGACGAGCTGGCCGTGCTGGGCCCGATCTTCGTGCTCAAGCTCAAGTTCAAGCCCGCGGACTATGCAGGCAGGATCGTCGCCGAGCTCTGGAACTACCCGGACAACTCGCGGATCCTCGAGCTCTCGACCAAGTGCATGCCGGCGGATGCGTTCCAGACCTCGCTGGACAGCCGGGCGTTCCTGCGGAACCGCGGAGTCGAGCTCTCGGGCGAGCAGCAGACGAAGACGAAGACGGCGCTCAGGTACTTCTCGAAGAACCTTCCGGCTCCCGCTTCGCCCGTCTAGCGGAGCGCGGCGAGCGCGGCGTCGTGGAGCGCGACGCGGTAGCGCCAGAGTGCCCGCCCGGTCCGAAGCAGGGCCGTCCGGATCGGGCCATCGAGCTCCTCGGAGGTTCCCCAGCGCGCTTCCGCGATCTCGTGCCGGTCGAGCGGATCGAGCTCCTCTGCCTCGGTGCGGGCCGAGAAGACGAGCGTGCGCCAGTCGATCGTCTCGTTCCCATGCCGGAAGCGCGCCTCGGTGACGACGAGGAACCGCTCGAGCTCGATCTCGACGCCGAGCTCCTCCAGCGCCTCGCGGCCGACCCCGTCCTCGAACGGCTCGTCCGGCCGAGTCCCTCCCCCCGGAGGGCGCCAGAGCCCCGCGGTGTAGTGCGGCTTGCGGATCAGCGCGAGGCGGTCGCCGTGGAAGACGAAGAAGGTGGCGTCGTGACGGCGCTCGGGTGAGCTGCCGGCCAGCGCGAACTCCTCTGCGCTTACCTCGCCCTTCCAGGGCATCGTGCGCGGCTCGCCGTAGCGCGCCCGGAGCGGAGCCAGCACGGCCTCGGTGACGTGCATCCGGCCGATGGTACGGTCAGCGCGTGCCACGAGTCCGCCGGCTCCGTCGTGAGGCGCCCGCGCTCGAGCTTCTCGCCGCGACCTTGCCGGAGCTGCGGCTCGGTCTCTCCGAGCCGGCCGCGCGCACCGTCGCGTACGAGGTCTTCGAGAAGCTCGGCTTCGGCGCGGTCGCCGTCACCGACACGGCCCGTGTGCTCGCGTTCACCGGCGCGGGCGCCGACCACCACGGGGCCGGAGACGAGCCGATCAGGCCGGTGTTCGAGGCCCTGGCGGCACAGGAGACGCTGGTCGCCCCGCTCGCCCTGCGGGTCGCCTGCGGCCACCCCGAGTGCCCGCTCGGCGCCGCGGCGGTCGTCCCGCTTCGGCTCTCGGACGGTCCCGTCGGAGCGCTGGTGGTCTATGCAACCGACGGCGCGCCGCTGGACGAGGACGACGTCGACCTGCTCACGCGCCTGGGAGCGCAGCTCTCGGCCCAGCTGCAGCTCTCCGAGCTCGCCGGCTCGGCCCGCGCGGCCGCCTCGGCCGAGCTTCAGGCGCTGCAGGCCCAGATCGAGCCGCACTTCCTCTTCAACTGCCTCAACACGATCGCGAGCTTCACGCGCACGGAGCCGGAGCGGGCGCGCGAGCTGATCCTCGCGTTCGCCGACTACTGCCGGTGGACGCTGGCCCGGCCCGGCGAGTTCATCTCCCTCGAGGAGGAGCTCCGTCACGTGGGCAGCTACCTCGCGCTGGAGCAGGCCCGCTTCGGCCCGCAGCTGCAGGTGCGGATCGAAGCCACCCCGGAGGCCCTCGCGGTCCGGCTGCCCCCGTTTCTCGTCCAGCCGCTCGTCGAGAACGCGGTCAAGCACGGCAAGACGGAGCGGCCGCTCGACCTCCTCGTCCGCGCTCGCGTTCGACGAGGCCGCCTGCGGGTGACCGTCCGGGACAACGGCCGCGGGATCGCCCGTGAGGCTCTCGAGCGGGTACTCGAGCCGGGGACGGGCGAGAGCGACGGCCTCGGGCTCGCCAACGTTCACGGCCGCCTGACCGCGTTCTACGGCGAAGGCGTACGGCTGAAGTCGGGGGTGTTCGGCACCGTCGTGCGGCTGCAGGTCCCAGCCGCGTGATCCGTGCGCTGCTCGTCGACGACGAGGCGCCCGCGCGCTCGGAGCTGCGCTACCTGCTCGCCACCCACCCGGAGGTCGAAGTCGTCGGCGAGGCGGCGAGCGCGCCCGAGGCGCTGAAGCTCGCGGGCGCGGTTCCCTACGACGTGGTCTTCATCGACATCGAGATGCCCGGGCTGTCCGGGCTAGATGCCGCTCGTCTCGTGCACGGTCGGACCGGAGCGCCCCAGCTCGTGTTCGTGACCGCGCACGAGCAGTACGCGATCGAGGCGTTTGCAGTGGAGGCGCTCGACTATTTGCTCAAGCCGGTCGATCCCGAGCGGCTCGCGCAGGTCGTGCGACGGCTGGCCCATCGGCCCGGCGCCGCCGCCCCGGTCGCGAAGATCCCGGTCGTGAGCGGTGGTGAGACCGTCCTGCTCGACTGGGACGAGCTGCATTTCGCGCGCGCTGACGGCGACTACTGCCGCGTGCACACGTACGACCGCTCGTACCTGTGCACCAAGTCGCTACGCGAGCTCGAGGAGACGCTCCCCGGCGACCGGTTCGCCCGCATCCACCGCTCCTACCTGGTGAACCTCGGCAAGGTTGCCGCGGTCAGGCGGCCGGCTTCCGACCGGCTTCGGCTGACGCTCGACGACGCGGAGCGCACCGAACTCGACGTCGCGCGACGACAGAGCAAAGCCGTCCGCGAGCGGCTCCGCGTCTAGTGCCGCCCGAGGCGCTGGCCCTGGCGCTCGGCGCGGCGGCTCTGCACGCGCTCTGGAACCTGCTGCTGGCGCGCGAGGAGGACACTGAGGCGGCGACGGCGATAGCGCTGCTGACGGTGGTGATCGTCCTCATCCTGCCGGCGGCCTTGACTTGGCGTGTGGAAGCAGCGGCAGTGCCGTACGTGGTCGGATCGGCGGCGCTCGAGCTCGCGTACTTCGCGTTGCTCGCCGGCGCCTACCGGCGCCACGAGCTCAGCCTCGTCTATCCGGTCGCACGCGGGCTCGCGCCGGTGCTGGCCCTCGCGTTCGTGATCGCGGCAGGCGGTGCCGTGCCTTCAGGGCTCGGGATCGCCGGCGTCCTCGCAGTTGCGGTCGGGGTCCTGCTCATCCGGGGCTTGCGTGGAAGTCTCGGCGGCCTGGCAGTCGGCGCGGTGATCGCCTCCACGATCGCCGGCTACACGGTCCTCGACCGGCACGGCATTCAACACGCGGCCGCCGTGCCGTACCTGCTGCTGGTACTGGTCGGGCCTGCGCTCCTCTACCCGCTTGCGATCGGCCGCCGGAGGCTGGTCGTGGCACTGCACCCGAGAACCGCGTCACTCGGTCTCGCGGCAGGGACCGCTTACCTGTTCGTGCTGCTCGCGCTGCGCTTGGCGAGCGCGCCGGCGGTTGCGGCCGTGCGCGAGACGAGCGTGGTGATCGCGACGGCACTGGCGGCCATCGTGCTGGGCGAGAGGGTTAGCCGTACCCGGCTGGCCGGAGCCGTCCTCGTCGCTGCCGGCGTCGCGGCTCTCGCCCTCTCCTAGAGTCCGCGGAGCAGTTCGAGCAGCTCTGCAGGTGAGTCGACCGTGAGGTCGGCGCTCTCTCGCAGCGCCGGCGGTGCTTCGGCCGAGATGACCGCGACTCGCACGGCGACTTCCAGCCCGTCGAGGCCGGCGAAGGCGTCGAGGTCAGTCGTGTCGTCGCCGGCGTAGAGCGCCCTCCGCAGCCCGTGCTCCGCCAGCAGGAACCGCACGGCCGTGCCCTTGTCTGCGTCGACGGGTGGGCGTACCTCGAGCACCTTTCGCCCCCATCGGGCCTCGAGCCCCAGAGCCTCCCCTCGTTCGGCGACCTCCTCGAGCGAGGCGCGCGCAGCATCCTCGTCGTCGGCCTCGCGCCAGTGGAACGCCACAGTGAGGCCCTTGTCCTCGACCCACGGCCAGTCGAGCCCAGCGACCTCTCGCAACGGTGCGCGCCAGGCGTCAGCTTCCGGTGCCAGCTCCAGCCCGTGCACGCCCGCGTAGAAAATCCCGTCGACCCCCACGAGGCGCCTGGCCTCCGCACCCGTCCGCCCGCTGATACACGCCACGAGCGCGTACCGCGAGACGAGGCGCTCGAGCTCCGCCCGGGTCTCGTCCGGGACCTCCGCCAGCTCGGGTCGGGAGACGATTGGCGCGAGTGTCCCGTCGACGTCGAGGAACACCGCGGCTCGGGCGGGATCCTCGCTCAGCCGGGCCAACGCATCCTCCACAGCACTCAGAATACGGCGGTGCGGCTCCTCGTCATCGGTCTGATCGCCGGCTTCTTCAGCGCTCTCTTCGGCGTCGGCGGCGGGATCGTGATGGTTCCGCTGCTGCTCCTCTTCGCGCACTACTCCGAGCGGCCCGCGATGGCCACATCGTTGACCGCGGTCGGGCTGATCGCGCTCGTCGGGTCAGTGAGCTACGCGCTGCACGGCGAGATCAAGCCGGGGGCAGCGGCGGTCGTGGGCATTCCGGGGGCGGTCGGCGCGGTCGTCGGCGCGTCGCTCCAGCAGCGCCTCGCGAACCGGACGCTCTCGTTCGCGTTCGCGGCGTTGCTCGCCGCCGTCGGCGTCTGGCTCCTGATCTGATGTGGGCGCTGCTCCTCGCGGGCGCCCTCGGCCTGGTCGCGGGCGTGCTCGCCGGGCTCTTCGGCATCGGTGGCGGAACCCTGTTCGTGCCGACCCTCGCGCTCGTCCTCGGCCTCACCCAGCTCCACGCCGAAGCGACTTCGCTGCTCGCAATCCTCCCGACCGCCGTCGCCGGGGCCTGGCGGCAGCGCCGCTACGGCAACGTCCGACGGCGGGCCGCGCTGCTTCTCGGCGTTGCTGCGATCGCGGGGGTCGAGGCGGGCGTGCAGGTTGCCGAGCTGCTTCCCGAGCACGCGCTTCGTCGGTTGTTCGCGCTGCTCATGTTCGGGGTAGCCGCTCAGATCGCGATACGCGCCTGGCGCAAACCCGCCTATCCTTCCTGAGATGGCGACACACGAAGAGATCTGGCTCCCGCTCGTCGACGAGCCGATCGGCTCCATCGTCGGGGAGATTCAGCGCGAGAACCCGGAGATCGAGGCGCTGGTGGATTCCCCGCGCAAGCTGCTCGCCTTCCGCACGTTCGCCTACATTCGAGTCGGGATCCTGCTCGGCCGCCTGCTGGTCGAGCACGACGTGAGGCCCGACGACGGCTCGACCACCTGGGCCGAAGAGCTGCTGAAGGACCCCCAGCACCGGGACCAGGTCGCGCGGGAGGTGCGGGCGGTCGCGAAGGAGATCGCCGCCGACCCTGCGTACGCCAACGACGCGTCGGTCGGGCCGGACGAGGCGGAGCGGGCTCGGTTCATCGAGTTCGCGAAGCGCCGCCTCGCCGCCGATTCCTAGCCCGAGCAGCTTTTTCTGCCCCACCGGCGCGATTCTTTGCTGATAATGCGGGACGGTGGGGAAGCGGGTTGCGTACACGATCGTCCTCGCGGGCCTGCTGCTGCTTGCTGCGGGCTCCTCCGGAGCGGGCGGCGCTCGGACGACCGCCGGAGCCTCGGCGCAGGCATACGCGATTCGCGTCGTCGTCCCTGGCCAGGCCGGTGCTTCGGTCGGCACGGTCTCCGCACCCCCCGACCACATCGCCTCGGGCTCCAGCTTCGCCTATCCGGCTGACGGCTCGGTCGTGACGACCGGACCGGTGACCGCCTCCGCATCGACCGACACGGGCTCCTCTGCGGTCGCGAGCGCCTCGAGCGAGGTGCAGTCGTTGATCCTGTTCGGTGGAGAGATCATCGCTTCCACGGTCAACGGCGACGCGAGAGGCTCGACCAAGGCGCGCTCGGCGAGAGGCGACTTCTCCGGCGCCGCAGTCGCCGGGCTGACCGTTCTGGGCCAGGCCGCGTCCGCGGGGCCGAACGGGCGAGTCGCGCTCGCGGACTGGGGCTACCTGATCACGCTGGAGCAGGGAACCGACCGGAGCTCCGGGGCCGGCGGTGCCCAGGGCTTCCACGGGTTCGTGACCGCGCTCGACATCCACCTCACCGCACCGCACGGCGGCCTGCCCGCCGGCGCCGAGATCCAGGTCGGTTACGCGGAGGCGAGCGTACAGGCGAGCGTGGCGCCGCCGCCCAAGCCGGTCGCGCCCGGGCCGGCGACGAAGCGCAAGCCGGCTAAGAGATCGAAGGCGCCCGAGCCCCCGGCTCGCAGCCGATCGCAGACGCCTCTGTTGCCGGTGCCCTCCGGGCTCCAGCCGGAGCTGACCGCCGGCGGCTACGTCTTTCCGGTCTACGGGCCACTCGTCTCGTTCATCGACACGTACGGCGCTTTCCGCGGCGACGTGGCCGGCAACTGGCACCACGGCGACGACATCTTCGCGCCACTCGGCGCGCCGCTCCTTGCCTGCGCCGACGGCACCGTGTTCTCGGTCGGCTGGAACGACGTCGGCGGGAACCGCCTCTGGCTTCGCGACTCGCAGGGCAACGAGTTCTACTACGCGCACCTCTCGGCCTTCTCGCCGCTCGCCAAGAACGGGCGCCAGGTGAAGGCGGGCGAGGTGGTCGGCTTCGTCGGCAACACCGGCGATGCCCAGGGAACGCCGCCGCACCTGCACTTCGAGGTGCACCCGGCCTCGCTCCTCTTCATGGGCTACGACGGCGCGGTCGACCCGACCTCGTACCTGAGGGCGTGGCAGCACCTGCAGGACGTGCGCTTCCTCCCGAACGTCGAGGGGTGGGTCCCGACGGTGGTCACCGACCCGGCCCCGCGCCCGGCGGCGATCCTGCTCCAGGTCTCCGACATCTCGGAAGCGAGTGGGCTCGACCCCGGCTCGCTGCAGCGCGCAATGGCCGCCCCGGGCGCCAGGGGCGCCGAGGGGCAGCTGGCCAGGTCGCTCGGTCTCAGGCCCTCGCGCGCCCTTGCCTCGGACGCCGGCGGGCCTTAGGGCTTAGCTCGAATCATCAGCCGCCTGAACTGACCGGTCGAAGCGCGTCTACGAAGAGTTCCCGCCGGACCCACCGCCGTACCCGAACTCCTCGTCCTCGCCGAAGATCCTGTTCTTCAGCCAGCGCCGGGTCTCCGGGCCGGTCATGGGGTTGAAGAGGATCCCGAGCGCGATTCCGGCGATGAGTAGCGTGCCGTTTCGGCTCTTGTGGGTCGCGTTGCCCTGGATCCGGTTCGCTGCTGCGCGAAGGTCGTCGATGGCGGAGCGCAGTTGGTCCTGGATGTCCTTGTCGCTCGCGACCTTCGTCGCGACGCCGGTCATGCCGCGCTTGCCGATCAGCTCGGCGTAGACGTCACGGGCGGTGTCGAAGGCGCTGCGGAGGTTCTCGCGCAGTTCCTCGTCCTGGATCGCCCGCTGCACGTAGGGCTTGACGTCGGCAACCCTGTCTCTTGCTGCTTTGGCCATGTGGAAGGCCGTCCTTTCAGTCGCGTGTGAGGGGATTCTCTACCCTCGACGCGCGCCGTGCTAAACAGAGGGCGCTAGGCGGGGAGCGCGGCCTGTCGTTCCGGCCGCGGAGCGGGCTCGGCTCTGAGGGGGCTCGGCTGGTCGAACGCGACCGCCAGCACCTCCTCGATCGAGTCGACGAGGATGAACTGGAGCTCCTTGCGAGCCTCGGGTGGCAGCTCGGCGAGGTCGGGCTCGTTCTCCTTGGGGAGCACGACCCGCTTGAGGCCGTAGCGCTGCGCCGCGAGCACCTTCTCGCGCACGCCGCCGATGGGGAGGACCTGACCCGTGAGCGTGATCTCGCCGGTCATCGCGAGGTCGTCGGCGACCGGCACGCCGCGCACCAGGGACGAAATTGCCGTTGCGATCGTGATCCCGGCCGAGGGCCCGTCCTTCGGGACGGCTCCCGCCGGCACGTGGATGTGGACGTCGTGCTCGGCGAACCAGTTCTCCGGCAGCCCGAGAGCCTCCGTGTGCGAGCGCACCCAAGAGAGCGCCGCCTGTGCCGACTCCTGCATCACCTCGCCGAGCTGGCCCGTGATGGTGAGCCGGCCCTTGCCCGGGTACGCGGTCGCCTCGATGAAAAGCACGTCGCCGCCGACCGGCGTGTAGGCGAGGCCCGTGGCCACGCCCGGGTCGGCCGTGCGCTTGCGCGGATCCGACGGGACCCGGCGTGGCCCCAGCCAGGAGCGTGCCTTGCGCGCGTCGATGCGAATCTTCTCGGTCTTGCCTTCCGCGATCTCGCGGGCAGTCTTGCGAAGCAGGTCGGCGATGCGGCGCTCCAGGTTGCGGACGCCCGCTTCGCGGGTGTACTCGCGGATGATCACGCGCAGCGCGCCTTCGCTGATCGTCACGTTCCTCGCCGTCAGGCCGTGGGCCTCGAGCTGCTTCGGCACGAGGTACTTGCGCGCGATCCCGAGCTTCTCGTCCTCGGTGTACCCAGAGAGGTGGATCACGTCCATCCGGTCCAGGAGCGGGCCCGGGATCGTGTCCAGCTGGTTCGCAGTGCAGATGAACAGCACCTTCGAGAGGTCGAACGGCAAATCGAGGTAGTGGTCGCGGAAGCGCGAGTTCTGCTCCGGGTCGAGCACCTCGAGCATCGCGCTGGCGGGGTCACCGCGGAAGTCGGCGCCCATCTTGTCGATCTCGTCGATCAGCATCACCGGGTTCTTCGACTCGGCGTCGCGCAGCGAGCGGATGATCGTGCCCGGCATCGCGCCGATGTAGGTCCGGCGGTGCCCGCGGATCTCGGCCTCGTCTCGGACGCCGCCGACCGAGATTCGAGTGAACTTGCGCCCGAGCGTGCGCGCGATCGACTGGCCGAGCGAGGTCTTGCCGACCCCTGGTGGACCGACGAAGCAGAGGATCGGGCCCGAGAGGTCGTTCTTCAGCTTCGAGACCGCAAGGTACTCGATGATCCGCTCCTTGACCTTCTCCAGGTCGTAGTGATCCTCGTCGAGGATCTTGCGCGCGTGGTCGAGGTCGAGGTTGTCCTCGGTCGTCTCGTTCCACGGCAGCGAGAGGATCCAGTCGAGGTAGGTGCGGATAACGCCGTACTCCGCGGCGGCCGGCGGCAGCTTCTCGAGTCGCGAGAGCTCGCGGTCGGCCGCCTTGCGGATGTCCTCGGGGAGGTTCTTTGCCTCGATCTGCTCGCGCAGCTCGGCCAGCTCGGCCTGTTGCTCGTCGCCTTCGCCGAGCTCGTCCTGGATCGCCTTCAGCTGCTGGCGCAGGAAGAACTCGCGCTGGCCCTTCTCCATCTCGGACTGAACCTGGGTCTGGATCTTCGTGCCGAGCTCGACCACCTCCAGCTCGCGATTCAGGATCCGGAGCACGTCGCGGAGCCGCTGGTAGGTGTCCGGCTGCTCGAGCAGCGCCTGCTTCTCCTCGGTCTTGAGGCGCAGGGTGGAGGCGACGAGATGCGAGAGCGCGCTCGGCTCGTCCACATTCGCCGCCGCGAGCTCGAGCTCGGCCGGCAGGTACGGAACGAGCGAGATCAGGCGGCCGAACTCGTTCTGGACGCTGCGGGTCAGCGCCTCGAGCTCTGGCGTCTCCTCGATCACGTCCGGCAACTCGGCGAACTCGCCGATGAGGTACGGCTCGTCCTGGACCCGGCGCTCGAGCCTGATGCGCCCGATGCCCTGGACGAGGATCCGTAGCGTCCCGTCGGGAACCCGGATCATCTTGTGCACGATCGCCGCGGTGCCGACCTCGTAGAGATCGTCCCAGCCCGGTTGCTCGGCCTCGGTGTCCTTCGCCGTTACCAGCGCCAGCACGCGCTCACCGGCGACGACGTCGTCCACGAGCGCGATCGAGCGCTCCTGGCCGATCGCCAACGGCGAGACCGACTGCGGGAAGATGACCGTCTCCTTCAGCGGCAGGACCGGCAGCGCCGATGGGATCTCGACGTTTGTCGGCTCGAACGGCTCGTCGAAGTTGAGCTCGCTCATGCGGGGCCCGCGATCGTGATCAGGACGCGCTCGATTGCCGGAGCCTTCGTGGCGATCGGGAGTACGACGGTCAGCAGTCCGTGCTCGTAGCGTGCCCTCGCGGCGTTGGTGTCGACCGGCTCGTCGAGCGGGATCCGGCGCTGGAAGGGCCCGTACTCAATCTCCATCTGCTGGTAGCGGCCTTCCAGCGGCTGCCGTTGCCTCACGCCGGCGACGACCAGGACGCGGTCGGCCGCGACCACCTGAAGCTCGGAGGGGTCGACCCCGGGCAGCTCCACGACGACGTGCAACGCCGGCGGGTCCTCGCTGCGCACGCAGTCGACCTGCGGCCTGAAGCCGCGGCGGCCTCCTGCGAAGCGCGGGACCTGCCAGAGCTCGTCGATCAGCTCCTGGATCTCCTCGTGCAACCGGTCGATGTCCGTACGCCTTCTCATCCGTCCTCTTGGTAAACGTTAGTGATGCCTGCGTAGATCCACTAGGCAGGCCGCAGGTGTTAAGTTAGCAGGCGCTAGCTTAGCGTCGAGTAACGGGGAGGAGCCGCCGCTGATGGAGCGCTGGACGCGCTGGATTCTTCGCCACCGCTGGCCCGTTCTCGTTGTCTGGTTGCTGGTTCTCCTGGCGGGCGGCTACTCGTCCTCGAAGCTGCCGGCACTCCTCTCGAACACGTTCACGATGCCCGGCACGGACTCGGAGCGGGCGCGGACGATCCTCGAGCAGCGCTACGGCGACCGGAGCGACGGTGCGTTCACGGTCGTCTTCCGCGTGCCCGACGCCCGTGAGCCAGGCCTGCGCGTGCGCCTGCAGCGGCGGCTCGAGGCGGCGGCGCAGAAGGTGCCGAGCGGGGAAGCCCGCCCGCTCGTGATCGGCAGCGGCCACGTGCTCTACGGTGACATCGTCTCGACCCTCGAGCTCGCGAAGGCGAAGGGCTACACCGACGAGATCCTGCGGGTTCTTCCGCACAGCGGCGTCGTCGACTCGTTCGTGACCGGCCAGGCCGCGATCCAGCACGACCTCGACCCGATCTTCAACGAGGATCTGCAAAAGGGCGAGTTCCAGATCGCGATCCCCATCGCGCTGCTCGTTCTGCTGCTGGTCTTCGGCCTCTCCTGGGCGGTCACGATCCCGCTGATCTTCGCGGCCTGCACGATCATGGGCACTCTCGGCGCCGTCTACCTCTTCGCGCACGAGATCACGATGGCGACCTACGTGACGAATCTCGTCCAGCTGATCGGGCTCGGCATCGCGATCGACTACTCGCTCCTGATCGTCTATCGCTTCCGCGAGGAGCTCGAGAACGGGGGCTCGAAGGACGACGCGATCCTCCGCACCATGGCGACCGCTGGGCGCGCGGTCGTCTTCTCGGGCGTCACGGTCGCGATCGGGCTCGCGCTCCTGCTCTTCATGCCCTCGCCGTTCATGCGCTCGATGGGAGTCGGTGGGTTTCTGATCCCGCTCGTCTCGATCCTCGGCGCGCTGACGCTGCAGCCGGCGCTGCTGTCGGTCTACGGGCGGCGCGGGACGAGACGCGTCCCGGTCCTGAGCCTGGCGCGTGCACATCCGCAGCGCGGCTTCTGGGAACGGCTCGCAGCCGCGATCATGCGCCGGCCCGTGCTGTTCCTGGCGACAGGTGCCGCGGTGCTCGTGGCCGCGGCGGTGCCGGCCTTCGCGCTCGCGCTGACGCCGGGCTCCGCACAGGGGATCCCACAGCATCCGCAGGCGGTTCGCGGCTTCGACATCCTCAGGAACGCGGTCGGCGCAGGTGCGCTCTCGCCGACGCAGATCCTGGTCGACTCCGGGAAACCCGGCGGTGCCGTCGATCCCGGCCTTCAGGCCTCGATCCGCTCGCTGGTCGGGCGCGTGCAGTCCGACCCCGAGGTCGCCTTCGTGCGCTACCGGCCGACACGCCCGTTCGTCGACCCGAGCGGCCGCTATGCGCAGGTGGTGGTGGCCGGCAAGCACGAATACGGCGAGGGCCCCGCGCAGAGCTTCGTCCACCGGCTGCGCGACCGGATCATCCCCTCGGTCTCCTGGCCGGCAGGCTCGCGCGTGCTCGCGGGCGGAGGCCCGCCGCAGGGGGTGGACTTCCTCGATCGCTCGTACGCGGTCTTCCCGTGGCTTGTCCTCGGCGTGCTGGTACTGACCTACCTGCTGCTGATGCGTGCCTTCCGCTCGCTGCTGCTCCCGCTCAAGGCGGTATTTCTCAACCTGCTGTCGGTGGCCGCGAGCTACGGGATGCTGGTGGTCATCTTCAAGTGGGGCGTCGGGAACGACCTTCTCGGGCTCTACCGGTTCGACCAGATCGAAGGGTGGATCCCGATCTTCCTGTTCGCGATGCTCTTCGGGCTCTCGATGGACTACGAGGTCTTCCTGGTCACGCGCATGCGCGAGGCGTGGGACGAGACGCACGACAACGCTCGTTCCGTCGGCCTCGGCCTCGAGCGCACCGGCCGGATCGTGACGGCGGCTGCGATCGTGATGGTGGCCGCGTTCTCGGGCTTCGTCGCGGGACGCATCGTCGGCCTCCAGGAGTTCGGGATAGGCCTCGCGGTCGCGATCTTCGTCGACGCGACGATCGTGCGCGCGATCCTCGTCCCCGCGCTGATGGCGCTCTTCGGGCGCTGGAACTGGTGGCTGCCGCCGACGCTCGCCAGGGCAGTGCGCGTCCGGCCCTCGCCCCTCGAGGCGCCGACCTCGTAGGATCGCCCCTCGATGGCGACGGCTCTCAAGGGCGTGATCCTGGCCGGTGGCACGGGCTCGCGCCTGCACCCGCTCACGCAGATCACGAACAAGCACCTCCTGCCGATCTACGACCGGCCGATGATCAGCTGGGCGATCGAGGCGCTGGTGAACGCCGGCGTTCAGGAGCTCATGCTCGTCACCGGAGGGACCCATGCGGGCGAGTTCTTCCGTCTACTGGGCAACGGCCACGAGCACGGGGTCGACCGCCTCTTCTACGGGTACCAGGACAAGCCGGGTGGGATCGCCGAGGCGCTGGGCCTCGCCGAGCGGTTCGCCCGCGGCGGCCGTACCGTCGTCATGCTCGGGGACAACGTCGTCGAGCGCTCGCTGACCCCCGCGGTCGAGAACTTCAGCACGCAGGAGGGCGGAGCGCGGATCGTCCTGGCGCGGATCGAGGAGCCCGAGCATCTGCGCCACCTGGGCGTGCCCGAGCTCCAGGACGGCCGCGTGGTCAACATCGTCGAGAAGCCCGCGGAGCCGCCGAGCGACTACGCCGTAACCGGGATCTACTTCTACGACGAACAGGTCTGGGATGTGCTGCCGACGCTGAAGCCTTCAGGTCGGGGCGAGCTCGAGATCACCGACGTGAACAACTGGTACGTGGGCGAGGGCGCGATGGAGTACGACGTGCTCGAGGGGTTCTGGGGCGACGCCGGGGAGTCGATCGACGCCTACTACGAGGTCAACGACTTCGTGCGCTTGAACGGCGCCAACAAGGATGAGGCGTGGTCGACGGCGTCCGGTTGATCCCGTTACAGCGGTTCGAGGACGAGCGCGGCTGGTTCTTCGAGGTCCGCCGCGAGAGCGCGCTGCCGAAGCAGACGCGGCAGACCAACATCTCCTTCTCGCGCCGGGGCGTGATCCGCGGGCTCCACTACCACGAGGGGGGCCAGGACGATCTTTTCACCTGCCTGCAGGGAACGGCCCGCGTGGTCGTGCTCGACCGTGAGAGTGGAGAGACGTTCACCGAGGACATCGGCGACGAGAATCCCGTCGCCGTCTACATTCCAGGCCACCACGCCCACGGCTTCGAGGCGCTCAGCGATCTTCTCTTCTGCTATCACGTCACCGAGGAGTACGACCCCGACCACCCCGACGAGCACGGCGTCTGCTGGGCCGACCCTCGCGTGAAGCACCTCTGGAGCACCCGCGCTCCGATCCTGTCCGAGCGCGATCTCGCGGCGTGCTCCTAACCGGCGCCGGGGGACAGCTCGGCGCCGCTCTTCGGGAGGCCTTTCCGGAGGCGGACGCCCGCACGAGCGCCGAGTTCAACGTGGTGGCGCCGCCTCCGCTCTCGAGCCCTCCCGACCTCGTCCTGCATGCGGCGGCCTGGACCGACGTCGACGGCGCCGAGAAGCGGGAGGCGCTGGCCGCCGCCGTCAACGTGCGCGGCACGCGCAACGTGGTCGCACTCGGAGCGCCCGTCGTCTACTACTCGACCGACTACGTCTTCGACGGCTCGAAACGCGAGCCTTACGTCGAGTCGGACGAGCCCAACCCCCTATCGGCCTATGGGCGCACGAAGCTCGGCGGCGAGCGCGAGGTGCGCGAGGGCTGGATCGTCAGGAGCTCCTGGCTCTTCGGCGCGACCGGCAAGAACTTCGTCCGGACGATGCTGGCCCTCGGCCGGGAGCGCGAGGAGGTCAGCGTCGTCGACGACCAGCTCGGCTCGCCGACCTATGTGGCACATCTCGCGGCGGCGACGCGCGAGCTCCTCGAGCTTCCACAGGGCATCTGGCACGTGGCCGCCGAGGGAGAGTGCACCTGGTTCGAGTTCGCCGCCGCGATCTTCGAGGAGGCCGGGCTCGACTGCCGGGTCGTGCCGATCACGAGCGCCGAGCTGGGGCGGCCGGCGCCACGGCCCGCGTACTCGGTCCTGCGCAGCGAGCACGAGGGCGCGCCGGTGCTGCCGCACTGGCGCGAGGGGCTGCGTGCCTGTCTGGAGAGACTGCTCTAGGGTTTCGACGCCATGCGCGTGCTCGTCACCGGAGGAGCCGGTTTCATCGGCTCCCACTTCGCCAAGCGCCTCGCCTCGGCGGGGAACGACGTCGTCGTGCTCGACAAGCTGACGTACTCCGGCAACCCCGCGAACCTCGCCGGCGCCAAGGTCGAGCTCGTCGAGGCCGACATCTGCGACCCCGCTGCGGTGGCCGCCGCAGGCAAGGGTTGCGAGGCCGTGGTCAACTTCGCCGCCGAGACGCACGTCGACCGCTCGATCCACGGGGCCTCGGAGTTCATCGAGACCGACGTGCTGGGCACCTACGTGCTGCTGGACTGGGCGCGGGAGAACGGGACCAGGCTCGTCCAGGTGTCGACCGACGAGGTCTACGGCGACGTTCCCGAGGGCTCCTCGTCCTGCGAGGTCGACCCGTTGCGACCCTCGAGCCCGTACTCGGCGTCGAAGGCGGGCGGCGACCTCCAGGTGATCGCGGCGGTCCGGACCTACGGCGTCGACGCCTGCATCACGCGCGGCTCGAACACGTACGGGCCGAACCAGTACCCGGAGAAGATCATCCCGCTCTTCGTCACCAACGCGCTCGACCGGGAGCCGCTGCCGCTGTACGGCGACGGCCGCCAGACCCGCGACTGGCTCCACGTCGAGGACCACTGCGCCGCCGTCGAGCTCGTGCTGCGAAAGGGAGCAAGCGGGGAGATCTATAACGTCGGCGGCGGCGAGGAGGTCGAAAACCGCGACTTGACGCGCACGATCCTCGAGCTGACCGGGGCCGACGAGTCGCTCGTCCGTCACGTCGTAGACCGCCCGGGCCACGATCGCCGCTACTCGGTGGACGCCTCGAAGCTCCGCGGGCTCGGCTGGGAGCCGGCGCGGGCGCTGGCGGACGGACTTCCCGAGACGGTCGCCTGGTACCGCGACAACCGCGACTGGTGGGAGCCGATCAAGTCGGGCGACTACCGCGCGTACTACGAAAAGCAGTACTCCGAGCGCTTGGGCTAACAGCGCTCGGCGCGCTTGCGGATCTGTCTCGGCTCGTGCCGGTCGGGCTCGAGCTGCTCCGCCCGGCTCAGGTAGGTGACGGCCTCCGGGCAGCGCCCGAGCCTGTAGAGGGTGTAGCCGAGGTTGTAGTTGGCAAAGCCCTCGTACGGATCGGCGGGCCCGGTGCCGGTGAGCTTCCTGACGGCCTGCTGAAGGAGCGGGAGCGCGCCGGTGTAGTCGCCGCGTTGCTGCAGCGAGTAGCCGCGATCGTTGAGCGTGTGCCCGTCGAGTCCGGCAGTGGCCGCCGGCGGCGGTGGAGGTGGCGGAGGCGGTGGAGGCGCGGGCTGGGTGACCGTTTGCTGAACCGTGGTCGTCCCCGCGGGGCCGGTGACCGTGCGCACCTGCGCGGCCGGGTCATCGCTGCTCGTGAGAACGACTGCGATCGCGGCTCCTGCGGCCGCGGCTCCGAGGAGCAGCGCGACCGGGACGACGACGCGGGCGGGAAATCCCGTTCGCCGAGGCGTGGCGCGCCGGGCGGAGGGTGGCAGCAGCGTTGTCTGGGCCGCCGGAAGGAGCGCCTCGCGAAGCGCCGAGACGAATTCTCGGGCCGAGCCGTAGCGCGCGCCTGGGTCTTTGGCCAGCGCCCGGCGGAAGACCGGGTCGAGCGCGGGCGGCAGGTGCTCGCAGCGCTCGGCGATCGACGGCACGGGCGCCTGAACATGGGCGGCGGCCTCGATCGTCGGCGAGTCGTTCTCGAAAGGGCGGTGCCCGCTCAGCAGCTCGTAGGCCACGACGCCGAGCGCGTAGAGGTCGCTCTCAGGGCCGACGCGCTCGCCCCGTGCCTGCTCTGGGGAAAGGTAGCCCGCGGTTCCCATGATCGTCCCCGTGATCGTCATCGAGTCGAGGCCGGCGGCGCTCGCGATTCCGAAGTCGGCGACGTGGAGGTCGCCGCGGGAGTCGAGGAGCAGGTTCGCTGGCTTGACGTCCCGGTGCACGATGCCGTGCCAGTGGGCCGAGTCCAGGGTCTCGGCGACCTGGTCGAGCCAGGCCACCACCTGCTCAGGAGGCTGCGCCCCGCCCTCTCGCAGGCGATCCTCGAGCGAGCCGCCGCCGAGGTGCTCCATGACGAGGAAGGGCCGCCCACGCCACTCGCCGACGTCGAAGACCGTGACGGCTCCGGACTCGCCGGACAGCCTCGCGGCGGCCAGTCCTTCGCGCTTGAATCGCTCTCTGATCGTCTCGTCGGCTGCGTAGCGGTCGGAGAGCACCTTGACCACCACCTCGCGGCCCAGGGTCTCGTCGGTCGCCAGGTAGATCTCGCCCATCGCGCCGTGGCCGATCCGCCTCGGCGAGCGGTAGCGCGGCGGAAGCGTGTGGGTGTCGACGGCCACTGAGGTGCGCTTCCCTCCCGGGCGGAGCCGAAAACAGGCGGCTAAGAGGTTGTGGGTTCTGTAAAAACGCCGTAAATCGGTCGAAAGGTTCGATACGCTCAGGCTGGTCCTGCTGCGGCGTCCGGCACGGAAGCTACCCGCCGCGAGCCGGACTCTGGGGTCAGCGCGATGATCAGCACATTCGCAGCAGCCGTCCTCGCCGCGCTGGGGCTCACAGGCACCCCGGCGGGCCCCGCTGCGCAATCGTCGCCGGCGTTCTTCGCAGCCGGGCACGGGTGGGGCCACGGAGTGGGCCTTGCGCAGTACGGCGCCTACGGCTATGCCCTCCACGGCTGGACCTATGACCAGATCGTCGCGCACTACTACCCCGGCACGAACCTGGGTGAGGCGCCGCTGAAGCGCGTGCGAGTGCTGCTCACGGGAGGTACGAAGCGTGTGGTGGTCTCGTCGCGCTCTGCGTACACCGTCCGTGACGCAGCCGGCAAGGTGCACAAGCTCGCGGCAGGCCGGCAGGAGCTCGGGCCCGCGCTGAAGCTGAAGCTCGCCGCTTCGAGTCAGGCCAAGGCGCTGCCTGGCCCGCTGGTCTTCTCCCCGGGCGACGATCCGCTCTCGCTCGGTCAGCGGGCCTACCGAGGCTCCCTGCGAGTGAGTGCGACGAACACCCTGCGGGTCGTCAACACGGTCGGGCTCGAGCCCTACCTCTGGGGCGTCGTGCCGTCGGAGATGCCCGACCGCTGGCCGGCCGAGGCGCTCCAGGCCCAGGCGGTCGTCGCTCGGACGTACGC
>Ga0207675_100000964_pt1 | contig 28651 bp, 29 predicted proteins | sample KBSSwiS42_FD_184305 | JGI IMG/M metagenome (GOLD analysis project Ga0207675, IMG submission 184305) | Switchgrass rhizosphere microbial communities from Kellogg Biological Station, Michigan, USA - KBS Switchgrass S4-2 (SPAdes) (version 2) | ecosystem: Host-associated > Plants > Roots >...
CTCGTCCGCGACGGCGACACCCTGGCCATCGAGGGGTTCACCCACCTCATCTCGTTCGCGGCCGGGCACGAGGTGATCCGCCAGCGCCGCCGCGACCTGACCCTGTGCCGGCTCACCCCCGACGTCGTCTACGACCAGATGATCGGGGCCGGGGTCGCGGCCAAGCTGGTCTTCTCCTGGATGGGCAACCCGGGCGTTGGGTCGCTGCACGCCATCCGGCGGCGGGTCGAGCACCACGACCCCGCCCCCCTGGAGCTGGAGGAGTACAGCCACTTCGGGATGGTCGGGCGGTACGCCGCCGGCGCCGCCAAGCTGCCGTTCTGGCCGCTGCGGTCGTACTTCGAGACCGACCTGCCCAAGGTCAACCCCAACATCCGCCCGGTCGCCTCCCCGTTCGGGGGCGAGCCGGTGTACGCCGTGCCGCCGCTCAACCCCGACGTGGCCGTCGTCCACGCCCAGCGGGCCGACGCCGCCGGCAACACCCAGATCTGGGGGCTGACCGGCTGCCAGAAGGAGGCGGCGTTCGCGGCCAGGCGGGTCATCGTGGTCGTCGAGGAGCTGGTCGACGCCGAGGTGGTGCGGGCCGACCCCAACCGGACCCTGATCCCGGGGATCAAGGTGGACGCGGTGGTCGTCTGCCCGCGCGGCGCCCACCCCTCCTACGCCCAGGGCTACTACGACCGTGACAACCGCTTCTACCTGGAGTGGGACCGGATCAGCCGCGACCCCCAGGTCTTGTCGGCGTGGCTGGACGAGTGGGTCCACGGCACCGCCACCCACGAGGAGTACGTGGACAAGCTGGGGGCCGAGCGCTGGGCCGAGCTCACCCCGGCCCCGGCGATGTCCGGCGCCGTCGACTACGGGGACTACCGGTGAATCCCTCGGAGAACCCCTGGTCCAAGAGCGAGATGCTGGTGGTGGCCGGGGCGCGGGCCCTGGCCGGCCGGCGGGTCTGCTTCGTCGGCATCGGCCTGCCCAACATCGCCGTCGCCCTGGCCCAGCGGACCGTCGCGCCCGACATCGAGCTGATCTACGAGTCGGGGGTGTACGGGGCCCGGCCGGCCCGGCTGCCCCTGTCGATCGGCGACCCCTGCCTGGTCACCGGGGCGACCGCCGCCATGAGCATGGTCGAGCTGTTCAGCTACTACCTGCAGGGCGGGCTGGTCGACGTCGGCTTCCTCGGCGCCGCCCAGCTGGACCGGTTCGGCAACATCAACACCACCGTGATCGGCGACTACCACCAGCCCAAGGTGCGGCTGCCCGGGTCCGGCGGGGCCTGCGAGATCGCCATCAACGCCCGCGAGGTGTTCGTCCTCATGCGTCAGTCGGCCCGCTCGTTCGTGGAGCGGATCGACTTCCGGACCAGCCCGGGCAACCTCGGCGGGGCCGCCCTGCGGGCCGCCCAGGGCTGGCAGGGCCTGGGCCCGTCGGTGGTCGTCACCGACCTCGGCCGCTACGGCTTCGACCCCGACACCGGCGAGATGGTCCTGCTCGCCATCCACCCCGGTGTGACCGTCCAGGACGCCCGGGCCGCCACCGGCTGGGACCTCCGCGTCGCCGACGACCTCCAGGTCACTCCCGACCCGACCGACTCCGAGCTGCGGCTGATCCGCGACGAGCTCGACCCGGAAGGGGTGTACGTCAAGGGATGAGCCACGTGTTCGCCCGCGGGAGCGGGCTGCCGACGGTGGCCCGGGCCGAGGGCTGCCAGCTGTGGGACACCGAGGGGCGGCGGTACCTGGACGGGGCCGGCGGGGCGATCGTGGTCGGGATCGGCCACGGCGACGCCTCGGTGGCGGCGGCCATCGCCGAGCAGCTGGGGCGGGTCGCCTACGCCCACGGCACGATGTTCGCCTCCGAGCAGCTGGAGGCCTACGCCGACGAGCTGGCCCCGCTGCTGCCCGTGGACGACCCGCGAATCTACCCGGTGTCGGGCGGCAGCGAGGCCGTCGAGACGGCCCTGAAGATGGCCCGCGCCTACCACCTGGCCCGGGGCGAGGACCGCTGGCGGGTGATCGGCCGCCAGGGCAGCTACCACGGCAACACCCGGGGGGCCCTGGACGTCGGCGGCCGCGAGCCGCTGCGCCGCCCGTACCTGCCCTGGCTCGGCCTGGCCGGCCACACCCTCGCCCCCTACGAGTACCGCTGCCGGTTCGGCGACACCCACCCGGCCGGCTGCGGGGCCCGCTACGCCGACGCCCTGGAGCAGGAGATCCTGGCCTCGCCGGCGGGCACGGTGGCCGCGTTCGTGGCCGAGCCGGTCGCCGGGGCCGGCCTCGGGGCGGCCGTCCCGCCCGACGACTACTGGCCGGCGGTCACCGAGGTCTGCCGCCGGCACGGGGTGCTGGTGATCGCCGACGAGGTCATGACCGGGTTCGGGCGCACCGGCCGCTGGTTCGCCTGCGACCACTGGGCGGTCCGGCCCGACATCCTGGTCCTGGCCAAGGGGGCCGCCTCCGGCTACTGGCCACTCGGGCTGGCCGTGGCCTCCGGGGCGGTCCACACCACCATCGGCGAGGGCGGCTTCACCCACGGCCTCACCTACTCCCACCACGTGGTCGGGGCCGCCGCCGGCCGAGCCGTCCTCCGCGTCCTGCGCGAACGCCACCTGGTCGAGGCGGCCGAGACCCAGGGCAAACGCCTCCGCGCCGGCCTCGAGGACCGCCTCGGCGACCACAGGTCGACCGGTGACATCCGCGGCCTCGGGCTGATGGTCGCCGTCGAGCTGGTCGCCGACCGGGCCACCAGGGCCCCGTTCCCGCGCCGGCGCCGGGTCGCCGAACGGGCCGTGGCCGCCGCCCGCGACCTCGGGCTGCTGCTGTACTCGTCCACCGGCTGCGCCGACGGCAGCGAAGGCGACCTGGTGATGCTCGGCCCACCCCTGGTCATCACCGACCCCGAGGTCGACGAGCTGGTCGAGCTCACCGCCCAGTCCGTGGAGGCCGCCACGAGAGCTTGAGGGGGCGGAGGGTCCCGGAGTTGTGGGACGATGACCGGTGCCGGGGGTGGGACCAGCGGCGAGGGAGCAGGTGGCGCAGGACAGGCAGCCGGAGCGGCGGGAGCCGCCCGGGCACGGCTCGGCCAACCGGGGACGGGGACGGTGGCGACTGCTGCCGGCCTGGGTCGCGGTTGTCCTGGTGGGCCTGGTCGCGGTGGGGAGCCTGCGTGGGCCGCTCGGCACCGGGCGGGGGCGGCCCAGCTACCCGGCCGACCTGATCGACAGCCTGCTGCTGCTGCTGTTCCTGGCCATCGTGGCCGGGGCGGTGCTGGCGGTGGTCTCGCTGTGGCCGGGCCGGAACCTGGCCAGAGCCCGGCGGCGGCCCGGTGGCAACTGGAACCTGATCCTGCCCATGGCCGCGATCCTGCTCCTGTGGCTGTTCCGGGACCTGCTGGGCCTGGGCGCTGGCGACCGCGACCTGGACCCGACGACCACCATCCCCGGGGCCAGCACCCTGGAGGTGCCGGACCCGCCGCCCGATTCGGGGGTGGTGCCGCTGATCGTGGCCGGGGTGGCGCTCCTGGCCATGATCGGGATCGTGGTCGCCCAGCTGGTCGCCGACCGGCGCCGGCGGCGGCCGCCCCGGACCCCGGCCGAGCGGCTGGTCGAGCTGCTCGACGACACCCTGGAGGACCTGGAGCGCGAGCCCGACCCGCGCCGGGCGGTGATCGGCGCCTGGGCCCGCATGGAGACCGGCCTGGCCGCCGCCGGCCTGCCCCGCCACCCGTCCGAGGCCCCCTTCGAGTACGCCGCCCGCGTCCTCGAGACCGCGTTCGCGCGGCCTGCGTCCGTCCACCGGCTCACCGGGCTGTTCGAGCGGGCCAAGTTCAGCCACCATGCCATCGGGCAGGCCGACCGCGACCAGGCAATCGCCGCCCTGCGGGCGGTCCGCCAGGAGCTGGCCGAGGCGGTCGAGCAGGCCGAGGCCGAGGCCGAGGCCCGGGCCGAGGCCAAGGGCGAGCCGGTGGCCGGTGGAGGGGAGGGCCGATGATCGGGGCGATCGTCAGGGCGGTCCTGGTGGCGGTCATCGCCACCCTCATCCTGGCCGGCGTGCTCCAGCTGGCCCCGACCCAACGCCCCCTCGCCCTGGCCATCTACCTGCTGGCCATGGGCGGGGTGGCCGTGCACCTGCTGGTCACCTGGCTGCGGCTGCTCTACCCGCGCCCGCCGGCCTCGCCGTTCGACACCGCCCTGGCGGCCCGGCCGGCCCCGCCGAGGCCGCCGGCCGAGCTGGACCGCCTGGCCCGGCTGCTCGCCCTGGCCAGCGCCAGCGCCCTCCACGCCCACACCCGGCTCCGGGCGGAGCTGCGGCCGGTCGTCGCCGACCTGCTGCGCTGGTCGCTGGCCGTCGACCTGGACCGCGACCCCGACGCCGCCCGGGCCGCCATCGGCGAGCCCGGGTGGGCGCTGCTCGCTCGCGACCAGCGCGACCTGCCCGCCCGGGAGGCGGCCGGCCTGCCCCCGGGCGACCTGGCCGGGCTGATCGCCAACCTGGAGCGGATCAGCGGCCCAGAGCCGCAGCGGCCCGGGGAACCCCGATGGGGTGCCCCGGTGGATCGGGAGGGACGGCCATGACCGAGTCCCTGGACGAGCTGCGCCAGCTCGCCGGCCGGGTCCTGGACGAGGTCGAGCGGGCCGTGGTCGGCAAGCGCGGCGCGCTCGAGCTGGTCCTGCTCGGGCTGCTGGCCGACGGGCACGTGCTCCTTGACGACTACCCGGGGCTGGCCAAGACCCTGATCGCCCGGTCCTTCGCCCAGGCCACCTCGCTCAGCTTCGCCAGGGTCCAGTTCACCCCCGACCTGATGCCCTCGGACGTCACCGGCTCCTCCATCTACAGCCAGCGCCTCGGCGACTTCGAGTTCCGGCCCGGCCCGGTGTTCACCAACCTGCTGCTGGGCGACGAGATCAACCGCTCACCGCCCAAGACCCAGGCCGCCCTGCTGGAGGCGATGCAGGAGCGGCAGGTGACGACCGACGGCGTGACCCGGCCCCTGGAGCGGCCGTTCCTGGTCGTGGCCACCCAGAACCCGATCGAGTTCGAGGGCACCTACCCGCTGCCCGAGGCCCAGCTCGACCGGTTCCTGCTGCGGCTGTCGGTCGGCTACCCGTCGGCCGAGGCCGAGTGGCGGATGCTGGAGCGCCGCCTGGAGCGGGCCGCCGACGAGGTCGAGCTGGTCCCGGTGGCCACCCCGGCCGACGTGCTGGCCATGCAGCGGGCGATCGAGCAGGTGCACGTGGCCTCCAGCATCGGCCGCTACATCGTCGAGCTGGTCTCGGCGACCCGGACCAGCCCCCGGGTCCAGGTCGGCTCCAGCCCCCGGGGCAGCCTGGCCCTGCTCAAGGTGGCCAGGGCCAAGGCCGCCCTGGCCGGCCGCGACTTCGTCACCCCCGAGGACGTCAAGGCGGTCGCCGTGCCCACCCTGGCCCACCGGCTGATCCTGCGGCCGGAGCTGTGGGTGCGCCGGGTCCGGACCGAGGACGTGGTCGCCGAGCTGCTCGAGCAGGTCCCGACCCCGCCCCCGGAGGCCGAGCCGGCCCCCCTCCGGTCCGGCCAGAGCTGAGCTCGCGGCGATGACCCGGCGGCCGAGCGCCAAGATCGCCGCCTACGTGGGGGTGGCGGCCCTGGCCCTGCTGGCCGGGCTGGCCCTGGGCCGGCCCGAGCTGGTGGCCGTCGCCGCCCCCCTGGCCGTGCTGGTGGTGGCCGGCCTGGCCGGGGCCCGCGACCCCGAGCTGGCCGCCGAGGTCGCCGTCGACCGGGAACGGGCCCTGGTCGGCGACCAGGTCACCGTGACCGTGACCCTGCAGGCCGGCAGCCGGGTCGAGCGGCTGGAGGTGCTGCTGGTCGTGCCCCCGGGCATGGAGGGCCCCGACGGCGCCCCCCGGACCTGGGCCACGGCCGTCACCCTGGCCGCCGGGGAGGAGCGGGCCCTGCCGATCGCCGTCACCTGCCGCCGCTGGGGCGCCTACTGGCTCGGCGACGTCCACCTGCGGGCCCATGACCGGTTCCGGCTGTTCACCTGGGAACGCCACCTGGACCGGCACGCCCCCCTCAAGGTCTTCCCCGTCCCCGACGCCCTCTGGGCCCTGGTCGCCCCCAGAGAGACCCAGCTGCCCACCGGCAGCCACGTCGCCCCCCAGCGCGGCGACGGCATCGAGTTCGCCGACCTGCGACCGTTCCTGCCCGGGGACCGGCCCCGCTCGGTCAACTGGCGGGCCACCGCCCGCCGCGGCGGCCTGATGGTCAACCAGCGCCACCCCGAGCGGGCCACCGACGTGGTCCTGTTCCTGGACAGCTTCCTGGACGTCCGCGGGCCCACCGGCAGCACCCTGGACCAGGCCGTCGGGGCGGCGGCCTCGCTGGCCGCGGCCTACCTGCGCCAGCGCGACCGGGTCGGCGTGGTCAGCTTCGGCGGGTTCGTGCAGTGGCTCCAGCCCGGCAGCGGCCAGGCCGCCCTGTACCGGCTGCTCGACACGCTGATGGAGACCCAGGTGTTCGCCACCGTGGCCTGGAAGGGGATCCGGCACCTGCCGCCGCGGACCCTGCCGGCCAAGGCCCTGATCGTCGCCCTGACCCCGCTGGTCGACGAGCGCGGGGTCGCGGCCCTGTTCGACCTGCTGGCCAGGGGCTACGACCTGGCGGTTGTCGACATCTCCCCGCTGGCCCACGCCGGGGCGGCCGGCGGCGAGTGGGCCGAGCTGGCCGGGCGGCTGTGGGCCCTGGAGCGGGAGACGCTGCGCCACCGCTACCAGCGCCTGGGCGCGGCCGTGGTCGAGTGGCCCGACGCGCTGCACCTGCAGCAGGTGCTCCTGGAGGTGGAGGCATGCCGGCGCCGCGCCGGGCTCGCGCCCCGCTAGCCTTCGGCCTGGCCGCCACCGCGGTCGCGGCCGCGGTCGCCATCGCCCCCCTGGCCGAGGTCACCGGGCCACTGCGGGAGGCCCTGGCCTGGGTGGCCGGCCTTGGCCTGGTCCTGGCCGCCGCGGCCGCCCTGCGGGTGGGGTCGCTGCTCGGCCCGGCCCTCGTCGTGCTCCTGGCCGAGTACACGGTCGTCCTGGTCCGCCGGGGCGACCGCATCGACGCCGCCGCCCCCCTGCTCGGAGCCGGCCTGCTGCTCTACGCCGAGCTGGCCAGCTGGGCCAGGGAGGCCCGCCCGCGGGTCGCCGACGAGCGCCCGGTCCTGGTCGCCAGGGCGGTGGTGGTCGCGGCCAGCGCCCTGGCCGCCCTCGGCCTCGGCGTGCTGGTCCTGCTGGCCGCGGCCCTGCCGGCCGGTGGCGGGCTGGCCCGGCTGGCCATCGGCGTGGTGGCCGCCACCGGCACCCTGGCCCTGGTGGCGGTGGTGGCCCGGCCGACCTCGACCCGGGCCCCGCGCGGCTGACGCCGGGGCCTAGGCGGCCCGGTCGGGACGGTCGCGGGTCGGGGGACCGCTGGGGGGCCGGCGGCTGGAGCCGGGCATGCGGGCCTGGGCCTGGTCCTTGAGGTACCGGCCGCGATGGCGGGCCCAGGCGAGGACCCGCTGGGCCCACTGGAACTCGGCCGAGAGCACGACCAGGCCGAGGAGCATGACGGCGATCCCGGGGCCGGGCAGCACCAGCATGGCCGCACCCACGACCAGCAGGGCCGAGCCGACCAGGAACACCCCGCCGCGCCGGACCGCTCGGCCGAGCGCCTGCAGCATCGGTTCCACCAGGGCCACACCCCCTTCCCCCGTGCCGTCAAGGGTACCAGGGGGTGCCGTCGACGATCGGGTTCCCGGTATGCTCCGAAGCGTCCAGGCTCGACCTCGCGACGCAGCGAAGGAGGCCGGAACGTGGGTGCCGGGGAGTACTGGAACCCCAAGACCGAGACCCTGGGGCGCGAGGAGCTGACCGCCCTCCAACTGGCCAAGCTGCGCCGCCTGACCGAGTGGGCGGCCGCCCGGAGCCCCTTCTACCAGCGGTCCTTCAAGGAGGCCGGGTTCGTCCCGGCCCAGCTCCGGTCGCTGGACGACCTGCGCCGGCTGCCCATGCTGACCCGCGACCAGTGGATGGCCTCCCAGGGCGAGCAGCCGCCGTTCGGGCTGCTGCCGGTGGCCGGGCGGGAGGCGGCCATCCGCTGGCACACCACCTCCGGCACCACCGGCCGCGAGCCCATCCGGGTCCTGGACACGGCCAAGGACTGGGCCTGGCAGGCCGAGATGTGGTGCTACGGCCTGTGGGGGTTCGGGGTCCGTCCGGCCGACACCGCCTACGTCGCCTTCGGCTACGGCTCCTTCATCGGGTTCTGGGGCCTGCACTACGGGCTGGAGAAGCTGGGCGCCCTGAACGTCCCCGGCGGCGCCCAGCCCACCGACGGGCGGGTCAGACAGATCGTCGACTTCGGGGCCACCGTGGTCGCCTCCACCCCCACCTATGCGCTGCGCCTGGCCCAGGAGGCCGAACGGCTCGGGGTCGACCTGGCCGCCAGCCCGGTGGAGCGGCTCATCCTGTCCGGCGAGCCGGCCGGGTCGATCCCCCAGACCAAGGCCCTGATCGAGCGGCTCTGGGGGGCCAGGGCGGGCGACACCGCCGGCATGACCGAGATCGGCACCATCATGATCTTCGAGTGCCGCCACCAGCCCGGCGGCACCCACATCATCGAGGACCACTACATCGAGGAGGTCGTCGACCCCGACAGCGGCGAGCCGGTCGGCTACGGCGAGGCGGGGGAGCGGGTGGTGACCTCCTTCGGCCGCGGCATCATCCCCCTGGTGCGCTACCGCACCGCCGACCTGGTGGTCAAGGTGCCGGCCTCGCGCTGTCGCTGCGGTCGCGGCTTCGACCTGTACGAGGGCGGCATCCTCGGCCGGGTCGACGACATGAAGCTGGTCAGGGGGACCAACGTCTACCCGCGGGCGGTCGAGGGGATCGTCCGCGAGCACGCCAGCGTCGAGGAGTTCCAGCTCCTGCTGACCCGCGACGGCCACTTCGACCGGGTCGCCCTGCGGGTCGAGCCGTCCCCCGAGACCACCGACGCCGAATGGGACGACCTGGCCGCCCGGCTGGCCAAGGCGCTGGCCGAGGCCCACGAGGGGCTGCGGTTCGAGGTCGAGCGGGCCGGGGTGGGGGAGCTGCCCCGCTTCGAGCTCAAGGCCAGGCGGACCGTCGACCGGCGCGACACCCCCATCGGAGGCTGACATGGGAGCAACTGACCTGCTCGGGCGGCCCACCACCGAGGTCGAGGACGAGCTGCTGGAGCTGTACCGGCGCGCCAAGGCCCTGCTGGCCCGCGACGACCTGGCCCCCTGCGCCCGGGCCGGGGCCCGGGTGGCCGCCGTCGGGCTCTGGAACGCCGTCAACGACCTGGGCCTGGAGCACGAGCAGCTGCTGGACCTGGGCGCCTAGCCGTGCCGGTCTCCGAGCGCCACTCCAAGCTGGTCTACGACGCGCTGGTCGCGGTCGGGGTCGAGGTCGTCTCGGCCCTGCCCGAGACCTGGCTGGTCCACCTCATCCGCCTGGCCGAGAACGACCCGGCGATGATCCTGGTCCGCCTGGCCAAGGAGGAGGAGGGGATCGGGATCTCGGCCGGGGCCCATCTGGCCGGGCGCCGGTCGGCCATGCTGATGCAGAACCACGGCCTGCTCCAGTCGGTCAACGGCATCGTGTCGCTGGCCCAGCTGTACAAGATCCCCCTGCTGATGGTGATCAGCGACCGCGGCCACCTGGGCGAGCCCGACCCCTGGCAGACGGCCGGCGGCCGGGCCACCCGGCCCATCCTGGACGCCCTGGGGATCGTCACCGACGAGCTGTCCGACCCGGCCACCGTCCAGCTCCAGGTGGCCAGGGCCATGACCCTGGCCCAGGCGTCGCTCTCCCCGGTGGCCCTGCTCCTCACCCGCGACCTCATGTGGGAGGCCCTGGCGTGAAGCGCCGGAGGGGTTCGGGGAACCCCAAGGGGGTGCCCCGATGAAACGAGTGGACTGCCTCGAGGCGATCTACGACGAGCTCGCCGGCTGCGCGGTCGTCACCATCATGGGGGCGGTGGCGGTCGAGCTGTACTCGCTCGGGCACCGGCCCAACTTCTTCTACCTGGAGCACGCCATGGGGCTGGCCTCCTCCATGGGCCTCGGCATCGCCCTGTCCCAGCCCGACCGCAAGGTGGTCGTGCTCGACGGCGACGGCTCGGTGCTGATGAACCTGGGCGGCCTCACCACCCTGGCCCGCTACGCCCCCGGGAACCTCACCCACATCGTGTTCGACAACCAGAGCCTGCTGAGCGTTGGCGGGTTCCCCACGGCCACCGCCACCGGCTCCGACCTGGCCGGGATCGCCCGCGCGGCCGGCATCGCCAAGGCGGCCACGGTCACCAGCCTCGAGGAGTTCCGGGGGGCCGCGGTGGCCGCGATCGACGCCCCCGAGCTGGCCTGTGTGGTCGCCAAGGTCGAGGCCGTCGGCCCAACAAGCTTCCACATGGACCTGCACCTGCTCGAGAACCGCTTCGAGTTCCAGCGCGCCCTCCGCCCCGACCCCGACTCCGAAGGAGACCCGACGTCGTGACCGAAGCCGTCCAGAACCTGGTCGCCGCCCTGGCCGCCGGGCAGGTCGAGGTGGTCGACCTGACCCAGCCGCTGTCGGAGGACACCCCGGTCCTGCGCCTGCCCGAGCCGTTCGCCAACACGCCCCGGTTCCGGCTCCGGGAGCTGTCCCACTACGACGAGCGCGGCCCCGCCTGGTACTGGAACGCCCTGGAGGGGGGCGAGCACACCGGCACCCACCTCGACGCCCCCATCCACTGGGTCACCGGCAAGGACCAGGACGACGTCAGCCAGATCCCGCCCGGGCGCCTGGTCGGCCCGGCGGTGGTGATCGACCATGCCGACCGGGCCACCACCGACCCCGACCACCTGCTCCGGGTCGAGGACGTGGAGGCGTTCGAGGCCGAGCACGGCCCCCTGCCCGAGGGCGGCTGGCTGCTGTACCGCACCGGCTGGGACGCCCGGGCCCAGGACGAGGCCGCCTTCCTCAACGCCGACGACACCGGCCCCCACACCCCCGGCATCGACGTCGCCTGCGCCCGCTGGCTGGCCACCGAGCGGCCCATCCTCGGCATCGGGGTCGAGACGGTCGGCACCGACGCCGGCGCCGCCCACAGCTTCGACCCGCCGTTCCCCTGCCACAGCTTCCTGCTCGGGGCGGGCAAGTACGGTCTCACCCAGCTGGCCAACGTCGACCGCCTCCCGGCCACCGGCGCCCTGCTGATCGCCGCCCCCCTCAAGATCGTCGGCGGCTCCGGCAGCCCGACCCGGGTCCTGGCCCTGGTCCCGCACTGACCGCGGGCTAGCCGGTCTCCTTGGTCGGGAGCCAGAACCGGACGGTGGTGCCGCCGCCGGGGTGGCTGTCGACCCGGCACCAGCCGTCGGCCATGGTCGCCCGCTCGGACATGCTGGTCAGGCCGAGGTGGCCGCGGCGGGGGGTGGCCCTGACCTGGTCGGCCTCGAAGCCGTCGCCGTCGTCGGCCACGGTCACCAGCAGCCCCCCCTGAGCCTCCTCGAGGCGGACCTCGACCCGGCGGGCGCCGGCGTGGACGCGGACGTTGGTGAGCGCCTCCTGGCAGATCCGGTAGGCGATCACCCGGGCCTCGGCCGGCGGCTCCCGCTCCAGGTCGTCGCGGAGCTGGGCCACGAACCCGCCCTGGCGGGCCGTCTCGGTCAGGTACTCGCGCAGGGCGGCGGCCAGCCCGTCGTCGTCCAGCTGGGCCGGGCGCAGGTCGAAGACCAGGGTCCGGAGCCGGCGCAGGCTGGACGACACCGCCTCCTCCAGGTGGTCCAGCAGGCGGCGCTGGCGGTCGTCGGTGAGCTGGTCGCGGAAGGTGGTCAGCATCAGCCGGGCGGCCGCGATGGTCTGGATGGCGTCGTCGTGGACCTCCCCGGCGATGCGGCGCCGCTCCTCCTCCTGGGCCCACACGACCCGCCCGAGCAGCCAGCGGCGCTGCTCGTCCAGGCGGACCAGCCGCTCGTGGGCCAGGTGGCGCTCGGTGACGTCGCGCAGCACCACCACCTTGCCGGTGACCCGGCCGCTGCGGTCGGCCAGGGGGGTGGCGGACAGCTCGTAGCGGCGGCCGGCCAGCTCCACCTCCTCGGGCAGGACCGGGTCGTCGGCCCGCTCGACCAGCGACGACTCGACCTCCAGGAGCTGCTCGACCTGGCGCCCGACGGCCCGGGGGGCTGGCACGCCCAGGGCCCGCTCGGCCGCCGGGTTGAGCTTGACCACCCGCCGGTAGGGGTCGAGCACCAGGGCCGCGTCCAGCATCGTCTCGAACACCGAGGTGCGGGCGGCCGGGGCCAGGTCGAACAGCCGGAAGCGGAACAGCCCCCAGACCAGGACGGCCCCGGTGAGCACGAACAGGAAGGGGGTCGGCTCGACGAGGCGGAACGGCCCCAGGTTGAGGTTGTGGGCCAGGTTGGCCACGCTGGGCAGGAGCACGGCCACGATCAGGAGCAGGCTCTGGCGCCAGTAGCGCCGCGACACCCGGGTCAGGGTCCACACGAACAGGCCGGTGGCGCCCCACAGGACCAGGTTGGCGTAGACCAGGAACGGCCAGAACAGGGGACCGACCTGGGCGATGGCCCGGGTCGGGTCGGCGGCCGCCTCGGGCCGGTAGTAGCGGACCAGGTCGTGGGTGGCCGGGACGGCCAGCAGGGTCACGGTGGCCAGGGGGACCACGGCCAGGGCGGCCATGGTCCGCCGGTTCACCCATTGTGGCCGGCCGGTGTACTGCATCACGAAGGCGTAGAAGGCCGGGGGGAGCAGGGCGATGCCGAGCCACTTGGTGTCGCCCCAGAACAGCCGCACCGGCAGCCGGGTCGCGGCCAGCTCCATGGCATAGGCCAGCCCCCACCAGCCGGCCGCGGCCAGCATCACGGCCAGGCTGGCCCCGGCCGAGGCCTTGCGGTGCCGCCAGACGTACACGGTGTAGCCGGTCAGGCAGGCGCCGCCGGCCAGGGCGACCGCGCTGAAATACCAGTACCGGCCCACAGGGGCGACGACCTTTCGAGCGGCCGGAGGGGTCCGGGGACCCCAGAGGGGTGCCCCGGTTGGTCGGGATGGCCCGTTCGGGCTAAGCGGAGAATGCTAAGGCATCCGCCTGCTTCGGGCCAGGCCCTGGCTCGCACCGGCTAGACGGCCGGGGCCTCGGCGAACTGGCGGGTGCGGCTGGGCCGGACGAACACGATCTGGCCCTGGGCCAGCTCCAGCTCCTCGGCGTCCTCGCGCGACAGCTGGGCCTGGAGGCGCTGGCCGTCGTGCAGCACCAGGTCGGCCCGGACCTCGAAGCCGAGGTGGACCAGCCGCTCCACCATGGCCTCGGAGGTGGTGCCGTTGGGCTGGCGCCGGACCTCGACGTCGTGGGGGCGGATGAACAGCTCGCCCAGGCGGGTGACCGGGCCGACGAAGCCCATCACGAAGGCGTTGGAGGGGTGCTCGTAGAGGTCGCGGGGGCCGCCGACCTGCTCGACCCGGCCGTGGTTCATGACCACGATCCGGTCGGCCACCTCCATGGCCTCCTCCTGGTCGTGGGTGACGAACACGGTGGTCACGTGGACCTCGTCGTGGAGGTGGCGCAGCCAGGCGCGCAGCTCCTTGCGGACCCGGGCGTCGAGGGCCCCGAACGGCTCGTCCAGCAGCAGCACGCTCGGCTGCACGGCCAGGGAGCGGGCCAGGGCCATGCGCTGGCGCTGGCCGCCCGACAGCTGGGACGGGTAGCGGTCGGCCAGCCCGGGCAGCTGGACCAGCTCCAGCAGCTCCTCGACCCGGGCCCTGATCTCGGCCTTGGGCCGGCGGGCCACCTTGAGCCCGAAGGCGACGTTCTCGCGCACCGTCATGTGCTTGAAGGCGGCGTAGTGCTGGAACACGAACCCGACCCCGCGCCGCTGGGGCGCCAGATTGGTGGCGTCGCGGCCGTCGATCTCGACGCTGCCGGCGTCGGGCCGCTCCAGCCCGGCGATCACCCGCAGCAGGGTCGACTTGCCGCTGCCGCTGGGGCCGAGCAGGGCGGTCAGGGAGCCGCTGGGGATCTCCACCGACACGTCGTCCAGGGCGGTGAAGTCCCCGAAGCGGCGGGTCGCGTTGCGAACGAGAATGGACATCTAGCGACCTTCCTTGCGTTGGAGCCGGGTCATTGCCAGCAGGACGAGCAGGGCGAGCACAGCAAGGGTGAGCGAGGCGGCGTAGGCGCCGGTGAGGTCGAAGGCCTCGAAGCGGTTCTCCACGTACAGGGTGAGGGTCTCGGTCTGGCCGGCGAGGCGGCCGGACACGATCGTGACCGCCCCGAACTCGCCAAGGGCCCTGGCGGTGGTCAGGACCACCCCGTAGGCCACCCCCCAGCGGATCGCGGGCAGGGTGACCTGGAGGAACGCCCGCAGCGGCGAGGCCCCCAGGGTCCAGGCGGCCTCCTCCTGGTCGGTCCCGACCTCGCGCAGGACCGGCGCCACCTCCCGGACCACATAGGGCAGGGAGACGAACACGGTGGCCAGGACCATGCCCGGGAGCGAGAAGATGACCTGGACGCCGTGCTCGGCCAGCCAGCCGCCGAGCCAGCCGGCCTGGCCGTAGACCAGGATGAGGGCCAGCCCGATGACCACCGGGGAGATGGCGAAGGGCAGGTCGATGACGGCGTCCAGCAGCCGCCGGCCCCAGAAGCGCTGGCGGACCAGCACCACCGCGCAGATGATCCCGAACACGGTGTTGAGGGGCACGACGATGGCCGCGATCAGCAGCGACAGCCAGAAGGCGTGGAGCGCGTCCGGGGTGGTGATCGCCTGCCAGACCGGGACGATGCCGTCACCGAAGGCCCGCCAGATGACCGCCCCGACCGGCACCAGCAGGATGACAGCCAGGTAGCCGAGGGCCAGGACCCGCAGCGGCAGCCGGCCCGCCTTACGAGTCGGCATGGCGGGTCCTCCTCCGCTGGAGCAGGTTGAGGCCGGCCAGGACCAGCACCGAGGTCGCCAGCAGGACCACCGACACGGCGGCCGCGCTGCCGACGTCGTCGTTCTCGACCAGGGAGAACACGTGCACCGAGGCGACCTCGGTCCGGTAGGGGATGTTGCCCGACAGGATCACCACCGAGCCGAACTCGCCCACCGCCCGGGCGAAGGCCAGGGCCGCGCCGGCCAGCAGGGCCGGGGCGATGGTCGGGAGCACGATCCGCCGGAAGCTGGTCAGCGGGCCGGCGCCCAGGCAGCGGGCCGCCTCCTCCATGTCCGGCTCCATGGTCATCAGCACCGGCTGGACCGAGCGGACGACGAACGGCAGGGTGACGAAGGCCAGGGCGAGCAGCACCCCGGCCCGGGTGTAGCCGATGTTGACCCCGACCGGGCTGTTGCTGCCGTACAGGGCCAGCAGGGTGATCCCGGCCACGATCGTCGGCAGGGCGAACGGCAGGTCGATGAGGGCGTTGACGACCCGCTTGCCCGGGAACTCGTCGCGGACCAGCACCCAGGCGATGACCGTGCCCATGACCACGTTGCCGGCCGCCACCGCCAGGGACACCGCGAAGGTCAGGCGCAGCGCGGCCAGGGCCTGGGGCTGGGTGGCGGCCTCCCAGAACGCGCCCCAGCCGTCGCGGCCGGAGCGCCAGACGACCGCCGTCAGGGGCAGGACGACGACCAGGCTGAGATAGAGGGTGACGGTGCCGCGCAGCAGCGCGGCACCGCCCCGTACCTCCCGGCCGGCGCTCCGCCGGGCGAGCGTGCTAGCTGCCAACCGACACCCCGACCTTGCGCTCGATGTCGGCCACGATCCCGGCCTCCTTGTCGAAGAACTTCTTGTTCACATCGGACCAACCGCCCAGGTCCTTGATGGTGAACAGGCCCGCCGGCTCGGGGAACCTGGCGCTGGCCGCGGCCGCCTCGTTGACCGGCCGGTAGCCGCGCTCGGCGTACAGCCGCTGGGCCGGCTCGGACCGCAGGAACTCGACGAAGGCGCTGGCCGCGGCGGCGTTCTTGGACTTGGTGGCGACCGCGATCGGGTTCTCGATCAGGATGGTGTCGTCCGGGACCACATAGTCGACCGGCTGCTCCTTCTGCTGGGCGTTGATGGCCTCGTTCTCGTAGGCCAGCATCACGTCGCCCTTGCCGCCGATGAAGGTCTGCAGCGCCTCACGGGCCGACTTGTCCTGCACGGGCACGTGGCGGAACAGCTCCAGCAGGTAGCCGGCGGCCTGCTCGGGGGTCTTGCCGGCCTGCAGCTGGGCGCCGTAGGCGGCCATGATGTTCCACTTGGCCCCGCCCGAGGTGAACGGGTTCGGCTCGATGACCTCGACACCCGGCTTGATCAGGTCGTCCCAGGTCTTGATGCCCTTGGGGTTGCCCTTGCGGACGATGAAGGCCACCACCGAGTTGGTGATCATGCCCTTGTGCTCGTCGGCGTTCCAGTCCTTGGCGACCAGGCCGGCGTCGGCCAGCTTGGTCATGTCCGGCTCAAGGGCCAGGGTGACGACGTCGGCGGCCAGGCCGTTCTGGACAGCGCGGCTCTGGTCGCCCGAGGCCCCGTAGGACTGGGAGAACCCGACGCCCTTGCCGGCCTCGGTCTTCTGGAACTCCGGGATCAGCTGCTCGTAGGCCTCCCGGGGGGTCGAGTAGGCGACCAGCGTCAGCTTGTCGCTCCCGCCGCCCGACCCGCCCGACCCGCCGCAACCGGCGGCCAGCAGCATCCCCGCGGCCAGCAGGCCGGCGGCGAACTTGACGCGGACCTTCATCGCTCCTCCGATCGTGATTACCACTTTCCCTACTTGGTTGATGGAGAATGACACGGTGAAGGGGCGGGGGCGCTGCGTCAAGTGGCCGAAACGGCCTAGTACAGCTGAGTGATCCCGCCCGACGGCCGGCGGCGGTTCCCTGGCGCGGCGCCATGGGGAACAATGCGCCCATGCATGTGTCAGCAAAGGCCGACTACGCCGTCCGGGCGGCGATCGAGCTGGCCGCGGCCGAAGCCGGGCCCGTCAAGGGCGACCGGATCGCCGAGGCCCAGCAGATCCCGCTCAAGTTCCTCGAGAACATCCTCTCCGACCTGCGCCATGCCGGCTACGTGCAGAGCCAGCGGGGGGCCGAGGGCGGCTACTGGCTGGCCGAGCCGCCCCACACCATCACCCTGGCCGACATCATCCGGGCCGTGGACGGGCCGCTGGCCAACGTCCGCGGGGCCCGGCCGGAGTCGGTCGAGTACTCGGGCAGCGCCAGCAAGCTGGTCGAGGTCTGGATCGCGGTCCGGGTGAGCCTGCGCAGCGTGCTCGAGCGGGTCACCCTGGCCGACCTGGTCGCCGGGGTCCTGCCGGCCGAGGTCAAGGAGCTGATCAGCGACGCCGACGCCTGGGTGTCGCGCTCGGCCGGCGGGCACACCCCGCCGCCACCGGCCCGGCGGGCCCGCGCCTAGGTGAAGGCGGCCAGGCCGGTGACGGCCTGGCCCAGGATCAGGCTGTGGACCTCGCTGGTGCCCTCGTAGGTCAGCACCGACTCGAGGTTGTTGGCGTGCCGGATCACCGGGTACTCGAGGGTGACGCCGTTGGCGCCGAGGATCGTGCGGGCCGTGCGGGCGATGGCCAGGGCCTCACGGACGTTGTTGAGCTTGCCCAGGCTGACCTGTTCTGGGGCGAGCCGGCCCTCGTCCTTCAGCCGGCCCAGGTGCAGGGCCAGCAGGGTGCCCTTGGACAGCTCGACCAGCATGTCGGCCAGCTTCTGCTGGGTGAGCTGGAACCCGCCGATGGGCCGGTCGAACTGCTCCCGGGTCCTGGCGTACTCGAGCGCGCTCGCAAAGCACGCCCTGGCCGCCCCCATCGACCCCCAGATGATCCCGAAGCGGGCCTCGTTGAGGCATGACAGGGGGCCGCGCATGCCCCGGACCTCGGGCAGCACGGCGTCGGCGGGCAGCCGGCAGTCCTCAAGGACCAGCTCGGAGGTGACCGAGGCCCGCAGCGACAGCTTGCGGCCGATGTCGCTGGTGGTGAACCCGGGGGTGCCGGCCGGGACCAGGAAGCCGCGCACGCCCTCGTCGTCGGTGCGGGCCCAGACCACGGCCACGTCGGCGATGCCGCCGTTGGTGATCCACATCTTGGTGCCGTTGAGTACCCAGTCGCCGCCGTCGCGGCGGGCGCTGGTCCGCATGCCGGCCGGGTTGGAGCCGAAGTCGGGCTCGGTCAGGCCGAAGCAGCCGACCGCCTCGCCGGCGGCCATGGGCGGCAGCCAGCGCTGCTTCTGCTCCTCGGAGCCGTACCGCCAGATCGGGTACATGGCCAGCGAGCCCTGGACCGAGACGAAGCTGCGGGCCCCGGAGTCGCCGGCCTCCAGCTCCAGGCAGGCCAGGCCGTAGCTGACGGCGTTGGTGCCGGCGCAGCCGTAGCCCTCCAGGTGCATGCCCAGCAGGCCGAGGTCGCCGAGCTCCTTGGCCAGCTCCCGGGGCAGCTCGCCGCGCTCGAACCAGCCGGCGACCTCGGGCAGGATCCGGTCGGCGACAAAGCCGCGGGTGGTGTCGCGGATCAGCCGCTCCTCCTCGCTGAGCAGCCGGTCCAGGTCGAGGAAGTCCAGGGCGGGTGGGGGGCTCATGGGTGCTCCTCGGGCTCCGGGTCGGGGACGACGGCGATCCCGACCAGCTCGACCTTGGCCGCCGGGTCGAACAGCCCGGCGACCTCGAACAGGGCCGTGGCCACATAGTGGCGGCCCAGGTGGCGGCGGTAGATGGCGCCCAGCTGGCCGCGGGTGGCCCGGTAGTCGTCGACCTCGCTGGTGTAGATGTGCAGCGACACCAGATGTTCGGGCGACCCGCCGGCCGCGGCCAGGGCGGCGACCAGGTTGCCGGCGGCCACGTCGAACTGCTCGGCCAGGGTCGCCCCCCGGATGACCCCGTCGGGCCCCTGGGCGGCCTGCCCGCCCAGGTAGACGGTCCGGCCGGGGGTGGCCACGACCGCGTGGGCGAACCCGACCGCCGGGGCCAGCCCCTCGGGGTTCACCACCCGGTGCGGGGTCGGCTGGCGGCGCTCCTCCTCGCCACCCACGGCTCCCGGTGCGCCCGCCCGCATCATCGCCCCCGCCAGGTGGGGGAGCGGCCCTGGGTGAAGGCGGCGTAGAACTCGCGGTGGTCCTCGGAGGTGAGCAGCAGGGCCTGGGTGACGGCCTCCAGCTCCAGCGCCCCGGCCAGGGGCAGGTCGAGCTCGCGGGCGAGCAGGACCTTGGTGGCGGCATAGGCCAGGGCCGGGCCGTCGGCCAGCCGCCGGGCCAGCTCGCCGGCCTGGTCGATCAGCCGGTCGTCGTCGACCACCTGGTTGGCCAGGCCGAGGGCGGCCGCCCGGTCGGCGTCGACCCGGTCCCCGAGCAGCAGCAGCTCGGTCGCCCGTCCCAGCCCGACCAGCCGGGGCAGCAGGTAGGCGCAGCCCATGTCCGCCCCGGCCAGCCCGACCTTGGTGAACACAAAGGCCAGGGAGGCCGAGCGGGCCAGCACCCGGAGGTCGGCGGCCAGGGCGATGACGGCGCCGGCCCCGGCCGCGACCCCGTTGACGGCGGCCACCACCGGCAGGGGCAGCTCCCGCAGGCCCTGGACGACGGCCCCGGTCATGCGGGTGAACTCGAGCAGCTCCCGGGGCCCCATGGCCTGGAGGGCCCCGATGATGTCGTGCACGTCCCCGCCCGAGCAGAACCCGCGGCCGCGGCCGGTCAGGACCAGGACCCGCACCCCGTCCCGGCGGGGCAGCTCGGCCAGCAGGTCGCGCAGGTCGGCGTAGACCTCGAAGGTGAGGGCGTTGAGCCGTTCCGGCCGGTCGAAGGTGACGGTGGCCACCCCGGCCTCCTCGGCGTAGGCGAAGTGCTCCCACCGCTCGGTGCGCCCCGCCGAACCCTCGAACGGGCTCAAGGCCGTCCCTCCTCGCCCTCGGAGTCGCCGGGCCCCACGGTATCGCGGAACAGCTCGCGGGCGATGATGCCGCGCTGGATCTCGGAGGTGCCCTCGTAGATGCGGGGGGCACGGACCTCGCGGTACAGGTGCTCCAGCAGGTGCCCGCGCTCCAGGGCCCTCGCTCCCAGGACCTGCACGGCCTGGTCGACCACGGCCTGGGCGGTCTCGGTGGCGTACAGCTTGGCCATGGCCGCCGCCCCGGTCACCCCGGGAGCGGCCGGGTCGGCGTCATAGCGGCTGGCCGCCTCGTAGACAAGGAGCCGGGCCGCCTGGGTCCGGGTGGCCGCCTCGGCCAGGGCGTGGGCCACCGCCTGGAACTCCCGCAGCGGGCGCCCGAACGCCCGCCGCCGGGCCGCGTGGGCCACGGCCACGTCCAGCGCCGCCTGGGCCATCCCCACCGCGAACGCCCCCACGCTCGGCCGGAACCGGTCAAGGGTCGCCATGGCCACCCCGAACCCCTGGTCGACCCGCCCGAGCACCTGCTCGGGCCCGACCCGCACCCCGTCCAGCTCGAGGCGCCCGATCGCATGGGGGGCGAGCAGCTCGAGCGCCTCCCCACCCAGCCCGGGCGCATCCCCCGGCACGACGAACGCGGTGATCCCCCGCGACCGGCTGCCCGGCGTGGTCCGGGCGAACAGGGTGTACACGTCGGCCTCGGGAGCGTTGGAGATCCACGCCTTGGTCCCGCTGAGCCGGAACCCCTCCCCGTCCGGCTCGGCCCGCAGCTCCAGCCCACCCGCGTCCGACCCGGCCGCCGGCTCCGACAGCGCGAACGCCGCCACCGCCCGCCCCGCCACCAGCTCAGGAAGCAACCGCCCCCGCACCCCCGAGCTCCCCCAGACCGCGACCGGATACCCACCCAGCCCCTGCAGGGCCAGGGCCGTCTCCGCCTCGGTCGACTCCCGAGCCAGCGCCTCCCGCAGCAGGCACAGCTCCATCGCCGACGCCCCACCCCGCCCGTCCGGCGCGGCCGGCAGCACGCGCCCCAGCAGCCCATGCTCCCCGAGCGCCCCCACCAGCCCCCGGTTCACCCGCCCCGCCCGCCCCGCGGCGGCCAGCGGGACCAGCACCTCCCTGGCCAGTTCCCGTACCTCACCCACCAGCCGTTCCTGCGCAGCACTGAGCGCAAACGGCCGCTCCGCGCCACCCGTCACGAGGATCCTCCCGGTCCAACCAACCCACGCCGACCCGGCGGAGGGGGAGCGTAGCCCACGACGAGGTTGGATGCCGGGTGTTGTCCACAGCCCCGCGAGGTGCGGTTCGCTAGCGGTGCCGCAGCCAGAGCGACGCCGAGGCCGGCTGGACGGTCTGGTCGACCACGCCCAGGAGCTCGGCCGAGAGGGTGTCGAGGTCGACCTGGTCGCGGAGGCGGCCGCTGAAGCGCTCGACGGTGCGGGCGGCGTCGTAGCGGCGGCGGTTGAAGCGCCGGTCGACCAGCTCCTGGACCCGGCGGCGGGCCGGCTGGAACAGGGCGGCGACGGCCAGGGTGGAGGCGGCCACGGCCAGGGCGGAGTCGCCGGTGGCCGGGTCGAGCAGCTCCCCGAGCAGGAACACCAGACCGGCGTAGACCCCGATCAGCAGGGCGGTGAGCAGGCCGTAGACCAGGGTGCGGTTGATCAGCCGGTCGATGTCGTAGAGCCGGTACTTGAAGACGGCGACCGCCACCGACACCGGGATCAGGCCGAACAGCGGGAACAGGTAGCCGGCGCCGAGGGCAAGGGTGGTGGTGACGAACACCAGCACCACCGTCACCACGGTGTAGACGAACCACTTGACCTGCTGGCGCTCTTCGCCCGAGGCGCGGCGCAGGCGCAGCACCAGCGACAGCAGCGCGGTGGCCAGCACGAGCAGCTGGCCTGGAAGCAGCCATTCGAACACGGCGTCGGCCAGGCCGGCCACCGGCAGGCGCAGCGGCGGGGTGGCCTCCGGGTAGTAGAGCTCGACGGATCCCGGGGCGAGGGCGGCGGCAAGCGCCAGCACCAGGTAGACGGCCACGACGAACCAGGCGAACGGCCGCCAGCGTGGCGACGGCAGCCGCCCGTGGGGGAACAGCAGCAGCAGCAGGGCGAGGAGCCCGAACGCGGGGTGCCAGATCACGCCCTCGGCCCAGCCGACCCAGCTGGGGCCGGGCAGCGAGCCGGGGTCGCGGACCAGGCCCCGATTGACATAGGCACCGGTGAAGGAGCCGAGGGCCATCACCATGCCCCAGCCGAGCAGCAGCCAGCCGACCGGGTTGGCGGGCCGGCGGCCGGCGAGGAACGCCCCGGTGGTGATGAAGACCAGGCTGAGGACGGCCAGGATCCCTTCCTCGCCGGTCGTCACCTGGACCGTGTTGACGGCCAGGGCGGCCACGATCAGCGCCAGGGCCAGCCCCCACAGCCCCCAGGCCAGCCGGACGGCGGCCCGGGGGGTCACGACTCGCTGGCGCGCCGCCGGATGAAGGGCCGGCGCAGCCAGCGCACCGGCGTGCCCAGGGTCCAGACGAAGGTGCGGATGGCCGCGTTCTTGGAGAGGTTGCCGGCCTTGCGCCACTGGCGGCGGCGGTCGACGCAGACCACCTGGGACCGGACGTCGGGCTCGACCCCGAAGTGGCGGGCCAGGTTCTCGGCCGTCTCGATCCAGAACCGGCTGTTCAGGCGGTTGCCGCCGAACACGTAGCCGAGCTCGTACAGGGGGTCGTTGGTGCGCTCCAGGGCCTGGATCTGGACGACGGTGACGCCGTCCTCGAGCTCGGCCGAGAAGGTGATCCAGCCGGCCAGCATGTGCCCCTCAGGGGTCATGAGGGTGAACGACTCGTCGTCGGCGTACAGCACCAGCACCCCGGTGGACAGCTTCATCCGGCCGGGCAGGCCCAGGTTGAGCAGGGCCACCTCGCCGGGGGCGATGCCCTCGAGGGGGGCGTAGAACCAGTTGCGCTCGGGCCAGAACCGCTGGAACTCGGCCTTCCAGGTCCTGATGACCTCGGCCGGGGTGACGTCGGCGCCGCGCAGCTCGACCCGCATCGTCTTCTGCCACATCTTGCCGAAGCCCTGGACCGGGCCGACCACCCGCCGGCCGGTGACGTTGAGGTTGACCGCCTCCGGCGGGACCTCGCCCAGCTTCAGGGTGGTGACGTTCTTGGCCCAGAAGGCGGCGTCTCTCGACGCGGGCGGGGTGGCCTCGTCAGAGGTGACGGGCTGTTCGGTGGTCATCGGGGTGCTCCTCAGGTCATGGCGCGTCGGCGTCGGCGAACGCCTCGGCCTCGCTGTCGAAGATGCCGATCGCCTCGTCCAGGCGGGTCAGCTCGAAGATCTGGCGGTAGTGCTCGTTGAGCCCGAAGGCGACCAGCCGCTGGCGCTGGCGGTTCGCCCGGACCAGCAGCGTCACCAGCATCCCGATGCCGCCACTGTTCATGTACTCGAGACCGCTGAAGTTGAGGACGATCGTGCGGGTGAACTTGCCGCTCGCCCTCGTGTAGGCGTCGGCCAGGGCCTTCTCGGACGACGCGGTCACGTCGCCCTTGAAGTCGATGACGCTGGCCCGGCTCGACAGCTCCCGGACATCGGTGATGAGGCTGCCCTCGGTCATTGCTTGGCCCTCCCTTTTCGCTGGACCGGCGGGTTCAGGTGGAGACAGTGGCGGAGACGGCGCTGTCCTCGTCGGCGTAGATCCCCATGAAGTCGCTCAGGCGGGTGATGGCGAAGATCTGGCGGTAGTGCTCGCTGAGCCCGAAGGCACGCACCGTCCGGTGCTCCTTGCGGGCCCTGGCCAGCAGCCCGACGATCAGGGCGATGCCGGTCGAGTTGATGTAGTCGACGTCGGCGAAGTTCAGCACGACCGTGCTCGGGTCGTCCTGGACCGCCCGCTCGTAGGCGGCCCCAAGGGCCTGGTCGGCACCGAGGTTGATCTCGCCGTGCAGGTCGATCACGCCGGTGCTGTCGTGGGATCGGACATCGGCCCCGAACTCAGCTCCGGGCATCAGGTGCCTCCTTGAGGTGCATGGTCAGCTCGATGGTGTGGTGGTGCTGGTCGACGGTGGTCTCCAGGCGGTCGACCATGTTCTGGATGAGGAACAGGCCCCAGCCCCGGGGTGTCTGGAGGCCGGCCAGCTTGGCTTCCAGGTCGGGCGTCTCGACCTCGGGGAGGACACGTTCGCCGCCCTGGTCGGTGATCCGCACCGTCACGTCGGTGTCGTCGGCGACCACGCTGACCACGACCGGCAGCTCCGGCCGGTTGCCGTTGCCGTGCTCGATGGCGTTCATGGTCGCCTCGCCGACGGCCGTCTTGAGCCGCTCCAGGCGGGGGCCGTCCAGCCCCAGCCCGGCCACCGCCTCGGCGACCTGGTCGATGGCCAGGCGCTCGTTGCCGGGCTCGCTGGCCACCTCGAAGGCGGCCAGCTGCCGCTCGGCGCCGCCGGGGGCGTCGGGGGCCTGGGCGGGCGCGCCGCCGGCGGCCCGCCGTCCCAGGGTGACCAGGGTGATGTCGTCCTCCTGCTCGACCTCGGGGCCGACGAAGTCCTGCAGCTCCTTGAGCAGCCGGTCGATCAGCACCTCGCCGTCGGAGGCCTCGCCGGTCAGGGAGGCCACCCGCGGGAAGCCGAACATCTCCCGCCGGGTGTTGTGGGCCTCGGCCAGCCCGTCGGAGTGGAGCAGGACCGTGTCGCCGGGGGCGAGGGTCGCCTCCTTCTCCTCGTACTCCATCTCGGGCAGCAGGCCGAGGGGCATGCCGGTGGCCCGCAGCTCGGTGACCCCGCCCTCGGTGCTGACATAGGGGACGTTGTGGCCGGCGTTGGCGTAGCGCAGCTGCCCGGTCTCGGGGTTGAGGACCGCGTACAGGCAGGTCACGAACATGTGCGCCGGCATCTCGTCCACCAGCAGGTTGTTGACCCTGGTGAGGACCTCGCTGGGGGCGATCAGGCGGGGCGCCTCGGCCCGCAGGATCGAGTGGGTGGTGGCCATGACCAGCGCCGCCGGGACGCCCTTGTCGGTCACGTCGCCGACCACGATCCCCAGCTGGCCCTCGGGCAGCTTGATGAAGTCGTAGAAGTCGCCGCCGACCTCGCGGGCCGGGCCGTAGAAGGCCGCGAACTCCCAGCCGCTCAGGTTGGGCAGCTCCTCGGGCAGGAACTGCTGCTGGATCAGCTGGGCGACCCGCAGCTCCTGCTCGATCCGCTCACGCTGGCGGACCTCGGCCTCCTGCTCGCGGACCAGCTGGGCGACCCGCACGGCCGGGGCGGCGTGGCCGGCCAGGTCGTTGAGCAGCTTGCGGTCGTCGGCTGAGTACTCCTGCTCGCTGCGCCGTGGGCCCAGGTTGAGCAGGCCGATCAGCTCGCCCTGGCTGACCAGGGGGACGACCAGCTTGATGCCGGCCTCGCGCAGGCCCTCGAGGGCGGGGGAGTCCAGTTGCAGTGCGCCGATGTCGACCGCCCCGGTCGCCCCCGAGAAGTAGGCGACCAGCGGGTCGTTGGGCGCGATCTCGACCGGCGGCGCCTCGACCCGCTCGGGCGGCGCGGCCACGGGCTCGGTCGAAGGCCGGACCCGCGGCTCGCGCCGCAGGACCCGCCGCAGGTTGCTCGGGATCGTGGTCATGGCACCTCCTTGGGAGCGGTTGTACCGTCCCACCGCTCCGGCATCGTTACGGAATCCGCTACGACGGGGGTCATGCGACCGTCCCGGGAACGTTACGGGCCGGGCCCGGTCGTGCCATGCTGACCGCGGAGCGCGGCCAGGGGAAGGGGGGTGCATGGCGGAGCTGCGGATCGCGCTGCTCGGGCCGCCGCGGGTGGAGCGGGACGGGGCGCCGATCGAGGTCGACACCCGCAAGGCCATCGCCCTGCTCGCCTACCTGGCCATGCACCCCGAGCGGCACGGCCGCGACGCCGTGGCCGGGCTGCTGTGGCCCGACTACGACACCGAGCACGCCAGGGGGGCGCTGCGGCGCACCCTGTCGACCCTGAACAAGGCGGTCGGGCCGGGGTGGCTGGCCGCCGACCGGACAACCGTCGGGTTCGCCCGGACCAGCTTCTGGCTGGACGTGGCCGAGTTCGAGAAGCTGCTGGCCGGCCGCCGCGACCACGGCCACCCGCCCGAGGACGCCTGCCCGGCCTGTGTCGCCCCGCTAACCGCGGCGGCCGGGCTCCACCGGGGCGACTTCCTGGCCGGGTTCAGCCTGCGCGACAGCACCAGCTTCGACGACTGGCAGTACTTCCAGGCCGAGCGGCTGCGGCGCGAGCTCGCGGGGACCCTGGAGCGCCTGGCCACGGCCCAGATCGGCCAGCACCACTGGGACGACGCGGTCGACGCCGCCCGCCGCTGGCTGGCCCTCGACCCGCTGCACGAGCCGGCCCACCGCCAGCTCATGCGGATCTACACCTGGAGCGGCCGCCGCGGGGCCGCCCTGCGCCAGTTCCAGGCCTGCCAGCGGGTGCTGGAGGAGGAGCTGGGGGTCGAGCCGCTGGAGGAGACGGTCGCCGTGCACGAGGCGATCCAGGCCAGCCGCCTCCCCCCGCCCCCCGACCCGGTGCCGCCCACACCGCCAGCACCGGCCCCCACGCCGCCCATGGCGGCACCGGGGACGCCGGCGCCGGGTCCCCCGGTGGGGGAGCGTAGCCGACCGCCGGGAGGCGGTGGGACGGCTGTCCACACCCCCCTGCCGGCGCCGCTGGTCGGGCGGGACCAGGAGCTCGCGGCCCTGCTGGAGGCCTACGCACAGGTGGCCGGGGACGGGCGGCTGGCGGTGATCGAGGGCGAGGCCGGGATCGGCAAGACCCGGCTGGCCGACGAGCTGGCCGGCCACGCCCGCTCCCTGGGGGCCTCGGTGGTCCGGGGGCGCTGCTATGAGGAGGAGGCCGGGGTCGCCTACGGGCCGTTCATCGAGGGGCTGCGTGGTGTCCTGGCCGCCGGCCCGTCGCTGGACCAGGTGCCACGGCACTGGCTGGCCGAGGCCAGTCGGCTGCTGCCCGAGCTGGTCGAGGCCTACCCGGGGCTGCCCGAGCCGGGGCCGCTGGACGGGCCGGCGGCAGGGCGCCAGTTCTTCGAGGGGGTCAGCCAGGTCCTGCTGGCCGCCACCGCCGGGCCGGTGCCGGGGCTGCTCGTCGTCGACGACCTCCAGTGGGCCGACGAGGCCTCCCTGGACGTGCTCGCCTACCTGGTCCACCGGCTCGAGGGCCGCCCCCTGCTGGTGGTCGCCTGCTGGCGCTCCGAGCAGGTCCCGGCCGACGCCCGGCTGCGCCGGCTGGCCGCCGAGACCAGGCGGGCCGGCCGGGGCAGCGTGCTCGAGCTGCCCCGCCTGGACGCCGCCGGGGTGGCCGAGCTGGTCGCCGCCGTGGCCCCGGCCCGGGCCGGGGCGGCCGGGCTGCTGCACGAGCGGACCGAGGGGCTGCCGTTCCTGGTGCTGGAGTACCTGGCCGCCGTGGGGGAGGACGGCGAGCTGCCGGCGCTGCTCCCGGGCGGGGCCCGCGACCTGCTCGCGGCCCGGGTCCGCGGGGTCGGCGACGCGGCCCGGCAGGTGCTGGCCACCGCGGCCGTGCTCGGCCGCTCCTTCGAGGTCGACACCGCCCGGGCGGCCAGCGGCCGCAGCGACGAGGAGGCGGTGGCCGCCCTCGAGGAGCTGGCCGCCCGGGGCCTGGTCCACGAGGTCGCCGGGGACGTCTACGACTTCGGCCACGGGCTGGTCCGCGACCTCGTCTACGAGCAGACCAGCCTGGCCAGGCGGCGGCTGCTGCACCGCCGGGTGGGGGAGGCCCTGGCCGCCGCCGCCCGCGGCCGCCGCCCTCAGGAGCCGCCGGCGGCCTCGATCGCCAGGCACCTGGAGCTGGGCGGCGCCCCCGCCGAGGCGGCCGGCTACCACCGGCTGGCCGGCGACCAGGCCCGGGCGGTGTTCGCCAACCGTGAGGCGCTTGGCCACTACCGGGCCGCGGCCGGTCTCGGCCATCCCGACCCGGCCGGCCTGCACGCCGCCATCGGCGACCTGGAGACCCTGCTCGGCAACTACGACGCCGCCCTGGCCGCCTACACCGAGGCCGCCGGGGCGGCCGAGGACGGCGACCGCTGGGTCATCGAGCAGAAGCTGGGGGCCGTCTCGGCCCGCCGGGGCGACTGGGACGCGGCCGAGCGGCACCTGACCGCCGCCCTGGCCGCCCTTGGCAGCGCCGGCGCCGAGGCCCGCCGGGCCGGCCTGGCCGCCGACCGCAGCCTGGCCGCCCACCGCCAGGGCCGCGACGACGCCGCCGAGCAGCTGGCCAGGGACGCCCTCGACCTGGCCGCCGAGGCCGGCGACGCCGGCGCCCTTGCTCGGGCCCACGGCATGCTGGGCATGCTCGGGGCGGCCCGCGGCGACCACGACAACGCCCGCCGCCACCTGGAGCAGAGCCTGGCCCTGGCCGAGGCCCTGCCCGACCCCAGCGCCCGGGTCGCCGCCCTCAACAACCTGGCCCTGGCCCACCGGGCGACCGGCGAGGTCGACCTGGCCGTCGAGCACACCCGCACCGCCCTGGAGCTCTGCGCCCGCCAGGGCGACCGCCACCGCGAGGCCGCCCTCCACAACAACCTGGCCGACCTGCTCCACCTGGCCGGCCACCATGCCGAGGCCATGGACCACCTCAAGCAGGCGGTGGCGATCTTCGCCGAGGTCGGCGAGCCCGGCACCCTCGAACCGGAGATCTGGAAGCTCGTCTCCTGGTAGCCAGGGGTCACCCCGGCCCGGCCGGCGGTGACCGACGGCACCGCGACCCGGTGACGGCGGTCACCCGCCCTGCTTGGCCTGGTGGAGAACAATGACCAGACC
>Ga0207675_100000965_pt1 | contig 28641 bp, 26 predicted proteins | sample KBSSwiS42_FD_184305 | JGI IMG/M metagenome (GOLD analysis project Ga0207675, IMG submission 184305) | Switchgrass rhizosphere microbial communities from Kellogg Biological Station, Michigan, USA - KBS Switchgrass S4-2 (SPAdes) (version 2) | ecosystem: Host-associated > Plants > Roots >...
GGCGTCCGATTCGACGTTCTTCTCCACCGAATCGTTTTCGAAGATCACCGTGGCTATCGGAGTCATCGATGGCAGGTAGTAAGCCTGGTGCAGCTTCTTCACTTTCGGCGCGAGTGCGCCGCGCATGATGAGCCACATGATGACCTCGGAGCCTTCCATGCCGCCCCTGGTGGCGTAGTCGGCGATGGTGAGCGAGGTCAGCTTCTCGGGATCCTTTTCGAGTAGTTCGAGGAACTCCATGTCCCAGGGAGTGTTGTTGAAGCCCGCGCGTTCGCCCTGGATCTGGTGCGAGAGACCCCCGGTGCCGACGATGGCCACCCGGATGTCCTCGGGATAACTCTCGATGGCCTTGCGCAAGCTCCGGCCGAGCTTGAAGCAACGCTTCGCCGAGGGAATCGGCACCTGCAGCACGCCCACTTGCAACGGAACGATTGCGCCGGGCCAGCCGGTTTCATGCGGCCAGAGCAGAGATAACGGCGAGAAGCAGCCGTGGTCGAGGCCTTTCTCCTGGAAGAAGGACAGGTCGAACTCGTCGGCCACGAGACCGGTGGCGACGTGTTTGGCGAGGCCGGGGTGTCCCTGGATGGGCGGTAGTTTGCGCGCGCCGCCGCCTTCGTCGGCGACCCAATACTTCGCGCCCACGCCCAGCGTGAAATGTGAGTAATGGTCGAAGAAGAACGAGGTGATGTGGTCGTTGTAGATGAAGAACAGCACGTCGGGTTTTTTCGCCGCCAGCCAGTCCTTGACGGGTTGATAGCCCGCGAAAATGGGCGCCCAAACCGGGTCCTGTTGCTTCTTCGCGTCGAGGGCGAAGCCGATGGTGGGGGTATGCGAAGTGGCGATGCCGCCGACGATGGTAGCCATGGGATGACTGTAGCGCGCTGCTGCCGGCCGCACTTGTCCCGGAGTGAACGGAATCCCGGGGACCCACGGTCGAGTCGCACTGCGAGAGCCCCGGCAGTATGCGCGCCATGAAAAGAGTGCTGATCACCGCCGGCGCATCCGGCATCGGGCGCGAAATGGTGCGTGCCTTCGCCCGCGACGGGGCAAGGGTCGCCGTCATCGACATTGACTCTGACGCGCTGGGCAAACTGCGGGCCGAGTTGCCCGCGGTGTTGACGGAATCCTGCGATCTCGCGGACCTGGCGCAACTCGAGGGCGCGGTGAGACGTGCGATCGCGGCCTTGGGCGGGTTGGACGTGCTGGTCAACAATGCCGGTATCGCGGGGCCGACGACTTCAGTGGAAGCCTACCCGCCGGAAGAATGGGATCGCGTCATGCGCGTGAATCTCGGCGGCACGTTCAACGTCACGCGCCTGGCGATTCCGCATCTCAAGCGCGCGCCGGCGGCCTGCATCATCAACATGTCATCGGCGGCCGGAAAATTCGGCTATCCACAGCGCGCGGCCTACGCCGCCAGCAAGTGGGGTGTCATCGGCTTCACGAAGACGCTGTCGATGGAGCTGGGTGAATTCGGTATCCGTGCCAACGCCATTTTGCCGGGCCCGGTGGCCGGCGAGCGCATGGAGCGCATCCTGCAGGGACGCGCGGCCAGCAGCGGGCGCTCGACCGAGGAGCTGCGGGCAAGCGCGCTCACCAATCACTCCATCAAGAACTTCACCGAGGCGGCCGAGGTGGCGGCGCTGGCGCTGTTCCTGGCATCGGACGCCGCCAGGACGATCTCGGGCCAGGCGATCTCGATCGACGGCGACATGCACCGCTCGGTCTAGCCAGCGTTCACTTTTCCAGCAATTGCTTCAGGCGACTCAGGTCGCTCTGAACGAAATTGGCATCGCCGTTGTAGCGTTCGTCCGTGATGTCCGGCTCGCGAAAAAGAGTGAAGAGCAGTTCGCAGCCGCGTCCATTGGTGATGAGTCGCATGGGGACGCGCACCTGCGCTCCCGACGGTCGAATGACCGTGTGATCCAGAACGCCATATGGGTTTCTTGCGGTGAACCGAACCTTCAACGTACCGCCGTCGGAGTCGGCAATCCATCCGCTGTCGGACTGCCGCAGCGACTTGCCGAGCCCGAACGCCCAGCTGTTCCAATTGGCCGGGTCGACCAGAAATTCATAGACCTTGGCGAATGGCTGGTCGATGCGAACGCTGAGAGTGCGCGACTCGATGGTGGTCTCACCCTGTGAAACACCGGCGGTCGCCGGCACGGAAGCCACTGACGTCGTCCAGAATGACAAGGTCATGCAGATGACGCTCGAGCATTTCCTCATGAGGTGAGGTTAGCGAGAGTGCGCCACGCGCCTCTTGAACAAATCGGTCAATTACAAAGCTCGGCGACGAGCTCCCCCGGAGTCGCCCGGCAAAGTCGGCGGACTTCGCGTGACATGTGGGCCTGGTCGGCGAAACCAGCCTCCGTGGCAAGGCTGGCAAGATCGGGGCGAGTAGTGAGAGATGCGAATTGGAACAGGCGCTGGAGGCGCAGTATCCGCTGCAGTGTCTTGAATCCATAGCCGAAGGTGTCCATGCAGCGGCGCCGAAGAGTTCGCTCACTGATCCCGATGCGACCGCACAGCTCCTTGAGCCCGCCCGATCTCGAATCATGGTGATTTGCCAGGGCGTTCGTGCGCAAACAGGCAATCTGCTGGTCCGCGGGGCCCACGTTTGGCAGGCGAGCGAGCAACGCCCGCTGCAAGCCTGCCAGGACCGCACGCGGATGAAGTGCTCTGAAGGCGCGGTCTGCAAGCTCGCTGGCATCCCGTTTCCAGAACTCCGCAAGAGGCACGCGAGCATTGAGAACTTCTGAAAGGGGCACGCCGAGCCACTGATATGCGGCGCCGGGGAGAAAGCGGACGCCCACGAACCTGCATCCGGGCCGCACCTGCTCGATCATGGGGTGTGTGTCCGGGCCGGCTACGCAGAGCCTTTCGCCCGTCCAGAGGATGTCGACACATCCATCGGGCACGACGCAAAAGTCGCTTGCAACCGACCGGGTGAGATCGTTCACCCACACCCTGGAAACGTGATCACGCAGAGGCTCGATCGGAAACCACTCCTGGTACTCGCCTGCCAGTTGAGAGAGCGGACTGTCCATATGACGGCATCATTGGACCCAACGTCAGAACGGATAGTGCCGCGGAGTCGTCTGGACCGTGATCCAGCGCAGCTCGGTGAACGCGTCGACACCGGCCTTGCCGCCGAACCGGCCATACCCCGATCCCTTGACGCCCCCGAAAGGCATCTGCGCTTCGTCGGCCACCGTCGGTCCGTTGATGTGGCAGATGCCGCTGTCGATGCGTTTGGCGACCGCGAGCCCGCGCGCGATGTCGCGGGTGAATACTGCCGCCGACAGTCCGTATTCGGTGTCGTTGGCGAGTGCGACGGCCTCATCCGCGTCCTTGACGCGCGTGATCGACACCTGCGGCGCGAACGATTCCTCGCGGAACAGCGCCATGGCCGGCGTCACGTGATCGACCACCACGCCTTTCATGACCGTGGCCTTGCCGCCGACCGCGGCGAGGTCGCCGCCCGCGAGCACTTTGGCGCCTTGCTTCACGGCGTCGCCCAGCAGCCGATGCAGGCGATCGACGGTGGGCTGACCTACCACCGAGCCGATGACGAATTCACCTTCGAGCGGATTGCCGACGGGCAGCGCCGCGACGCGTTTGCTGAGCCGCGCGGCGAAATCGTCCGCGACTTTCTGATCGACGATGACCCGCTCCGTGGACATGCAGATCTGCCCGGCATTGGCGTAGGCGCCGAACACCGTGGCGTTGACGGCCGCATCGAGATCCGCGTCGTCGAGCACCACGAGGGGTGCCTTGCCGCCGAGCTCGAGCAGGATGGGCTTGAGGTATTTCGCGGCCACCTGTGCCAGCAACTTGCCGACGCGCGTCGAGCCGGTGAAATTCACGCGCTTCACCGCCGGATGCGCGATCACGGCTTCGCTCACCGTGCCGGCGTCCTTGATGTCGGTATGAATGACGTTGATGACGCCGTCGCCCAGTCCCGCCTCGGCGAGCACCTGGCCGATCATGAGGTGCGTCTGCGGACAGACCTCGGATGACTTGAGCACCACCGTGTTGCCGCAGGCCAGCGGCATGGCAACGGCGCGCACGCCGAGGATCACGGGCGCATTCCACGGCGCGATGCCGTACACCACACCCACGGGTTGGCGATGTGCCATGGCAAGATTTCCAGGAACGTCCGACGGCACCACTTCGCCGGACACCTGGGTGGTCATCGAGGCCGCCTCGCGGAGCATCGAAGCGGCGAAGTGCACGTTGAAGTGTCCCCAGCCGGCCGTCGAGCCGGTTTCATCACGTACGGCGGCGGCGAAGTCCGCGGCGCGCGCTTCGAGCAGGTCGGCAGCCTTGTTGAGCTTGGCGCGCCGTGCGCCCGGTCCCTGCGACGACCAGGCCGGGAAAGCGGCCTGCGCAGCCGCGACTGCCGCCACGGCATCGTCGACCGAGGCGGCCGCGGCGCGGGAGACGACGTTGCCGCTCACCGGATTGCGCCGTTCGAAGGTGGCGCCTCCGCCCGCTGACCGTTCCTTGCCGCCGATGAGCAACTTCACGTCGTACATGGGAATTCCCCTCTGCGATTTCGGCCAACACTAGCGCCATTACAGGGCCTTTAGGCTTCGCTGCCAATCGAATTCAAGGTCCCCGACAGTTGAGCCCGGATGCCTCCTCGGGAGACAGTGGCGCCCATTCTGACGAGGGGGCCTGCATGAACAAGAAGATCGCCGCGTTGTTGAGTTTCGCGACTGCGCTCGTGGCCGCCTGCAGTGGCGAGCCGGAACCCGCACCCGTTGCGACACCGAAGCCGACGGCGCAGGTGGACGCCGCCCGCCTCACGGCGCCCGCCGACGGCGAGTGGCTGTCTTATGGCCGCACCTACGACGAGCAGCGCTTCAGCCCGCTCGCCCGGGTGGATGCCGGCAACGTCGCCCAACTCGGGCTCGCCTGGTACTACGACCTCGATACCGCGCACCGCGTGCAGGAATCGACGCCGCTGGTGATCGACGGCGTCATGTACGTCACCAGCGCCTGGAGCAAGCTGTTCGCGCTCGACGCGAAGACCGGCAAGGAGCTGTGGCGTTTCGATCCCAAGGTTCCCGGCGAAGCGGCGGTCAAAGCCTGCTGCGACGTGGCCAACCGTGGCGTCGCGGCGTGGCAGGGCAAGCTGTTCCTCGGCACGCTCGACGGCCGCCTGCTCGGCATCGACGCGGCCACCGGCAAACAACTCTGGGAGGTCATGACCGTCCCGGCCGGGCAGAACTACACCATCACCGGCGCGCCGCGCGTGGTCGATGGCAAGGTGCTCATTGGCAACGGCGGCGCCGAGCTCGGCGTGCGCGGTTACATCACCGCCTACGACGCCGACACCGGCAAGCAGATCTGGCGCTTCTACACCGTGCCGGGCGATCCGTCACAGCCCTTCGAGAGCCCGGCGCTCGAGTCCGCCGCGAAGACCTGGAAGGGCGAATGGTGGAAGTTAGGCGGTGGCGGCACCGTGTGGGATTCCATCGTCTACGACCCGAAGCTCGGGCTCATCTACATCGGCGTCGGCAACGGCAGTCCGTGGAACCAGAAACTGCGCAGTCCGGGCGGCGGCGACAACCTGTACTTGTCCTCGATCGTCGCCTTGAAAGCCGACACCGGCGAATACGTGTGGCATTTCCAGACGACGCCAGGAGAAACCTGGGACTACACCGCGACGCAGCCCATTATCCTGGCGGATCTCGAGATCGGCGGTAAGCCGCGCCAGGTGCTGATGCAGGCGCCGAAGAACGGCTTCTTTTATGTCATCGATCGGACCAACGGTGAATTCATTTCGGGCGCGGCGTACTCGGTGGTCAACTGGACGTCGGGTCTCGATCCGAAGACCGGCCGGCCGAAGCAGAACAAGGAAGTGCGCTACGACCAGACCGGCAAGGGCGCCGTCGTCGTGCCCGGGCCCGGTGGCGCGCACAACTGGCATCCGATGAGTTTCAGTCCGCAGACCAAGCTGGCGTACTTTCCCGTCAGTGAGGGCGGCTTTGTCTACATTCCGGGGAAGGTCAAGCCCAGTCTCATCGGTTGGAATACCGGCGTCGACTTCAATGCCGGTTCGCTGCCCACCGATCCCAAGGTACTGGCCGACATCAAGCAGGGATTGAAAGGGCACTTGGTCGCATGGGATCCGGTGGCGCAGAAGGAAGTCTGGCGCGCCGAGCTGGGCTCGCCGTGGAACGGCGGCACGCTGGTGACGGCTGGCAATATCGTCTTCAATGGCAATTCGCGCGGCGAATTCGCGGCCTATCGCGCCACGGACGGACAGAAGTTGTGGTCGGCGCCCACGCAGGCCGGCGTGATGGCTGGCCCCATGTCATTCGAAATCGAAGGCGAACAATACGTCGCCATCGAGGTCGGGTGGGGTGGGGCCTTCGCGCTCGCGGCCGGCGAACTGGCGCGCGACTCGCACATCTCCGCCAACATTCCGCGTGTGCTGGTGTTCAAGCTCGGTGGCACCGCGAAACTGCCCGACTTGCCGGCGGCCACGGCCGCGAAGCTCGAGCCGCCGCCGGAAATCGGCGACGAGGCGAAATGGACCGCGGGCAAGGCTGTGTTTCATACGTATTGCAGCGTGTGTCACGGCGACTCGGCAGTGAGCGGTGGACTGATTCCGGACCTGCGCCTGTCGGCCATCACGAAGGACGCGGCGGCCTGGGAGCACATCGTGCGCGGTGGCGAACGAAAGGACCGCGGCATGGTGTCGTTCGGGACCGAAGTTTCGTCCGAGGATGCTGAAAACGTGCGCGCGTATGTGATACATCGTGCGCATGAGACCCAGAAGAATGAACAGGCTGCCGCAACCGAAGCTGCAGCCGCCGCAGCGGCCGAACCCAAGAGCAAGCCAGCGTCGATCATCAAGTAGCGCGGAGCCGCACGATGCGCCGTAAGACCATCGTGCGGCTCGGCAGCCTGGGCGCGGGACTCGTGGCGATGCTGCTCAGCGGCTCGGCGAGCGCAGCCGATCCACCGAAGCCCTCGCCCATGCTCGAAGCGCGGGTCACGCGCGTGTCCGATGGAGATTCCATCGAGGTCGATCTCGCCTCGGGCCACGCACGCGTGCGCTTCTCAGCCGTCGACACGCCGGAATGGGATCAGCCCTATGGCGCGCAGTCGTCGGCCGCATTGAAGGCCATGTTGCCGCTGGGCTCGAAGGTCGAGCTCGACGTGGTGTCGCAGGATTCGTTCCATCGCCTGGTCGCCACCGTGTGGCTCGTCGAGGGCGACAAGCGCACCAACATCAACGAGGCGATGCTGCTGCAGGGGCACGCATGGGCACTGCGCCGCTACATGAAGGACCCGAAATTCTGCGACATGGAGCAGGAGGCACGCTCGAAGAAGTTAGGCCTGTGGGCGCAGCCGGTGAAGGACTGGATTTATCCGCCGGAGTGGCGCTTCCTCAAGAACGGTGAGATCCGCACCTTGCCGGCGCCGTACGAGGAGACGCGCGAAAAATGCCTCGAGGTGCTGAGTCTCGCCGGCGCCGCGACCTACACCCCGCCTTAGGCCAGCATCTTTTTCGCCGAATCGACACTCTTGGCGCGTTCCTCCGGACTGAGCGGCGGAGGAACGGCTCGGCCCTTCACAACCGCGGGCCGCGAACCCACGAGATCCAGCCAGCGCTTGAGGCCGGGCAGGCCATCGATGCTCACGCCGGACCACTCATACCCCGCCACCCAGCTGTGCAGAGCGATGTCGGCGATCGAGTAGTCCTCGCCCGCGATGTAGGTGGTCTTCTTGAGCTGGCCTTCCATGACTTCGAACAGCCGGCGAGATTCACGCTGGTAGCGGTCGATGGCGTACTGGATCTTTTCCGGCGCATAACGGAAGAACACATTGGCCTGGCCCATCATGGGTCCGATGCCACCCATCTGGAACATCAGCCACTGGAGCACGCGTGAGCGCGCCTTGGGCTCCGTCGGCAGCAGCTTGCCGGTCTTCTCGGCGAGGTAGATGAGGATGGCGCCCGACTCGAACACCGCGAAATCGCCATTCCCATGATCGATGATGGCCGGGACGCGGCCATTGGGATTTATCTTGAGGAACCACTCTTCTTTCTGTTCGAGTTTGCCCAGCGAAATCGGGCGCACCGTGTAAGACAGGCCCAGCTCCTCCAGGGCAATCGAGACTTTGAATCCATTCGGAGTGGCCGCGGTGAACAGTTCGATCATGGAAGCTGCCTAACGACTAACAGGAGTGACGAAGTACACGCCTCGCGCGGCGCGAGTGTCAACGCAGACCTCATGAAGTTTCGCTCTGAGACGATAACGATTGCGCTAGATTGAGCACGTGGACATCCTCGCCGCCAACTGGCGCCTCGCCGCGGTCGCCGCGCTGTTCTTTGTCGGAGTCATCGCGCGTCGCCTGCAATGGGCCGGCGAGTCGCAGGGCCGCCAACTGCTCAGCTTCGTTTTCAACATCGGCCTGCCGATCCTGGTATTCGGTGCGCTCACCGGCGTGCCGCTGGTGCGCGAGCACGCGTTGCTGCCGGTCGCGGCAATCTGCACCTCTCTGGCTGGATGGGGCGTCGCCGCGATCGTGGCCCGCCGTTTCGGCTTGCCGAAGACCGGAGAAGGGGCGATGGCGCTGTGCGCCATGTCGATGAACAACTCCATGTTGTATCCGTTCGCGGCATTGAGCCTGGGTGCAGCCGCGTTCTCGCAGCTGGTGATGTTCGACATGGGCCACGCGGTGATGGTCTGGACCGTGACCACGGTGGTCGCCTGCAAGTATGGCGGGCATGCCGACGACATTCCGGTATTGCTCCGGCGCACGCTGGCGACGCCGGCGCTGTGGGTGCTGTTCATTTCACTGGGACTCAACCTCGGCGGCGCGCCGATCCCGCACGACTTCCTGCACGTCGTGCTCATCGTCGGGCAATGCCTGATCCTGCTGGTGCCGCTGTCCATGGGCTTGCTTGTCAGTGCGCGCGGTATCCGCCGACCGGAAGTGATCACCGCCGTGTTCCTGCGTTCGGGATTCGGTTTCCTGGTCGGCCTGTTACTCGTCTGGGTATTTCGGCTGCACGGCACCAGCGCCGCCATCGCGCTGCTGGGTGCGTCGGCGCCCATCGGATTCACCGCGCCGGTGTTGTCCGCCCGCGAAGGACTGGACCTCGACCTGGCGGCGAGCGCGGGCGCCATCTCCGTGTTCCTCGGGACGCTGTGGATCCCGCTGGCCATGGTGTTCTTCCCTCGTTGAGTCGCAACGGCGGGCTGCGGTTAGAGTAGGCGCATGTACACGGCGAGCTCGGCAATCCTCGAAGCGCTGGTCGAAGCGGGCGTCGAATACCTGTTTGCCAACTTCGGCAGCGACCATCCGGGACTCATCGAGGCCATCGCGCAGGCGCGCGCGGCGAAGCAGCCGTGCCCGAAGGTCATCACAGCGCCCACCGAGATGGTGGCCATGTCGGCGGCGCACGGCTACGCGCAGGCCACGGGGCGTGCTCAGGCGGTGCTGGTGCACGTCGATTGCGGCACGCAGGCGCTCGGCGGCGCGGTTCACAACGCCGCGAAGGGACGCGTGCCGGTGCTGATCATTGCCGGCATGTCGCCGGCCACACAGCAGGGCGAGGCACGCGGCAGCCGCAACGAATTCATCCAGTGGATCCAGGACGTGCCCGACCAGCGCGGACTGGTACGTGGTTACGTGCGCTACGAGAACGAGATCCGCGTGGGCGCGAACGCCAAGCAGATCGTGCACCGCGCGCTGCAGTTCGCGCACAGCGATCCGCGCGGACCGGTGTATCTCGCCGCGCCGCGCGAAGTGCTGGAAGCCGAGGTGCCGCGAGTCGCGATCGACATGCGTCAATGGCAGCCGCTGGCGCCCGGCGGGCTCAATCCCGAGGCCGCGCGGGAGATTGCCGGCGCGTTGGCGGGCGCCGATCGGCCGCTGATCGTGACTTCCTACCTCGGCAGGTCATCGACCGCGGTGCAGGAGCTCGTGGCGCTGGCCGAACAACTGGGCGTAGGTGTCGTCGAGTCGGTGCCGAACTACATGAATTTTCCCACCACGCATCCCTGTTACCTGGGCGTGCAGTGGAACGAGCGGCGGCAGAACACGGCGCTGGCGCAGGCGGACGTGGTGCTGGTGATCGACAGCGACGTGCCGTGGATCGGCGAGGTGAGCCGGCCGCGCGCCGACGCCCGGATCTTTCACATCGACGCGGACCCGCTCAAGCAGCAGATGCCGTTGTGGTACATCGGCGCGACGCTGCAATGCCAGGCCTATGCCAGCCTGGCGCTGACGCAGATTCGCGGCGCGCTGGAGGAGTACGAGACAGATCCCGAACGGATCGAGCGGCGCCGGAAACACCTCGCCGCCGAGCACGCGGGCTGGCATGCCGGCGTGAGCCAACGCGAGCAGCCGAAGGACGCGCTGACGGCGGAATACCTGGCTGCCTGCCTGCGCGAGGCGATCGGCGAAGACGCCATCGTGGTGAGCGAGTCGGTGACCAATTTCCACGTGGTCTCGCAACACCTGCGACGCACCAAGCCGGGCACGCTGTTCTCGAGCGGTGGCGGATCGCTGGGCTACAACGGCGGCGCGGCGGTGGGCGTCAAGCTCGCGAAGCCGGATTCACTCGTGGTCGCGATCTGCGGCGACGGCTCCTATCTATTCTGCCAGCCGTCGACCGTGCACTGGATGGCCCGCAGATACGAAGCGCCCTTCCTGCACGTGGTGCTGAACAACGGCGGCTGGCGGGCGCCGCGCCAGGCCGTGCTCAGTGTGCATCCGGACGGACTTGCTGCAAAAGCGCCGGACATCGACATTCATTTTCCGAATGCACCGGATTACGCCGCGATCGCCGCCGCTGCCGGCGGCGCGCATCCGGAGACGGTGCGTAGCGTCGCGGAGCTCCAGCCGGCGATCGAGCGCGCCCTGAATGCGATCCGCAAGGAGAAACGCGCGGCCGTGATCGACGCGCACATTCAATGAAACTCTCGTTCAGCTTGTTTCCCGTCGGTCGGCACTCGGCGTGAACGCCAGCATCAGCGCGCCGATCGCGCTGAGCCCGCAGATGCCGTCTTCGGAGCGATCCCGAAGAACTTCTCGGCGTTGGTCTGGAAGTACTTCTTCTTGTCCGCCGCCGACAGCGGCAGGTTGTCGGACACGGTCACTTCCGACGGCAGGAACTGGTACGGATAGTCCATCGCATACAGCGTGTGGTCCGGGCCCATGACCTGGTGGCACAGCATGATGGCCGGCTCCCACGCCACGCCGCTGTTGGTCACGTACACGTTCTCGCGCAGGTATTCACCGGGCGTGCGCTTGAGCTTGCGCATGTGCGGATGACGATTGGCGCGGGTCGCGGCGGCGTGCATGTAATCGATGCGGTACAGCCAGAAGGGCAGCGCTTCGCCGCAGTGGCCGATGCCGAAGCGGAGCTTCGGAAACTCATCGAACGCGCCCGAGACGATGATGCGCAGCATGTGCAGGCCGGTCTCGGCCTGGAAACCGAACACCGCGCCGTCGAGGCCCTTCTCGAGATAGGGCTGGATCATGTCGCGCGGCGGCGAATTCGGGTGCAGGTAGATAGGCACGTCGTGCGCTTCGGCCGCGGCGAAGATGTCCCAGAACTTGGGGTCGTCGAGCCGCTCGCCCATGGTGTGAGAATTCAGGATCACGCCCTTGAGGCCAAGCTTGGTCACCGCGCGGTCCACTTCCTTCGCGGCCGTCTTTGGATCCTGGGGTGCCACGGCGGCGAGCCCGGTGTAACGCGTCGGGTACTTGCGGATGGCGTCGGCGAGCTCGTCGTTGCTCGCAGCGGCCAGCGAGTTGGCGGTCGCCGCGTCGAACACCTGCACACCCGGAGAGGTGAGCATCAGCACCTGCATGTCGATGCCGCTGGCATCCATGTCGGCAATCCGGGTCGGGCCCAGATCCTGAAGCCGATCGACGATGAAACGCGCGCGCTCACTGGGGCTCTCGAGATAGAAGCCCCATAGACTCTTGTAGCCCGGATCGTCGTATCCGTCGGCCAACAGCTTGCGGAACAGCTTGATCTGCTCGCGCGTGGCCCAGGCTTCTTCGGTGGCGATGCGTTTGTAGTCTCTCATTTCGAAATCATGGCACGCCAGCCGCAGGCTGCAATTGCGCGAGGCGTCGACTATTGCTTCGCGAAGGATCGAGTGACGGGAACGCGGCGGGCACGGCGAGTATAGTCGGCACCATGTCAGCCAATATCAAAACGCCGGCAACCGCGTCCAACTATCCGGAACTCGCCTTGTTCATCGACGGCGAGTGGCTGGGACCACACGGGCGCAAGTCACAGCCCGTCATCAACCCCGCGACCGAGGAAGTACTCGGGCAGCTGCCGCACGCCAGCGCGGCCGATCTCGATCGCGCGCTGGCCGCCGCGCAACGCGCATGGGGCGAATGGCGCGCGCTGCTGCCGGTTCAGCGCGGCAAGATCCTCAAGAAGGCCGCCGACATCATGCGCTCCCGCGCGGAAGAGATCGCGCGCATCGCAACGCTGGAGATGGGCAAGAGCATCCACGAGACCCGCATCGAGTTGCAGGCTTCGGCGGAGATCTTCGAGTGGTATGCGGAGGAGGGTCGCCGCGCATACGGACGCGTGCTGCCGCAACGTCTGCCAGGCCAGCGCATGACCGTCGTCAAGGAACCGGTGGGTCCGGTGGCCGCGTTCGCACCCTGGAACTTTCCGGCGGGCAATCCTGCACGCAAGATCGGCGCGGCGCTGGGCGCCGGATGCAGCTGCATTCTCAAGCCCGCGGAGGAGGCGGCGGGCACGGCGCTGGCAATCGCGCGTGCGCTGCACGAGGCAGGCGTGCCCAAGGGCGCGCTGGCCATCGTGTTCGGCGTGCCGCATGAGATCTCCATGCATCTCATCGCTTCGCCCGTCATCCGCAAGGTTTCGTTCACCGGATCGATCCCGGTCGGCAAGCAGCTGACAAAACTCGCCGCCGATGGCATGAAGCGCACGACCATGGAGCTCGGTGGTCATGCGCCGGTGCTGGTGTTCGACGACGTCGATGTCGAAAAGGTGCTCGACATGTGCGTGACGGCAAAGTACCGCAACGCCGGCCAGGTGTGTGTGTCGCCGACGCGCTTCTACGTGCAGGAGTCCATCTACCAGAAATTCGCCGCGGGCTTTGCGGCGCGCGCGAAGGCATTGCCCGTGGGTGATGGCATCGACGAGGCGAACAGGATGGGCCCGCTGGCGCACGCGCGCCGCCTGCCGGCTGTTCAGGGCATCATCGACGAGTCGTTGACACATGGCGCACGACTGCTCGCCGGCGGCAAGCGCATGGCTCGCAAGGGCTTCTTCTTCGAGCCCACGGTGCTGGCAGACGTGCCGAACTCGGCGCGCATCATGAACGAGGAACCGTTCGGCCCCATCGCCATCCTGAATCCGTTTCGTGATTTCGACGCCGTCATGGCAGAAGCCAATCGGCTCCCATACGGACTCGCGGCCTTTGGCTTCACCAACAATGCGCAACGCGTGAACCTGCTGGGCGAGCGGCTCGAGGCCGGCATGATCGGGCTCAATAGTTTCCAGATTTCCGTGCCGGAGTCGCCTTTCGGCGGCATGAAGGAAAGCGGCCACGGCAGCGAGGAGGGCATCGAGGGACTGGAGGCCTGCCTGGTCACCAAGTTCATCAGCCAGGGCTGATCCCACCCGGCCGCGGGTTGAATAGTTGACTCAGTCAACTAGATGCCGGAGCATGCGCGCATGACAAATACCGGCACTTCCGCGTCGCGCGCCGACGCCGGCACCATCGCGGCGATCCGCGATTTCAACCGCCTGTACACGCGCCAGCTCGGCTTGCTCAACCGGGGGTTCCTCGGCAGCAAACTCACGCTGACGGAGGCACGTGTGTTGTACGAGCTGGCGATGCGCGCCGACGTCACGGCCGGCGAGGTCGCTGCCGACCTGCAGCTGGACGTCGCCTATCTCAGTCGCATCCTCGCCAGGTTCCGCAAGCGCGGCTGGCTGAGCCGCAAGGCGTCGGCATCCGACGGGCGGCGCCAGCACCTGCGCCTGACGGCCGCGGGACGGGCGGCGTTTCGTCCGCTCGACGGCGAAGCCAAGGCGCAGATCGCCGGGATGATCGAGCCAATGACGGCGGCCGATCGTAGTTCACTGGTCGCGGCACTCGGCGAAGTGCGACGCGCGGTGGCGCCCGCAAAGGACACCGAGATCGCGATCCGCGGCCTGAAGATCGGCGACGTCGGCTGGATCACGCACCGCCAGGGATTGCTGTACGCCGAGGAATACGGCTGGGATGTCGCCTACGAAGGCCTGGTGGCGAAGATCCTGTCCGACTTCGTGGCCGGGTACGACGAACGCTGCGCCGGCGCGTGGATCGCCGAGCGCGATGGCGTGATCCTGGGTTCGGTGTTCCTCGTGAGGGCCAGTCCGACCGTCGGACAGCTGCGATTGCTGTACGTCGAGCCGCGGGCGCGCGGCATGGGCGTGGGGCGCAAGCTGGTGCAGGAGTGCATCGCAGGCGCGCGCGCGCGCGGCTACCGCAAACTCAAGCTCTGGACCAACGATGTGCTGGTCTCGGCCCGCCGCATCTACGAAGCCGCGGGATTCCGCCTGACCGGCGAGGAGTCACACCAGTCGTTCGGCAAACAGCTCAGGGGCCAGATGTGGGAACTGGACCTGAACCCGGCGCAGCGGCAGGCCTAGCGAACTTTTCCCGCCTTGTTGACCAGCACTACGTTCGAAAGGGTGGCGGTGTCGACGACGTCGGGCAGATGCGAGCAGAAGCCGATGCCGACGTAGAACGGCTCCTTGAGATCGAGCTCGATGGGTGGCCCATAGCGCGTCATCGGTTCGCCCTCCAGGCTGACGTAAAGCGAGAATCGGTTGCCGCGCTTCTCGACGCCGATGCGTTTGGCGATGTCGTTGACCAGCGAGTCCGGACTCTTGCCTTCGGGGCGACCTCGGCCACCGATGCGAAACTCCCGGTCCTTTGTGAGGGCGCCTTTTTCGGGGCGCTGGGCGAGCTGGATCATGCCGAGGCCGTGCAACGCGACCACGACCTGCTTCGAGTCGTCTTCGAGATCCTGGCGAATCACGAGCACGGCCTTGCGATCGCCGTAGCCGTTGGGATCGGGGAAGGCGACGTCGGCGGCCAGCGAGACGTCTCCCTTCATCTTCTTCCAGAGGAAACGGAACTCGTCACGCGAGTACCAGATGTTGTAACCGGCCGAACTGATGGTGTACGTGCCGTTGGCGTAGCTCGAGCTGCCCTGGACCAGCGGCGCGCCGATGTCCGATACGGTGAAACCGTTCACCGGCTCCGGAAAGGTGAGGGTTTCCCGGTGGAAGTCGGGCGGTGGGGGGATCTGCTTGTGCGTGGCCGAACCCGGGATGGCCCAATCGGGAACCACCGGGGTATCAGCCGCGAATACGGGCAACGAGAGCAGAACCGCGCAGGCGGCCGCGTGCCGTGGAGAAATCATGTGGCGGGACTATAACGTCCCGCCAGCAGGCTGGCACCGCTCAGGCGGCGACGTCGGCCTTCTCGCGCCGATACTCGCGCGGCGTGGCGCCGAACTTTGCGCGGAACACGCGGCCGAAGTGCGTCGGGCTGTTGAAGCCGTAGTCGAAGGCGATGGCCGTCACCGTGCGGCCACGCTGCGAGGGTGAGAGCAGCGCGCGCGAGCAGGCTTCGAGCCGGCGGCGCAGGATGTAGCGCGCCACGGTCTCGTCCTGGTCGCTGAACAGGTGATGCAGGTAGCGCGTGGTCATCTTGCACGCCTCGGCAATGCGCGTGGGCGTGAGATCCGGGTCGTTCAGGTGTGCTTCGATGTAGTTGATGATGCGGATGCGATGCGCCGTCGCCAGCGACGAGCGATCCGAGCGCGATTGCGGCAGGTCGGCATACGCCGCCGCCACCAGGTCGAGAATTGCCGTGTTGACCCGCGCCGCGGTCGGCATGTCCATCTGCTTCTGGTACTCGAACCAGAAGTTGCGCAGGAAGCGCGACAGCAGGGCGCAGACGCCGCTCTGCGCGATCATGGGGATGGCTACCAGGCACTCGGGGCAGGCGATATGCCGCCGCAGGATGGCGTCCGGGATGCCGAGCACCAGCATGCGGTTGGCGCCGCCGAAGGCGATTTCGTAGTGCCGTGTGCTATCGCACAACGTGAAGTCGCCGGAGTTCAGGCGGGCCTCACGCCCGTCCTGGCGATTGATGCTCTCGCCTTCCATCTGCAGGTGCAGGAAAAACAGCGAAGAGCGCGTACGCGCCACGTGCGCACGAGAATGACGCACCAGCTGCGCGTCCGAATACACCTCGGCCAGCGTCAGGTCGCCAATGCTGGCGCGCGCGATGCTGCCGTTGAACGTGCGGATGTCGACGGGGTCGGAAACCAGCGGTGAAAACGTTTCGGTAGCCCGATCGTTCCAGTAGCTGAGCTTGCGACGCGGGTCGAGACCAAAAGTCGAAAACGATTCCACGGTTGCCATGGCTTCCTCCCCCTCGAGGCGACCGACAAGTGGAGGTTAGTTATACGGGATAGTTATGCGCCGTAACCAATTTAAATTTGTGATACGAGCTATCAATGAGCGAATTCCCTCCGGGTCGAGAAGCTTGCGGGGCCCCGGATGCAGCATTTGCGGGACCATTCTCACGGAATGGGGGAGGGGATCGCGGTGGTTCGGACGACACCGTTGCAGGAGGTCATTGGCTACGCGCTGCGCCGCGCGCAGGGAGCCGTGTATGCCGACCTCAGCGACGCGCTGGCACGAATTTCGCTACGTCCAATCCAGTACACCCTGCTGGTCATGGTCAACGAAAATCCTGGGGCCAGCCAGTCGAACGTCTGCGAAGCGCTCGGAATCCAGAAGGCGAATTGTGTCCCGACGATGAGTGAACTCGAACGCCGCGGTCTTATCATCCGCCGCAAGTCGGCCAACGACGCACGCAGTTACGAACTGCACATCACCCACAAGGGCAAACGGATTCTGCAGCGTGCCGACGAAGTCCAGTCCTCACACGAGCAACGATTGATCGAACGCATCGGCGTCGAAGGACGCGACCAGTTGCTGCGCCTGCTAGGAAAGCTCACCGAGATCAAATGAACCCCATCGTCGAATTGCAGCGCCACGGCGACCTCGCGGTCATCGTGGTGGATAACCCGCCTGTCAACACGATTACCGCCGCCGCACGCGCCGCGATGAGCGACGCCATGCAGCAGGTGGCGGCGGATCCCACCGTGCGCGCCGTGTTGCTGCGCTGCGCGGGGAGCAACTTCTTCACCGGCGCGGACATCAGCGAATTCGCCGGACCGCCGAAGGAAGCCGAGTTCCGGGCGTTGTGGGCGCGCTTCGAGAACCTGAGAGTGCCGATGATCGCGGCGCTGCATGGTTCGTCGATCGGCGGCGGCCTCGAGCTGGCGCTGGCCTGCCACTACCGGGTTGCGACGCCCACCGCGAAGTTCATGCTCCCCGAGGTCACGCTCGGGATCATTCCGGGCGCGGGTGGCACGCAGCGTCTGCCGCGGCTCATCGGCCTCGACAACGCGCTGCGCATGATCGTGGATGCCAGGCCGCTGCCGGCGGACAAGGCGCTGGAGCAGGGTCTCATCGACGAGATCATCCAGGGCGATTTCGTCGCGGGTGCGATCCAATATGCGCAGGGCCTGATCGCCAGCGGCGCCGGCCCGCGGCCGACCTCGGCGCGCCGCGTCGACGCCCGGGAAATCACCCCGGCGTTCGAGAGCAAGTGGCATGCCGAGGCGGCACGGCTGTATCCGAATCGCTCGGCCGGCAGGATCGCCATCGCGTCCGTCATCGCCAGCACGCTGCCGATCGAGCAGGGTCTGCTCGAAGAGGAAAAGTACGCCAACCAGACCAAGGCCTCCGTCGAAGCGCGCGCCTCCATCCACGTGTTCTTCGCCGAACGCGAAAGCCGCAAAGTCGAAGGGTTACCTCCGGATACCACTCCGAGACCGATCGGCAGCGTCGGAGTGGTCGGCGCCGGAACCATGGGTGGGGGCATCGCGATCGCCTTTGCGAACGCGGGAATTCCGGTCACGCTGCTCGACGTCACGCCGGACACATTGGCGCACGGGCTCTCCGTGGTGGATGCCACCTTCGAGACCATGGTGAAGCGCGGACGCATCGACGCGGCCGAGAAGGCGCGGCGCGTGAAACTGATCACCGGGACACTCAGCTACCGTGACTTCGCCGCGAGCGACGTGATCATCGAGGCGGTGTTCGAAAGCATGGATCTCAAGAAGCGCGTGTTCGGTGAGCTGGATGCCGTGGCGAAGCCGGGTGCGTTGCTCGCCACCAATACATCGACACTCGACGTCGACGAAATCGCGCGCTCCGTGCAGCGCCCGCAGGATGTGATCGGCCTGCACTTCTTTTCGCCGGCGAATGTCATGCCGCTGCTCGAGGTGGTGCGCGCGAGCGCGACTTCGAACGAATCCATTCGCACGTCCATGGAGCTGGCCAAGGTCATCCGCAAGACGCCGGTGCTGTCACGGGTTTGTTACGGGTTCATCGGCAACCGCATGATGGAAGGTTACGCGCGCGAGGCCCTGCTGTTGACGCTCGAAGGCGAGACGCCGCGCCGCGTCGACACCGTTCTCGAGAATTTCGGCATGGCGATGGGCATCCTGGCCGTGTTCGACATGGCGGGCATCGACGTGGGCGTCAACGTCCACCGCACCAATGCGCATCGCTATCCACCCGATCCGACTTACTACCAGGCGGACGCGGCGCTGCACGCCGCCGGTCGGCTCGGACAGAAAACCGGCAAGGGCTTCTACCGCTACGAGAAAGGCGATCGGACGCGGTACGACGATCCGGAAGCCGGTGCGATCCTGGCGCGCCGCGCCGCGGAGCTCGCGGTCGGCCAGCGCGCGCATACCGACCCGGAAATCCTCGAGCGCTGCCTGTTCCCGCTGCTGAACGAAGGCCTGCGGATCCTCGATGAGGGCATCGCGCAGCGCGCCTCCGACGTCGACGTGGTGTGGTGCATGGGTTACGGGTTTCCGCGTTACCGCGGTGGGCCGATGTTCTACGCCGACACCATTGGCCTGCCTGCGTTGCTCGCCGGCTTGGAGAAGTACAAGGCGATGTTCGGCGCCATGCATTGGGATCCCGCGCCCTTGCTGGTGCGCCTGGTGCGCGAAAAACGTACTCTTGCGGACTGGGATAAAGAACGCCGCGGAGCCATGTCATGAAAAGGAATAGGGCTTGAAAGTCAACGATCTGATTGCCATCGACGTCCACACACATGCCGAAGTGTCTTGCCGGCAGGAGCCGGACGAGGCCGCGAAGCCCTACGACGATGCGGCCAGCAAGTACTTCAAGGCCGACAAGCGCAAGACCATTCCCGAGACCGTGGCGTATTACCGCGAGCGCAAGATCGGCCTGGTGATGTTCACCGTCGACACCGAATTCGAAATGGGTGTGCGCCGGATTCCAAACCAGGAAGTCATCGACGCGGCGCGCGAGAACGCCGACATGATGGTCGCGTTCGCGTCCATCGATCCGCACAAGGGCAAGATGGGCGTACGCGAGGCGAAGCGTCTCATCGAAGAGGGCGGCATCCGCGGGTTCAAGTTCCACCCCACCTGCCAGGGGTTCTTCCCCAACGACCGCTTCGCCTACAAGCTCTACGAGGTCATCGCCGAGCACAAGCTGCCGGCGATCTTCCACTCCGGGCACTCAGGGATAGGCACCGGCATGCCGGGTGGCGGTGGACTGAAGCTCAAGTATTCGAACCCGATCCACGTCGACGACGTCGCCGCGGATTTTCCGGACATGACCGTCATTATTGCCCACCCGTCGTGGCCCTGGCAGGACGAGGCGCTGTCGGTGTGCCTGCACAAGCCGAACGTGTACATCGATCTTTCCGGCTGGTCGCCGAAGTATTTCTCGCCCGAGCTGGTCCGCTACGCGAACACGCAGCTGAAGCACAAGATGTTGTTCGGCTCGGACTTCCCGCTGATCACGCCGGATCGATGGATGAAGGACTTCACCGAGGCGGGCTTCAAGCCCGAGGTGCAGCCGCTGATCCTGAAGGAGAATGCGATCCGCGCGCTGCGCCTGGGTTGAAACGCGCTCAGGGTCGGATGACGGGTGCGGCCGTGGCGCCGGTCGGCGCCGCCTCCGACGTGCTCTGGAACTTCACGAACAGCAGCGCAATGGCGCCCATGAGTGAGCCGCAGCCCATGACGACGGACACCACCTGCAGCGAGAACTTGTGCCCGATCAGGTAACCCGCGAGGACGGGCGCCAGCGCTGCGCCGCCGCGCCCGGCACCGATGACCACGCCGGTGCCGGTGGCGCGCAGGTGCGTGGGGTAGGCGAGCGCCAGTAGCGTGTAAAGGCCGACGATGCCGGCGTTGGTGAAGAATCCGCAGACGCAAACGATGATCTTGAGTTCGGTGAGGCTGTTCTGGCCCATACCGAAGACAGTCACCGAAATCATGCCGAGCACCAGCACGCCGCTGGTGAGATAGACGAGGCTCCTTTTCAACGAAAGCCATCCCAGGATGGCGCCGCCCGCTGCGCCACCGACGCTGACCCAAAGCAGTACGTCGGCGATGACCGGCGGCGGCAGGCTGAAGGGTGGCTTGGTGACGATGGGAGCCACCCACTTGAGGATGAAATAGAAAGTCGTGATGTGCGCGAAATAGGCAAACACCAGCAGCAAGGTGAGGCCGAAGTAAGGTTTCTTGAATACATCCGCCAACGGTGCCTTGATCGGGGCAGCGGTCAGCGACGGAAGCGCATCGAGAGCCGCGTGACCCATGCGCTTCAGGGCCGAGTTGATCCGCGCCAGCGCATTGGCGGGTTGCTTCCTGCAAAGCCACGACACGGACTCGGGAACGCAGAACCACACAGCGGGAATCATGGCCGCCGTCGCACCCGCGCCAAGTTCGAAGACCACGCGCCAGCTATGCGTCTTCAGCAGTGGCGACAGGATCAGAGCAGCCAGGATGTTCCCCATCGGGTAGCCAATGGTCATCAGTGCCACCCAGAATCGGCGTGATTGATCGTTGGAAAACTCCGCCGCGGTGGCATTGATGGCGGCCAACATGCCGCCGATGCCGAGACCTGTGAAGAAGCGCCAGCCCGCCAGCATTTCCTTGTTGTCAGCGTGCGAGCACATGTACATGCCCGTGGCCATGACGACGAGGAATATGAGAATGGCGCGGCGCCGGCCGATGTAGTCAGCCGCGCCACCGAGCACGAACGAGCCCACCGCCATGCCCACCAGGTCCGCGGTCAGCACCACGCCGAGGCCAACGGACGGTTCGATCCCGAAATCCTTCATGATTCCCGAGGTCGCGAAACTGAGCGCCAGCAGGTCGAAACCATCGAGCGCATTGAGGAACACCGTTATGGTGCACACGATGATCTGCAGGCTGCTCATGGGTGACAGCGCGAGCAGACTGCGCGGATCGTTGTTCGTCATCGCTGGTATCCCCCCGGTACCGAATCAACAAGGCGCGGCGAGGATAACATCGCAGTGGCCGCCCCTCGGCTGACCGCTGTTCGCTCACGCGCGAGAGACATTGCAGTTCGAGTGGAGTGTGGCGGTGACAGGTCACCAAACTGCCGTGGGGCCATTCTCGTGATCGGGTCGGCCACGTATTAGGAATAGTTTCTAAGTTATTGATCCAGGAGTGTTTGTGAATCCGTTGATTCCGTCTCGCGCCGATCATGTCGGCAGCTTCTTGCGGCCCCGGTATCTGCTCGATGCGCGCGAACAGTTCGCCCGCAAACAGATCGACGCGGCCGGGCTGCGTGCCGTCGAAGACCGCGCGATCGGCGAAGTGATCCGCATGCAGGAGGAGGTGGGCCTCCAGGCCATCACCGACGGCGAATTCCGCCGCACTTATTTCCACATCGACTTCCTCAAACAACTCGAGGGTGTGCAGTCGGACGATCCGAAGATCGTCGTGAAGGCCGATGGCAAGGAAGAACTTGCGCCGCCCGTGATGCGGGTGATCGGCAAGGTCAAACACGCGCGCGACATCGAGCGCGCGAACTTCGAATTCGTGAAAGGCAACACGCGGCGTACGCCCAAGGTGACCATTCCTTCGCCCACCATGTTGCATTTTCGCGGTGGTCGGGCGGGCATCAGCCAGAAGGATTACCCGGACCTCGAGCAGTTCTACGACGACGTGGCCAAAGCCTACGGCGACGAGTTGCGCTCGCTGGCCGCCGCTGGCTGCAGCTACGTGCAGATGGACGACACCAACCTCGCGTATCTCTGCGACATGAAAATGCGCGAAGCGGCGCGCGCGCGCGGCGACGATCCGAACGAGTTGCCGCATCGCTACGCCAACTTCATCAATCGTGTCGTCGCGCAGAAACCCGCCGGCATGACACTCGCAGTGCACCTGTGCCGCGGCAATTTCAAGAGCGCGCACGCCGCGGAGGGCGGATATGAGCCGGTGGCCGAGGCGCTGTTGTCGGAAATGAAGGTGGACGCCTATTTCCTGGAATACGACGACGAACGCAGCGGCGATTTCCGCCCGCTGCGCTTCCTGCCGAAGGGCAAGCTCGTGGTGCTGGGACTCATCACCACCAAGCTCGGCGCGCTGGAATCCAGGGACTCGATCAAGCGGCGCATCGATGAGGCCGCGAAGCACGTGCCGCTCGAGCAGCTGGCGCTGTCACCGCAGTGCGGATTCTCGAGCAGCTATCACGGCAACGACATCGAGATGAGCCAGCAGACTGCGAAGCTGCGCCTGGTGGTCGACGTGGCGCGCGAAGTGTGGGGATAATCCTTGGCATATGCCTATCACGCAGATGCAGCACTACATGGTGCTTTCCAAGAACCTGGAGAAAACCCGTCACTTCTATTGCGACGTGCTCGGGCTGCGCACCGGGTTTCGGCCGCCTTTCGACTTCGAAGGGTTGTGGATCTACGTGGGAGACGTGGCGGTGGTACATGTCGCCACGCAGACCAGCTACGAAGTCAGCGGGCGCGTCGAGGCGGCCGGCAAGCGTCATGGCAGCGGCAGCGTGGATCACATTGCCTTTTCGGCTGACAACTACGACGAGCTGGTGTCGAGCTTCGACCGCCATGGCGTGAAATACCGCGCCACCAAGGTACCGGACAGCGATCTGCGCCAGTTGTTCGTGCTCGACCCCGACGGCATTCAGATCGAGATCAATATCCGCGCCAGCGCTTCGGGCTGACTCAGGAAGGGTGAATGATCCGTCTCCAGCGTGAAGACGGGATCACAGGGCAGGGCCGCGCGCATGCGCCGCTGCGCGGCGAGCGAAATCACACGATCGAGTGTCGTTTCCACACAGGCGCGCGGCACGCGGCCGTAGCGAGCATCGGTGATCTCCAGCGGTGTCACCAGCGGCTTCAAAGGCTCGGGACACAGCCGTGATTGCGCAAACTCCGCGTCTTCGTCCGGGCAGCAACCGTAGAACGCTTCGCGCACCACGCTCGACCGCACGACGCAGGTGAGTCCGCTCGACGCCGGAACCATGTTGGGCGGAATCAGCGATTCCGTATCGCGCCTTGCCTCGACAGCGACCGTGCCTTGCGCGGGCAGCAGATAGGCGGCGACGTAGACGATCTTGCGGATGCGATCCGGCAGCAGCTCGGCCACGCGGCTCGCGACGATGCCACCGCGGCTGTGCGCCACCAGCAGCACGGGCTCGGGCTCCCGCTCGACGATGTCGGCGATGAAGCGCGCCCAGTAATCCAGCGTGATGACGTTGGGCGGGGTGATGTCAGCGCCCATCGAGGGCAGATCCGGTGCGATGACGCGCACGCCACCTGCCTCGAGAAGGGGAGTGAGCTTTTTCCAGCACCATGCGCCATGCCAGGCGCCGTGTATCAACAGGTACGTCGCGTTCACGCGCGCGACGATACCGCACGCTCAGTCGCGGAACATGGCCCGCGTGGTGGCGAACGCGCGGGTGGTCAGCTCCTCGAGCGGCCAGGCGCGTTGTGCCTTGTTGAGTGCCTCGATGCCCCACGGACCGGCATATACCTTTCGCATGACATCGACGAAGCCGCGCACGTCGAACTGTCCCTCACCGCAGAAAAAGCGGTGGCAGGTGGTCTCGGTCACCAGGTCCATGCCGGCCGGCGCCTCGAGCCAGCCGTCGTTGATCTCGATGGACATCAGGTAGGGCTTGGGAATGGCGGCGACGGCGGCATACGGAATACCGAGCTTCACCACGTGCCACAGGTCCACGCAGATGCCGCCGTTGGGCTGCGCCGCGCCGGTTGCCAGCTCGATCATTTCCGGCAGCGATTCGATGCGCGAGAAGGGCATGAACTCGAAAACGATCTTCGTGCCGTGATCACGCGCTTCACCGCAGAGCTTTGCGAATTCCTCGATGAGCTTGCCCATGGCGACGGGCGTCTTGAAGAAGTCGCCCACCTTGATGTGCCGCGCGCCGAGCGCCGCCGCGCTCTCCAGCAGCATGCGCCGCGTGACGTCCGAGGCCTTGCGTTTTTCGCCGTCGACGAACCAGTCGGTGAGGAACTCGAGCTCGAGATGCCTGATGCCGTGATCGTCGAGAATCCGCCGCATTTCAGGCAGCGGGTGTTTGGCGCGCAGGTGCGCGAGGTCGGAGTGCCAGATACCCAACCCCGTGAACCCGGCACGCGAAGCCGAGGCCGCGCGGTCCCGCAAGCTGAACGGGCTGTACTCCCGGTCGGTGTGCGGCTCCGCGCCGCCGCAGATCGTCCAGTACGAAGCGAGCAGTTCGGGTGCGCTCATGCGACGTAGCCGTATCGCAAATTGCTGCGCTCGCCGGCCCAATGCGCTCGCATCGCGCTGATCTGGTCGGTATCCAGCGCCACCTGCGCGGTTTTTGGGTCCAGCTTGTAGTGACGTGCGGCATTGCCCGCGAAGATCGCGCTCTTGACCGGACCATCCGCGGTGCCGAGTGGCTTGAAGCCGTGCTTCTGCTGCATGTCGTCGGGTATTTCAAGCCTGCGCATCGCTTCGATCTGCCACTGCGGCGATCCGTACCACACCGAGTCCGTGCCCCAAACTACCTTGTCCTGTCCGAGGCCCTTGATCAGCGTGCCGACCAGGGCGGCAGCCAGGCGCGGATGTGTGACGCAGGTATTCGCGAAACACGTGCCGAGCTCGGCGTGCACGTTCTTCACGCCGAATTTCTGCGGGATCTCGGCGAGATCGGTGACCCAGTCGATGCGCCCGGTGTCCTCGAACTGCTTGAGCGAGGCATCCGGCAGCTCGATGAACGGCCGCAGAGCCGAGTGATAGATGATGAAGGTGATCTGCGGCCAATCCTTCGCGGCCTTGCCCAGATCCCACACCGTGGCGTTCTTCCAGACTTCGGGCCAGCTCTTCTCGTAATCCGCCGGCATCAGTCCCTTGTGGATGCAGACGGTGTTGATGCCGGACTTCACGCACTTCTCGTAGAACGGATACACGCGCTTCTCGTCGTCGAGGCGCCAGTTGGAGCCTTTCTTCGTGAGGAAGATCGGATCGCCGATGGTGTAACCCTTCCAGCTGTCCGGTTTGATCACCTCGATGCAGCGGTCGACTTCATCGAGCCAGCCTTCCTTCATCGGCTGGATGATTGAATGCGCCAGCATGCGGCGCGATCGCGCAACGGAATTGACCGACTTGCGTGCCTGGGCAATCTGGTCATTCGTCAGGAACAGGTTGAACTCGTCGTCGACCGGCGATCCCGACAGCATCGCCACCTTGGTGTCGCTGTCGACGTAGATCTCCTTCACGTAGTTGGCGAACTTCATGCGATCCAGAGACTTCTCGTTCGCGAGTCCCGGATTCCAGAACTGCTTGGCGAATTGCGCGAGTCCGGTGATACCCACCTGGCCGTAGTCGTCGCGCACGAAGTGCGTCTGGCAGTCGAAGATGAACTGGCTCGCGAGTTTTCGGGCGCGGTCCTCGGCGGCGCCGGGCGTGGCGGCCTCGGCCTTCGATGCGGTGAATACCGGGCCGAATACCGAGTTCATCGCCACGAACGCGGCGGACATCCCGGCGCTGCTTGCAAGGAACTGCCGACGATTCATGCCATGTCGCGGCGCCAGCTCCTCGGCCAGGCGCGCAATCTCCTGCTCGACGCGGCGCTGGTCCGGCGTCTGCGGCAACGGCGTGAATTCGCCGTTGGAAATCATCTGGGTCGGTATGGGCGTGTCGAGCGTGGCCGACTCGGCGGGCGAGAGGTTGCGCAGATCGTCGTCGCTGAGATATCGCATGATGTTGGCTGCTCCGGGCGAGGCCGGAAATAAGGCGCCCGGCGACCCCGGGGCACTCAACTGAAAGCGGTCATGGACTGTACCGAGAGTGCAATGCGCGCGGGGTGACGTCGGCTACGATGCCGCGACCCTCTCTGCGCAGGAGACGCTCCATGCAAGTCAGATTCGCGCTCGTCGCCGCGCTGCTCACGGCGGCATTGGCTTGTTCGCTGCCCGCATCGGCCGGCATCAGCAAGAAGCCGAATGCAAAGAAGGCGGTCGCTTTCCTGGACATGGTCTTCAACCAGAAGAAGGTCAAGGAAGGCTTCGACAAATACGTCGGGGACAAGTACATCCAGCACAATCCGCTGGCCGCCGATGGCAAGGACGCGGCCGTCGATGTGCTCGGCAAGGCGCTGCAGGCGCTGCCCGGCTGGAGCTACGAGGTCAAACACGCCTATGTCGACGGCGACATCGTCGTGGTCCACTCGCACGTGCGCATGAAGCCGGAAGATCGCGGCTTCGCGGTGGTCGACATCTTCCGTTTCGAAAAGGGGAAAGTGGTCGAGCACTGGGACGTGTTGCAGCCGATTCCCGAGAAAGCGGCCAACAACAACACGATGTTTTGAGAATCGAAGCCGGAGCGGGCTTCGATTCTCACACGCGCGCAACCTCTGCGTGCCAGTCGAGCAGGGCACGGGTGACGATTTCCGGGCGCTCGAGCATGCACATGTGACCACACTCGGGCACGACGACCAGTGTCGCGCCGGGGATCTGGGCGGCCATGTCGCGATGTCGCGCGGCGGGCGCCCAACTGTCGTCCGCACCGGCCAGCACCAGTGTCGGGCAGCGAATGTCAGGCAACAGAGAGCCGGCATCGGGGCGCCCGAGCAATGCGCGGACCTGCGCGGCGAACACGTCGGCACTGCTGCGCGCCATCATGTCGACCACCGACGCGATCAATGACGCGTCGGTGAGCCGCGGCTTCCACACCATTCCCTGCACCCAGCGGGTCGCCATCTCAGCCATTCCCCGCGTGCGCGCGATTTCGAGTAGTTCGTAACGCCCGGCGGTTTCGCGTTCGCCTGTTTCTCCCGCGGCGAGCGGTGTTACGCCGGTGTCGAGCAATGCGAGTGCAGCCACGCGGTCCGGCGAACGCCGGAATATTTCCAGCGCCACCCGACCCCCCATGGAGTGGCCGGCGACCGCGAAGCGCCGCGGCGCTTCGCCCAGCACCTTCTCCGCCATGGCAGGCAGTGAATCGAGCGCGCCGTATTCGGGAATGTGCACGTCGGCGCGAGCACGGAGCGCCGCGTGGGCGTGCGCCCAGACCGAGGCATCGCAGACGAGGCCGGGGAGCAGTACGACGGGAGTCACTCGCGGATCAGCCCCACCTGGAAGGTTCGACACCCGGCACGAAATGCTGCTGTGGTTTGCCGCTACGGCTCATCGCCAGCGCCGCGCGAACGGCCGGGCGCGCTTCGATGCGCGCCAGGTACTCGCAGAGCCTTGGAGTCGCCGCCGGATTGACGAGCTCCGGCACGAGATCCGGGATCACCCGCAACATTGCGAATGCGTCGATGTCGGCGATCGAGTAGCGCGGGCCCGCCAGCCACGGGCCCGCGGCGAGCTGTGCTTCGACGCGTGATACCGGGAACTTCAGGCGCTCGCGCGCGGTGTCGAGAATCTTCGGCGTGTACGTGCCGTCGATGAGCGCCAGCCAGGAGAGGCGCCGCTCCTGTGGTTCGACGCCGGCGAGTTTCGCATCGACGATGGCGCGGTCCATGGCGGACAGTCGCGGTGCGGTGTACTTGATGCAGCCAAGGATGGGCACCAGCGATCCGAGATGCGCACCGAGAAACTGACCCGAAGCGCGCGCGCGATAGGCGTCGTAAGCATCGTCTGCCAGCAGCGGTTCGCCTGGCAGCGCGTCTGCGATGTACTCCAGCATGAAGAAGGAATTCGAGATCACCGTGCCGTCGTGTGCGAGCAGCGGACCTTCGCGCTCGAGATGCAGGTGCGCTTCGACTTCGGTGGCCGGCACGAGCGAGAAGTGTTCGAGCGTGTCGGCATCGAACCAGCGGCTCTCGAACGCGGCCTGCTTCTCGTGCAGCGCGATCAGTGGCTTGAGGAAAAAGGTGTTCGGTTCGGAGTGGTAGAGCTCAAGCATGGGCGGCTCGCTCCAGGAACTTCACGCGTTGCGCCATGGCGGTGCGCCCCAGCGCCCAGATTTTCTTCGCGGCGGGCCGTTCATAGATGCGGCGTAGCCACTCCATGATGTGCGGCGTCTTCGCGTCATTGCAGTAGTCAGGCTGCGCCAGCGGCATGGCGTAACCGAGATTGAAGCCGTTCATGTCGCCGAGCGAGTAGGTCTGTCCCGCGATCCACGGGTGGCGCGCGAGGTGTTGCTCGAGAATTCCGAGGCAGAAGATGACGCGGCGCTTCGACTCCGCGAGCTCCGCTTCACTGA
>Ga0207675_100000966_pt1 | contig 28596 bp, 29 predicted proteins | sample KBSSwiS42_FD_184305 | JGI IMG/M metagenome (GOLD analysis project Ga0207675, IMG submission 184305) | Switchgrass rhizosphere microbial communities from Kellogg Biological Station, Michigan, USA - KBS Switchgrass S4-2 (SPAdes) (version 2) | ecosystem: Host-associated > Plants > Roots >...
GGCTGGGCGGCGACGCACGCCTGACACGTTCGTGCGTCGGTGACTCCGCCACAATATCGCCCTCCAGCGTCCAGGAAGGTGATCGTCGGACATGCAAAATTGAGATCGTGGAGCGTGTACCCGAATGGAAGCCCGCTGTCTTCGAGCGCTTCGAGCAGTCCTTCCCTGCACGCGGAAATGTTGTGCAGGTGAATGAGTGCCACGCGAAATGTCGCCGTCAGGCCGCGCAGGAAATCGCGCCACGTTTCGTCGGGCTCGCGCGCGAACGTGAACGTGACGACGCTGGCGTCATCCCGATGCGCTTCGACCTGCCAGCGATCGCCGACAGCCACGGCCAGGCAGTGGCGCCACCGGTCGCGCGATGCGGCGATCAGCTGCCGGACGTGCGTCTCCGTGCCCCCGCCATGGTGATGGATGACGTGCAGAACGCATTGCAGCGGCGAATGCGTATCGAGGCGCGTCTGCGCCGCCTCGCGCAGCGCTCGCAAGGGATCGGCGGCGATATAGCGCGTAACCATCTCGTCGTAGTGCGGATGACGCTCGAGCAGACGCTCGAGATTGCGTCCGCCGAGCTCCGCCTTGCGTCCGGCGAACGACCGGCCTCCCGTATGCACGACGAACGCATCGTCGGCGAGCACGTTACGCCAGCCGGCACTCGCGGCACGAAGGCAGAAGTCGTTCTCCTCGCCATAACCCGCACCGAACGCCATGTCGAACGTTCCGAGCGCGTCGATTGCCGTGCGCCGCACGAACATGCAGAACCCGACGCCGGTTGGAAGATCGGGATACGTGGGCACCGCGGCATCCGCGAGTGCGCGGGCGACGGGCGCTGGATCCCGGTCGAGCGGCCACGCGTTGTTCTCGCAGAAGCGTGGAAACGAGCAGATCTCGGCGTTGTTCGAGAACGGGGTGACCGTCGCAATCGCAGCGTCCGAAGCGGCACAACGTGTCAGCGCAGAAAGCCAGCCCGGTGTCACGATTGTGTCGGAGTTCAGCAGCACGACATCGGCTGTCGAATGCATCATCCCGCGGTTGGCCGTGCCCGTGAAGCCGAGATTGCGCTCGTTGCGCAGGATCTCGACGTGCCGATCGCCGCGTTGCTGAATTTCCCGCAACACATCGCGGACGCCGGCATCGGTCGACGCATCGTCGATCAGGATCAGCCGGTGGGGCTCCGGCGTGTAGGACAAGACGCTCTCGACACAGCGCCGCACGTCGTCGGGCGCGTTGTAGATCGGGACGACGATGTCGATGCGATGCGTCGACTGTGCAGCGATCATGCAGTGCGAATCCGGGTCCACAGCCGCCGTGCGCGAATCCACGGCAGCTTCAGCCACCAACGAGCGCTAGCACGGTACGCGATGATCCGCTCCTGCGCATCGATCTCCTTCTGTAGCCGGTCGCGATGCGAGTCGAACTGCTCGCGAAGCTCGCTTTCAGCACGCGTTCGCTCGTTGATTACCTCGTCCCTATGGTTGACCATCGCCTCGAGTTCGCGCGAATGCCGGACGAAGTCGCGAAGCTCGGCGTCACGAGTGCGCAGCAGCCCGTCGAGCCGCATCACCTCGCGCGCCTCGTGGTCGACGCGCCGCAACTCGGCGTCGTCAGCATCGGTGAACAGCGACAATGCGGGGAATGCCGCCGGCAGCGCCGCGGTGGTGCGCGCGGCGACGACGACGAAATACATCGCCGGGGGCAACGGCGCTTCAACCGCCGTGGTTGCGTCGCCGACCGTCGCTTCGTAACCGCCGCCGCGGTCTTCGCACCATAGTACCGAACCGAGATAGCGTCGCTGGCGATGCCAGCGCTGAGCAGGAAAATGCCGGTCGACGAGACTTGCGAGCTCGGGACGGTCGAGCTCATGCACGTGAAACGGATTCACGTGATTGCGCGCCTCACTGTATTCGGGCCGGTTCGGCGACGAGAGAATCAGCACACCGTCAGGTCGCAGCACGCGCGCGAATTCCGCGAGCATTGGCGGCTGGTCCGCTGCGGCGAGGTGTTCGATCGTCTCGAACGACACGACGACGTCGACACAGGCGTCCGGCAGCGGCAGCGCAGCTGCGGAGCCTTCGACGAACGCGAGGTTCGCGCGTCCGGCGTACGTCGCTCGAGCGTGCGCGAGCGTCCGTGTGTCGATGTCCACGCCGGTGACGTGCGCGGCGGTGTCGCATAGCAACGCGCTGCCGTAGCCCTCGCCGCAGGCGACGTCGAGGACGCGGCGGCCAGCCACGAATGCACGCGCGAATGCATACCGATGCCAGTGCTCGTGCGCGATCTCGCCAGCCTTTCCCGGAACGTAGCGTTCGCCGGTGAATTCGAGTTCGGCGCTCATGTTCGAAGTATCAGAGATGGGGGCAGGTCGCGCGTACCCGTGCAGATTTTATCCGATTGCGGCACGCGATCGCCGCGTCATGCCGGCGCCTGCCAGCGGTGTGGCAGACGAACGAAACCGAGCTCGCGCGTCGCACCCGTGACAGTGAACGTCTGCTCGACATGATCGAATAGGCGCACACCCTCCGGATCGAGCGCGTGGGCGCGAACCTGATAGCGGCCCGGCAGCAGCGCCATCTCCGGGAACGTCAGCGAGAACGCGTAGCGCTGCACAGCAATGCGCACCGGCGGCGCGTCTTCCATATCGGTCGCGACGCCATACACGGGCGTGCCATCGGCGCGCACGATGCCGACGAGCACGACCGGCGTGCGGTCATCCGGCGAGAAGACCTGACCGCGCACCGTCAGCGCCGCACCCTGCTCGATCGTGTCCGAAGGCTCGAGCGCGAGTCCTTCGATCGCATACCATCCGCTCGCCGCAGCCTTGTCGGTTCCGATGGGGCGGTGCGCGCGCGCGTCCTTCTCCTCGTGGTACGCGAGATAGGCTTGCGCCACGTCATTCGCAGGGCCGTAGCGCTCGATGCGACCATCCTTCAGCCATAGTGCGTGCGTGCAGAGCTTCTGGATATGGTACATGCTGTGCGAACACAGCAGCAGCGTGCCGCCACCGGCGAGATAGCGTTCCATCCACGCAATGCAGCGCTTCTGAAACGATTCGTCGCCGACGGCCAGCACCTCATCGGTGATGAGCACGTCGGGCGAGAGCGCCGTCGCCACTGCGAATCCCAGCCGGACGACCATGCCCGACGAGTACTGCTTGAGCGGGTCGTTGATGTGTTCGCCGAGATCGGCGAACGCGATGATCTCGTCGCGCTTCGCACCGAGCTCCGACGGCGCGAGTCCCAGCAATGCAGCGGCGAGATCGATGTTGGCGAGTCCCGTGTACTCGGGGTGAAAGCCCGAGCCCAGTTCCAGCAATGCGCCGACGCGACCGTTGACGGCGACTCGGCCACGCGTCGGCTGGATCACGCCCGCAACGACCTTGAGCAGCGTCGACTTGCCCGCGCCGTTCTCGCCGATGATCCCGAGCGATTCGCCGCGCGCCATCGTGAAAGAAACGTCGTCGAGTGCGCAGAAAACATGCGCAGCACCGTGCCCGCGCAACAGGTCGAAGACGAGCCGCAACCGTCCGCCCCGCGACTCGACCTTTGCGTAGTCCTTGCCGACGCCTTCGAGGGTGAGCAGCGCCGTGCTCATACCTCGGCCTCATCGCTGAATTTCAACATGCCACGGTTGAGTGTCGGCCTCGTCGCAATCGCACGGCGTCGGACCCTTCGGGTCGCCCTCATTGCGATCTCGGCGGGTGCCGTCACGTTGTAGTGTCGGGCTCCTGCCGCGCGCTCGGACCGGCCCTGCGGGCGTTGGCTGCGCCCCTCGCGCGCGGCAGTCCTGGCTTCGCCCCCCGTGCTCATACGAAGTCCTCGAAATGCGGCGACAGTCGCCGGAACACCCAGCGACCGGCAACGAACAACGCGATTGAAATCGCCACGGCCAGCGCGTCCGAAGGCTGCAGCGACAGTCGGCCTTCGAGCAGGCCGTCGCGCAATCGCCCGACGACCCAGTTGAACGGATTGGCGGCGACCCAAGGCCGGACGCCTTCCGGCACAAGCGTGAGCGGATACAGGATTGGCGTCAGGTACATCAGCATCATCAAGAGCGGCATCAGCACGTGCTCGACATCCTTGACGAATACCTGCAGCGCCGCAACGAAGAACGTCAGTCCCGCGACGCCAACAAGCAGGACCGCCCAGACGGGCACGGCAATCAGCAATCCGCGCAAATGGATCGGTTCGCCCGCGATGCGCAGCACGGCGAGAATGGCGAGGTAGCCCGCGAATTGCAGCACGAACGTTGCAGCAACCGACGCGAGCACGATGAGCTCGTGTGGAAACGCAACCTTGCGGATCATCCCGCCATAGCCGGCGATGCTGACCGCGCCGCGCTGCAATGCCTCCTGGGCGGCGAGCCACGGCCACAGCGCCACGGCGACGAACGCGAGGAAGCTCGGTCCCGCGAATCCAGTGGCGCGGAAGATGTGCGTGAAAACAAAATAGTAGACGGCGAGCAGCGCGAGTGGACTCAGCAACGCCCACGCGAACCCGGTCACGCTGCCAAGATAACGCGTCGTCAGTTCGCGCCGGAGAAAGTTGGCGAGCAGCGCGCGATCGCGCGGCCCCGGCAACAGTCCGCCCACGCGCCCGCCCGACCAGACAGCATCGGCAGCGCGAGGGGTCACGCCTGCCTGACCCGCGCGATCACTTTGCCGCCGAATCCCTGGACTTCGCGCGTCCGGGAGGCTTCATCCGTTGTGAATCGATGTGATTCACCAGCGAATCGATGGCGGCCTGGTTGATTTGGAGTCCCGTGTCGGCAGTGATGTCCGATTTGCGCCGTTCGCGCTGCTCGGTGACGTAGCGCTTGCGCAAGTCGCGAATGATCGAATCGCCGACTTCTTCGAAAGTCTGCAGGCGCGGCGCGCGACGCTCGTCAAGCCGGACGACGTGATAGGCGCTCGGCCCCTTGATCGGCTCCGACACCGTGCCGACGGGGTTCAACGCAAACACCGCCTTCGCGTATTCCGGCGCCATGGCCGACGCCTTGACGAATGGCAACGCACCGCCCTTGGCGCGCGTCGTCGGATCATCGGAGTACTCGCGCACGACAGCTCCGAAATCGGCGCCGGCGGTAATCCGTTGCCGTGCTTCGCGTGCGCGCGCGAGCGCTGCTTCGTCGCCTCGATTCTTGATCGTGACGGCGATGTCCGATATGCGAACTTCCTCGGGCGTCTTGTATTTGTCGCGGTCGAGCGTGTAGATCTCGCGCGCCTTCATCTCGAACGCGGCTTTCCGGCCGTCGAACTCCTTGCCGGCGTCGGCTTCGATGCGCTGCAGTTCTGCCGCGGCGAGCGCGCGGTCTGAGTCGTCGCCCGCACCTTTCTCGAACGACGCGGCGGGGCGCGTTCCGTGCGCCCGTGCCTGGGCGGCCAGCGTCTTGGTGACCACCAGATTGTTCAGCATGCCCTGCACGCGCTTGGGACTTGTCGAGAATTCAAAACGAAGGTTCTCAGGCACTTTCGACACGGCCTTCTCGTAGTCGGCGCGCGTCAACTCCATCCAGCTGCTCCGGACGAGGACGTCGGGAGGCAGGTCGGCGGCGATTGCGTTGGTGGCCATGCAGCTCGCTACGACGACGAGCGGAAGATTCAGAACGGTTCGAAACATGGCGAAGATCGACGTGGATAACCCGTAATTATGCACGTCGGGCCGAGCAGGACCGTACTGCACCTTGACGGCGCACTGCATCTTCGCATCGCCAAACGCTGAAAACGACGATGGCCCCGCGGGGCCATCGTCGTGCTTCTGTACTGCGAGCGTCGTGCGGCTACCCGATTACAAGCCCTTCGGCTTCTGCAGCTCGATGAACATGTTGCACGATTGATTCGAGAGGCAGTCGACGTTCTTGATGTTGAAGTAATACGTCGTGCTCGGCTTCAGGATCGCGTAGTACGACGACGACCCCCCCACTGAGTAGGTGAATGCCGGCGACGTCGTCGCGATCGTCGTAGTCGCCAGGCGCCCGAGGCCGTTCGGATTCGGGAAGTCGCACGGCGTCGCGGACAGGGACGCGATCCGGTTGTGCTGTTGATCGCCCCATTCGGCCGACTTGATCTGCGCGTAGATGCCAGCAGCCGTCGACGCCGGTGTCGTGAACCGTCCGACGACGATCTCACCGGCAGTGAATCCGCCGTTTTGGTTGGTTAGCACGCGCGGAGCCGCTGTCGATGGCGCACCCCATGCGATGTCGATGACGTGAGTCTTCGAGAATCCAGCGCAGCTGATCGGACCGCCAGGCGGGGGCGACGTGCCACCGGTGCCGGACTGCGAAACGGTGACAGACTTGGAGCCGCCGTCACCGCTTACGGTATACGTATAGGAAACAGTCGTGCTGAGGCTGTTGGCCCCGATAGTGTCGGTCCAGCTGTTGGAGCCGTTCTGGGCGACCGACTTGCCACCGGAAAGCGACGTGTTGGCGCCGCAACTGGTCGAGACCGTGACGGTGCCGCCGCTTGCCGACAGTACCGACGGACTTGCGGAAATCGAGCACGTCCCGCCACTGGTCGTCCCCGCCTGGGTGCAGCTGACGTTGATGTTTCCGCTGCCGTCGGACGTGGCAGTGAACGAAGCGGCGGTGCAGGAAAGGCTGGCACCGATCGTCGGAACGGGGACAGCGAATCCCGCTGAAGCGACCGCGGCGGCGAGCACGCGGCTGATGGAGCGATTCATATACATGGTTCACCTCGAAAATCGGTGGCGACACGCCACCATTGCACAGAGCAAGCCCTGGGCCATTTACGGGAAGGATGTTTTTGCTTTGACGATCTCCCTGTACGGCGCCGCCACACGGGCCGCTACCGCAGACAAACGGTTCATTTCGTCTTGTTAACGCGGTCCTTGACGGACCGTCCCGGCGCGTTGGGCGCGTATTGAAAAAAAAGGCGGGACTTGTGGTCCCGCCTTTCTTCAGATACTGCTCAATTGCGTCACTACCGTGCTACCGACGTCAGGAATCAACGGCGGGCGGCGGCCGAAGGCGCGAATGCATCGATCAGGCGCGTGCCCTTCTGGACGAAGCTGCTGGCGTACGTAGCCGGCGTACCGCTGGTGGTGATGACGCTGTTCTGGAACGTCTCGATCGCAAAGCCGATCACCGGAAGGCCGACGTACGTCGCCGGACCCACCGTCGCGTTCGCGAAGATGTCGGTGACGATCGTCGCATCGTTCCCCAGCGTGTGCACTTCACCCGTAACGGTGCTCGGGAAGAAGCCGATGTCAAGCCAGCCATTCTCGAAATCCGTCGAGATGTTGGCGGAGTTCTCCGAGCCCAGCAGCTTGGAATCGTTGAACGTGATGACGTTCGCTTCCCAGCAGATCGCGTTCGACTGCGAAGGCGGCGGCGGCGAGAAGTCGATCGGGGTCGACGTCGTGTTCTCTTCACGGTCGTAGATGTTCAGCGACACGTCGTCGCAGGCACCATCGGTCTTGTTGAAGTTGCGCTGGAACAGGCGCAAAGGCGTGCCGTCGCCGAGGCCGACGTAGAAACGCTTAGTCGGCAGCGTCACGACCCAGTCGGTGCCCGAGTTCGTGCCGGCATCCAGCACGAATTCGTTCATGATGTGGTCGTGCATCAGCACTGCGCTGACGGGATCCGCGGTCGAGGCGGTCCACAGCGAGTTGTAGACGAGATTGTTCGCGAACAGCACGCTCACCGGCGGGCTTGCCTGCGTCAGGTCCGGCTGCACGGAACCGGCGTTCGTGTACAGAACGACGTCCGAGAAGTTGTCGAGTGCCACCGCGTCTTGTCCAGCGGCAGTGCCCGAATCAACGTTGATCAGCGTCATGCTGCCGAAGATGCCGCTACGGCCGTCCTGGTCGGTAAGACCCGGCGGCAGTGCTTCCGACGCGGCGAGCGCATCGGTCTGGTCGCCGCAACCCGGGGGAACGCCGCCGACGTGCGTGACGTTGGCCGCCGTGTCCGAGGAATCGTCGAACGTCGCCATCTCGATGATTTCGACGTAGCCTTCCTTCGTGCGGTCGAGCGTCGCACCGGCGCCATCGCCCGAGTAGGCGAAGCTGACGAACGCCTTGCCGCCTTCCGGGATCGGGGGCAGGGTGCAGGACTTGTCGGCTGTGATGATGCCCGCGCCTGGCGCTGGTGTACCGGATACGGAAACACCCATCGGGACGATACCCGCGGTCCACACGTCCTTCGGCGACAGGAACAAGTTGAAGTCGAGGACTTCACGGCTGTTCTTGCCTTCGAGGAAGCGAACCTTGACCGCCTTGACCGAAGCCGTCGAATTGACGACCGAAAGCAGCGAGTTGTAGACGTTGCCGGCGGGGCTCGTGCGCGTCGTGTAGTACGGATAGATCAGGACCTGGCCTAGTCCATCGGGATTCAGGTTGACCGCCTGCGCGGCACCGACGGCGCCCAGCGCGCCGATTCCAGCGAGCGCAGCGCACAGTGACTTCTTCTTGAAAATATTCATGGTTGGTGATGACTCCGTTGAGTTGCCGTTTAAAGTGATCACTTTAGAAACAACAGCGAGCGAATCTTATTACAGTTGGTGTTTCATTACAAACAAATCGGCGTTTCCCCCGTTCTGACTTGTAGGCTTTTTGCAACGCCCACGTTAACCCTGTTCCACAAACCATGCCTCGCCCTGTGTGATGATCCATCGTTCAACCAATGGCGTGATCATGCCCTTGAACCGCTGGTAGTCGTAAGTGAGTCTGAGGTTGACCGTGCAGCGGTCGGCCTCGCAATTCACGTCCTCGATCGTCACCGCACGATACATACCCACGTTGTGCTTCGCCTTGTACAAGTCGAGGGACATCGTCGCTCTGGAGGCAGGGCTCAGGAACGTATAAGCGCTCGCGAGATCCGGCTTGATCAACGCATCCCAGCGCGCCTTCGCACGCGCTGCAACGGCTTGCTTCTTGACGTCCGCGGGCGTGTCCGCGCTCAGGCCGGCACCCCCACCCATCGGGGTGGCGCAGCCGCCGAGCAAACCGGCCAGGACCACGACGGCTCCGACCCACGACTGTCGTCGTTTGGCGACGGTGCCATTCATGAAGTGACGCAAAACGTCGCAAAACAAGCGGTTAATTCGGTTGCTTCCCTCTGGCTGCCACCGCGGATTCACCAATCGTACCGCCGTCCGCGATGCGGCAAAGCTTGAATAAAGCGTAGCCATTTCGTGCTTCATCGTCAATCTCGCTGGAGTTACCGTCGCACATGCGACATGGGTGTTGCACGCCCGCAACATGCAAAAACGTTCAATTGTCGGGATTTCCCGACACTTTATTCGGCTTTGCGGGGAAAACGTCATCAAGTCGTTCCATCTTTCGCCGCAAATCCTCAATTACGCGTGAGTAGTCGACGGTGTCGTTGACCACGCGCGGCGTGATGAACAGCACGAGTTCGCTGCGGTCGTTCGTCATCGTCTCGCTGCCGAACAGGCCGCCGATGATCGGGATCCGGTTCAGGAGCGGCAAGCCCTTGTTCGCGTTCCCCTTGGTCTCCTGGATCAGGCCGCCCATCACCATCGTCTGGCCGGACGGGACGGACAGCAGCGTCTGCACCGAACGGGTGTCGATCGGCGGAGCGCCGCCGGCCACGTCGGGCGTTCCGGGACTGCTGACTTCGGCCTGCACGTCCAGCGTTACCAGCCCGCCATCGTTGATGTGCGGCGTCACCTGCAGCAGAACGCCGGTGTCGATGTACTGCGACGTCGTCGTCACGGCGTTGCTGACGTTGCCGACGATCGTCTGCTGGTTGACCGGGATCCGGTTGCCGGCCTTGATCGTGGCCTTCTGGTTGTCGAGCGCGGCGATGTGCGGGTTGGCGATGACCTTCGTGTTGCCGTACGTGTCGAGCAAGTGCAGCGCCGCCTGCACGCCGCCCGGGAAGTTCGCGTTGTTGATCAGGTAGCTGAACCCTTGCGCCGCGACGCTCAGCCCGGCAGCGACCGCGCCCGCCCCCGTGGTGGGCAGCGGCACGGCCGGGTTGAACCCGCCGCTCTGGAACAGGCCGCCGCTGCCGCGTCCGGACGGTGCCGCGCCCTTGAAGATCCAGTCGACGCCGAAGGTCAGCGTATCGGTGAGCTTAACTTCGGCGATGGTCACCTCGATCATCACCTGCCGCGACGCGACGTCGAGCTTCTTCAGCGCCTGCTCGATGATCGAGTACTCCGACGGCGTGGCGACGATCAGCACCGTGTTCTGGTCCTTGTCGGCGACCACCTGGATGTTGCGCACGACACCGACGCCATCGGCGCCGCCGACCAATCGGGCACCCGCCGCAGCGCCGACCGCAGCGCCTGCCGCGGCAGCCGCCGCCGGGATGGCCGACGCCTGCGGCGTGTTGGGCACGATCGTGGGCTGGGTCTGGAACGACGGCGGCGAGACGATCTGCCCCGCGGGCGTGCCGGGCGAAAGCGTCGGTGGCCCGGCCGCACTCGCCTGCGTCGTGCGACCGGTGAACGCCTGCTGCAGCAGCGGCGCGACGCGCTCGGCCCGCTGGTTCTGCAGGTTGTAGACGTAGAAGCGGGTGCTTTCGCCCGCGCCGCTGTCGAGCCGCTCGATCCACTTCTTCGCCTGCTCGATGTACACCTGGTTCGGCGAAATCACCAGCAGCGCGTTCATCCGCTCGATCGGGATGATGCGCAGGATTCCCGTGAACGGGCTCGTGTCGCGGTTGCCGATGAGCTTGTCGAGCTCCTGCGACACCGACTTGACATCGGCGTTCTGCAGCGTGAAGACGCCGGCGGACATCCCCGACATCCAGTCGATGTCGAACATGTCGATCGTCTCGAGCAGGTGGCGAAGCTCGACCTCGGTCCCGGACAGCACCAGCAGATTGCGCACGTCGTCGACGCGGATCGTCTGCGCATCCTTCGCGAACGGCTCGAGGATCCGCAGCATGTCGCGCACGCCCACGAACTTCAGCGGCACGATCTGCACGGAATAGCCCTGCGGCAGCGCGCGCGTCGAATTGCCGAGCTGCGGCGTCACGTTGCCGCGCACGGCCGCCGTTTGCGGAACGACCTTCCACAGGTTGCCTTCGTAGATCATCGTCGCGCCGTTCATTCGCAACAGCGTCTCGAGCGTCGCCGGCAGCGCGTCGCGCGCGATGCCTGCCGTCGTGCGGATCGTCACCTGCCCGCCGACGTTGGGATCGATCGTGTAGGGCTGGTTCAGGATGTCGCCCAGCACGTTGCGGATCACTTCGCGCAGATCGGCACCTTCGAAATTCAGCACGACCGGGCCGGCCGCCGGTGGCGGCAGCGGCGGCGACGGAGGCAATGCACCGCCGGAATCCTGGCCGCGCACGACGATGCCCGTGCCCTTGAACACGCGCGACTTTTCCGCGTCGGCCGCCGCGCGTGCCGCCGCGCGGGCAGCCTCGCCGGAATCGGTCGGCTTCGTCGTGTCCGCGACCGGAGCCGGCGGGTAGACCGCCATCGTCGCCGGCTGTTGGGCGCAGGCGGCGAGCAGCGGCAGCAGCGCTGCTGCAAGGGCGTGGCGCAGATAGGGCGCGGTCATGGGCATCGTGGCATCGTGGGCGGAATGAGAATGGCGAGGTTCGATCCGCTCGCCCCCGGGAGGGATCGAACGAAGTTTTGGCCCGGCTTGCGCCGGGATCATCGGGGCGGACCCGCCGTCACGGGTGAGCTGCCAGCCGCTGCCGCTTCGGCGGCTGCGCGCGCTGCGCGGCGGCGCTCGGCAAGGAGCTCGCTGACGCTCACATTGCTATTGGTTCGCGGCGTCGCAGCGGCTGGCTGAGCGGCTGGCTGGGCGGCAGGCGGCGCAACGGGACGCGGGGCATTGCGACCGGAACCGCCCGCTCCGCCGAGGGCCGCCGCGGCCGGATTGACGACGGCTCCAGCGGCTGCGGCACCCGGCTGCGCTACGGCGGTCGGCGGCGCGACGGGTACGGTCTGCACCGTCATCTTCGGACCCGCCGCGATCTTCAGCGACAGCTCCTCGACATCGTCGCCTTGCTTCAGGCGCACGCGATCCGGCCTGACTTCCGCGACGAGCAGACCGTCGCCGAGCTTGTCGCCCTGATGGACGCTCCGCGACTTGCCGCCGTTGACCTCGCGCAGGAACGCCGTCGCGACGTTGCCGACCACGGTCGTTCCGGTCAGCGTGTACTGGCCGCGCTTCATCGCGGAGGCGGATCCGGCGGCTTGCGACGCGGGCGGCGCCGGTCGGCGTGTCGGGTTGAACAGCACGCGATCCACCGTTTCGCGCCGCGCTTCGGTGCCGCCGTCGATCCTGTACTCGGGCAGCAATGCGACGGCGACAGGTTGCGGCGGGGTAACGGAAGGCGCCGGTGCATCGCGATTGAACGAGCGTCCCCAATCGGTCTCGATGCCGATCACCGCAATTACCGCTGCAAACGGAACGAGCCAGACGATCAGGCTCCGGGCAAGCGCGCTGGCGTCACTCATTACGCTCTCCTGGTATGCGGGTCGGCGCGCGCATCACGAGGCCGCTTTCGCGGGTGCTGTGGCACGTGCAGGTTCGGGAAACGCCCACGCGCCGACGTCGAGTTGGACGTTGAGCTCGGGCTCCTGCCCCGGCGCCGGCTTGAAGCCCCGGAATGCGTTCAGCGGTCGCGCGGTCAGGTTCTCGACGATCAGGTACGGCTGGTGCGTCTCGATGGCGAGCAGGATCCGTTGCAACGCCGGCGTGGCCGCGAAGAACTGGACGTTGACGCCGATCTCGCGGAATCGCCCGTCGTCGCGCGGGCTCGTGTTCTGGCTGGTCGTGATCCGTCCACCGTTGCTCTCGATGGCGGCCTTCACGAGTTCCTGCAGTTCGGCGCCCGCGAGGTTCGCGGCGGTATTGCGCAGGAAGAAGCGGCGGCCATCGCGGTGCTGCATCGCATCGAGCGCCGTACGCAACGCCGGTGCCTGCGCGGCGATGCGCTGATACCGCTGCAACCGGTCCGACGTGTCCGCGATCGCCGCGTCGTAATGCTGATGCAGAAGGACAATCGGAACGAACACGGCGAGCAGGACGGCAACGATGCCGCCGATCAGCAGCCCCGCGGCAAGCGCGCGCTGCCGCACCGGCGATAGTCCCTTCAGGGCCGGTGGCGTCATTGCGTGTTTCCTTCGCCTTCGGCGGGCTCGGGCTCCGCCGTTGCGGGCGGCACCGGCGCTGGCGGCACTGACGGTGGGGCAACCGCCGCGCCCGCTCCCGGCGGGGAGCCGGGCGGCGCGTTGCGCGGCGGTACGACCGAGCGCCGCGATGACGTTGCCGGCGGCGCTGCCGCGGGTGCGTTCGCCGGCGCTGTCGCCGGCGCGTTGCCTGGTGTGGTTTGCGGCGCAGCACCTGGTGTGGTTTGCGGCGCAGCACCTGGTGCGGTTTGCGGCACGGCACCGGGTGTGGTTGCCGAAGGCGCGGCATTGGGGGTCGCCGCCGGCGTCGTTGCCGGCAGGGCAGCGCGCGGCCGCTGCGGCACGACGGGTGGCGGCGGAGGTGCCGTCAGGTCGAGCGGTGCAGCCTGGGGCGGCGGCGTCGGTTTCAGCTGAGCGCCGACGTCGAAGATCTCGCCCGGTCCGGGCTGGATCTTGGTCGTGGGCGATCGCGGCGCTGCCTGCGTGAACAGCTTCGAATCCTCCAGCAGCGACACGAGGCGACCGGCGTTGGCCGATTCTCCGCGCAGCGTCAATTCACGCTGGCCGTCCTTGCCGCGCACGCTGCGAAGCTCGAGTTGCGTGATCCACGTGTCGTCGGGCAGCAGGTGCGTGATGTCGTCCAGCACCTGGACGGTCCCGGGGAACCCGTACTTGCGCTCGAGGGCGAAGTTGTACTCGCCGATCTTGCGCTCGAGCTCGGTGCGAAGCGCGTCCGAAACACCGGCACGCTGACGTGCCAGGTCGGATTGCTGGTTGAGCGCGATGGCTTCCTCGCGCTTCTGCCAGACCGGAAGCACGAGGGCCGCGAGAATCGCGACGGCGAGCAGCACGGAGGGAACGATCACATGCCAGCGCGCACCGGGCGTGAGCTCGGGGCGGTCGACGGGAAGGAGATCGAGGCGCGACGCCGCGGCGGCTGCCGGCGGATCCACCGTGACACCGACTACACGCGCGCCGAAGCTCTCGGCATGCCGCAGCATCGGATCGACGATCGCACGCCGCGCGGCGGCAAGGTCGACTTGCAGCGTGTTGTGCGCGGGATCGCGATCGACGACTGCCGCGTCGAAATAAAGCTCGTCGGACTTGAAAGGCGTGTGCCGGTCGAGATCGTAGGCAAGCGCCTGGTGCAGGTTGGCCTCGATGGCGGCCGGCAGCGTCAGCCGCTTGCGTAGCGACGCGCGTGGCGACAGCGCGATCACCACCTCCGGGGCAGCGCCGTTTGCACCGCGTGCCAGTGACGCAAGCGCTGCCCGGCCCCCCGCCGCGACGGCCTGGGCGTCGCCGTCGAGGGGGATTCGCGCCGATTCGACCATCCGCACCTGCCCAGCGGACTGCAGCGGCCGCCACAGCGTCGCCAATGCACCGTCGAACGCCAGCAGCGGCCGCGCGCGCCGCTGCTCGAGCGCCGAGCGCAGCCGCGACGGCATCATCGCGGCGAGTTCGCGCGCCCACCAATGGCCGAAGCCGGTCAGCCCAAGTCGCCGCGCGAGGTCGCGGGCGTATCCGGGCTTGTTGAAGGATGTCGAGTCAGCGATGGCGGCCATCAGCAGCGGAATCGGAAAGGGAAGGCGCAGCCGCTGATCGGGACGGCTCGAGCCATGCGAGCGCAATCAGGGGCCGTAGCGCGTCGGGCGACGGGCGCAGGACGGCTTCGCGGGCGAAGGTTACACCATCGGGCAGCGTGGCTTCCGCGCGGATTCTCCAGATCGGCACCGGTCCGCTGCCGAAGGCCTGCGCCGGCGGAAACGGCGGCACCGGCAGCTTGTCGGCAAGCGCCTGTGCGCGTTGCGCGATGAAGGCGTCTACACCCTCAGCGGTTGCGTTCGGCAGGGCGAGCAGCACGCTGCGCCCGGCGGTGGCGGGATTGACCCCCGGCTGGTGGGAATAGACGGTGATCGCCGGCGCGATCCGGTTGTACACGTCCGCAGTCATGCCCAGCACGCGCGCCGCCTCGCCAACGGTCTCGAACGGCGCATTGGCAGGACCGTACTTGAGGTTCGCGCCCCGGTACTCGGGCAGCTCGGCACCGTTGGGCCGGCGCAAGTCATCGGGATCGCGCCAGTCGTCGATCGCGTCGACGAGGCCGCCCGCCGCCGCGTCGTCGAGGCCGCCAATGACCATCAGCAGGCTCTTCAGAAAGGGGTCAGGTGCCGAGTTGATGTCGATCTTCGCCGCCTCGTCGATGGCCGTGACGACCACCGTTGCCTCGCCATCGACGAATCGATGCGGCTGGCCGTCGAGCTTCCAGACATTCGCCACCTGCGGTCGCATCAACTCGAACGCGGTGCGTTCGACTGCGCCGTCGGCGATTGCGCGCACTTGCGCGAGCGACACTGCGTTACGCACCGCCAGCGCCTCGGTGCGCATGCTGAACGCGAAGCCGCTCGCCAGCACGGTCAGCAGCACGGTGAGCCACAGCGCGAGCACGAGCGCAATGCCCGACTGCGCGCTGCGCATGAGAATGGAGGGTGATCGCCGCATGCTCATCGCTAGACGGATGCGCACCGCTGCCGCGCGATGTCCCACGCGCGGCAGCCCGCTTCGGGCGCCTCGCGCGGTGTCACGTAGAGCGTCGGCCACGCCGGGCCCTGCTTCGGCTTGACGTCGATGCGGATCATCATCGGCAGCTGCTGCGAGTTGTCCCAATGGTCGCGCCACGTCGGCGCGACGGTCGTCGCGACATCGAGATCGCGACCAAGATAGCCCAGCGTCAAATCGGCGATGCCGTCGGCGAGCACGGATCGATCCGCATTGGCGAACTCGGGCATCGCATCGGCGGCCAGATCGGGAACGAGCCGTTCGAGCGTCAGCGGCGAGCGCGAATCGTCGGTACGCAGCGAGAGGCGGTAGAACCAGATGCCGCCGCCGGCGATGCGCGGCGGCAACTCGGCTGCGTATCGCAACTCGTCGCGCGTGCCGCTGAAGAGCAGCGGAGACTCCAGGATCTTGCGCATGCGCAGCGGGTGCTGAGCCTCCAGGTTCGTGCGCAGGAAGTCCTGCGCGAGGCGCATCGACGCCGCCGCGTCGACCTTCGCTTGTCCGCCGTCGGTGCTGCGACCGGCGAGCCGCAACGATCCGAACAGCACGGCCGACAGAAGCGCGAGCAACGTCAGCGCGATCGTGAGCTCGAGCAGCGTGAAGCCGCGCTCACCGCGTTTCACGCCCGCCGTCCTCATGCTGGATTCCTCTGCCCGACCTTGAGCGTCGACAGCGTCAGCGTGCGCGGCTGCCCGGCGATACCCGGGAAGCGCACGTCCACCGTGACGCGATAAAGCCGCGTCGCCATCGTCTCCGATGCACGCTCGAGATCGGGATCGCCGTCCGCCGGGACGTAGGGCGTGACGGACGTTCGCCAATCGATGCGGCCGTCGGCTTCGCTGCCCGCGTCGGTCGCTTCGCGCAGCGGCTCTACCGACGCGGCGAGCGCGAGACGGCTCTGCGCAACGAGCAGCGCGCGCGTCCATTCGTCCGCGGCCGACGCATTGCCGAGCGCTCCGCCGAACAATCGGAACAACGCCGTGACGACGAGCGCGACGATGACGAACGCGACGAGAACCTCGAGCAGCGAGAAGCCGCAATGACGATTGCGATGCGCCTGTTTCATGTCAATCCAGGATCGCGACACGGCCAGTGAGCCAGTCGACGTCGACGTCGAACTTGCGCTCGCCCGAGGCAACGGTGATGCGCCCGCCGTTGCTGCCGCCGTCGGGAAAGAAACGGATCGACCCGACGCTGTCGCTGACGAGATCGTTCTGCGCGGTGAACAGCTTGATGTCGATTTTCGACGAAAGGTTGTGCTCGGCTGGATCACGGTCGACCTTGAATCGCTTGCCCGCGACGTCGACGACCAGGAACGTCTCGCGGCGCTCGGCAAGCGCTTCGCTACGCGCGAGCCGCAGCCCCGCCGCGAGCTGACGCGCGCTGGCGCGTAATTCGCTAGTCGACACCGGACCGCTGAACATCGGGATGACGAACCCGGCGATGATGGCCATCAACGCGATGACGATCAGGATCTCGAGCAGCGTCAGGCCGCGCATGTTGTGCGCCCCTTTGCGCGCTCTCGAGTCCCTCACTCCCTCGGCCTCTTTGCGTGGTCGACGTGACTCGCCGCGTCCGAGCGTCGGCCTCGCGGAGCTCCGCCAGCGTCGGGCCCGGTTCAAGTTGCTCACTCCCTCGGCCTCCTTGCGCGGTCGGCGTGACCCGCCGCGTCCGAGCGTCGGCCTCGCGGAGCTCCGGCAGCGTCGGGCCCTGCGGGCCTTCGCTCGGCGTGCCGCCTCGCGCGCTGCCGTCACTCCCAATTATTCACATCCTTGTTCGCGCCCTCTCCACCCTCGACGCCGTCGGCGCCGAGCGAAATGATGTCGTACGCGCCATGCGTACCGGGCGAGGCGTACTTGTATTCATGCGACCACGGGTCTTTCGGCGTCGTCGATTTCTTCCAGTACGGGCCGGCCCAGTTCGCAAGGCCCGGCGGCGCTGCAACGAGCGCCTGCAGGCCTTCCTGCGTGCTGGGATAGCGGCCGAGCTCGAGCTTGAACAAGTCGAGCGCTTGCGAGATCTGCTCGATCTCGATCTTCGCGGCCTTCGCCTTGGCCTGCTCGCTCTTGCCGAGATAGTTGCTGCCGACGATGCCGAGCACGACGCCGATCAGCGTGAGCACGACGAGGATCTCGATCAGCGTCATGCCCGCCTCGCGCGCGACGCGCCTGCAGCGGCCCTCCGCAGCAACGCTCATGCAGGTAACACGGTAGCGCTTCACCATGAGTTCATCCTTCAGTCCGGCGTCCGGAAACGAGAGCCGGCGCCCAAGGTTCAGAAGACGGCGCACACGCGATGCGCAACACATGCGCGAGTGCTGTTTAGACACGCATCAAACGACGAGTTCGCTCATGCCCATGACACCCAGCAGAATCGAGAACACGATGCCGCCCACCATCACTGCCAGCGACAGGATGAGGACGGGCTCGAGCACCGCCAGGAACCGCTTGATCGCCGTCGCCACCTCGCGATCGTAGACATCGGCGACTCGCGCGAGCATTTCCTCGAGCCGCCCGCTCTCCTCGCCGACGAGGATCATCTGCGTGGCGAGCCGCGGGAAGAGTCCCGTGTCCGCGAGCGGATGGCCGAAGCCCTTGCCTTCGCGCAACTTCGCCGTGACACCTTCGAGCGCGCTCGACAGTACGACGTTGCCCATCGTCTCGCGGACGATGCCGAGTCCGGCCAGCAGCGTCACGCCGTTGGCGAGCAGCGTCGCGAGCGTACGGGCGAACCGCGCGATCTCGACCTTGGCAATCAGGTCGCCTACGAGCGGCATCCGCAACATCCGCGCATCACGCGCGCGGCGCACCGACGGGATTCGCCCGCGACGCCGAAACCACAGCACCACGAGCGCCGCGGCCGGCAGCGCCGCCCACCACCAGTTGCGCAGGAACGTGCCGACGACGATGACGACCTGCGTGGGCAGTGGCAGCGCCTTGCCCGCCTGCGCGAACGTCGACTGGAACTGCGGCACGACAAAAACCAGCAGCACCATCACCGACGCGACCGCGACGAAGATCAGGATCGTCGGATAGATGAGCGCCGATCGCACGGAGTCGCGCAGCTCTTTCGAGCGCTCCATCGTTTCGGAGAGGCGTTGCAGCACGGTTCCAAGTGCGCCGCCTGCCTCGCCCGCGCGGACGATGTTGACGTAGAACCGCGAGAAGACGTCGCGCCGCGCATCGAGGGCCTGTGAAAGCGATTTCCCGCCGCGGACCTCGTCGCGAATTCCCTGCAGCATCACGGCGACCGGCAGCGACGGCGCCAGCGTGATCAGGAGCTCCATCGCGCGATCGAGCGGAAGGCCGGCGCGAAGCAGCGTCGCGAGCTCGCGCGTGATGCCGAGGACATTGTCGCGCGTCACGCGCTTCGGCGAAAACCACGACGCGCGCGGTGGCTTCGCCGTGCGCGGCCCGGTCGCGGCAACACCGAGCGCCTGCGCGATCTGCATCGGCAGCAGGCCCTGATCGCGCAGCCGATCGACGATCTCCGATTCGTTGGCGGCCTCGAGCTGGCCGCTCGAGACGTCGCCGGCGGGACTTACCGCGCGATAGCTGTAGAGGGGCATCGGGAGTTAGGCCCGATCAACTCTCGCGCGTGGCGCGCAAGACTTCCTCGAACGTCGTAACGCCGGCGAGCGCCTTGCGCAGACCGTCTTCGTACATCGTGACCATTCCTCCGCGGATCGCCTCGGCGCGCAGCACGGCCGCGTTCTCGTGCTTCATCACGAGGCTGCGCACGGCGTCGGTCATCGGCATCATTTCGAGGATCGACAGGCGCCCGCTGTAGCCGGTTTGCGCGCAGTGGGTGCAGCCCTTCGCGTGCCAGAGCGTGATCTCGGCATCGTTCGAGTAGCGGCGCAGCCGCATCTGCTCGACGAGCTCGGGCAGCGCGACGTAGGATTCCTTGCAATGCTGGCAGAGCTTGCGGACGAGCCGCTGCGCGAGGATGCCGATGACCGTCGACGTCAGCAGATAATCTTCAACGCCCATGTCGAGCAGCCGGTTGACGGTCGACGGGGCGTCGTTCGTGTGCACGGTCGACAGCACCAGGTGACCCGTCAGCGCCGATTGCACGGCGATCTGCGCCGTCTCGAGGTCGCGGATCTCGCCGATCATGATGACGTCAGGATCCTGGCGCACGATCGACCGAAGCGCGTTTGCGAACGTCAGATCGATCTGCGGCTTCACCTGGATCTGGTTGATGCCGGACATCTGGTACTCGACCGGGTCCTCGACGGTCAGGATCTTCACGTCGGGCTGGTTCAGCCGATCGAGCGCCGTGTAGAGCGTCGTCGTCTTGCCCGAGCCGGTCGGACCCGTGACAAGCAGGATGCCGTGCGGCTGCAACAGCACGCCGAGGAACGTCTCCAGCGTGTCATCCTCGAAGCCGAGCTTGCGAAAGTCGAGCGCAACGTGGCCCTTGTCTAGGATCCGCATCACGACCGACTCACCGTGCATCGTCGGCAGCGTCGATACGCGCAGGTCGATTTCCTTGCCCTGGATGCGCAGCCGGATCCGGCCGTCCTGCGGCAGCCTGCGCTCGGCGATGTCGAGATTGGCCATGATCTTGATCCGCGAGATCACCGCCGCCGACAGCCGCTTCGGCGGCGACTCGACCTCGTGGAGCACGCCGTCGATCCGGTAGCGGACGATCAGCCGGTTCTCGAACGGCTCGATGTGGATGTCCGACGCACGCGTTTCCATCGCGTTGGTGATGAGCAGCGAAACGAGGCGGATGACCGGCGCCTCCGACGCGAGGTCTTTCAGCTGCTGCACGTCCGCGTCGAACGACAGCTCGTCCGGTCGCGTCTCGACGTCTCCCAGCAACTGGCTTTGCGCCGACTTGCCCGCACCGTAGAGGCGCTCGAGAGCGGCGTCGAGCTCCGTCGGAATCGCGACCAGCGGCCTCACCGTGCGGCCCGTGACCATTTCGAACGCGCCGATCGTGTAGGCGTCGGTGGGGTCGGCCATCGCGAGCGCCAGCTCGGACTCGTCCTCGCGCACCGGCAGCGCGCGCGCCTCTCGCAGGAATCGCGCCGACACCCGCTCCTCGAGAATCGGAAATTCCGGATAGCCGTTGGCGTCCACCAACGGAAACTCGAGTTGCAGCGACAGTGCCTCGGCGACGTCGCGCTGCGCGCACAGCCCAAGCGTGACGAGCAGCGAGCCCAGGCGTTCGCCGCTGTCGCCCTGGAGGCGCAGCGCGCGGTCGAGGTTCGCCTGATCGAGCTTGCCGCGCTCGATCAGGATCTCGCCAATGCGTTTGCGAACGGGTGCGTCCAATGGGTCTCGTCGGTCGGTCGTCGGGCTAAAAACGGCATCGAATCATAGCACGCGACCCCGGCGGTCCTGCCAAAAAAGCCTTGCTCATTAAGGAGTTGCAGTGAATTTTTTGTCGCCCTTAGACGACGCTTGCCTGCCGGCTCCCGCGCCCCGTCGCGCTTTCGGACCGTACGTCGGCGCGCAGCGTAATCCGCTAGGCCATTGCCGCGAAGGCGCGGTCGGCTGCAGCGAGCGTGTCCGCAATCTCGCGCGTGCCGTGCGCCCCCGACACGAATCCCGCCTCGAACGCCGACGGGGCGAAGTAAAAGCCGGCGTCGAGCATTGCGTGGAAGAACCGGTTGAACCGGTCCTTGTCGCACGCCATCACTTCGGCGAACGAGCCGGGAACCGAAGCCGCGAAATAGATCCCGAACATCCCGCCGACAGCTTGCGCGACCATCGCAACGCCCTGTCGCTTCGCCGCCGCCGCGAGGCCGTCGGTCAACGCGCGCGTCGTGCTCGTCAATCCGCTATAGAATCCCGGCGCTTCCGTGAGCCCCAGCGTGGCGATGCCGGCCGCGACGGCCACGGGATTGCCAGACAGCGTGCCCGCCTGATAGACGGGACCGAGCGGCGCTATGCATTCCATGATCGCGCGCTTGCCGCCGAACGCACCCACCGGCATGCCGCCGCCGATCACCTTGCCGAGCGTCGTCAGGTCGGGTGTTACGCCGTAGAGACCCTGCGCACCTCTTGCGTGAACGCGGAAACCGGTCATCACTTCGTCGAAGATCAGCACGGCGCCGTAGCGATCGCACAGCGTCCGAAGCCCGTCGAGGAACCCCGCCTTGGGCAGCACGAGATTCATGTTGCCGGCGATGGGCTCGACGATGATGCCGGCGATCGCGTCGCGATCGGCCTCGAACGTTTCCGCAACGGCAGTCAGGTCGTTGAACGGCAGCACGATCGTTTCGCCGGCGATGGCGCTCGGCACGCCGGCGGATGACGGCTGGCCGAACGTCAGCGCGCCCGAGCCCGCCTTGACGAGCAGGCTGTCGCCATGCCCGTGGTAGCAGCCTTCGAACTTGATGATCTTCGGCCGCCCCGTATAGCCGCGTGCAAGGCGAAGCGCCGTCATCGTCGCTTCGGTTCCGGATGACACGAGTCGCACGAGCTCGAGGCTCGGCAGCCTGCGGATCAGCGTCTCGGCGAGGATGATCTCGAGCTCCGTCGGTGCGCCGAACGACAGCCCGTGCGCCGCCGTGGACTGGACGGCATCGATGACGGCCGGATGCGCGTGCCCGGCGATGGCGGGCCCCCACGACCCTACATAGTCGACATAGCGCTTGCCGTCCGCGTCCCACAGATACGCACCTTCGCCGCGCGTGAAAAAACGCGGCGTGCCGCCGACGGAGCGAAACGCACGCACCGGGGAATTGACGCCCGCGGGAATCGAGCGCTGTGCGCGCAAGAACAGTTCGTCGTTGCGGCTCATCCGGATCGCGACTGATGTGAAGGCTCGGTCGCAAAAATGCGTCCGATCGCCGCTGCAGCGCGCGTGATCGCAGCGGGATCGTCGCTGGCGAACACATCCGAAATGACGGCGACCGCCGCAGCGCCCGCGTCGATCAGCAGTGACGCGTTCGATGCCGTGATGCCGCCGATCGCGACGACCGGCACGCCCAGCAAACGCGCGCGGCGTAGCACGCCGATGTCGGCGCGCTGCGCTGCGGGCTTCGTAGCCGAAGCGAAGAAGCTGCCGAACGCAACGTAGTCGGCGCCAGCCTCGACGGCTGCGTTCGCGCGCTCGATGTCCCCATAGCACGAGACACCGACAATTCGATCGGTACCGACGAGCGCGCGCGCCGTCGCGATGTCCGCATCGTCTGCGCCGATGTGCACGCCGTCGGCGTCGACAGCTGCCGCGAGCGCTGCGTCGTCGTTGACGATTAACAGCGTCCGTGCGCGTGCAGGCAAGCGCGCGATCGCGCGCGCCTGGTCGCGCCGCAGCACGCTATCGGCGAGCTTGTTGCGGTACTGGACTGCCGCGGCACCACCGGCGATCGCCGCGACAACCTTGCGCGTCAGGAGTGCCGTGTCACCGATGTCGGGTGTCACCGCATAAAGGCCGCTGAGCCGCGCGATGCGCGCCCGACGCGCCGCGGACGCCTCAGTGCGTACCGCGGACATCGGTGCGCCGCGCCGATTCCGCCGCATCGGCGGCGAGCGTCTCGGGGGTGTCGACGTCGCGCGCATCGCCCTCATCGCGCGCCCAGAACAGCCGGTCGGGCAGATGCTGGCCCATGCCGGGGCGATAAGCCTTCTCGAGCGCGTGCCACGTGTAGTCCTGCGCCTCGCGCACCGCCTCCGGCAACGCGAGACCATTGGCGATCATCGCCGCGATCGCCGATGCCAGCGTGCAGCCCGACCCGTGGTAGCGATACGGCAACCGCGCCCACGTGTCGGAACGGACGATGCCGCTTTTCGCGTACAGCGTGTTGACGACCTGCACCGTGGCCTCGTGGGTGCCGGTGACCAGCACGTATTCGCACCCGGCCTCGATCAGCCGCGACGCGCACGCGTGCAGCGTCGGCTCGTCGTCGTCCTCGATGTCGGCGAGCCGCCGCGCTTCCATGCTGTTGGGCGTCAGGATCGTCGTCTGCGGCAACAAGAGCTCACGCAAGGCATGCGTCATCTCGTCGCTTGCAAGCTCATCGCCGCGACCCGAGGCCAGCACCGGATCAAGGATCAGCGGCACGTCCGGATAGTCGGAGATGATCTCCGCGATTGCTGCGATGTTCTCGACACTGCCGAGCACGCCGATCTTGAAGGCGTCGACCGGAATGTCCTCGAGCAGCGCGCGCGCCTGATCGGCGACCCAGTCGGAATCGATCGCCAGCAGACCCTCGACACCGGTCGTGTCCTGCACCGTCAGCGCCGTCATGACGGACAGCGGATGACACCCCATCGCGGCAAGGGTCAGGATGTCGGCCTGCAGGCCCGCGCCACCCGAAGGATCGGATGCGGCGAACGTGAGCACGACGGGAGGAAATGCGGGATCGTCGTCGGTGGGCATGACGACGCGACGCCTGGTTGCGTCGCGGATGGTGGGCGGTTGCTACACTCTCGGATTCTACTCCATGCGTCGCGTCGGACCCTGCGTTCCGCGCGTCCGCCGCAGCCGGGAACCGAACCGCATCGCGATGAAAAAATACATGTGCCTGATCTGCGGCTTCATCTACGACGAGGCCGTCGGCGCACCGGACGAGGGAATTCCGGCCGGGACCCGCTGGGACGACGTGCCACCGAACTGGACGTGTCCCGAATGCGGCGCGCGCAAGGAGGACTTCGAGATGATCGAGTTCTAGCGTGCCAGCCGACCTTCCGGTCAGCGGAGCCTGACTCGATGCGCATCCTCCATACGATGCTGCGCGTCGGCGACCTCGAGCGCTCGATCGCGTTCTACACGACCGTGCTGGGCATGCGCCTGCTGCGCCGGACCGAGCGGCCCGAGCAACGCTACACGCTGGCATTCGTCGGCTACGGTGACGAGCGCAACGACGCCGTGCTCGAGTTGACGCACAACCATGGCGTCGACCGGTACGATCACGGAACCGCATACGGTCACATCGCGATCGAGGTACCCGATGCCACCGCCGTGTGCGATTCGGTGCGCGCGGCGAGCGCCACGCATGGCGGCGCAGTCACCCGCGATGCGGGGCCCGTGAAAGGCGGCACGACGGTGATCGCGTTCGTCAGCGATCCCGACGGTTACAAGATCGAACTGATCGAACGCCGCTGATGGCGTCCGCTGTGCGCGTCAGTGCGCGCAGCCGTCAGCCTGCGCGCAGCAATTGTGCGAGGTCGTGCGCGAACACGTCGGCGCCCTGGCCGTTCGAAACGTAGAGGCGCAACCGGCCCTGCGGGTCGAACACGTACGTTCCAGCCGAATGGTCCATCGTGTAGCTCGCGGGCGTCGCACCCGGGGCCTTCTGGTACAGGATCTTGAACTCCTTCGCCGTGCGCGCCGTCGCATCGGCGTCACCGTACAGGCCGAGGAATCGCGGATCGAACGCCGGCACGTACTGCGAGAGCAGCGCGGGCGTGTCACGCTCCGGATCGATCGTTACGAACAGCACCTGCACGCGATCGGCGTCGGGGCCGAGCCGCTTCATCGCTTCTGCCAATGCTGCGAGCGTCGTCGGGCACACGTCGGGACATTGCGTGTACCCGAAGAACATCACGACGGCCTTGCCACGGAAATCGGCGAGCCGCCGCGGCTTGCCATCGGGGGCCGTCAGTTCGAAGTCGCGGCCGAAGGATGCACCGGTGAGATCGGTGGCCTGGAACGACGGCCCGCGCGCTCCGCAGCCGGCCAGCACGATTGCGAGAGCAATACCAGCGGACAGCCGGGCGATCGAGTGAAGGATCATATTCGGAAGTGGACGGCGTAGCGTCGGTGCAGCGCGCTTCGGCGCCCGCGAACGTCAGAATGCGCGCTGCAGGAAGTGATCGAGCAGCAGTGCGGAGAACAGCGCGGCGAGATAGACGATCGAGAACCGGAACATCGCCCGCGCCAGATGATCGCTGTACGCAACGTAGAGGCGCACCGCGTAGTGAAGGAACATCGCACCCAGCACGATCGCCGCCACGAGATAGACGAGGCCGCTCATCCGCAGCGCGTAAGGCATCAGCGTCACGCCGACGAGCGCCACCGTGTAGAGGACGATCATCACCTGCGTGTAACGGACGCCGTGGGTCACCGGCAGCATCGGTAGCCGCGCCTTCGCGTATTCGTCGCGCCGGAAGAGCGCGAGCGACCAGAAGTGCGGAGGCGTCCAGACGAAGATGATCAGGAACAACAGCAGCGCTTCCGGCGGCACGTCGCCGGTCACCGCCGCCCAGCCCAGCACCGGCGGCATCGCGCCCGACGCGCCGCCGATGACGATGTTTTGTGGCGTCGCGGGTTTCAGCAGCACCGTGTAGATGACGGCGTACCCGAGGAACGTGCCGAGTGTCAGCCACATCGTCAGCGGGTTGACGAAGGTGTGGAGGATCGCAAGCCCCGCCCCGCCCACGCACGTTGCGAACACCAGCGTCTCGCGCGTCGACAATTGACCGCGCGGCAGCGGACGCCGGCTCGTGCGCCGCATCAGCTTGTCGATGTTCTGCTCGACAAGGCAGTTGATCGCGGCAGCGGCACCGGCAACGAGCGCGATCCCAAGCGTGCCGAACACCACCGGGCCGGCGGGCGGAATGCCTGGCACCGCCAGGAACATGCCGATCACCGCCGTGAAGACGATCAGCGACACGACGCGCGGCTTCGTCAGCGCAAGGAACTGGCGCGCGCGAGTTTCGGAGAGTGCGAGAGTCGTCAAGGCGAGCAGACGGGGTGGCGAGCGAAGCGAGGCGGCATTTTACAGCAGCGTCGACCGGATGACGCGGATCGGCAGCGCCAGAGGCTAGCCGATCGCCGAAGCCCGCAGCAATCGCGCGATGTCCTTGGCCATCGCCTTGACGTCGGGCTTCGACGGCCACGCGAGCACGTAATTGCCGAGCGGATCGATCAGATAGATTCTGTCGGTGCCTTCCGGGAAGCCCGCAACCGCCGTGGCCGGCACGCGAGCGACGGTGACGTCGGGATGCTCGGCGAGCACGCCCGGCGGAAGTGCCTGATCGTCGACGACGAGGAATACGCGGCGCACGCGCTCGCGCTCTGCGTTCTGGATCGTGCGCGCTTGCCGCGACGCGTACAAGGCATCGGCGCAGGCAGGGTCGCAACGTCCCGACCCGGCATAGAGCATCAGCCAGCGGCCGCGCAGATCGGCGGTCGCAAACGGCGCGCCCGTCAGCAGCGTGCCGGCGATTGGCTCGAGCGGCCGCGTCGCGAGCAACGACCCATAATTGACACGCGCGTCGCGCGGCACGAAGTAGTAGGCGACATAGGACAACACCACCGGCGCGAGCGCGATGCCCACGAGCAGCAGCAGCCGGCGGCGCGTGCGCACGTCCCGCTTGCCGATGCGGGCGACGGTATCCTGCGCCGTGCTCATCGCCGCTGCCGCCCGCGCAGCCACGGGCGCACGGTGAACCAGACCCAGAGCCCGCCGGCGAGCGCCGCGAACGTGTACCACTGCATCATGTAGCTGATGTGCTTCTCGGTACCCGTTTCGGGCAATGCATCGTCCAGCGCGAGGCCGGCGGCGTGCGAACCGAGGTCCTTGACGACGATCGGCAGCACGCGCACGCCGGTCGCCTGCGCGAATTCCTGCGGATTGACGTGCTGCCACAGCGGCCCGCTCGGTGGCACGTGCTCACCGAGCTCGACGTAGCGCTGCGTCGGAATGTCGATGCGGCCCTGGATCGTCACCGGGCCGCGCGGGACGGGCGGCGACGGCAGGTCGGATCGCGACGCGCCGCCGGCGACGAAGCCACGCTTGACGAGCACCGTGCGGCCGTCGTCCAGCGCGAACGGCGTGACGACGTCGAAGCCCACGCGGCCGCCATGCTGGGCGTTGTCGATCAGGATCTGGTGCCGCGCATCGAACTCGCCCGTGAGCGTCACCGTGCGAAAGCGCCAGCTATTCCAGTCGGCGACGTCAGCGGGCAGGGGCACCGACGGCTTCGCCGCCGCTACGTTGATCTGCGTCTGCAGCGCCTCTTTTTCCAGCATCCGTCGGTGCTGCCAGCTCGCCGCCGTCAGGCAGACGGCGATCGCCAGAAACGCGGCGACAGTGGGAATCCACGTCGGGCGGCGACGCCGCTGATCTGCCGCAGCGCCCCGGCCCGCGGGCACGTCGATGGCCATCACGCGGGTGCTACACTCGCCCGCCGAGCGCGGAAGCCATGAGAATAATCGTCATCGTTGCATTGATCGCGGTGGTGGCCGCGCTGTTCACGGCGCTCGTGTTCCTTTATCGCGATCGCGGGCGCGGCAACCGCGTCGTCATCGCACTGGCGATCCGCGTGCTGCTGTCGATGGCGCTGATCGCATTTCTCGTCTTCTCCTGGTGGATGGGGTGGATCGCTCCCACGGGCTTGTGAAGCGCCGAGACGCACGCGCATGAACGCTTGTCGTTGCGCGGATCTTCCCTACATCCAGTACACGAGCACGAAGAGCAAGAGCCAGACGACGTCGACGAAGTGCCAGTACCACGCAGCGGCCTCGAAGCCGAAGTGATGCTCGGCGTCGAAATGCCCGCGGAACGCGCGATACAGCATCACGGAGAGCATGATGGCGCCAATCGTCACGTGCGCGCCGTGGAACCCGGTCAGCATGAAGAACGTCGATCCGTAGACGCCGGTCGACAGCTTCAGGTTGAGCTCGCTGTACGCGTGCGTGTACTCGTACGCCTGGAAGCCCAGGAACGTGAAGCCCAGCGCGATCGTGACGAACAGCCAGAACTTGAGTGCGCCGCGGTGACCCGCCTTGAGCGCGTGATGGGCGATGGTCAGCGTGCCGCCTGATGTGACGAGGATGATGGTGTTGAGCAGCGGGATGCCGATCGCGCCCATCGGCGAGAACTGCTGCTTGATGTAAGGCCCGACCGTCGGCCATTGCGCCGCGTAGTCGGGCCACAGCAGGCGACCGGTCATCGCGCTGCCGAGATCGGGCACCGAAATGTTGCGCACGTAGAACAGCGCGCCGAAAAACGCGGCGAAGAACATCACCTCGCTGAAGATGAACCA
>Ga0207675_100000969_pt1 | contig 28541 bp, 19 predicted proteins | sample KBSSwiS42_FD_184305 | JGI IMG/M metagenome (GOLD analysis project Ga0207675, IMG submission 184305) | Switchgrass rhizosphere microbial communities from Kellogg Biological Station, Michigan, USA - KBS Switchgrass S4-2 (SPAdes) (version 2) | ecosystem: Host-associated > Plants > Roots >...
GATGCTGGAAGAGGTCTTGAAGGTGTAGTCAGCCGTGTTGCCGGCGAGGACCGTGTCGGGGGTTCCCACTGCGTAGGCATACGTCCTCGCCGGGGTAAGGCCCTCTAGCAGTATCTCGTGCTCGGTGGTTAGCGTTGCGTCGTTTACGATGTGGGGCAGGTTACCGGGGGCATCACCATAAAGAACGCGACTCGCCGTCGAAACGTCGGTTCGCCAGCGAATGATGATGCTCGAGGGTGTGCCGCGCTGAAGATAGGGCCCGCGGACAAGCTGCACCGAGGCGGTTGCCAACCCTGACCCGGCCTGTCGCGCAAAGCCGTGATACTTCCGCTCCTCAAGACGCGAGGCGGCAGGGGATGCGGGAACCGATTCGAGTGCCGCCAACGCGTCCGTGTAGGCCGCTTGCGCTTCAAGCGTGCGACCGGCGTGACGAAGGATGTCTCCTCGCCGGGCGAGGAGTTGTTCTTGGCGATCGAAGTACGGAGTCAGACGATCTAAAAGCTCCAGGGCCAAGTCGTAGTTTTTGAGATCGCAGGCTATCTCGGATCCCAAAAAGGAAAGCCCCGGCACGGGGCCCATTCGCGCTAGCGCCCGTTGGATCCCGGCAAGCGCTTCGGCCCGTTCCGGCGGATCGATCGCGAGCAATAGCTCTGCGCGCTCGAGATGAATGTCAGGGCCAAGGTCTGGATCCAGCTCAATGGCCCGGTCGAGTGCATGCAAGGCATCGCGCGTCCTGCCGAGATTCTTCAACGCCTCTGTCCGAACAATATGCAGTTCAGGCGAGTTGCAGGTCGAAAAAGGCTTTAGTAGTGCCTCAGCCGCACTGGGGTGACCCCGATCCAGAAACACTCTAGCCAGGCTAAGCGCTGTCGAATCCGGTGCGGCGCCGAGCCGATTCGCATGGGCAATGTCATTAAGGGCTTGGCCCCAGGAGCCCTGCCGGCGGTAGCGATCGGCGCGCAGAAGCAGGAGGTCACGCCTTCCAGGAGAGGCCTCGATCAAACGCGTCAGTGCGGCGACCTGAACGTCAAGGGGTTGGTGAGCTTCCGATTGCGTAACGACGCAACACACCAGGAGGAAGCCGATCGCTACCCGGTGCAAATGAACCCCTCCATGACTGCGGACCCAGGATGAGACGCGGGCAAGGCAGTATAACTGCGTTGGCTAGACATGGCAGGGGAGCGAGTCTCGAGGCTTTTTACCCAGGATGACCTCAAATCGCCAAATGGACCCCAGATATGCGCCAGGGATTCTACTTTACATAATATATATTATGCGACATGGGGGTTTGGGCGCGTCCAGCCGTCTAACTATCGCGTCCGTAAGCCAAGGATCCGTGCGCTTGTGTTCTACTCCCTGCCCCCCACGTCTGACGGGCTGTGAAGGAGGCTGCGATGTCTGGTCCGGTACGAGGAGCTCTGCTCGCTGTTTGTCTTTTTGCTGCGGTTTGGGTCGGAACTACCGCGGCCCAAGAATCGCGACCCAACCCGCTCGCTCCTGGGGCCTGGGCATTGGAATTCGGGATAGGACAGAACTTCACGCTGACGTCATTCAATGGAGCGACGATTGCCATGAAGAAGCTGCATTCGGAGCGGACCGCATTCCGGGCGGGGTTAACGGTAAGCCTTTCGACCAATGACCAGAGTTCCAGCACCAGCGACACGCTTGGATATCAATCCCAAACGGACCGCGATGGCTATGGACTGTCGTTCGGATTGGATTGGTTGCGATATCTACGTCCCGACTCGAAGTGGTCTTTTTATACGGGCTTGGGTCCTGCGGTTAATTTGAACCATTCAAAGGAGACGTCGTACTCCCAAAGATCGAATTTCGATGCGGGTACGTCCTCAAGCCAATCGGGTTGGGGTGCGGGGATAAACGGCTTCTTCGGTGCCGAGTGGTTTGTCAGCAGAACGATCGGCGTGCATGCGGAATATCTATTGTCGGCGGGTTACGGTTCATCCACGACCGAGACGGAAAGATTCGCTTCCTATCCCAACACCGTCATTCACAATACCGACAAGCGGGAAAGCCATGGTTGGTCTGTATCTTCTGGCTTTGTGCGGTTCGGCTTGAGTGCCTATTTTTGAGTGCTGGCCACGGCCGGGTCGCCTTTCTGCTTGAACGGGTCTTCCACCCATCGATCCGGCTGTGGTTGTGGCCAGGTCACGCTTACGCCGCCTGGTATGGAATGAATTTCAATTCCGGTGACGCGGTCGATGATAGGCAATTGTGGTAACCACAGGCTGGCTTTCCGATCGGTTGGATCAACCGTACAAACGTGCAACCCATCTGCCCGTCGTTCGATGTAGAACCAATCTCGGGGACCTCGAGGGATCTTGAGCGCGTCCCCCGTCGTTTCGTATAGGTTAAGGGGGAAGTCCTTGGTTTGGCTGGAGCTGTCCGCCACGGGTACCGAGATCCAGCCCAGCATTTCCCGATGCATGGCGGTGGGTGGCAAGCCGGCGACATCGCTGAAGATGTTGCTTCCCATGACGGAGTACTTGTCTCCGTAGGCCCTCACACCGCAAGCCGGAAACTGGGTTTGGTCCGTGCACTTATTCGCGTGGCCCAGGCCGCAGACATGCAGGATCTCATGAAGTATGTAACCCGTCCCCTCGGAGGCGCCGACGGTGAAGTCCCCCTGCCCGCTCCGCACGACCGCCACTCCCCCGGAGTAACTGCTCAACACGTACGCGGTGATGTTGTACGCAGAGGGGCTATATCCCGTCGCCAGCGCAATCAGTTCGGTCTTCGAACGTTGCGCCAAATTCGTGACCGGATACCACCCGAATACCTTGCCGCTGAGTGAGGCCTTGCCAAGACTCCATGCTTCGAAATCGCGACGACCTTCGGTGAACAGCATGTCCTCGTACTCGGCTGGGGTGCGGAGTGTGGAGACATCAACCGCGGGGTCATAAAACAACAGGAGCGCGACACTCCTGGATCCGATCGAGGTGACCGCTTGCACACGACGCGAGTCCAGTGAAGGACTCGTTGGCGCACTCGCTTCGCATCCAAAACAAACGGTTGCTAGCAAAAACGCGCCCAGAAGGCTGGTGCGGCGGGAGGGAATCCCTGATAGGACATTAAGCAGAACCCTGAGTTGCATCCGGGGAACCTACCCAACACCACCTCAAGGTTCCAAGTCAAAAATCAGCCTATCGAGTAAATTATCCCGTCGGTTGTCCTGAGATTTTAATTATTTACGAATCTTGCCTCTGTGGCCGTTTGAATCGGCTTGCCAGGCCCAGGGCAACTAAACCGAGCAAGAGGGTGTCCCCTGACATCATCCATCCACCAAACGTGCGACGAAACTCCGCGTCTTTCGGCGCTTGGGCGAGAAAGATGGAGGCATTCATCGGTGTATCCGCCGGGAATGTGCGATCGAGTCGCGTCAGGAAGACTCCGGGTTTGAGGTAGGCGGACAGACCGGGATACATCGCCCGAATGGCCGCGTACTCGGTGGGACTGACGCGATTCGCATATGTCGTCTGGAAATCGTCGAGGGTGTCCCGGTGTTCGTCGACGATGAAGAAGAACATCTTGAAATCCGAAGCGCGATTGATGCTCAAGACGCCCAATGGAACCTCGAGCTTTTCGGCGGCGAACGTGAACGCGACGGGATCCACGTTGAGATCCCATTGCGAGTTTGCCTGCACTTGATCCGGGTCCACCCGCATGGCGCAAAACACCCAATTGCGATCCGTGTAGGGCTTGAACTTCTCCGCGTCTGATGCGGTTATGCGGAAACCGTTTTGATTGAGCCAGGTGACGAGCGCGTTCGGATCACTGGCCTGGAGCGTGGTAATCATGAAAACGCCAACGCGGGTTTGCGCCAGGACATCGACGCCATCATCCGTGTTGCTGTTCGGCATCGCTTGGGTGTACGCATCGTTAGCGCAGCCGAAATCGCGACTGGAGCTGGTGGCCTGAGGCGCCGTCAAGGCGAATGCCTGGTCCCAGATCGTGCTGGAGACGGGCTCGGTTTGGGGAATGCTCGGGGTGGGAAGAATCAACGCAAAGTCTTCCCCGTTGCCGGTAATCCGAATGTTGGGGATCAACGTAATCCGTCCCTGATCGCGATCCATGATCACCCAGTTTGCCTGCGCTGGGGAGCTGATCTCGCAGACGTTGCACGGGCATGGAATGCACATGGGATAGGCGGGAACTGCGGACAGAAACGACACCGCCAATAGACCATATCGAAGCACGCTCATTTCCCGACTCACTTTCATGGAGCCCCGTAGCTCATTCCAAGCTGCAAGGCCGCCCCGCTGTAATTGAGGGTTGCCCAAGGTTGATACGAGACATCATCCATAACGCTGATGCGTTCCCGGACCCAGACCAGAAGGCGATCGGTGAGGCCTAGTTGGGGCCGAATCTCTGCCATGCCTCCAAATGTGGTTCCCGTATAGCGGGAGCCATTCGGCGCTTCAAATTCGCTGAATACAGTCATGACGCCAAAACCCAAGTAAAGAGCGAAGGAACGAGGACCCTGTCCCGAAATGACGTTTGTTCGTATACCGGCGATGAGAGGAAGGACCCAGTATCGTCCATCCGGTAGCTCAAACGTGCGATTGGCGGTGAGTTGCCCGGAGTCGTGTAGAAGGTCCCGGCGCTCAGAAGGGTTGCGAACAGCCGAAGATGCGGGCTGAGGGGAACCGGGCCATACCGTCCCATAGCCGGAGATACCCGGCTCTCCCCTCAAGGTTCCCAAGCCCCGGCGAAGAAGACAGATTTGTCGAAGGGTCGGAGGGGGCCTGAACCCGTGTCGCTAGCCTGTCTTCAGGGTCTTCACTTCCGCGGCCCGGAGCTTGGCTTCCGTAGCCGCCTGGGTATTCACGGGATTGTTTCCGACTTCGTCGTAAATCCTGAGCGCGTCCTGGTCTCGATTCAGGGCCACGTAGTTGCGTCCGAGATCCAGACCGATCTCCGCTTTCAACGTGGCGCTTTTTGTCTCCGCATAAAGCTTTTCCAGGATCTCCACGGCATGCGCATGGTCGCCTTTTTGTTCGTAGGTGGCCGCCAAGCCGCGTCGCGCCACGTCACCCAGCACTGGATTGTTTCCCACCACCTTGATCGCCTGCGCGTAATACGTGGACGCCTCGTCATACTGACCCTTGTTATACATGATGTCGGCGTACATGAGGATGGCTTCCTTGCCACTCATCGTACCCCCATGAAACTCGAGCATATCCTTGAGCCGCGCCGCCGCAGCGTCCGGGTTCCCTTTGTCCAGATCGCCCCGTGCCTCAGCCAGCATGCCCGCCGCCTTGTCTTCTTCCCGCGAGTGGGAGCCGCGAACCAACACCACCGCTAAAACGGCGACCAGAAGGACGCCGGCGGCAATGAGCATCATCCGGACGTGATGCTGGGCGAAGTCCACCACTTCGCCGGTGTGCCTCATCAGAGGATCTTCTTTGAGTTCGTGTCGGGTGAGACGCTCGGTCACCGGAGATACTCCATTCTCAAAATTAGCCAGCGGGAAAAGAGCGGGATATTATGCCCCATTGCCATCCTTGGCGCAATGCCCGTCACCGTTCGTGCCGTGCTCCGTCCAGCATTCGCCCCGCGCTTGATCGACCCATGCGCCCGTCCCCACGCCCTCTCTCCCCCATCGTTCCAGCGGCACCCGGAGCATGGCCACCGCGCAGAGTCGAGCCACTACTTGGGGCCGCAAACGATCCGCCTCTTCTTTCATCCGCCGTTCCCATTCCACCTTGAGGAGATCGATCCTGCCTTTGCTCTCGTCATGACCCTTACGACTCCCCCGCGATTCCATGAGCCGCTTCTCTTCGGCGAGGAGGTTGCGATAGTAGTCTTCTACGATCCGGATGCGCGCTTCGTATGCCGTGCGCCCGGCTTCTTCGAGACTGCGGACTCGAAGCTCCACTTCGTCCTCGACCGCACTCCATACCGCTGCAAACGCTGCACCCACGTCCGGAGTAGGCCCGGTGTGATAGCCATTGTGGTTCACGGTGGGCCGCGCTTCCGCCAGAAGCCGCGGGAGTCCGCGCCGCGCAACGCGCCCGCGTTCGGTGTCATAGGCCAGGTGTAAGAGCACCTCCGCCGCAGGCTCGGAGTAATAGAAGATGCGGAACGTGAACACGAGCAACGATCCGTACCGTTGTTCCAGGCGCGTCAATTCCTCCGGGGGGGTGCTCAAGCGCTCTGCGGCGAGACGCCGCGCATCTACATCCGAACGTGGCTCCAGGTAAGCCGCGGCTACGCGTCCGCGATCGCGCGCAAAACGGAGCAACTGATCGTGAAGCCAGCTTCCCGGAGCGGCGAGATCGGCGCGTCCGTTCATGGCGGCGCGCCGTAAAAACGTGAACGTCACCATGGGGCGGCCCAGGAAGCGGGCCAGCTCATCGCCCAGCGCGCAGGCGAACACCCCGTCACCGGCCATCTCCAGCTTGGAGCCGGTGCGTTCCAGGATTTCCATCACCCAGCGATGACGGGCGGATCCGTTGGCTCCCTTAACCACCGAAGATCTCCTCGTCCAGGCGCTTGATGGATTCGTAGCGGCGGCGATTCATGGCGAGCTGGTCCCCTAGATCCTGGAAGCGACGCTCGAGCTCCCGGCGCGACTTGGCGCCGGCCCAGATGTGGAACACCGCGGCCTCGAAGCTCTTCTTTTCGGCGTAATCGCCGAGGATCATGTCCATCTCGCCGATCACGAGCTGGAACATGTCGATCTTGCGATGCAGGATCTCGAGCACGTGCGATTCCACTGTGTTTTCCGTGCTCATGTTGTAGATGTGGATGTCGCCGGTCTGGCCGAGGCGGTGCACGCGGCCGATGCGTTGCTCGACCTTCATCGGATTCCAGGGAAGGTCATAGTTCACCACCGTGCGGCAGAAGTGCAGGTTTCGTCCTTCACCACCGGCCTCAGTACTGACCAAGATCTGGTTCTTCTTCTTGAACTCCTGGATCGCGTTGTCTTTCTCCGACGTCGGCATGCCGCCGTGGAAAACGACGGTCGTGTAGCCCTCCTCGCGGAGGCGGTTGGCCAGGAATTCCATCGTCGACTTGAACTGGGTGAAGACAATGGCCTTCTCCCCCACCTGGGGAAGAATCCGCAGCAACCCCTCCAGTTTGGCGTGATGCGTCACGTCTTGCCCGAGGCCATAGAGACGTTCGAGCTCTGCCCAATGGTTCTTGTAACGCGGGTCGCTTCGGGCGCGCCGCAGCGTGTGTTGCGCCGCGGGGGTGCTGCTTCCAATTTCTTTTTGCAGCACCATGGACACGAAATGCCACTTGAGGAACTGCGTGCGATCGCTATCCGCAAAGCGGTCCCGCACGAACTCGGTGACCGCGTCATAGAGCACGCGTTCCTTATCGGTCAGGGCAAACGGCACGATGTTCACCGTGCGTTTGGGAAATTTGATGTTGGTCTTTGCGCGGGTGGTGCGGATCATCACCTCTTTCAAGAGATTGGATAACTGGGCGGTGTTCTTCGGCAGGCGCTTGTCCCCGCGCACCATGTAAAAGCGCCGGAACGCGCGGTAGGTGCCGAGCGCCCCCGGCCGGAGCAGGTTCACCAGGTTATAAAGCTCGCGCAGATCGTTTTGCACCGGGGTCGCGGTCAAGAGGAGCAGGTACTTGCTGTTGAGCGCAGACACGAACTTCCAGGCGAGGGTCTGGTGATTTCGCAGCCGATGCGCTTCGTCCACGATCACCAGATCGAAGTGCTCTTCCAAAAGTCGACGATGGTTCCGCGCGGTCTTGGCGGTGTCGAGCGAGCAAATGAGCAAATCGTGCTTCGACCAGTCCCCGCGCCGGCCCGCAATCACGAAGTCGAGCAGGAACTTGGTGGCCAGCTCCTCACGCCATTGGTTGGTGAGGCTCGCCGGAACGAGCACGAGCACTCGCCGCACCAGACCGCGCAGCATGTACTCCTTGAGCACCATCCCCGCCTCGATGGTTTTCCCCAGCCCCACCTCATCCGCCAAAAGACCGCGCCCGCGCATTTCACGGAGTACGCGATAGCACGCGTCGCGCTGGTAGCCCAGGCGGTCTACGCCTTTGACGTGATCCAGACAGAGGAGGGATTCGAAGCCGCGCTCGGCCGACATCTCCTCCGCTTCGAGACACAGGCGATAGTCCACCCAGTCCTCGATGCGACCCTTGGCCACGCGATCCAGGAGCAAGGCCGGTGCGCCATCGAGCACCAGATACGAAAGCCGGGTTCCATTCAGTAGCGGAGCGCGGCGCTTGGCGCGCGGCGGCTTTAACGGAGTGACCACAGGCGTAGCCGCTTTAGGGCGCAACAATGGGTGAATGCTGGTCAGCCGTTTCACGCCGCCGGCGAAGACGACTTCCAGTACGTCATAGAACGGGCGCTCACGGATTTCCACGACGAGTCCCTCGCCGAAATCCGTGTGGACGACTTTGTCTCCCACTTCGTAGACGTATCGTTCTTGTTCCATGAACCGCTACCGCAAGATGTAAAAGAAAACCCCCGCTTGCCCGCGAAGCCCTAGCGCCACGCTGCTGGTGGGGGGAGCGAGGTCAGGATCCGCTTCTTCTTCCTGGGTCAAGCCGTTACCGAAGTAGCCGAGCGCGCGGCCCCCCAGCTCAATTCCCCACGTTTCACCGATGAAGATCTCCGCCCCCATGCCGAAGGAGAGCTCGAGATTTTCGCCGGGGAACGAAACGTTGCCTTCGCCCTGGTAGTGAATTTCCGGGCGATACATCCCGATCCCCAACACCAGGTACTGCGATGCGTCTTTGGAGCGATCGCGGTAGTAGTAGGTGTCGAAGCGAATGTCCGTGATCTGCAGTTTCTCTTCGCCGTTGGCAGTGACCGCATTCGGAGTGGCGTCGTAGACCTGGCTTTGGAAGCCCAGTCCCATCGACCAATGCGGGCCCAACACGTAACGCAACAGGATGTCGATCCCCAGCCCCGTGTCGAATTCCGAACCGAAGCGCGAATCTCCAGTGATGATTCCGTAACCCGCGCCACCGGCGAGGGCAATCGATCCGTTGCGCTCGACGCGCGACGAGGGCTCCGCCCCCGCCTCGGTCGTAGCCAGGCACAGCATTGCCGTCACCGCCGCCAGACCTCCCATCCTCAGAACCGTCATCACACGTTTCTCCTCGCCGCCCGCACCATCACGCACGGCTTCAAGCCCGGGGATGAAACCTCCGATGGACTTCTTGCAAAAACCCTCGGTCGACCTGGGTGTAGATCTGGGTGGTGGTCACGGAGGCGTGACCCAAAAGCTCCTGGATCACGCGAAGGTCGGCCCCGCCTTCGAGTAAATGGGTGGCAAAGGAATGACGGAGCATGTGGGGATGAAAGCCGCGCTCCAGCCCGGCGGCGCGCGCATGGCGGGTCAAGATGCCCCACAGTCCCATGCGGGAGAGCTTCCCACCCCGGCGATTCAAGAACACCGCGTCGGATGCGCGCTTACCCACCAAGGATGGGCGGGCGTCGTTGAGATAGGTTCGCAAACTCCGCACGGAGGCGCCGGTGAGCGGGACCACGCGTTCGCGTTTTCCCTTCCCCAGCACGCGAACGTACTTTTCCGATAAACGAAGCGCATCCAGGGGAAGCCCCAACACTTCGGAGACCCGGAGCCCGGATCCGTACATGAGCTCGAGGATGGCCCGGTCGCGAAGGGGCAACGCGTCCTTCCCGCGGGGAGTCTCAACCAGGGCGGTCGCTTCCTGGACGCTCAAGACCTTGGGGAGTCGTTTGCCGGTCCGGGCAGCTTCAAGTTCTGCGGTAGGGTCATCCGCTATCTTCTTCCGGCGCAATAAATAGCCATGAAAGTTCCGATAGCAGGACAACCGCCGCGCGAGCGTGCGGCCGGTCAGGCCCCGCCGGCCTTCGGCAGTCATGAAGGTCTCGATATCCAATGGAGTTACACCGTCGATTGCGCGTCGTCCATGGCGGCCAAGCCAAGCCAAATATCTTAGCAGATCGGAGGCGTAAGCATCTACGGTATGGTCGGATAGCCGCCTCTCGTACCGGAGATAGCCCAGGTAATCCTCGTAGGCGCGTTCGAGGTCCGGTGGCAGGGCTGGCGCGAGAGCGGTCTTAGGCGGCACCGGCGCTCTCCGTTCGCTCGTGGAGGAACGCCACGATGCTGCGGGCTACCTTCGGGCCAAGACCCGGCACCGCGGCAATTTCGGCCTCGGTTGCGCTCTCCAGACCGGCCAGGCTCCCGAACGCGTGCAAGAGTAGCGCCTTTCTGCGCTCCCCCACTCCCGGCAAGGTGTCCAACTCGGAGGCAAGCCCGGCCTTCCCCCGGCGCTTTCGGTGAAAGGACACCGCGAAGCGATGCGCTTCATCGCGAACCCGGATGAGTACGCGAAGCCCGGCGTGGTTACGCGACAGACGCAAATCCGTTCGATCTCCAGGAAACACGAGCGTCTCTTCGCGCTTGGCCAAGCCCACCACCGGCACCCCGGACAAGCCTTCCTGTTCGAGCGCGGTGACGGCGGCTTGCACCTGGCCCTTGCCTCCGTCGATGAGAAAGAGATTGGGCTCCGGAAACTCCCCCGCGACAATGCGAGCCGCGCGGCGTCCAACTGCCTCCGCGATCATCGCGAAGTCATTCGGCGCCTGGGCGCTTCGCATCGTGAAATGGCGGTAAGCGCCCTTCTCTGGATCGCCGTTACGAAATACGACCACCGACGCCACCGGATGCGCGTACTGCAAGTTCGAGATGTCGACGCCTTCGATGTGCAGCGGGGGTGCGGGCAGATTCAGGATCTTTTGCAGTGCATAGACCCCGGGATGCACGCTGCCGGGTTTGCTAATGCCGCGCGCGGCCTCGAAATCGAGCCGCGCATTTTCTTCGGCCAGCCGCACCAGACCGGCCAAACGGCCCCGCCGCGGCATGCGCACCTTGACCTGGCGCTCCACCTTTGCGGAAAGCCAACGCTCCAGGAGCTCGCATTCACGTGGCACGGTGGCCACCGCGATTTCCCGGGGTACGCCATCACGATCACGATAGAACTGCCCCAGGAAGGCGCTCATGATTTCGTCGTCCCCGCGGCCCTCTACACCCCGGAGCCGGCGCCGTTCCTTGCCGAGCACGGTACCGCTTCGCACTTGAAGCACTACGCCAAACGCATCGCGTTCATCGCGCGCGAAGGCGAACACGTCCAGATCGCGTTCTTCGGCATCATGCATCTTCTGGCGGCGCATGAGCCGCTCCACACCATTGATGCGATCACGCAGGAGCGCCGCGCGCTCGAAATGCTCTCCCTCCGACGCCTGTGCCATTTCGTCCTTGAGCGCGGCCAACACCTCTTCGCCTTTTCCGGCCATGAAGAGGACGAAGCGATCGACGAGGCTCCGGTATTCGTCCTGACTGATTTTCCCGATGCAGGGCGCAGCGCAGCGATGGATGTGGTAATCGAGGCACTCGCGATACTGCACCCCGCGTCCCGGGCGCGTGCCCATGCAGGAGCGAATGGGAAAGAGGGTGCGCACCATCTTGACCGTGCGCCGGAGTGCGCCCGCGTCGGTAAAGGGGCCGAAGTAACGCGATCCATCACGCGGCGTGCGCCGGGTGATGATGGTCTTGGGATAGGCCTCACCCAGCGTGACCTTGAGGTACGGGAAGCGTTTGTCGTCCCGAAGCCGGATGTTGTACGGAGGCCGCTTCTCCTTGATCAGCGTCATTTCCAGGAGGAGCGCTTCGACGTCGGAATCGGTGACGATCACGTCTACGTCCCGGACCCGGGGCACGAACGCGGCCTGCTTGGGGTGGTCGGTGCCGCCGGCCTGGAAATACGATCGGACGCGGTGGTCTAGCCGGGTGGCCTTGCCCACATAAAGAATGCGGCCCTGGGCGTCCTTCATGAGGTACACCCCCGGGCGGCGGGGCAGCTGGCTAAGTTTCAGGTCGAGCTCGCTCATCGCGCGGTCCAAAACGTCCCTTGGTTGCGAACTCTCCTCCTAAAAGAAGATGAACGAGTATATCCGAAAGATGACGGAACTCGACACGATTTATCGGTAGCCGTGTGAGCTGCGATGTCACCGTGCGTTGACAGGAGACGCCCTTCCCAAGTAGACTATTTCGCTCGTTTTAATAAGAGCTCAGGAGGAATGACATGCCCCATCACAAGTCCGCGGAAAAGCGTCTCAGGACCGCGGAAATCTCTCGTCAGCGTAACGCCGGCGTGAAATCGCAAGTGCGTCGTCAGCTCAAGCGTCAGCGCACGCTGACCGGAGCCGAGGCGGCGGCTGCGCTTTCCACAACTCACGGCGAGCTGGATCGCGCGGCGAAGAAGGGCGTGATTCCGAAGCGCCGCGCGGCGCGGCTCAAGTCGCGTACGGCCAAACAGGCTAATCGCGCGAAAAGCTGATGTCTTAGCCCCGACTGGCTCCCGTCGGCTCCAAACCTAACGCGGCCATTTCTTTTTCCAGGAGCGCCATCGTTTCCTTGGTGACCGGCGCGAGGGGCGGCCGCAACTCGTTGGCAATGAGGCCCAGGCGCGCCAGCGCCGCTTTCATGGGAGCCGGATTCGTTTCCACGAAAATCGCGCGGAACATTCCAGTCAAGCGCTGGTGCAACGACGCCGCTTCCGCCACTTTCCCCGATCGGTACAGCTTGAGCATCTGCACCAGCTCGGTGCCAACAATGTGCCCGGCAACGGATACGACGCCCTTTGCCCCCACCGAAGCGAGCGGTAACGCCAACGCATCGTCTCCCGAGACGACGGTGATGGATGAGCCCCGCAAAATCTCCGTGGCTTGATCGATGGAGCCCGAGGCTTCCTTGATGGCCACGATGCGGGGATGTTTTGCCGCTTCGATCACGGTTTCTGGAAGCACGTTGAGCGCGGTGCGTGACGGCACGTTGTACAGCATGATCGGCACGCTCGAGGCGTCGGCGACCGCGGTGAAGTGAGCGACCTGCCCGCGCGGCTGGGGTTTGTTGTAATACGGAGCCACGACTAAAGCGCCATCCACCCCGCAGTTCGCCGCGGCTTGGGTGGCTTCGATAGTCTCGGCGGTGGAATTGGAGCCCGTGCCGGCGATCAGGAACGCTCCGTTTTTCATTTCTTCTCGCGCGATCGTCCACACGCGTTCACGCTCGGCGCGGCTCATCGTGGCTGCTTCTCCAGTGGATCCGGTCATCACGAGCCCGTCCACACCTTGTTCCAGAACGTAGCGAATGAGCCGGCGCAAACCGGGTTCGTCCACGGCTCCATTCTTGAACGGGGTCACCAGAGCGACTGAAACGCCTTCGAACATGGTTGCCTCCTTTCCCAAAGTCTAACTCTCATCCAGGGGCTTAAAAACAGGCCCTAGGGCAAACACCCGGACACGCGCCAATCCCCCACCTGCCGCCGAGCCCCGGGGGCCAGATCCACTTCTCCGTAGGGAGTCGACGGCTCGTCGGCATCGTGCTGGTTGTTCCCGTTGAGGTCGCAGAAAACCGCTAACTGGTATTTGCCTGGCTGAAGGCCGGCCAACGAGAACGCGCCCTTCTTGCTTAGCGCTCCGCGCCGGGGAGGAACGGAGGTGCTGTCCGCCCCCAAACGGGTCAGCTCCACCCATTTCGCCACCGTGTCCGCGTCCACCGATACCAGCGTGCCTTCCAGCGTGGCGGGGGCATGCGGATCGACCAACCGGAGCTTCACGGCCATTTCGGGGCGATCCGGAGTGAGCACGATCGAATCCGGCTCGGCGCTGACAAACTCCCCTGGTCCGTGGATCTCGCGGTTGCCGTCTCGATCGTAAATCGCAAACAGCCACAGCTGTTGTCCTCGCACCGGCAGGCCGGTCAACGCAAACCGGCCCGAGCTGTCGGGCTCGGTGACCGCGATGGGATCGGCGGTGGTGGGATTTGGAATGGAATCGCCGCGTTCTTCATAAAGCGTGATCAACACCACTCCCTGTCCGGTTTGCACGCCCACTTTCTCCAGCGTCCCCCGAATGCTACCGGGCCAGATCGTGGCGCCGGTGCTGAACACCCAGTGGATGGGTTTCGCGATGTGATTCTCGCGAGATTCCGCACGGCGATCGCGGAGCAACGTGGTGATCAATACGCTGAGCGTGGTCGATTCTGGAAACGCGCGACCGAGCTTGATCTCGACCGCGTCGCCCTTGAAATCGATGCGGGGTTTGGACGCACCGCCCGGCGTAACCCAAAGCGCGCGCTCGATCGATTTCTCGTCGACTCTCTCAGTGAAGGTGATGCGAATGGGCGCGCTCGCCGGCACGTTCACTGCCGCACTATCCGGGCTGACCCGCACCACCAGAGGCGGTGTGATGTCGGCCGGACCTCCAGGCGGAGGTCCGACTTCCGCACAGCTCCAGAGTCCCGCGAGAAGAATGCCGAAGGCGAGCCAAAGGGCCCGAGTTCTCGTCAACGCCAGGGTTCTGCCAGTAGCCGGACAAGGAGTGCGTTTTGCGCGTGCATGCGATTTTCCGCTTCATCGAAAATGCGCGCGCGCGGGTGGCGCATGATCTCGTCAGTGATTTCTTCATCACGATGCGCGGGCAAGCAGTGAAGCACGATCGCTTCCGGCTTGGCGAGATCCAAGAGCGCCTTATTGATCTGAAACGGCCGGAACACCGTCTTACGCGCCTCGGCTTCCCCTTCCTGCCCCATGCTCGCCCACACGTCCGTGTAGAGCACGTCAGCCCCCGTCGCCGCGACTTTCGGATCGTGCTCGACGCGAATGCGATTCCCCGCGTCCTTCTTGGCCGCGGCCAGGAAGGACGCATCCAGCTCGTAACCTTCCGGACACGCCAACGTCACTTCGATCGGTAACCGGCGCGCGGCATTCATCCAGGACCGGCACACGTTATTGCCGTCGCCAATAAACACGATGCGACGCCCGGTGAGATCCGGAAAACTTTCCCGCACCGTTTGGAGGTCGGCCAGGATCTGGCAGGGATGCGAGCTGTCGGTAAGGCCGTTGATCACCGGGACCGAAGCGTGTCGGGCCAGATCCTCCGCCCAGCTGTGGGCGAAGGTGCGAATCATGATGGCGTCGACGTAACGCGAGAGCACTTCGGCGATGTCCGAGACTGCTTCGCGCGTGCCCATGCCGATCTCCTGGTTGGAAATGTAGATCGAGCGTCCGCCCAAGCGCGCCATGCCGCTTTCGAACGACACGCGGGTGCGAAGGCTGGGCTTGTGAAAGATGAGCGCGAGCACCTTGTTGGCCAGGATGGGTTTCAATGTGCCCGCGTGGTGCTCTTTTTTAAGGCGCGCGGCCAGGTCGAGCACATCCATGAGCTCATCGCGGCTGAGATCCAGTACGGACAGAAAATCGCGTTTGGCCATGATCACTCCTCACCCGCGGCCATGTCGCCGCGGGGATGGGCCTGGCGATGCGCGGCGCGCAAACGTTCCAGGGTCACGTGGGTGTACACCTCGGTGCTGGAGAGCGACGCATGCCCGAGCAGCTCTTGAACCGCTCGAAGCTCCGCTCCCCGTTCGAGCAAATGCGTGGCAAAGGTGTGGCGCAAGAGGTGCGGCGACAATCGGGCCCGTTGCGCGATGCGGCGGAGATGACTCCGCACGAGCCGCTCCACGGTGCGCGTGGACACGCTGCCCTTCCGCCCCGGAAAGAGCGGATCGTTGGGGCCACGGGCAGGCAAGGAGGACTGATACGTTTCCAGGGCTTTACGGGCCGCTTGCCCAATCGGAACACGGCGTTCTCTATTTCCTTTCCCGCGCACGGATACCACTCCTTCGCGAACTTCCCAGTCCTTGCGCCGTAGCGAGGTGAGCTCCGAAACGCGAAGCCCGGTTCCGTAGAGCAGCTCGAGAATCGCGCGGTCCCGCAGTCCTTCCCGCAACTCGTTCCAAGGCGTGGTGTCGAGCAAGCCGGTGAGGTCCTTTTCTTCCAATGATGCGGGGAGCTTTCGCGGCAGCCGGGGCCCCCGAAGCTCGGGACCGAAGGTGAGGCCGTTCACGCCACGGCGCTTGAGGTAGCGGCGAAACGCCTTGAGCGTGGCGAGACGGCGGGCCTGCGTACGCGCGGAGAGCCCGCGCCGGCCCAGATCGCCAAGATACGCGCGCACGTCGTCTTCGGTGATCGCTTCCACCGCCGGAACGCTTTTCCCGCCTCGGGACAAGTACGTCGCGAAGTCTTCGAGATCCCGGCGGTATGCGGCAACCGTGTGCGCGGAGTACTTGCGGGCCGAGGAGAGGTAATCCAGAAACACGGGAACGCGCGTGCGCATTTGCGGGAGAGAATACCTTGAATACGGCGTGAAATACACGCGCCCCCCGTGACGCTTATCTTTAGCCGTTAACTCCGTGACACTTTTTGTATTTCTTGCCGCTCCCGCACGGGCATGGATCGTTGCGGCCGACACGCTCTTCGGAACGAATGGGCGTGGTCGACTGGCGAGGCGTTGGCGCAGCGGCCCTCGGTTGCGAGAACATGGGAAGCGGCGTGCGGCTTTCGCGCGCGCCCACCGGCTCGAGCGGGCGTGGTGCCCGTACAATCGGAGGCGCGGGAGGGCCGTCCATGGGAGCGGGAACGATCGACACCCGGAAGAGCCGGCGCATCACGTCCTCGCCCAAACCGCCCATCATCGCCTCGAATGCTTCAAACGCTTCGCGCTTGTATTCGATCAGCGGATCTTTCTGCCCCCACGCCCGGAGCCCGATCCCCTCTTTCAGCATGTCCATCTCGTACAGGTGATCGCGCCACTTTTCGTCGATCACGGACAGCATCACCCTGCGTTCAATCTCACGAGTGAGCTCACTCCCCCAGTCGTTTTCGCGACGCTCGTAGGCCTCGTGCGCCCACTTGGACAGTTCTTCCGTCGCTTCCGTGGGAGCAATGTTTCCCTCCAAGAGGTCCTTGCGCGTGAACGGAGCCATGAAGAGCAGCTCTAGTCCTGCCGCGATGAGCCGCATCGAATCAGGCGTCAACAGCTCCTCGGTTTCGCTGTGAGCCTCGATCTGACTGGAGACCACGGCATCCAGGTAGTTGCTGATCTCCTCTTGCATGTTCTCGCCGCGGAGCACGCGGTCACGGATGCCGTACACGACCTCACGTTGGCGATTCATGACGTCGTCGTACTCGAGGAGGCGTTTGCGGATGGAGAAGTTCTGCTGCTCCACTCGTTTTTGCGCGCTTTCTACGGCGCGCGTGACCAGGCGATGCTCGATGACTTCGCCTTCTTTTGCGCCCAGGCGCTGCATGATCGACGCGATGCGTTCGGAACGGAAGAGGCGCATGAGGTCGTCTTCCAGGGACAGGAAGAATCGCGAACAACCCGGATCGCCTTGACGGCCTGAACGTCCGCGAAGCTGGCGATCGATGCGCCGGCTCTCGTGCCGTTCCGAGCCAATGATGGCGAGACCGGCGTGACCGTCCTCGTCCACCGCGCCCTTGTCCCCGTTGTGGGGCAGGACCCCCGGCCCGAGCTTGATGTCGGTGCCGCGACCGGCCATGTTGGTGGCGATGGTGATGGCGCCCTCTTCACCCGCGCGGGCCACGATCTCTGCTTCGCGCTGATGGTGCTTGGCGTTCAGCACGTTGTGCTTCAACCCCTGCCGCTTGAACATGCGGCTCAAGGTTTCCGAGACGTCGACGCTCGTGGTGCCGACCAGCACCGGCCGCCCCATCTCATTCAGGTGCTTCACTTCTTCCAGAATCGCGTTGTACTTCTCGCGCCGCGTGCGATAGATGAGATCGTTGTGATCGAACCGGTGAATCGGCCGGTGGGTGGGGATCTTCATCACATCGAGCTTGTAGATTTCCCAGAATTCGGGCGCTTCCGTTTCTGCGGTACCGGTCATGCCGGCCCGTTTCTCATACAACCGGAAGTAGTTCTGGAGCGTAATAGTGGCGAAGGTCTGCGTCTCCCCTTCGACGGTGACGCCTTCCTTGGCTTCCACGGCTTGATGCAACCCGTCCGACCAGCGGCGGCCGGGCATGAGCCGACCGGTGAACGTGTCGACGATGAGGACCTTCCCTTCCTGGACCACGTAGTCGACGTCTTTTTCGTAGAGCGCGTAGGCGCGAAGGAGCTGCATGACCGAGTGAATGCGGTCGGCACGCTCGGCGTGATAGCGGAACGCTTCCTCTTTTTTGCTCACGCGATCCTTGGCCGGGATCGCTTCGTCGGTTTCGATGCGCTCCACTTCCATTGCCAGATCCGGCAGCACGAACATGTCGGGATCGTTGGGGGCCATCATGTGCCGGCCCTTGTCGGTGAGATCGATCTCGCGGGATTTTTCGTCCACGGTGTAGTAAAGCGGGTCGTCGATCTCCGACATGGTCTTGTCGCGGTTCGCCGCGAACTCGATCCCCCGAATCGGCTTGGCCAAACCGGGTCGGTCGGACATGAGCTTCATGAACCGCGGGTGCTTGGGCGCGGCGCGCTGCACGCGCAAGAGCGACGTCGCGACTTCGTCCGAAACGTTGTCGCCGTCACCCTCCGGAAGGTTCTTTTCGATCTCTTGCATGATTTGGGTGGCCAGGGTCATTTGCGCCCGCACGAGCCGCTCCACACCCGGCTTCATCGCATCGAAGGCTTGGTCGCTGTGCGCCACCGGGCCGGAAATGATGAGGGGCGTCCGTGCTTCATCGACGAGGATGTTGTCGACTTCGTCGATGATCGCGTAGGGGTGCCCACGCTGAACCTGGTCCTCCGCGCGCACCGCCATGTTGTCGCGGAGATAGTCGAACCCGAACTCGTTGTTGGTGCCGTAGGTCACGTCGCAGCCGTAGGCGACGCGGCGCTCGGGCGGGTTCAGGTCGTGCTGGATCACCCCCACGGTGAGACCAAGGTACTCGAGAATGCGTCCCACCCACTCGCGGTCACGGCGAGCAAGATAGTCGTTCACGGTCACGAGGTGCGCACCTTTGCCGGTGAGCGCGTTCAAGTACAAGGGCAACAAGGCGACCAGCGTTTTGCCTTCGCCGGTGGCCATCTCAGCGATGCGGCCTTCATGTAGCGCGATGCCGCCCACGAGCTGCACGTCGTAGGGAATCATGTCCCACAGGGTGTCGATACCGCTGACGTCCCAGTGCTTGCCGACGTGGCGGCGGCAGGCTTCCTTCACCACGGCAAAGGCTCGGGGGAGGAGATCATCCAAGGTGGCGCCTTCGGCCAGCTCTTCGCGGAACTTGGCCGTCATACCGATCAGCTCCTCCTCGGAGAGGGACTGATACTCCTCGTAGTGCTGATTGATCTCGGTGATCAGGGGCCCGATCCGGCGCATGTCGCGCTCGTACTTGGTCCCAAAGAGCTTCTCGAAGAAGCGCATGACGGATTCTTTGAGGCTATCGAACATGCAATATGGCTACTTTCTGTCGTTTTTGGGCGGTTAAAAGCCGAAAGACGCTAACAAACCGGCGCGGGGACGGGCAAGTCGCCGCCGGCTAGGATGCAGGAGCTCTGGGTTCCACGGAAAAAAAGCGTCCGTCCAGAGCCCCAAAATACACGGCCTCGGCGCCGATGGCCGGTGAAGAAAAGATCGATGCGCCCACTGCCAATGCGGCGGCTTCTTTGCCGCTTCTAAGCTCGAGGACGCGGAGCCATCCATCGTAACCCGTGACCCAGACTTGGTCTCCGGAAAAGACTGGGCGGCTACGGACCTCGCCTTTGGTTTTCGCCCGCCATTCCACCCGGCCCGTTTCGCTCAAGATGCCGAGGACCTCCCCTGCTTCGTTCCCAACCACGACCCAGCCATGCCGGTAGGCCGCCGCTCCATTTACCGCTCCTCCGGCATCAACCTTCCAGGCCACCGCGCCGGTTCGGGCATCCAGGGCCACGACGTCGCCCCCCCGGGTGCCGACGAAGACTCGCCCATCCCCGAGGGCGGGTGACGAATAAATGGGCCCGCCCAGCGAGGACGACCACCGCACCCGTCCCGTTCCCGCATCCACGGCGGTGACCCGCCCATCCAGGCCCGCGGCGATCACCTGACCGTCTGCGGCCGCGGGTGAGGCCCACAGCACGCCGCCCAGGTCGCGCGACCATGTGATGCTTCCGTTGGCGAGCGCGATCGCGTAAAGGCGATGGTCATAGGAGCCCACGAACACGGTCGTGGAATCGGTGGCCCCCGACGCGACGATGCGTCCTTGGGTGGGCACGCTCCATCGCGGAGATCCGGTGAACACGTCAATGGCGTACACCGTGCCTTCGTAACTGCCGATCACGATCAAGTTGCCGCATCGAACTGGAGAGGCGCCGAATCCGTCCTTGGCCGCGAATGACCAGATCGAGTCGCCGCTCGCGGCGTTGAGTGCGTAGACGTGCCCATCCCGGCAACCGAACACGACGCGATCCCCGGCGAGCACGGGGCTGGAGCTGACGGCATCGGTGTATCGCGCCTGCCACGCGACGCGAAGCGGTCCGCTGATCGTGCGAGGAAGGGCTTCGCCCTTGAGACTGTCCGCGGGGGCCGCGGATTTGGATGGCGTCGCGGGTTCGGCGGCTTTGCGAACTTGAGGCCGCAGGGCGACCAGATAGAACACCAGCACAAGTAACGCAACAACGGCTGCGACCACACCCATCCAGAACCCGAGTCCGCGACCATCCATGCGCGCGGGTTTTTCTATGTCGTCCAACTCGCGGGCCGCCATCTCCTCTGATGATGGTGCGGGTGTAGCAACGGGGGTCGTTTTTTCCGGAGATTTGGTTGGTTTTTCCGAAGCGTTCGAAGGCGTTTCGATCTTGGGAAGGGGAGCAGGTGATGCGTCAACCGGAGGGGCTTTGGGCGGCACAGGCATTCGCTTGAGGAGTTTCGAGGGCGTGTCACCTTTGTCCCGGTCGTAAGGCAGGGCCTCGAATGACTCGCTCTGGGTAGTCGCAGGCTCAACCGTTGCCGCAGAGGCTTCCACCTCGGCAGATTTTGTTTCGCCGTGTGTGGAGGAACGCGGTTCGATGGTCTCGATGACTGTCTCGCCGTCTTCATCAGAACCCGCCACGGCTTGCAAGCGATCCGATGTGGCGAGACGCACCACGAGTCCGCCGTCGCCACCGCCTCGTTCGAGACGCGCGCGTAGTTCTTCGGATGTTGCCGCTTCGACGCTTTCCGGAACGCGGCCGAGGAAGTATCGCTCCCCCGCGTCCACCGATACCGCGTGCGGACGTCCGGCGCCGAAGGGCACGCCCGGTTCCGGAGATAAGGCGACCAGGCGAACGGCTCCCCGGGTGAGCAACCAAAGCTCGCGGTCCTCGAGCACCGCGCATCCGAACTCGAGATCGGTTCCTTCCTTCGATTCGTGATCGAGAATGCGAGCGGTTGCTTCGAGGAGCGTCAAGGGCGGCGCGTTTGCGGGCACTTCTTTGAGGTAACGCACGGCGGCCTGGCCGGCACGCAAGGCGGCTTGAATGTTCTCTGGTTGCCGCGCCACGCCGGGGCCCACGACCAGGAAGTGGCCGGCCCGCGGCCCTTGTTCGGCCAGCTCGAAATAAGTGAGCCAGCCCGAGGTGCGGTCGGGCCGCAAGCTATGACAACGCGCGGTCAGGCTCATGCCCCCTACCCGTCCACGAGCTCCGCCTTTATCCAATAGCGCTTTCCTCGGCGTAAAACCGGTGATATAGCCAGACGTTCAATAAAATGCGGCGCACGTAGTCGTAGGTTTCGGGGTAACCGATGCACTCCATGAATACCTCTCCCCCATCGCCCTTTGCGCGCTCGATCCACTCCAGGGATTTTCCTTCGCCGGCATTGTAGCTGGCTAGCGTGGGGGGAAGCTTCCGGTCGAACTCGTCCAGGCGTTCTGCGAAATACCGCGTTCCGAAGGCAATGTTGGTGTTGGGGCGAAAGAGCGCATCGGGCGGAAGCGGCGCCAGGCCGCGTTCGGCGGTCATTTCCGCCAACGTGGCCGGCATCACTTGCATGAGTCCCAGCGCGCCCTTCTTGGACACGGCCTTGGGGTTGTAATAGCTCTCCTGCCGGATGAGCGCCCATACCCAAGCGGGATCTATCTCGTACTTGGTTGCTTCGGTAACGACGTGCCCGGCATGCGCGGCCGGATAAGCAAGGCGGCGCAGGGCAATGCGATGTGGATCGCCCGGAGCAGTGGTCTCGAGCGCTTGTTTTGCCCAATCGGTGGCTTCCGGGTAGAGGCTAAACGCGCTCGCCGCCACCGCGAACGTGACGAGCTCCTGTTGTGATGACCGGTTGCGAACCGCCGCTCGCCATTCCTTGGCCGCGCCCTTTTGCAATCCCAGCTGCAAGCGCGCCAGACCACGGTCATATGTATCTGCGGTGGCAGTGAACGCCTGGGTGCGGCGGGTTGCCGGGAAAAAGTTCACGTCCTCGGACGGATCCCGGGGATATTCTGGAACCGCGAAGCGCTCGCGAATCAACACGCCATACGCGTCCGCCGGTTCTGACATGCGCGCGGCCCGGCGAGCAAGCGCAATGGCGTCCTTCCGATGACCAGTCGTCCACAGGGTGCGTGCGGTCCAGAACGCGGCCTGTTCTTTTTCGCCCGGGGTGCGCGAGAGGCGCAGTGCGCTCCGGAAATCGGCCAGCGCATTACTCTTCTTGCCCTGCATGAGGCGCGAGAAGCCGCGCCGAAACGTTGCGTCACGCTTGCGCTCACTCTGCGGGAATCGCGTGATCAGCTCGGTATACGTCTTCGCGGCATCGTTCCAACGAGCTTGGCTTTCCCATTCCTTGGCCAGCTCCCAAGCTGCCGTCGCCGCCGTATCACCCCCCCGCTTCATGAGCGATCGGTAGGTTTTTTCCATTTGCGGCAAACGCGTCGTGTTGCGATACACACGCGCTTCGATGAGTCCTGCTTCGCTACGAACGCTTGCGTTTGACGATGTCGCCAATGCCTGAACGCGCGGGAGTAGATCCGCGTAGGCCTTCTTGCGATAGAGGTAACGCGCGAGTGCGATCGACACGTTGTCTTTCGTCTGGGCGGAAACATCCGGACGGTTTTGAATGCGCTGTAATTCGTTATCCGCTCCGGCATCGGCGTTCGCGAGTAACGCGGTGAGAAGCAAAATTTCAGTGCTCGTGTCCAGGGGTATGTGCGCGGGAGCCATGGCCAGCTCACGTCGCATTTGGAGGGCGTCGATGGCGAGTGGATCGGTTGGTTTGGCGAGGACGAGCGCTTCGAGCTCGCGGACCGCTTCCCCGGTTCGTCCTGACGCGGCTAGCGCGCGCGCGAGAATCCAACGCAACTCTGCGGTCGCGTCGTCAGTGATCCCGAGGCGGGCTTCCGCGACGGCTTGTGGATACTGTCCCGTGCCGTACAGGCTACGGGCGCGAACCGCGTGAGCAGTGGACGCGTGAGGACCATTCGGGTTGGTGTTGAGCAATGCGTTCGCCCACTTGAGCGCGGCGGTTGTGTCGCCATCTGATTCGGCCAGCAACGCCAGCCTGAGGAGCGCTTCGTCTTTGATCGAGAATGATTCTTGCGCCGCGGCTTCGAGCGTTTCTTCGACCACGGCATCCAACGATTTCGTGGGCGGACCGGCAAGGTAGGCGGAACCTTCTTCGGGATCCTGGTCTGCCAGCGCTAATGCGACCAGACCCAGGGCAAGGGCTGATGGACCCCGCAATGGATCTCCGCTCTTGGGGAGCGACGAACTCCAGGAGGACAGGAGTGGCCGACCCCAATCTTCGCGACGTTCGGTCAGCGTGAGCCCGAGCCAGCGAAGACGGTGTGACCAATCGAGCGCACCGAGAAGTGGAGCGTTCTCCACCTCCATGGACAGACGATCCATCGCCCGATCGCGGCCGGCGGCAATGCGCCGAAGATCCACCATCGAACCACGTTCCATCGCTTCGACGAATGCCCATCGCGCGTCTTCGAGCGTATCGAGCGAGGCAGTGACTTCGGCGAGGCCGGCGACTTGCGGGCTGGGACGAGACGTCGGCCTGGAAAATGCCGAAATCAGGCACCCGGCGAGGATAAGAGTGCCGATTGCGCCCAACGAACCAAACGTGACATCCAGAGCGGCGCACCGGCGTGGAGCGCCGAATCGCCTCACGGAAGCACCACGATGCGCTGTCCATCTCGCACCCCATCGGGGCGCCGCGCTTCTAGAAAATAAATGCCGCTGGAAATGGTTCTGCCCTCCCCGTCCAGTCCGTCCCAGGGTATCAGGCGAGTGCCGGGTTGGTCGATGCGGACCGATGTTTCGAGGAGCACGCCGCCGTCGAGACTCACCAAACGTAGCGTGTAATTGCCTGGCGGAGAGTTATCCGGCACGCGGAGGGCCCAGTTCTGCCCGTCGCCGTTATGCACCGGGTTGGGCGAGGGGGCGAGGAGGAAGTGTTCCGCGGGGGTGACGCGGAGATTGAAGATGGCGCCGACTGAAGCGACGCCGGTGCTGTCCATCCATACGAGCTCGAAGCGAGATTCGGGTCCCTCGAAGTGGCCGAGGGGCACGCGGGGTTCGCCGTTCCAGCTTCCCGTGAACGCCGTGTCCTGAGGCGCGATGCCGGGCAAGCCGCGGTACAGCGTGAGGTTTGTACCCGCATGTGGAGGATCGGTCGTCACCGCCATGAGAGAACCGGAGGGATCAAGCTCCAGGGAAAAAGCAACATCGGGCGGGGGCGTCACGCTTGCCGCGTATATGTCCCAGCTTCCCGAGTGCGATGTCGCGTCTCCAGCCGCCACAAACACAACTCGCGCAACTTGGCCGGCATAGTCGGACACATCGAACACTTGGTGCTCTCGCCATCCCGATCCGGAAAGGACGGTCTGCCCCCCCAAAATGTTTCCCACGCCTCGTTCCGCTGTGTAGCCCCAACCCAGCGGCGGTTCCAAAACAATTTCGGCCCCCACCGCAAGCTGAAGACGTACTTGTCCCGCATCCAAGGCAACGTCCGGGGACAAAGCGGTCAGGTTCCATACGTGATCGATATCGAACTGACCGCCTCGGGGAGGAATGGAAAACCACGGGCTCACCAGCGTTCCATTGGCTAATGGCGGATAATCGGCGTGGAAGATGATCGTCTGGCCAACGCCTGAAACGCGTCGCGACCAGGAACCCTGAATCTCGAAATCACACCAATCCGAGCATAACGGGATGTCATTGGGTTCCATCCCTTTGAGTCCCACGTGGTTTGCGGGCAGGAGCACGGTGTCCTGACGCGTCCAGTTCATATTCGTATCCGTGATGCGCACCAATAAGGAGAGATCCACGCGGGGCAATGAACCCGATCCAACGCACGGTACGAGAGACAGGGACGAATCCACGCTCGTTTCGTTGGACGCCAACGCAATCTGCCGGCTCGCGGGCCCGGCCAAACACACAGAGTCCGAACTCATTGGAGAGACTGCGATGGTTGCAGTGTGTCCCCCGTCCAGATCGACGTTGTGAAAGGACAGGAGCACGCGTTGTTCTTCCGTACCATCACTCTTTTGGGGTGCTTCAAGATGGACACTGCTCAACACCACTGCCGGCAACGCTCCCGATTGCACGTGCACCGTCGTTCCCGAAAACGTGAACCCCACGTTGGGACAGAGATCGCACGTTGTATAGAAGCTCTGTGAGCAGGCCGTATCCCCGGGGCAAACCACCCCCGCGACCCGCACCAGCGGCCGATACTCCTCGGGTGGATTCGGGCAGCTGCGATTGTCCACGGCGTCCTCGTTCACCAAGTACACCACACGTGCCGGCGTGCTCCCGGCCGGTCCATCACCCGCTTCGCGATAATCGACTAAGTAATAACGCGGGCCGTTTTCCTGCCCGGGATCCGTGGCCCGCACGAACACACCCTGGCTGAGTGCGACCCCACTTCCATCGTCGAACCGCGGTCTGATTCCCAAGAGCTGTAGCGAGAACGCATCGAGTCCGGTCGGGTTGTCTCCCCCATTGCGATTGGCGCCGGTGGCCATGAGCGACCATTCGCCCAGTCCTGGGCTGAAGCAGATCGGGTTAGCCACATAGAGATCGGGCAACCCGAACAAGTGGCCCACTTCGTGTGCCCAGACACCGATGCCGTCCCGCGTCGCCGCCAGCGCGTACGGAAACACGGTCGACCCTCCGCGCGGCTCCGGTGCGGGCAACGTGAAGGAATGCGCGATGAGCACATCGGGCGCTATCCCCTCCGACGAAGTTTCGGCGCTTCTGGGCCCCGAATGAAGGATCAACAACCCATCCACGATGCCGTCTTTCGTGTTGTCGTAGAGGCGGAAATCGACGCGATCCGCGAGGACCCGGGTCACGTCATCGACCAGGCCTTGGCCGTTATGGGGATAGGTCAGTGGATTGAGGCCATTGCTTCCGAAGGCATCGCCCTCGATCGTGTAATAGGCCCGCGAATGAGGCGCGACCACGAGTGGAGCGAGCGTGGACACGATATGAAGCCGGTCCGCAGTTTCGTGGGCGTAGTAACCGGCAAGATGGTGGGGATCGCTTCCGTTCAGTTTGCCAAGGATCTGTTCCGTGGATCCTCCGCCCAGGACGCCATCTTCAGGGAATTGCACGGGAATGACGAGAAGGTGGAAGGTCGTATCGGGGACGGTCGGCTGAAGCCGGAAGAACTCGAGCCCCACGGGAGGCACACCCGGCGACTCAGGCTGAAGCAGGGTTCTGGATGGCTGGGTCTGGGAAAAGCCGAGGAGACCTGCCGCGACCCCTAGAACTCCCCCCACGGCAAGAACTCGGGCAAGCCGTTCCTTGCCATAAAGAAAGCGCGTTTTATTCATGCAAATTGGGAACCAGCCCGGGTCGGTCCGCCCCGCTTCGAGTTGCCCTTAATCGTACCCGAGCCTATTCCCGGGAAGCAACGCGGGTGCTTAGTGACGGAAGCTCCGGCGCCCAGTGAAGACCATCGCCATCCCGTGCTCGTCTGCCGCCGCGATGACCTCGGCATCTTTGACCGAGCCTCCCGGCTGAATGATTGCGGAGACCCCGGCTTTCGCCGCCGCATCGATCCCATCCCGGAAGGGAAAGAACGCGTCGGACGCGAGCACGCGTAGCCCCGATGGGACTTCGCCCCGCTTGGCTTTCTGCCCCGCTTGCTCCACCGCATCGACACGACTCGTTTGACCCGACCCCAATCCCACCAGACCGTGCTCGTCCCCAATGGCGATCGCGTTGGAACGGGCATGCCGCACGACGACCCAGGCGCGCTCGAGTGCGCGAGCTTCACTGTCCGTGGGCGCGCGCTTGCTGACCGTTTTGCGGTCGGTATCCCCTGCTTCCCCATCCGGCGTTTGCACGAGCCAGCCTCCGGACACGGACCGAATGTCCATGCCGAGCGGAGGGCCTGCCGGCGCCGCTTCGACGAGACGCAAGTTCTTCTTGCCGGCTAAGGCTTTCGCGGCCTCGGGCTCAATGCGTGGCGCGACGATCACTTCGAGAAAGATCTCGCCCATTGCCACTACCGCGGCTTCGGTGAGCGGACGATTCAAAGCCACGATGCCGCCAAACGCGCTCACCGGATCCGCCGCCAGCGCGCGACGGTACGCGCGTTCCATGTTCTCTTCGAAGCCAACCCCACAGGGGTTCAGATGCTTCACCACCACTGCCGCGCCTTCTTTCAACGCAGACGCCAACCCGTATGCGGCTTGCATGTCGAGATAGTTGTTGTACGAGAGCTCTTTCCCCTGAATTTGCTTCAACGCAGCGAGTCCGGTGGCTGGGGAGCCGGCGAGGCGATATAAGGCGCCTTCCTGATGCGGGTTTTCGCCATAGCGAAGCGTGCTCACGCGCAAGAGAGGCACATCGATTCGCTCCGGCAACGTTTCGTTGCTTGCCCCGGCCTCACGGCCGAGGCGCGCGGCAATGATGCCGTCGTATGCGGACGTGCGCCGGAACACTTTGACGGCCAACGCGCGTGATGCCTCCGGTGTCATGCCGCCTTTTTCCAGAGCGTCAATGACGACCGGGTAATCCATGGGATCGATCACCGCTACCACGTGATCGCTGTTCTTAGCGGCGGCTCGCAACATGGTCGGTCCGCCAATATCCACCTGCTTGATTAGATCGGCCCAGTGCTTGCCTGCTTCCTCCGCTACGTTTTCGAAGGGATACAGATTCACGACCACCAAATCGATAAGCTCCACACCCAACGCCGTTGCTTCCTCGAGATGTTTGGGATTCGAACGGTCGGCCAATAAGCCCGCGTGAATCTTGGGATGCAATGTCTTCACGCGGCCGTCCAAACATTCCGGAAATCCCGTCACCGCGGCCACGTCGCGCACCGTGACCCCCGCTTCGCGAAGCGAGGCCGCTGTCCCCCCGGTTGAGAGCACATCCACCTTCGCCGCCGCCAGCGCACGACCCAGCACGTCCAATCCCGTCTTGTCGGACACGCTGATGAGCGCGCGTCGGATGACGATCATGACCAAGCCTCCCCTTTGAAGCGTAATGGCCGCTCGGGATCCACCAATCTCCGATACGCCTCCAGGTAACGCTCTGCGGTCGCGTTCAGGATATGTTGCGGTAGTACCGGCCCCGGCGGCGTCTTGTCCCAATCCAGCGTTTCTAAGTAGTCGCGAACGTATTGCTTATCGAACGAGTCCTGATTGCGGCCGGGCTCATATTGATCGGCGGGCCAGAAACGGGACGAATCGGGCGTGAGCACCTCGTCGATCAGGGCAATCTTGCCGTCGATGATGCCGAACTCGAACTTCGTGTCCGCGACGATGATGCCACG